>Ga0126307_10001671_pt1 | contig 14730 bp, 16 predicted proteins | sample Plot28_FD_89955 | JGI IMG/M metagenome (GOLD analysis project Ga0126307, IMG submission 89955) | Serpentine soil microbial communities from UC McLaughlin Reserve, CA, USA - Plot28 | ecosystem: Environmental > Terrestrial > Soil > Grasslands | place: USA: UC McLaughlin Reserve, Lake County...
CCCGCTCGACGAGATGCTGCGCCCGCAGTGGCTGTTCGGCAAGACCGTGCACGAGGGCTGCGACCGCGCCGCCTACTACGAGCAGGGCGACTTCGCGCGCGACTACAACTCGCCCAAGTGCCTGGTGAAGGTCGGCTGCTGGGGCCCGGTCGTCAACTGCAACGTGCCCAAGCGCGGCTGGATGAACGGCGTCGGCGGCTGCCCCAACGTCGGCGGCATCTGCATCGGCTGCACGATGCCGGGATTCCCCGACAAGTTCATGCCGTTCATGGACGAGCCGCCCGGCAGCACGCTGTCGACGGCGGCCACCAAGACCTACGGGCCGATGATCCGCAGGCTGAGAGGGATCACCAACAAGGGGCTCAACAAGGAGCCCAAGTGGCACCACAACAAGCCCGAGCTGACGACCGGCTACGAGCCCCGCTGGGGCAACGGCTGAGCACGAGAGGAGAGCGCCATGGCCGTGACCCGCGAGCCCGTCAAGCCGGAGGCCGGCAACATCGTCGCCAAGTCGTGGGACCCGATCACGCGCATCATCGGGAACCTCGGCATCTACACGAAGATCGACTTCGACCGCCGCGAGGTGGTCGAGTGCAAGAGCACGTCGTCGCTGTTCCGCGGCTACAGCGTGTTCATGAAGGGCAAGGACCCGCGCGACGCGGGGTTCATCACGAGCCGCATCTGCGGCATCTGCGGCGACAACCACACGGTCTGCTCGAACTACGCGCAGCAGATGGCCTACGGGATCAAGCCACCGCCGCTCGCCGAGATGATCGTGAACCTCGGCGAGTGCGCCGAGTACCTGTTCGACCACACGATCTTCCAGGACAACCTGGTGTTCGTCGACTTCTGCGAGCAGCTGGTCAAGCAGACCAATCCCGCCCTGCTCAGGAAGGCGGATCAGACCGCGGCCCGCAACGCGGAGCTGCACGGCTACCGCACGATCGGCGACATCATGCGCGCGTTCAACCCGTTCGAGGGCAAGGTGTACCTCGACGCGCTCGGCGTCAGCCGCACGACGCGCGAGATGTTCTGCCTCATGGAGGGCCGGCACGTGCACATGTCGACCGTCTACCCCGGCGGCGTCGGCACGGTTGCCACCCCCACGCTGTTCACCGACTACCTCAGCCGCCTGATCCGGATCATCGACTTCGTCAAGCAGGCCGTCGCCATGAACGACGACGTCTTCGACTTCTTCTACGAGGCGCTGCCCGGCTACGAGGAGGTTGGCCGCCGCCGCGTGCTGCTCGGCTGCTGGGGCGCGTTCCAGGATCCCGACGTCGTCGACTACGACTACCGCCACATGACCGAGTGGGGACGGGCGATGAAGGTCACGCCCGGCATCGTCGTCGACGGCGAGCTGGTCACGACCGATCTCGTCGACATCAACCTCGGCATGCGCATCCTGCTCGGATCCTCGTACTACGAGGACTGGGAGAACGAGGAGATGTTCGTGCCGCGCGATCCCCTCGGCAACGCCGTCGACCGGCGCCATCCGTGGAACCAGACGACGCTGCCGATGCCGCAGAAGCGCGACCTCGAGGGTGGCAACTACTCGTGGGTGATGAGCCCGCGCTGGTACGACAGCCGCACGGGCGACCACCTCGCGCTCGACACCGGCGGCGGGCCGCTGGCGCGCCTGTGGGTGACCGCGCTGGCCGGCCTGGTCGACACGCCTTACGTCAAGTCCACCGGCCACAGCGTGACGATCGACCTGCCCAAGACGCCGGGCATGGCCGAGATGAGCCTCGAGTGGAAGATCCCGCAGTGGTCCAACGCGATCGAGCGCGACCGCGCCCGTGCGTACTTCATCGCGTACGCCGCCGGGATGGCGATGCACTTCGTCGAGAACGCGATGAACGAGCTGCGCAGCGGCAAGACGAGGGTCTTCACCGACTTCGACGTGCCCGACGAGGCGATCGGCTGCGGCTTCCACGAGGCGGTGCGCGGCGTGCTCTCGCACCACCTCGTCATCCGCGACGGCAAGATCGCCAACTACCACCCGTACCCGCCGACGCCCTGGAACGCGAGCCCGCGCGACTCCTACGGCACGCCGGGACCGTACGAAGACGCGGTGCAGGGCATGCCGATCTTCGAGGAGAACGGCCCCGAAGAGTTCAAGGGCATCGACATCATGCGCGCGGTGCGGTCCTTCGACCCGTGCCTGCCGTGCGGCGTGCACATGTACCTCGGCGAGGGACGCACCATCCGGCAGGTGCACTCGCCGATGTTCGGAGCGCAGCACTCGTGAACGACGCCGAGGCACGCGAGCGGGCCGCCCGGCTGGAGGAGCTCCTCGAGGCGCTCGAGGCGCTCCCGTCGGCTGCGCGCGACACGGCGACCGCGGCCGTCGCCACGTTGCTCGAGCTCTACGGCGAGGGCCTCGCGCGGATCGCCGCCAGCGTGCCGGCCGACGTGCTCACGAGCGACGAGGTGGTCGAGCAGCTGCTGATCGTGCACGGCCTGCATCCGCTGCCGGTCGAGCAACGCGTGGAGGCGGCGCTCGACGGCGTGCGGCCGTATCTGCGCTCGCACGGGGGCGAGGTCGGGTTGCTCGAGGTGCGCGACGGCGTGGTCCGCCTGCGGCTCCAGGGCAGCTGCAGCGGCTGCCCGGCTTCGCGCACGACGCTGGAGCTGGCGGTCAACGAGGCGATCCGCAAGGCCGCGCCCGAAGTGGAGGCGATCGAGGCCGAGGACGGGCCGGCGTCCGGCACGAGCCCGCTGACCGTGGTCAACGGCAGCGGGGCGCCGGCGGCCGCCTACGACGCCTGCCCGCTGCCGATGGCGCCGGGAGGCGGCGCGTGAGCGCGCTCGCGTCCCCGCGATTGGCGCGGCTCGCCCAAGGACGCGCGGTCGCACAGCCGGCGCCGGACGCCGGCGAGCGCACTCGCCCAACTTCGTCGGGAAGCACAGGCTGCGACGTCTGCGGCGAGCCGCTCGAGCCTGAGCACCGCCACGTCGCCGACCTCGAGCACCAGCGGCTGCTGTGCGCCTGTCGCGCCTGTCGCATCCTCTTCGATCGCACGGCGGCCGGCGGCGGCCACTTCCGGCTCGTACCGGAGCGGTCGCGCGCGCTGCCGGGGTTCGTGCTCGACGACGCCGGCTGGGCGGCGCTGCGGATCCCGGTCGACATGGCGTTCTTCTTCTCCAGCACGCCGGCCGGCCGCGTCGTGGCGCTCTACCCCGGGCCGATGGGCGCCACGGAGTCGCTGCTCGAGCTCGACGCGTGGGACGACCTCCTCGCCGCCAACCCGGCGCTCGCCGAGATGGAGCCCGACACCGAGGCGCTGCTCGTGCATCGCGCGGGCGGCGCCCGCGACTACTTCATCGTGCCGATCGACCGCGCCTACCGGCTCGTCGGGACGATCCGCGCGAGCTGGAAGGGACTCGGCGGCGGCAACCAGGTCTGGTGCGAGATCGCCGACTTCTTCGAACAGCTGTCCAAGGAGGCGGAATGACCATCAGGGTCGGCAAGCCGGACGTGTCGCACGACAAGCCGGCGCACGTCAAGGGCATCAACCGGGGAAACGCGACGGGCAACTACGAGAAGATGCCCGGCCATCTGCCCGACGGGCGCTCGACCGCCGAGCGCTCCACCGGGATCAACCCGAAGGCGCACGATCCGATCCTCCCCGCGATGCCGAACCTGTCGCCGGGCTAGGCGTGAGCGTCGTCGCCGACACGCGTGCGGTCCCCCAGCTCGCCGTCGCCGTCGAGGGCGCGGCCGTGCAGGAGCTCGCGGCCGTGCCGACGCTGCGGCTGTCCGTTCGCATCGAGCGCACGGGCGGCGGGCCGGTGCGCGCGATCGCGCTGCAGGCGCAGGTGCGCATCGCGGCGCCGCGCCGCGGCTACGACGCGCCGACGCAGGCGCGCCTGAAGGAGCTGTTCGGCACGCCCGACCAGTGGGGCCGGTCGCTGCAGAGCCTGCTCTGGACTAACGCCACGGTGATGGTCGGGCCGTTCGACGACGCGACGACGATCGCGCTGCCGGTGCCGTGCACCTACGACTTCGACGTGACGGCGGCGAAGTACCTGCACGCCCTGCGCGGGGGCGACATCCCGCTCGACGTGCTGTTCAGCGGCACGGTGTTCAGCCGGGCGTCCGACGGGCATCTCCAGGTGACGCAGATCGCGTCCGACTGCGAGGCGTCGTTCGGGCTGCCCGTGCGCGTCTGGAGCGAGGCGATGGAGTGCTCGTTCGGCGACCGGATCTGGCTGCGGCTGAGCCAGGACGCGTTCGACCGCCTCTACGCCTACCGCGCCCGCCACGTGCTCGGCACCTGGGAGCAGACCGTCGACGCGCTGCTCGCGAAGGCGGACGCATGAGCGCCGACCCGGTGGCCCAGATCGCGCGCGCGGTGCTGTACGAGGGCTACGTGCTGTGGCCCTACCGCCGCTCCGCCAACAAGAACCGCCAGCGCTGGACGTTCGGAGGCGTGCATCCCGCGGGCTGGAGCCGCGAGCACCCCGACGACCGCTGCGTGCTGCGAACCGAGTGCCTGCTCGAAGGGCCGCCCGATGCGGCGGTCGACGTCGCGGTGCGCTTCCTGCAGGTCGTGCGCCGCCAGCCGGTCGACGACGCGGGCGAAGCGGTCGACGAGCTCGCCGGCTGTCTCGCGTGGGACGAGGCGCGCGAGCGCGAGCAGACGGTCGCCCTGCGCCCCGGCCGGCCGGCGCGCGCGGCGATCGCGATCGCCGCGGGCGAGGACGTCGAGCCGGTGGCCGGCGGCGCGCTGGTGCGCAGCTGGGAGGCGCTCGCCGGGACCGTCGACGCGTCCGCGCAAGCGCTCGGCGCGCGGCTGCACAGGGTCAGCGTGACGGTCGCCAACGCGACGCCCTGGCGCGGCGGCGACCGCGGGGCCGCGCTGCGGCGCACGCTCGCCTCGACACACGTCGTGCTGCGCTCGCGCGACGGCGCGTTCGTCTCGCAGACCGACCCGCCGGCCGAGCTGCGCCAGCACGCGGCGGCGTGCGACAACACCGGCGCCTGGCCGGTGCTGGTCGGCGACGGCCACACGATGCTGGCCGCGCCGATCATCCTGCCCGACCATCCGCAGATCGCGCCCGAGAGCCCGGGCGACCTGTTCGACGGCACCGAGATCGACCAGCTGCTGATCCTCAACGTACTCTCGCTCACCGAGGCCGAGCAGCGCGAGGCGCGCGCCAGCGACCCGCGCGCGCGCGACATCATCGACCGCTGCGCGGCGCTCGCCCCCGAGGACCTGATGCGCCTGCACGGCGCGTTGAGGGAGCCGTGAGCGACGCCTGGATCGAGCTGGGCCGGAAGGCGCCCGCTTCGGTGCTGGTGGACGGCGTGGAGCTGCGCCGCGGCAGCCGTGTGCGGCTGCGCCCACGCGACGGCGCCGACGTGATCGACGTCGCCGTCGCGGGGCGCACGGCGGTCGTGGACTCCGTCGAGCAGGACATGGACGGCGCCCTGCACCTCGCCGTCGTCGTCGAGGACGATCCGGGCCGCGACCTCGGCGGGCTGCGCCGGCCCGGGCGCCGGCTGTTCTTCTCGACCGGCGAGGTCGAGCCGCTCGCCGGGCCGGCGGCCGCGCCGCCGCGCCGTGTCCTGGTCGCCGGCATCGGCAACGTCTTCATGGGCGACGACGGCTTCGGCGTGGAGGTCGCGCGGCGCCTCGCCGAGCGACCGCTGAGCCCGGGCGTCGACGTGCGCGACTTCGGCATCCGCGGCATGGACCTGGTCTTCGCGCTGCAGGAGTACGACGCCGCGATCATCGTCGACGCCACGCCGCGTGGCGAGCCGCCCGGCACGCTGCAGGTCATCGAGCCGGAGCTCGCGTCCGGCGCGGTGTCGCTCGATACGCACGGCATGGACCCCGTCCGCGTGCTGGCGCTGGCGCGCGAGCTGGGGCCGGTCCCCGAGCGCCTGCTGGTCGTCGGCTGCGAGCCCGCGACGCGCATGACCGGCGACGAGGACGAGGTGGTGGTGGAGCTCAGCCCGCCCGTCCGCGCCGCGCTCGACGAGGCGGTTCGGCTGGTGGAGTCGGTGGTGAACGAACTGGAGGAGGCATCGTCGTGACCGTCAAGGTCAACCTCGCGTACGTGCTCGCCGTCCTGGCGGCGCTGGCCGCCGCGGTGGTCGCCCTGCAGCTGCCCGAGATCAAGCGCTACCTCAAGATGGAGACGATGTAGCCGCATGCACAAGACGAAGATCAGCGTCGTCGAGGGCGTCCTGGACGCCAACGACACGATCGCCGCCGTCAACCGCGCCGACCTCGACCGCGCCGGTGTCATGGCGGTCAACCTGATGAGCGCGCCGGGCGCCGGCAAGACGGCGCTGCTCGAGCGCACCGTCGGCGCGCTGCCGGGCGTGCGGGTAGGCGTGCTGGAGGGCGACGTGCAGGGCAGCGCCGACGCCGACCGGCTGGCTGCGCTGCATGTGCCGGTGACGCAGCTGAACACCGATCCCGGCTTCGGCGGCGAGTGCCATCTCGACGCCAACATGGTCCGCTCCGCGCTGCCGTCGCTCCCGCTGGACGAGATCGACCTGCTGGTGATCGAGAACGTCGGCAACCTCGTCTGTCCGGCGGAGTTCCGCGTCGGCGAGCACGTGCGCGTGATGGTTTCGGCGGTCACCGAGGGCGAGGACAAGCCGCTCAAGTACCCGCTGATGTTCCGCGCCTGCGAGCTGGTGCTGATCAACAAGATCGACCTGCTCGAGCACCTCGACTTCGACCTCGACCGCTTCATCTACCACCTCGACGCCGTGCATCCCGGCGTCGAGCGCATGCTCGTCAGCGCCCGCACCGGCGCCGGCCTAGAGGCCTGGCGCGGGTGGCTGGCGGCGCGCGTGACCCGTACGGAGGTGCCCGCATGACAACGATCGAGGAGCAGCTCGTCTCCTACCTCACCGACGCGCATGCGCTCGAGCAGCACGTGAACGCCGTTCTGGCCGGCGCGCTGCGGATGACGGACGTGCCCGAGGTGCGAGGACCGATCGAGCACCACAAGCAGGAGACCGAGCGCCACAAGACGTTGCTCGAGGAGCGGCTCAAGGCGCACGGGGCGGCGCCGTCGAAGGTCAAGGACGCCGGCATGGCGCTCGCCGGGCTCGGCCTGGGCCTGTATCAGCGGGTCCGCTCCGACACCGTCGGCAAGCTCGCCCGCGACGCCTTCGTCGCCGAGCAGCTCGAGATCGCCGCTTACGAGATGCTGGAGCGCGTCGCCGAGCGGGCCGGCGACAAGGAGACCGCCGACGTCGCGCGCCGCAACAAGGCCGACGAGCAGGCGATGGCCGCCAAGATCGCATCGCTGTGGGACCTGGCGGTCGACCTCTCGCTCGAGGAAGAGGGCGTGCAGGGGGCGCCGCCGATCCCCCCGCCCAAGGGGACGGCGACGTGACCGCGCCCGTCGCCGGCCAAGACGCCCTCGCGCGCGCTCTCGCGGCGCGCCTGGCCGCGGGTGAGCGCTTCTTCGCGCCAGAGGCCGAGCGGCTGGCCCGTCTCTGTCACCGCATGGCCGAGCGCTTCGCGCGCGGCGGGCGGCTGCTGGCGTTCGGGCGCTCGCCCGCCGCCCGGTCGGACGCGCGACACGTGGCGGTCGAGTTCGTTCATCCCGTGATCGTCGGCAAGCGCGCGCTCCCCGCCATGGCGCTGGCAAGCGAGGGCGGGGCGCTGGCGACCCAGGCGGATCTGATCGCCGAGCCGGACGACATCGCGATCGCGTTCGAGGCGGACGACCCGGAGACGGCCGCAGCGCTCGAGCTGGCGGCGCGGCGCGGCTGCCTCACGCTGGCCTTCGCGCCCGCCGTCGCCGAGTGGGTCTTCGAGCCGCCGGGCGACCCGTTCGTGCGCCAGGAGATCGTCGAGACCACGTACCACGTGCTGTGGGAGCTGGTGCACGTCTTCTTCGACCACCGCGGGCTGCTGGAGGGCCGCACTGCGCGAACGGTGCACGACCCCGGCGCGTCGAGCTTCCTGTATCCCTTCCTGTCCGAGCGGGAGACCGATCTCGACGCCGTCGTGCAGGACGTGCGCGCGTCCGTGATCATGAAGGCGCGCGAGACGGCCGGCCTGCGCGAGCAGACGCTCGTCGACAACGCCGCCGGCCTGGCGGCCGCGGCCGCCGACCTGCGCGCGAGCTTCGCGGCTCGAGGACGGCTCCTGGCGCTCGGCAACGGAGGTTCCGCGACCGATGCGATGGACGCCGTCGGCGATTTCCGCACGCCGCTGGCGGGTGGGCCGGCGCGGCCGGCGCTGGACTTGACCGAGGACGCCGCGATCCTGACTGCGATCGCCAACGACATCGGGCCGGAGGCGATCTTCGCTCGCCAGCTGATCGCGTACGCGCGGCCCGGCGACGTGCTGCTGACGCTCTCGACGAGCGGTACCTCGCCGAGCGTCATCGATGCGCTGGTGGAGGCGCGGCGGCGCGACGTCCGCACGATCGCGATGGTCGGGTACGACGGCGGCCGGGTGGCGGCCGAAGGGCTCGCGGACCACGTGATCATCACGCGCTCGGAGCACATCCCGCGCATCCAGGAGGCGCAGGCGAGCGCGTACCACGTGCTCCGGGCACTGGTGGAGGAGCGATGAATCAGGCATCCGACGAGGTCGCCCCGGCGAGCGAGATCGCCCATGCCGGCGTCCGCGGCGCGATCGCCGCGATGGCGATGACCGGGATGCGCGTGCTCACGGTGGAGCTCGGCCTGCTCGAGGAGACCCCACCGCAGGGGCTCGCGCGGCAACGCGCACGCTGGCTCCTCCGCCGTGCGCCACGGCGCCACCGCCGTGCGGTCATCGAGCTTGCGCACTGGGGCTACGGAGCCGCCGGTGGTGTCGGCTTCGCTCTGCTGCCCAAGAGCGTGCGCAGGCGCCGGCGTTGGATCGGGCCGATCTACGGTCTGCTGATCTGGGTTGGCTTCGAGCTCGGGATCGCGCCGCTGCTCGGGCTCCGGGAGGCGCGCGAGTCCCGTCTCGTCGAGCGCGCCGCGCTGGCGGCCGACCACGTGCTCTACGGGCTCGTGCTGTCCGAGATCCGCGCGCGGCCGCGGAGCTGATGACGCGGAGCGCGCCCCCGGACGTCGCGCGGAGGATCCGCGCGCGGGTCGAGGGGACGGTGCAGGGCGTCGGCTTCCGTCCCTACGTCTACCGGCTGGCGTGCGACGAGCGGCTGGGGGGCTGGGTGCGCAACGACGAGCGCGGTGTGGTGCTCGAGGTCGAGGGCGCGGCCGGCGCGATCGAGCGCTTCCTCGCGCGGCTGCCGCGCGAGGCGCCGCCGCTGGCCGTGGTCGAGCGCGTGCGCACGCGGCCGCGCGCATGCACGGGTGCGCGCGGGTTCGCGATCGCCGCGAGTGCCGGTGGCGGCTCCGCCGCCACCGCGCCGGTCGCAGCCGACTCGGCGCCGTGCGACGCGTGCCGGGCCGAGCTGCTCGACCGCGCCGACCGGCGCTTCCGCTACCCGTTCATCAACTGCACCGACTGCGGGCCGCGGTTCACGATCGTGCGCGGCGTGCCGTACGACCGCGCGCTCACGACGATGGCCGGCTTCGAGATGTGCGCCGCCTGCCGGGCCGAGTACGAGGACCCGCTCGACCGCCGCTTCCACGCCGAGCCCAACGCCTGTCCGGCGTGCGGCCCGCGCGCGGTCCTGCTCGACGCCGCGGGCTCGTCGGTCGCCGCCGCCGACGCGGTCGCGGCGGCGGCCGCCGCGCTGCTCGACGGCGCGATCGTCGCGGTCAAGGGCGCCGGCGGATACCACCTCGCGTGTCGCGCGGACGACGAGGCGGTCGTCGCTGCGCTGCGCGGCCGCAAGCACCGCGAGGACAAGCCGTTCGCGCTGATGGCGCACGACCTCGAGGCGGCGCGCGCGCTGGTCGAGCTCACGCCGGAGGAGGAGCGGCTGCTGGCGGGCCGCGAGCGCCCGATCGTGATCGCGCCGCGGCGGCGCGGCGCTCGCGTCGCCGCCGCGGTCGCGCCGGGCCGGCGCGAGCTCGGCGTCATCCTCCCCTCCACGCCGCTGCATCTCCTGCTGCTCGGCGAAGCCGGCGTGACGCTGGTGATGACGAGCGGCAACGTCTCCGACGAGCCGATCGCGTTCGAGGACGCCGACGCGCTGGAGCGCCTGGCGGGGATCGCGGACCGCTTCCTCGTCCACGACCGGCCGATCGAGACGCGCACCGACGACTCGGTGCTGCGCGGCCCGATCGTGATCCGCCGCTCGCGCGGGTACGTCCCGGCGAGCCTGGCGCTGCCCGGATCCCCACGCGCGCTGCTGGGCTGCGGCGCCGAGCTCAAGAGCACCTTCTGCCTCGCCAAGGGCGGCCGCGCGTGGGTCGGCCACCACGTCGGCGACCTCAGGAACTGGGAGACGCTGCGCTCGTACCGCGACGGCGTCGCGCACTTCGAGCGGCTGTTCGCGGTCGCGCCGGAGATCGTCGCGCACGATCTCCACCCGGACTATCTCTCGACCGCCTACGCGCTCGAGCGCGAGGACGTCGAGCGCATCGCCGTGCAGCACCATCACGCGCATCTGGCGGCCTGCCTGGCCGAGCACGGTGAGACCGGACCCGCGGTGGGGGCGATCTACGACGGCGCCGGCCTCGGCGCCGACGGCACGATCTGGGGCGGCGAGCTGCTCGCCGGCGGGCTGGGCGGATTCGAGCGCGCCGGGCACCTGTGGCCGGTGCGCCAGCCGGGAGGGGATGCCGCCGCGCGCGAGCCGTGGCGGATGGCCTGCGCCTGGCTGGATGCCGTCGGCGAGCACCCCGCGCTGCCGCCGACGCTGAGGGGGGAAGTGGCGCCGGACCGCTGGGACGCGGTGGCGGCGCTCGTCCGGACCGGCACCGCCGCGCCGCTGACGACGAGCGTCGGCCGGCTGTTCGACGCCGTCGCGGCGCTGTGCGGCGTGCGCGCCGTCGTCAACTACGAGGGGCAGGCCGCAGCAGAGCTCGAGGCCGCGTGCGACCCGGACGAGCGCGGCGCGTACCCGCTTCCGCTCGGCTCCGGCACGGTGCTCGACGCGCGCGCGACCGTGGCGGCGATCCTCGCCGACCTGCGCGGCGGCGCAACCGTCGGCGTGGTGGCCGCGCGCTTCCACGGCGCGCTCGCGGAAGCGACCGCACGGGCGTGCGCGGTCGTGGCGGGCCGGCGCGGCGTCGACACGGTCGTGCTCTCGGGCGGCGCGTTCCAGAACCGCCGGCTGCTCGAGCGTACGTCCGCGCTGCTCGCGGACGCCGGCCTGCGCGTGCTGATCCCGCGGCGGCTGCCGCCGAACGACGGCGGCATCGCCTACGGCCAGGCGGCGATCGCTGCGTCCGCGCTCCGGAGCTAGCGATGCTCGGGCTCGACGACTGGATCGCGGGGCTCGGCTCGGGCGGCGGGATCTCCGTCGCGTTCCTCGCGGCACTGATGCTCGGGCTGCGGCACGCGACCGATCCCGACCATCTGACCGCCGTGTCGATCCTCGTGCTCGGCCGGCGCGGCGGCGTCCGCGCCGCCGGGGCGCTGGGGCTGTCGTGGGGTCTCGGCCACGCGTGCACGCTGCTGACCCTGGGCCTGCCGTTCGTGCTGTGGGGCGACGCGCTGCCGGAACGGGTCCGCCAGGCGGCGGAGATCGTGGTCGGCGCGCTGATCGTCGGCCTCGCCGTGCGGCTGCTGGTGCGCTGGCGCCGCGGCTACTTCCACGTCCACGCGCACCGCCACGGCGACCTGGTGCACGCCCAGCCGCACATGCACCAGCGGGCACACGCGAGCGAGCACGCGCCCGCCGACCGGCACTCGCACGCCGAGGCGCTCGGTCGCACGCCGCTCGCCGCCTTCGGGATCGGCCTCGTGCACGGGATCGGCGGCTCCGCGGGCGCCGGGATCCTGCTCGTCGGGACGATCGAGGATCGCGCCGGCGCCGCGGTCGTGCTCGCGGCCTTCGCCGCGGCGACCGCACTCGCCATGGCCTTGGCCACGCTTGGCTTCGGGCGCCTGCTCGCGCGCGGAGGCGTGGCCGTGCGGATGGCGGGTGCCGTGCCGGCGCTTGGCGTCGCCGCGATGCTGTTCGGGCTCTGGTACGCGCTCGGGAGCCTCGACGCCGTGCCGTACGTGTATTGAGAGCGGGCCGCTTCAGGCGCGGACGAAAGAGTACGGCTAGCCGCCCCCGAATTGGTCGCCAAACCGTAACGACTTGCCGCACTCGAACGACGAATATGCACGGCACAACACCCCCATAGATCCTTCCCTCGGGATCCTCGAGGCCAGCCCCCAGGACCGCTCTCTCTCCTCCCCGGCATCCGCGGACTGGCCGTGCAAGTACCAAGGCCGTCGCGCCCTTCCCCGGGGCGCGGCGGCTTTTCCTCGTCTGCGGGTAAGTGCCCGCGGCGCGCGAGTAAGGCGCGAGCCGCGCCGGTCGGCACCATTCACCCGATGTGCGGGGCGCCTCGCAGGCGGAGAATCCGACCCATGAGCACCACCGCATTCATCAAGCGAATCCTCGGACCAGTCCAGGCCGTCGACGCCGACGCGCCCGTCCTGACGCTCCGCTACGCCGTCCCCGCCGACACCGAGGGGCTCGACCGGCTGGCGCAGCTCGACTCGGCGCACGCGCCGCGCGGCGTCGTCCTCGTCGCCGAGGTCGGCGGCGAGATCTGGGCGGCGATCTCCGTCGACGACCCGCGAGTCGTGATCGCCGACCCGTTCCGGCCGACCGGCGAGCTCGTCGCTCTGCTCGCCGAGCGGGCCCGCCAGCTGCGCCGCCCGCAGCGCGACCGCCGGCGGCTGCCGCGCGTCTGGCCGAAGACCGGCTGGGACAGCGCAGCCATGGGCTGATCCGCGCGCGACGGCGAAGCGTTCCGCCGCGTCCCGTGTTGTCACGGGCGGATGAGGCGGAACTCTTCGACGGGAGGGAAGAAAGTGCTGGTAAGGACAATGCTGGTCGCCGTCGCGGTGGCGCTGCTGACGCCTGCCGCGGCGAGCGCGGCGCGCAAGCCGGGCGTCAGGACCGGAGGCGTGTCGAACGTCACGTTCAACAGCGCGACGCTGCACGGGCGCGTCGATCCGAACAACGCCGACACGACGTACTTCTTCCGCTACGGCACGTCGCGGCTGTTCACGACCGACACGGCGCGGGCGTCGGCGGGATCGGGAGCCGACCCGGCGCGCGTGAGCATGCCGGTCTTCGGGCTCGCGCCGCTGACGCAGTACCACTATCGCCTGGTGGCGCAGAACCGGCTGGGCACCACCGCCGGCGAGTGGCGCACGTTCACCACCAAGCGGCAGCCGCTAGGCGTCACGCTGGCGGCGACCCCGAACCCGGTGGCGCCCGGCGCGCCCACGATGCTCGCGGGTCAGCTGACCGGCACGAACAACGTCGGGCGCGACGTCGTGCTGCAGAGCAACCCGTTCCCGTACACGCAGGGCTTCCTGAACACGGGCAACGCGCTGGTGACCGGTCCGGACGGGAGCTTCTCGTTCCCGGTCCTGTCGGTGCCGGTGACGACGCAGTTCCGGGTCGTGCTGGCCCAGCGGCCGGAGCTGACCAGCCCGATCGTCATCGTCGGCGCCGCGCTGCAGGTGCGGACCGATGCGAAGAAGGTCGCGCGCCACCGCCACAGCGTCTCCGTGCGCTTCAGGGGGACCATCACGCCGCAGAACGACGGCGGCCGCGTCGTGATCCAGAAGTTCGTCAACGGCGTCTGGACCGAGAAGTCGCACACCCGTGCCAAGGACGCCGGCTCGTTGAAGTCGACGTACAAGACGCGCGTGCGGGTGCGGCGGAGCGGGACGTACCGAGTCGTGGCGGAGGCCGCCGGCGCCTTCATCAGCGGCGCCGGCCGGGCGATCGCCATCAAGGTCCGCCGCTGAGGCATCTGGCGAGCTCGCGCTCCGGCGCGAGCTCGCCGCCGATCGCGGTCGACTCCAGCGGTGTCGCGCGCCTGCTGACCGGCGTCTCGCCGATCCAGATGATGTGAGATACCGTGCGCAGCATGGGGGAAGAGGTCGCGGCCCGGGAGTTCAGCCGTGAGGACCGGCAGCGGTACCGCGACAAGGTCAAGCGCAACCTCGACGTCTTCGCGCGGATGCTGCGGGAGTCGCGCTTCGACGCCGAGAAGCGCTCGATCGGTCTGGAGATCGAGCTCAACCTGACCGACGAAGCCGGCGACCCGGCGATGGCGAACGCCCAGGTGCTCGAGCGGATCGCCGACGACGCGTTCGTGACCGAGCTCGGCCAGTTCAACGTCGAGATCAACATCCCCCCGCGGCTGCTCGACGGCAGCGTCTTCACCGACCTGGAGCAGCAGCTGCGCGACAGCCTCAACGCGGCCGAGGAGAAGGCGCGCGAGATCGGCGCGCACATGATGATCGTCGGGATCCTGCCGACGCTCGGCGAGCAGCACCTGCACGCGCGCGCGCTCACCGCCAACCCGCGCTACGCGCTGCTCAACGAGCAGATCTTCGCTGCCCGCGGCGAGGACCTGCAGCTCGCGATCGGCGGCGTCGAGCGGCTGTCGGCCTACGCCGACTCGATCGCGCCCGAGGCTGCGTGCACGAGCGTGCAGCTGCACCAGCTCGTTCACCCGGAGGAGTTCGCGCGCCACTGGAACGCCGCGCAGGCGATCGCCGGGATGCAGCTCGCCGTCGGCGCCAACTCGCCGTTCTTCTTCGGCAAGGAGCTGTGGCGCGAGACCCGGATCGCGCTGTTCGAGCAGGCGACCGACACGCGCCCGGAGGAGCTCAAGGCGCAGGGCGTGCGCCCGCGCGTGTGGTTCGGCGAGCG
>Ga0126307_10001672_pt1 | contig 14719 bp, 12 predicted proteins | sample Plot28_FD_89955 | JGI IMG/M metagenome (GOLD analysis project Ga0126307, IMG submission 89955) | Serpentine soil microbial communities from UC McLaughlin Reserve, CA, USA - Plot28 | ecosystem: Environmental > Terrestrial > Soil > Grasslands | place: USA: UC McLaughlin Reserve, Lake County...
AGATACACGTAACAAGATAGTAGATGAAATTATTTCATTAAAAAAATCATATCCAGATTATGTAGCAAATACTGAAAAACAAATATCGTTGATGAAAGGCAATTGGGGTGGTATTGATACAACACCTGTACAATGTCCTTCATGGGCAATACTTTCGCTAGATCATATGGGAAGAGTGAAACGGCCTTGTTGTATTGGTAGTGCCAACAATAAAGGATTAAAACCTATATGTGAAAAATGTGGTCTTGGATGCTATTCTATACTTGTTGCACAAGGAATCAAAGGAACTAATTGAAGAAGAAAGGTTTCTATATAGAAATAAAAGGTCACAAGGTAAGATATAATGATTAATACAATTATCTTAATTTTAAAATATTGAATTATAATATGTTATTATCTTGAAGTCAGTACTTGAGAAATATTACAATTAAAATTACTTTTAACTAAATGGATTCTATCTAGTGAATCGATTAGTAAAGTCTATGTTAATATGAAGATATGATAATTATTATTAATTATCAATTTTTTATATTTGATATATAATATATACACTTATTTATAATTTTAATGTAATAGGAAATAGGCAATTTATATCATCATCTATTCGAACAATATCTTTAAGAAATTAATAATTTTTCTACAGTATTTGTAAAGATCTTATTATTAACAGGTTTTCTCATAATTTGGTCTTGGGAGATTCCAGGAACTATACTTATTAATTCATCTAAGATATCCAAAGCTGTTATAAATAGAATCTTGATGGTAGGATCTATAGCTTTTATTTGCTGATGTAACTGAAAACCATTCAAATTTTTCATTCGTATGTCAAGTACTACTAACAGGTTATTAAAATCGGAAAGATCCTTGATATAATTGAGTGCAATAGAAGGATCTGTAAATGAAGTAATACTATAATCATAATTTTCTAAAATTAAACGGTATGTAAAAAGTATATCCTGTTCATCATCTACTAAAATTATTTTTTGCTTGTTATTATTTTTCTTGTTGGGAGAAGATAAATCATTTTCCTTTCTACTAGAATAACGGTTATCCTGATCATGCGTAACAGATGATAAGTTTAATTGTTTAACAGAAACAGAACATTTATCATTAAAATTTGTACTTTTCTGTATAAGTGTATTCTTTCTTTTCAATTTATATGTAGGATATCCTGTAGAATTTGTTATCTTATATACACTATTTTCTACGAAATCGAAATCATTAAAAACTAAAGGTAATGATTTTAGAACTCTATAAAAATTATCTCCAATAATTATTTCATTTGGAACAGACAAAGAAGAATTTATCTTTGAACAGAGGTTGATAGTCGAGCCAAATAAATCTACTTGACTGTAATCACCAACTAAAGCTAAATCCAATAGTCCATAATCTAAACTAATTTTATAGCTGAATGGTGGTAAATTTTGATTACAAAGTTCTTTATTAATCTTATATCTTTCATTTAAAATCTTGAATTCACAATCAATAGCTTCTCTAAACGCATCCAAGTTATTAGAATCCGAGGTTTTAGGGAAGTAAAATAATAGGCAATCGCCAATATTTTTTATAACTTTTCCACTGCTACTTTTAATTGAGTCAGATACCGAATTTATAAACGTAGAATAATACTTTCTGATATAATCTAAACCCTCCATTGTAATGGTATTTTTCGTTGAATCAACCAAATCAATAAAGCCTACACAGCTTTTTATGGAGTCTCCTGAAAATCTTATTCCTTTCGAAGATAAATTTTGAATAGGTATGACATCTCCTATGTTCGTTGTGAATAATATGAATTATGTACTAAAATAGTAATAACAAAACTGGATTTTATATGGTAATTCATTTATTCTTTCATTATAACTAAACTGATAATGATATAAAAAGGATTTGATCAAAGTACTGATAGAGTAATAAGCTATTTTAGCAATTGAAATATATCATATATATTACTAATTTGAGAAGTTTATTTAATATCAACATATTTGACGAATAAATAGTACTTTTTACATTGATTTTTAAATTTATTAAAGTTTTTACATTACTTTTTTTCTGATAAAAAATCACAAATCTTTCGGCGCCGAAAAAATAGATGAATAATCTCGTATACGTTACTTAGTAATAGGTAGACTGAATGCAAAGGTTGATCCTTTACCATCACCATTGACCATACCATTATTAATAGCCCATATTCTTCCTCCATGTCTTTCAATTATGCTCTTGCAAATGAACAAGCCCAATCCCGTTCCTCCTTCTTCTTTAGATTTAGTAGCAAATTTCGTAAAAAGTTTTGGAAATATCTGTTTATCTATGCCTATTCCTGTATCTTTTATACTAACAACAATTTCATCATTATCATTATTGATTTTTTTTCTTTCAACAATAATAGTAATGCTACCTTCATTAGTAAACTTGATGGCATTATTTAAGAGATTAGAAACGACTTGAATTAGCCTATTCCTATCAGCCTCTACCAAAATTATTTCATCGTTAATATGAGATTCATAAAACAATTTTAGATTCTTTTTATGTCGTATCATCTTTTGTTCATTTTCTTTTAATATTTCTGTTATGATTTCATTAAGATTAAATTTTTCTTTGTGTAGACTTAGGGTTCCACTTTCAATTCTTGCAACTTCCAATATATCTTCCTCAAGTTGCATAAGTCTTTTTGAGTTCCGAATGATAATATCTAAAATGTTTTCTATTTTTTCGATATCTATTTCTTTACTCCTTTTTATATTTTCTATTTCTTGATGTCGAAGTAATTCTGAAAGTCCTAGTATTGGTTGTATAGGATTTCTCAGTTCATGTGCTGCTATATTTATAAACTCATCCTTTAGTTGATCCCTATATTCTAAGTCTTTGTTTGCATTTTCAAGGTCCTTTGTTAATTGATTCTGTTTTTTAATATAGTTTTTTATAGAGGTCACCATAGAATTGAATGATTCTATTAGAGATGAAAGTTCATCACCATTAATTTTGTTTTTAACTAATACATCAAGATTCCCTTTTTTTACTTCAATTGTTGCCCTAGTGAGAGCAAATATTGGTTTTAATATTTTTCTTACAAGGTAAAGTACAAAAGCAGCAGTGACTCCGATATTTAATACAGCAAAAAGTCTCTGTAGAAATAGTGAGTTTTGTGAACTATCTTTCGCAAATTCTCCTAATTTTGTAACCAATACATTTGATGAATCTACTAAAGATAACGCTTCTGCTTCTAGTGTTGTTTTTATATTTTCCTCTATTGATATTGAGGATGATGAAAAAGAAGGAGGAGTTATTGCTGCTGATGTGACTACTCCTACTACTGGACTAATTATTTGATTTTGTTTTAAAACATTTTTTGTTAATATTCTTTTCAATAAAATCCATTTCTGATATATGTTATCCCAATCCCTAGAGAATTCAGGAGGCAATGGTTTTAGATCAATACCTGATATGTGACCACCATTTTTTAAAATCAAAATGTTTGACTCAAGTTGATCAATAGCTATATCAATCTTGGAAGTTTCACTACTATTTTCCATCATAAAATATTCTGCTGTACTAAACATAAGATTAGAAGTAAGAAATCTGTTTTTACCTGCAATATTTATTGAATTTCCTAGATAAGTCATTTGTGATTGGTAATACGACAGTATAACTAAACTAATAACGATAAAAAAAATTTGAATAAAAACTAATATCCCTATTCTTCTGCCTATTTTAGAGCGAATAAGTTTAAAAGCATCAGCAGAAAAGTCTAACACAATTATATATCCTGAGAGATCTATTTGGACATATTGTTTATTAGAATAATTAATGGAGAGAACGATAAGGTTAACGAAAATGCATTAGACCACTTATCTGATCAACTACTATTTTAACTCAAAGAATTCAAGAAAGAGATATAAAAACAAATCAAATAATATGCTCTTATTTCCCATTTGCTATTTAGTGAAGGAACAAATGCAGCTTTTAATATTCTTATCTAAGAACAATACTATATAATAATTCCATCATCAATAGCCACTATTCTAAAAATGGTTTCAAAACCTGAATATCCGTAACAACTACGTTGGAGGTATTCATTAAATATTAGAAAAATATTTGAGAATGATAGAATATTTTTATTAAAATAAAGAAACAAAAATTCTAACTAAGATTTTACTAGTTTTTTATACTTTTGAGATTTATTCACTTTTTATGAAGAATATTTATTTGCAAATTCTTCATTTATTTTAGTTTTTGTGTCCTATAGTTGTTGTTATGATTTGATTTGAATTGGATTATCATAGTTGTTATTAACAAATATCAAATCAAAACTCGTTCAATAAATAGCACATATACAAATTGTAATTTTATTTCTATAGGATCAAATAAAAGCAATAACGACTTTATTTGTTTTCTGCTGCATTTTTATACTGCTATTCTTCTATCTTATCCTATGCTTAATTCAGAAATAGAACATAAAAGGAATCCAACTCATAAAATTAATTCCTTATTTGTTAATAGATGGTCACCTAGATCGATGACAGGCGAAGATATAGATGATACGGACTTGATGTCACTTTTTGAAGCTGGTAGGTGGGCGCCATCCTCATTTAATAATCAACCATGGAGGTTTATCTATGCAAAAAGAAATACCGAAAGTTGGAATAAACTCTTTGATTTATTGTATGAAGGCAATAAAGTATGGGCAAAAAATGCTGCTGCTTTAGTTGTTGTTATTTCAAGAAAGAATTTTGAATATAATGAAAAGCCTTCAATCACACATCAGTTTGATGCAGGTGCAGCATGGCAGAATTTAGCTTTAGAGGCTTTTGATCGGGGAATTGTTACACATGGAATGGAAGGATTTGACTATCAACGAGCTAGGGTAGACTTGGGCATTCCTGAATCCTATGATGTTATGGCGATGATTGCTATTGGAAAGAGAGGATCTAAAGAAAATCTTCCACCTAAACTTCAGGAACTTGAATTCCCAAATGATAGAAAACCATTGATAGAAATAGTGATGGAAGGATATTTTCGAGTAACAGCCGAAAAGCATTAGTTATTCTTTTTTATTCGACAATTTTTGTTTTAAAATTGGATCCAAGCATTTTTTTCCTTGACTTATATTTTCTTATACAAATTTTCTCATATACAAAAAAGACGAGGATATTAACAAAAAGTTGACTTTGATTATCTACATCTGAATTTATTTTTTTATTTATAAATAATGCTTTTTCTTTTTTTTACAACTTACTAAAAATATACTTGATAACTTTATTGTTACTTACTATTTTAAATAATTATCTTACTTTACCCAATGACAATAAGTGAGTTTAAAAATGGGAAATAAACTTGAAGGAAAAATTGCTGTCATTACTGGAGGAAACAGTGGTATTGGTTTAGCTACTGCAAAGAGATTTGTAGCAGAGGGAGCATACGTTTTCATCACAGGTCGCCGTCAAAAAGAACTTGATTCGGCCGTATCGGAGATAAGTAAAAACGTCAGTGGTATTCAAAGTGATGTGTCTAATTTAGCAGATCTTGATAAGTTGTACGATGTGGTGAAGGATCAAAAAGGCAGTATCGATATTCTATTTGCAAACGCCGGTATTGCACAATTTGCTCCATTGGGAGAAATTACCGAAGAACACTTTGACAAAATATTCCGTATTAATGTAAAAGGGCTTCTGTTTACTGTTCAAAAAGCACTTCCGCTGTTTCAGGAGGGAGGTGGTTCGATAATTTTGAATGCTTCCATAGGTTCATCCAAAGGAGTTGAGGAGTCTAGTGTTTACAGTGCAACCAAGGCTGCAATACGTTCGTTTGCTCGTACATGGACTGTTGATCTGAGACACAGAAAGATACGTATCAATGCCATCAGTCCTGGTCCAATCGACACACCGATCTTTAGCAATCTAATGCAAAATGAGGAACAGAGCGAGAAATTCAAGAAGAATATTGTGAACACTGTACCTATGGGAAGGATGGGCAGTCCTGACGAGGTAGCAAACGCTGTCTCATTTCTTGCATCAGATGATAGCAGTTATATCACAGGTATAGAACTGTTTGTTGATGGAGGTCTAGCGCAAATTTAGGTAGATACTCTCTTTTTCCTTCTCTCTTTTCATGCAATCTGATGGTCTAGTTTAAAGAAAATATTTAGTTACAAAATATACAGATAAATAATAATGTTTCCAAAAACTACCTTAATAATAAAGTGTACATCATAATATTTTAGGAAATTTCAAACAGCTCAGATGTACTGATTTATTTTTTTTCTATCTATAACATTTTATATAACTTAAATTTTTACAAACAGTCAAGAACCAAATATTATTATATACAACTCCAGCATTATTCTAAATAGATAATTAGGCCTCTCCAATTTACAATTATCGATGCACCTTCAATAGTAGTACTATTACCTGAAGGAGTCGAATATCTATCTTAGACACTGAAAGCAGCAGAGCAAGTCTCATTGAGAGATTGAAAGAAAAAACTTGTTATTATGTCTAAAGAAAAAATAAAAGAAAATTGAAATAACGAAATTATATCTTATTTGAATTATAAAATTGTGTGTCAAAATCTATTGATCTACTTCATTTAAGTACCTACAAATAAGTTTATTATTCTAAAAAATTTAAAAATATTATTCAGATAATATACAAAACTAACTTGTTAGAATGAAACATAGCATGAAATATGAGAAGATATTGTAGAGAATGTCTTTTCCTTTCTTATAAGAGAACATTTGGACAATATGTTACTGTAATTAAGTTGAATCATATAATAAAGGAAATATTACTGAAAATATCATTATATATAATTATTTAGAAGTATAACAGTTATTATATGTATTAGTTCTTGATACAACATAAATAAAAGGTTATATTAATAAGTTATGTAAGTTAGCATATATTCAATTGGAGTCTCCAATACAAAAACCACCAACAATATCATTACGCTCAAACATATGGATTGTTATTCCAATTAGTGCTTTGATTATAGCCATAGTGACTGCTAACCTTCTGCTTCTAAACTACGTTCACGTATTTACTTCAATTCTATGGACTGGAACAGATATCTTTATGGCATTCTTGCTTGGTCCCATACTTAGAAATGTAAGTCTTTCAACACGCAAGGAAATCATTTCATGGCTTATGCCAAAAATGGTTTTTTATATGCCAACTGTAGCATCTGTTACAACAACTGCAGGTTACTTCCTGGCTTCAAAAATGGGTTTGATTACCGTAGAATCTCCAGTAGTATACTGGATTACAACTGTACTAATTATTGTTACTATAATGCTTATTCAGGGACTTGGGATTCTTCTTCCAACTAACATTAGAGTCTACCATGAGTTGAGGAAAAAGGACCCTGATATGACCAAAATTCAGAGGCTTATGCGTAGATACGTCACAGTTGTTGCAACTCAAGCAATTCTTCAGTTTGTAATAATATTTATAATGGCAAACTTTGCTACTGGTTTTTTTTCAGATGAAAATAACAGACTAATTTATTGAAAAATTTGAAAGTGCTAAAGATATTTTGCTACAGATTAACAACAAATATCTAAAATATATTTATGATAAGTATACAGAACTGAATTGGACTTGAACTGTATAGCGAACAAGGTTCAACGAACGATTACTTTCTCATTATGACTAGGGTTTCTTCTACATAGCCAAAAGCTTTAAATCTTTCAGATTCATATTAGATGAAAGATAGATTGAAAAGCATATCAGCAGTATTAATAACAATATCGGTACTGTCATTAACAGCAGCTGTTTTTTTGTCTATAGAAAACAATGACACTAATAGATACGCTATTGCTCAACCAACAATAAATGAATCTTTTGTTAACGATACAGAAACTATAGGTGAACTTGACAAGATTTTAGGTAACAATACAGCTATTATATTAAGTGATGAATATATTTCTAATCCAAATAATACATTGCTAGATAGTATAAACACTAACATTCAAGAAGATTGTATAAAATTACCAAATACTGAACATGTGTATTGCCCTTAATCATAACATAATTTTCTAAAATTTTTTTATCTCCAGCTTCTAGTCTATAACTTTCATAAGAATATTTTGCGATGTTTGCTAGCTTTGCCAAGTTATATTGGCTAAAGTCCTTCTGAATATCATCAAAATAACAAATTAAAATTTGTGATAGCATTTGGCAATTTTATAGAGAAGGATAATTTCTTTTATGATATTAACAAAAAAGAACAAATTTGAGAATTTCTTAATACTAAGTTAAATGCTATGATCAAGATCCAGATAAAAGGTGTATAATAACTTAACAATTATCCGACTTGATATTCTTATTATTATAACTCAAATTATAGCAAGCAAACAACAACATTCTTCCATGTTCTTCGTCATTGTTGTAACAAATTAACCTTTATACTCAAATAAAAAACTTGAGAGAATATCCAAGTTTAGAAATCTTATGTATTATAATTATAACAGGATCTTTCTTTATAATCCTTAAATTGTATAATTAAGAGTACGAATTATGAGATCAGCCATTTTTGAGAAGCAAGGATTTGATAATCTCAACATTAAAGATGATGTTCAAAATCCAGAAGTTTCAGACTATGATGTTTTAATTAAAGTTATTTCAGCAGGAGTAAATCCTATTGATTATTATGTGATTTCTGGTTATAGAACAATACAACAACAACAACAAAAGGAAAAAGACCTAAAACTAAAACAACAAGCTCCTCCAATATCGGAATTACCAGTAAATCCTCTCCCTCATATTCCCGGGGCGGAATTTGCTGGAGTAGTTGAAAAGATAGGATCTCACGTTAGAACTATTAAAAAAGGAGATAGGGTTACTATCTATAACAGGGTTTTTGATAATACTTGTGATATGTGTATTAGTGGTAATGAAATGCTATGCAGAACTGGTGGAATAATAAGTGTGGTTAATAACGGAGGTTTTTCAGAATATGTTTCCATTCCTGAAAGAAATGTATTTAAAATTCCTGATAATATCGATTGGAATATGTCTATAAGCTTGCCAGTAGCAGGATTAACAGCATTTCATGCTTTAAGGGAGGCACAATTGAAGATTAATGACTCATTACTAATTTTCGGTGCATCTGGCAATACAGGTATGATTGCAGTTCAATTAGGTAAGAAAATGGCATCTAGAGTTATTGCAGTTTCTACAAAAAAGTGGATTAAAGATGGGTATGGTGCAGATTATTTAATTATAGATTATAATCGTATTATAGACAAAGTTAAAGAGATAACTAATGGCAAAATGGCAGATATTGTAATAAACTCTCTGGGCAGAGACACATGGAAAGACAGTTTTTCTTCCATTGGAATTAATGGTAGATGGGTTTCTTTTGGTACAATGACTGGAAGTAATGTGGAGTTAAACATACAAGAATTATATTCAAAACAGATAAAGTTAATTGGATCTAATGGAGGGAATAGAGAAGAATTCAGAGAATTAATAGAATTTGTATCTTATTCTAATACTATTGGTGATCCCTTAAAAATTAAAGTTTGGAAACGATTTAACCTTGAGAATATTGATCAAGCCTTTGAGGCTCTTATTGACAAGAATAGAGAAGGAAGAGTTCTATTAGATATAAATAAAGAATAATTAAGAATAATTAACTTGTAGAGAAAAATAAAGATAACATAAATGGAAAAAGTTATAATACACTCTAATAAAAATAGAATGTTTTTTGTTATTTTATTTTGATATTTTATATGGACATTTTTATAGCTGTATAATCTAAAAAAAGAGAGATAGCTATTTTGGCTATATTAATTTTATAAAAACCAATTGTAAGTAAAAAGAGGATAAAGCTATTTTCTATAATGATGTCTATGAATTCTTTAGGCAAATCTCCTACGTTTAGAGGTAGGCTATAGACAAATTGTTGAACATAGTTATTATCAATAAATATCTATTTGTTATCATAGTGTAACCTGCAATAATAACATACTATATTGATGAGATTTAATAATTATATACCTTTATAATCGATAATTATTATTGATATTCATTTACTATGAGGAACTTAGGAAACTACTTAATTAGAACAAATATTTTACCACTACAATAAAAATTAACAAATACTATAGTAAATAAAATTTTAAATAAAATTTACTTAGATCTTTTGTATTCAGTTCCTATTAAGGAACAATTTTTGTTAAACTTTACTATATTTTATCATTTGGTATACCGATATTATATCGGATTAGAAAAACTAATTTTCACTTTTATACTAAAAATAAAATATTTGTTGATGTTCGAAACTTATTTGTTATCATCGTAGTCCGAGGGCATCTTTCAAATCTATTTCATGATCCTGTTCCTGAACTATAATACTTCTCAATGTTTCAGAGAGAGCAAACTCACCAGCCCGTTCAGCTTGACGTATCCTTTCTTTATAGTTTTTGATTGTTTCTTGTTCAGCTCTTAGGTCAATTTCAAGCATTGTTTTTGAATCCTGGGAATACTCAGCCTCTTTGCTTTTGACTGTAGGATCTCCTCCTAGATAGTCGATTTGTTTAGCCACCTCTAACGCATGTGCTAGTTCCTGCGAGGCATGCTCCTTCAATTGTTGAGCAATATCTCCATATTCTGCACCCTTTAATGTAGAACTGAATACGACGTATTGAATAATTGCTTTGTATTCTCTAGCCAGGTCTTCATTAAGTCCTCGGATTATCTCGTCCTTGTTAGAAGATGATAACGTTTCGGTGTTTGCTGGACTACTACTAGTAGTATTTGACATAGATTTAACAATGTCTCTCTCCACTTTAAATGTTATTGGACTAAATAATATAATCAAGTTAATTTTTATAAAACCAATCAACCAAATTCATATCTACTTCGTCCAATTGATGAAAATGGTTCTATTCTTTATTAATGCTATAAACCATATACAAGTAATACAGTGAGTATATAATAAGCTATAATCAGTGTCCCATGATTATTTTATGCCAAGAAAATTGATGAAGTGATTATATTAATTAATGACTATTATATTCCCCTTTAAAAATATTTGATGTTATCGTATTGCAGAGACCTTGTAAGCTACTGGTAACAACTAGAAAAAAGAAGATTTTCGTTTAATTTACATAACAAACCTCCTTATGACATCAGAATATGTATAATTAAATAAAGAACAATAATAGTGCACCTTACTAATGTCTTTTCCGATGCGTATAAATTTTTCTGATCAAAGTAATAATAAAATTTTTACACCGTTTAGAAATTACTACTACTAAAATTTCATTTATTTTTTCTTATTATTTTTCCATAAAAACTATCTATGAATTGTATCATATGTTGATTTGTATTTTGTTCATTTTTACGAATATAATAATAAAGTTCTTCTGAAGCAGCATGATAATCTATTCCTAAATTTTGTGCTATTTGTAATGAAATTGATGATAAAAGTAATTTACGCAATATTATATCTGTACCATAGTTCGCTAAATCTGTTGATAGTTCTTCTATAGAATTTTTAATATTTGAATCAATATAACGGTCTTTAGCTTCTCTAGTTTTTATTGAAAATGTAACACCCATCATTCTTTGTTTCATATGAATAGATTCTACCATTTCAATAAAGAGATCATTTAGTTTGGTATCTTTGGAAAGAATCTCTGATAATAGTTCTGAAGCGTCTTGTTCACTTATTTGCATTTTAGTAACTAAAGTAAATAAGACATGACATGCAACACATCCATTTTCTTTAACTTTGGAAGCATTAAAATCTATTTCATGTATTTCTTGTAAAATTATTGACTTTGCTATTTTTTCTTCTTCTTCTTCTTCTTCTTTTGACATAACTAATTCCTTTAATAATACTAATTGAGAAATATAACTAATAGTTTTCATAATCATAACAATAGGTATGTTATTAATTTAAATGACCTTGCAATTTTCAAATAATAGATCATAATTGTAAAACATTCAAAGAAATTTAGAATTAGAACTCTTTATAAGAATAGTAAAAAATAAATAAAATATAAATCACTTTTTTTAGTTTTAATATTATCATCATCTTCCAAAAGAATTGTTTCATCTATGATTATTGCTTTTTATTACGATCTTATACATATTATAATTAATATGAGAAAAGGTGGCGAAGATTAACAACAGCATTTGGCAATTTTATAGGAAAATATATTTCATATTTAGATATTGACAAAAAGATCAAATTTTAAGAATTTCTGAATACTAAAATCAACTATTAATCGAATAGAGCGACAAGTAAATTATATAGTAAAATAATTAAAGATAATGTTTGTGGACAACAATATTTATTTATTATAGATCTTTGGGTTTAACCATTCTATGAAACTTGCATAGTTCAAAGAACGTACATCATAGAAATAATGGCAATTTAAAAGTTGTAATAGCACGATAATTTGAGATATTCCAAGGCCTACAGACATATATCTTAATTCCCTATATTATATAGGAGGTCATTAGATTTTTAATTCCTTAATCATGATATTTCTAAAATATACTTTGGATCTATCATCATGATTTTGTAATCCTATAAAACCCTCTAAAGATCTATTTCCAATAAAATTTGTTACCATTTTTGTTTTATTCAAAGTTACTGAATAGGATTGTTCTATTACAATGATTTCAAATATATTCCATCTTCCGACTGCTAATTGTTTTGACAAAGGTTTCGTTTTTGCTGATGGACCTTTATAATTGTATATTGATCCAGTTCTATGAATGGGTTTACCATCAGGGTAACCAATATCATCAATTTGAATCTCATATCCATACTTAATTGCTATATTTGGATCAGTAAAAGGATTAGGAAATCTTACAAATACTCCCGAATTGTCACTTCGCTTTGAAACTTTCCATTCAAGAGTTAATATAAAATCTTTAAATTTCTTTTTGTAATACCATAATAATCCCAATCCACCTTGAGTTAATAATGCCTTTTCACTTTCAATGATCAGAAAATTACCCTTGCCAGCCATCTTCCAGCCATCCAAAGTTTTACCGTCAAAAAGTTTTACAAAAATCTTATTATTTTGAATATCATACATCTCATAATTATTATAGACGTTATATTAGTAATATATTGTTCCATAATGTATACATAATTCTCGATTTGATGGTATTATATGATCTTACACCTCCTTTTTCTATGTCTTAATGATTCCCATGCATTCGACGTATTCATAGACCAAGAACATGAAAATACAAATAAAAAGAATGCCTAACAATAAAGTAGCTGTTCAGTTTCTTACAAATTTTAACAATAGAGGTGGTCATAATAGAAATAACCATGACAACTATTTTAATTAAATTCTTAATAATGTAAAGTTTTCAAATTTAGTGAATCATTCCTTACTTAAATGATAATGTCGATTTGGAATATTTTGTATTCTATCAATAATTGACCAGTTAATAGAAATTCTACTTGATTTTAAATGAATTTAACATAATAGAATACATACGTAAAGATTTCATCATCAAATTAATAAAATCAATTTTTGATTATTATTATTTTTCTTACTCCAACAGTATCAACAATATAGTAATCATCAGATATCTGAATGATATCTCCAAGATTTATTTTATTATGAGATTTCTTTTCTCTGAGAGGTATTCCAAAAGGTTTATCCTCTTTTTTAAATTTAAGCCAAATTCTACCTGGGTTTAAGATATTTTTAAATTCTGATTCCCATACTAGATCATATAGAGTAAAGAGTGCTTGGTTACTAATTCTATTATTTTTAGTTATCATTTCGACTTCAGGCTCTTTAAAGAAATACACTCGTACCCTCATGATTTAATATTTTAAATATTTTTTGGTATTTATTAATTATATATATTTAATTGAATCTGACCATATGAAAATCTTTTAGTTTATTTTTCTTGTGTACGGGCTAGGTTCAAATTATCAGCAGTGGAATATTTGTTCTAGTGGATCTTGTAAAATAATAATAATAATAATAATAATAATTAACTTGACAAATAAATTTTATAACAACTACTTTAGCTAACCATAAATTGTACATAATTTGGAGAATATTTTCCTCAGAAAAATTAAAAGGATCTGTTTTAAAGTCAAAAAAAGTAACTGGTTTCACTTCATAGGATAGTTCAAATTTTATCTCAGCTGAAAATAATTTGTCAATGTATTATATTCAAATATGAGGGAAGAAAAATTAAATTAATTAATTAGTAGTCTCGATAAATACCAAAGAGGTTAAATGATAAAAACAGGCAATAGAAATGAGTTTTCCAGTGCATTTATTATTCCACATTATGCAGGTGGATTTGAACACGAACAAGGTAGAAAAAAGCTATTTATTGCTGAGACAATAGAAGGATTATTTTCACAAACTGATGATGATTGGTGTGCGATTGTTGTAGTTGATATGACTCCTAATGAAGCAACCCAAGAGTATTTAAATCATTTAAAGCAAAAATATTATCCAAAAATTGATGTCATTTTTCTAGAACAAAATGCAGGTGCTGGAGTAAGTAGAAATTTAGGAGTCCTAAAGGCATTAGAACGTGGTAATTCTATAATACTTTTCAATGACTCTGATGATATATCTCATCCAAAAAGATTAGAAGTTGTTAAAAAAATATTATTGGAGAATCCCCATATTGATGTAGTTTATTCTACGTTTGAAGTAATCGATGAAAATAATAGATTAACACCTATAGATAAAATTTCTTCACCAATTTTAGAA
>Ga0126307_10001673_pt1 | contig 14713 bp, 24 predicted proteins | sample Plot28_FD_89955 | JGI IMG/M metagenome (GOLD analysis project Ga0126307, IMG submission 89955) | Serpentine soil microbial communities from UC McLaughlin Reserve, CA, USA - Plot28 | ecosystem: Environmental > Terrestrial > Soil > Grasslands | place: USA: UC McLaughlin Reserve, Lake County...
AAGACCAAGACGGGGCGCATCGGCGTCAAGGTCTGGATCAACAAGGGCGAGATCATGCCGGAGGGCTACGAGGGCATGACCCAGCGCGACCAGCGCCTCGGCGACCAGGACACCGCGCGGCGTCGCGGCGGAGTAGCCGAGGGTCTCTCGGCCTCGCGCGAGAGCGGCCGCGGCCGCGGCGGCGACCGTGAGGGCCTCGGCCCGGTGCGCCAGCGGCGTCCACGCCGGCCCGGCGGCGGCCGCCCTGGTCAGCAGGACCGCTCGCGCGGCCAGGACAACGTCGAGCGCCCACGCACCGACGAGCGGGCGCGCTCGGCGGAGGGTCGCGAGCAGCCGCCCGTCGAGCCGCAGGTCGAGACGACGCCGCCGGCCGTTGCCGATGCGCCCGACACGACGACGACCAAGAAGCAGACCGAGGATCCGACGAAGCTCGAGAACGCCGGGGACGGTGAGTCGTAGTGCTGCTGCCTCGCAAGACGAAGTTCCGCAAGCAGCAGCGTGGCCGCCGCCGTGGCTATGCGAAGGGCCAGACGACGGTGCAGTTCGGCGACTACGGGATCAAGTCCCTCGACAACGGCTGGGTGACGAACCGCCAGATCGAGGCCGCCCGGATCGCGATGACGCGCAAGATCAAGCGCGGCGGCAAGGTCTGGATCAACGTCTTCCCCGACAAGCCGGTCTCGCAGAAGCCCGCGGAGACGCGCATGGGCTCCGGCAAGGGCGCTCCCGAGCACTGGGTCGCCGTCATCAAGCCCGGCCGCGTCATGTTCGAGCTGTCCGGCGTCCCAGAGCCGCTGGCGAAGGAAGCGCTTCGCCTCGCGGGGCAGAAATTGCCCGTCAAGACCAAGTTCGTGAAAAGAGAGGCTGATCTCTTCGAATGAAGACCAAGCAGCTGAGAGACATGACCGACGAGGAGCTCGAGCACGCGCTCGCCGACAGGCGGCAGGAGCTGTTCAACCTGCGCTTCCAGTCGGCGACCGGCGCGCTCGAGAACCCCGCGCGCCTGAAGCTCGCAAAGCGCGAGATCGCGCGCATCCTGACCGTCCGCAACGAACGCGAAAGCACGCTGGGAACGAGGTAATGGCGAAGAAAGACACCGAGAGCAACGAAGAGATTCAGGAGACGCAGGCGGAGGAAACTCAGCCTGAGGCTCCTGCCGCCGAGGCCGCGGAGAAGCCGAAGCGCACGCGCGCAAAGGCCAAGCCGAAGGAGGAGCCGGCCGTCGAAGAGACGGCCGCCGAGACCCCCGTGGCCGACGAGAAGGAGCTCGCACCGGCCGAGCCGGTGGCGGAGGCTCCTGCCGATGAGGCTTCCGTCGAGGAGCCTGCGGCTGCGGAGGCGCCTGCCGAGGAGCCCGTGGCCGAAGCGGCCGCGGCCGAGGAGCCTCCCGCCGAGGAGCCCGTGGCCGAAGAGCCGCCGGCCGAGGAGCCCGTCGTTGCGGAGCCCGTGGCCGAAGAACCGCCGGCCCAGGAGCCCGTCGCCGAAGAGCCGCCGGCCGACGAGCCTGCCGCCGAGGCGGCGCCCGCAGCCGAGGCGACGCCCGCCGTCGAGGCCCCGGCGGCTGCGGAGCCGAAGCGCAAGAAGAAGCGCGTCGCGCGCCCGCTACGCCGTCAGCGCACGAAAGCGACGCGCGAGCGTCCCACGGAGCGAAAGCCGATCACGCGGACGCCCAAGCCCGAGGCGGATCGCGGTCGCCGCCAGGAGCGGCGCGGCGTGGTCGTCTCGAGCGCGATGGACAAGACGATCGTTGTCCAGGTGCAGACGATCAAGGCGCATCGGCGCTACAAGAAGGTCGTCCGCCGGACGCAGAAGTTCCACGCACACGACGAGCAGAACCAGGCGAAGCAGGGCGACATCGTCCGCATCGTCGAGACGCGGCCGCTGTCCAAGACGAAGAACTGGCGCCTCGCCGAGGTGGTGGAGCGAGCCAAGTGATCCAGCAGGAGTCGAGACTGAAGGTCGCCGACAACACGGGCGCGCGCGAGTTGCTCTGCATCCGCGTGCTCGGCGGCTCGAAGCGCCGCTACGCTCGGGTCGGCGACGTGATCGTCGGCACCGTCAAGACGGCGACGCCGCAGGGCGCGATCAAGAAGGGCGAGGTGGTCCGTGCGGTCGTCGTCAGGACGAAGAAGCCGTACGGCCGAGATGACGGTACCCTGATCGCGTTCGACGAGAACGCGGCGGTGATCATCGACGCCGCCCGCAACCCTCGTGGGACGCGCATCTTCGGGCCCGTCGCCCGTGAGCTGCGCGACAAGAACTTCATGAAGATCGTGAGCCTCGCTCCGGAGGTGCTGTAAGTGGCGACGAAGATGAAAATCAAGAAGGGCGACCTCGTGCAGATCCTCAGCGGCAAGGACCGCGGGAAGCAGGGACGGGTCATCGAGGCGCGGCCGGGCGAGCGCCGGGTGATCGTGGAGAACCTCAACATCGTCAAGCGCCACATGAAGCCGCGCCCGATCAAGAGCCCGAGCCGGATGGGCCAATCACAGATCCAGCCGGGCGGCGTGATCGAGAAGCCCGCGCCTCTGCCGGTGGACAAGGTGATGGTCGTCTGCCCGGTCTGCAACCGGCCGACCCGCGTCGGCATGGTGATCAAGGACGTCAAGGACCAGCACTCCAGCGTCCGCGTCTGCCGCCGGGACGACTGCCGTCAGGAGATCGATCGCTGATGGCGACGAAGACCACAGAGAAGACGACCTACGTGCCGCGCCTCAAGCAGCGCTACGACGAGGAGCTTCGCGCCGAGCTGAAGGAGCAGCTCGGCCTCGACACGGTGATGCAGGTCCCGCGGATCACGAAGATCACGCTGAACATGGGTGTCGGAGAGGGCAAGACGGACGCGAAGGCGCTCGACAGCGCGATCGAGGAGCTGACGATCATCGCCGGCCAGCGCGCGCAGCTGCGCCGCGCCCGGACGTCGATCGCGGGCTTCAAGATCCGCACAGGAATGCCCATCGGGGCGCGCGTCACCCTGCGCGGAGCCTGGATGTGGGAGTTCCTCGACCGGCTCGTGTCGATCGCGCTGCCCCGGATTCGCGACTTCCGCGGGCTGAATCCACGCTCGTTCGATGGGCGGGGCAACTACTCGCTCGGCATCCGCGAGCAGATCATCTTCCCGGAGATCGACTACGACGCGATCCCCGCGGTCCGCGGCCTCGACGTCGCGATCACGACCACCGCCGAGAACGACGAGCAGGGCCTCGCGCTCCTGCGCGCGCTCGGCCTCCCGTTCGCCGGAGAGCAAAGGAGCGACACCGAGTAATGGCCAAGAAGTCCCTGATCGCCAAGGCAGCCCGCGAGCCGCGGTTCAAGGTTCGCAAGTACACGCGCTGCAACCGCTGTGGGCGCCCGCGCGCAGTCTTCCGCAAGTTCGGTCTCTGCCGGATCTGCCTGCGTGAGCTCGCCCACCAGGGCGCGATCCCCGGCATGACGAAGTCGAGCTGGTAGGTAGGAGGACCGATGCAGACCGATCCGATCGCCGACATGCTTACGCGGATCCGCAACGCCAACAAGGCCATGCACGAGCGCGCGGAGATGCCCACCTCGCGCCTGAAGGAGGAGATCGCCCGCATCCTCAAGGAGGAGGGCTACATCTCCGGCTACAGGATCGAGAAGGGCGAGAGCTACGACTCGCTCGTCGTCGAGCTCAAGTTCGGCAAGAATCGCGAGCGCGTCATCTCCAACCTCAAGCGCGTCTCCAAGCCCGGCCGCCGCGTCTACGCGCGCAAGGACCGCCTGCCGCGCGTGCTCGGAGGCATGGGGACGGCGATTCTGTCTACGTCCAAGGGAGTCGTGACGAGCCGAACGGCCGCCGAGCAGGGAATCGGCGGCGAGGTCGTCTGCTTCATCTGGTGAGCCTGCGATGAGCCGAATCGGAAAAAAGCCAATCGACATCCCCAGCGGCGTCAACATCGCCGTCGATCCCGGCCGCGTGATGGTCAACGGCCCGCTCGGCGAGCTGCAGACGCAGGTGCCTCAGCGCATGAAGATCGAGCGCGACGGCGAAACCCTCGTCGTCACGCGCCCGACCGAGCGCGGGGAGGACCGCGCGCTGCACGGCCTGACCCGCACCCTGGTCGCGAACATGGTCGAGGGCGTTACGAAGGGCTTCGAGAAGCGGCTCGAGATCCAGGGTGTCGGTTATCGCGCAGCGCTCCGCGGCACCGCGCTGGAGCTCAACGTCGGCTACTCCCACCCCGTCGTGAAGGACGCGCCTGCCGGGATCACCTTTGAGCTTCCTGCCCCGACCCAGATCGTCGTCAAGGGCATCGACAAGCAGCAGGTCGGACAGATCGCCGCGGAGATCCGCAAGGTCCGTCCGCCCGAGCCGTACAAGGGCAAGGGCATCCGCTACGAGGGCGAGTACGTCCGCCGCAAGGTCGGAAAGAGAGCCTAGGAGTCATGAAGCTGACGACGAGACAGGCACGGGAGCGCCGCCACAAGCGCGTGCGCCGCGACGTTGCCGGGACGGCCGACCGGCCGCGCTTGTGCGTGTTCCGCTCGAACCGCGGGATCGAGGCGCAGCTGATCGACGACCAGGAGGCGAAGACGCTCGCCGCCGCCAGCTGGCTCGGCCTCAAGAAGGGCTTCAAGGGCAACAAGACGGAGCAGGCCAACGAGGTCGGCAAGCTCCTGGCCGCGAACGCGAAGAAGGCCGGCGTCGAGAGCGTCGTCTTCGACCGCGGCGGCTACCTCTACCACGGACGCGTCAAGGCGCTCGCCGAGGGCGCGCGCGAGGGAGGGCTGAACTTCTAGATGGCTGTCGATGTAGCTGAGAGCAGAGAGCTCAAGGAGCGCGTGGTCGAGATCAACCGCGTCGCCAAGGTGGTCAAGGGCGGACGGCGGTTCTCGTTCACGGCGCTGGTCGTGATCGGCGACGAGCACGAGCGGGTCGGCGTCGGCTACGGCAAGGCGCGCGAGGTTCCGCTCGCGATCTCCAAGGCCGTCGACGACGCGAAGAAGAAGATCTTCACGGTACCAAGGCACGGCACCACGATCACGCACGAGATCATCGGGCGCTCCGACGCGGCGCGCGTCCTGCTGCGCCCCGCGAGCGAGGGGACGGGCGTCATCGCCGGCGGCGGTGTCCGCGCTGTGCTCGAGCTTGCCGGGATCCGCGACATCCTCGCGAAGAGCCTCGGCACCACGAACCCGATCAACATGCTGCGCGCGACCGTCAACGGCCTGCAAAACCTGCGCCGGCCCGAGGACGTGGCCAAGACACGCGGGCTGCGGATCAAGGACGTGCTCCCCGTGCCCAAGCAGGTCGAGCAGGAGGAGCAGCCAGTCGCGGAGCCTGAGGCTCCTACCGCCGAGGCGTCCGCGGCGCCAGTCGGCGAGCCCGACGAGACCGACGAGACCGAAGAGATGAAGCCGTCCACGAAGATGTCCGATGGCGCGTAGCAAGGTCAAGATCACGCAGGTCCGCAGCCAGATCGGCCAGAGCGAGCGGCATCGCGGCACCCTCCGCGCGCTCGGGCTGGGCAAGATCGGGCGCTCGGCGGAGCACCAGGACAGCGCTCAGCTCGCCGGTATGCTGAGGAAGGTCCGTCACCTCGTGAAGGTCGAAGATGCCTGAGGACCTGAACCTTTCGAACCTGAAGCCCGCGCAGAAGCGCGCCGACCGCAAGCGCATCGGCCGCGGGCTCGGCTCGGGCAAGGGTCGCTACTCGGGCCGCGGGATCAAGGGCCAGAAGTCGCGGTCGGGCTCGCACAAGATGCGCGCCGGCTTCGAGGGCGGCCAGATGCCGCTCTACATGCGGGTCGGCAAGCAGCGCGGCGCCACGTCGAAGGACGCGATGCCGATCGGGCCGTTCCGCACGTTCATGCAGCCGGTCAACCTCCGCGATCTCGAGCGCGTGTTTTCCGACGGCGACACCGTCGACGTCGAGACGCTCGTCGAGAAGGGCCTCCTCAAGAACGCGAAGATCGACGTCAAGATCCTCGGCCAGGGTGAGCTCAAGAAGACGCTGTCGGTGACCGCGCACGCCTTCTCGGAGACCGCGCGCGAGAAGATCACAGCCGCCGGCGGCAGCGCTACCGCACTCCGCGAGCCGGCCGATCCGCGCAAAAAGAAGCGGCGCTCCACGAACGCCGCTGGAGAGGCACCCGCCAAGCCCGAGACCACCGAGGAGAGCTAGGTGTTCGCCTGGCTCGCGAATGCGTGGCGCGTCCCGGAGCTGCGTCAGCGCGTCCTGTTCACCGCCGGCATCCTCCTCGTCTACCGGTTCGGGTCGTGGGTCCCGGCGCCCGGCGTCAACTCGCAGACGATCGAGGACTACTTCTCCGGCCGGGGCGGCACCGTACTCGGCCTGCTCAACATCTTCTCGGGCGGTGCGCTGTCCCAGTTCGCCGTCTTCGCGCTCGGGATCATGCCGTATGTCACGGCGTCGATCATCCTCCAGCTGATGACCGTCGTCGTCCCCAGGCTCGAGCAGCTGCAGAAGGAAGGCGAGGCCGGTTTCGCGAAGATCAACCAGTACACGCGCTACCTGACCGTCGTCCTCGCCGCCGCTCAGGCGTCGGGATACGCGTTCCTGTTCGAACGCCAGGGCGCGCTCGAGGCGAACGCGGGCCGGATGGTGCTGATCATCCTGACGCTCACCGCCGGCACGACGCTGCTGATGTGGATGGGCGAGCTGATCACGAAGCGCGGGATCGGCAACGGCATCTCGCTGCTGATCTTCGCGTCGATCTTGACGGGGCTGCCGCTCGGGATCAGCGCCTGGTACAACGGCGGTGTCATGGAGCGGCTGTTCCTGCCGCTGATGGCGCTCGCGATCGTCGTCGCCGTCGTCTTCATCCAGGAGGGTCAGCGGCGGATCCCGATCCAGTACGCAAAGCGGATGGTCGGGCGTCGAATGACCGCGGGCGGCTCGACCTACATGCCCCTCCGGGTGAACATGGCGGGCGTCATCCCGGTCATCTTCGCTGCGGCCGTGATGGCGTTCCCGCCGACGATCGCCCAGTACTTCCCGCAGACCCAGGGATTCGTCAACCGGCACTTCACGCCGAACGACCTGAGCTACATCCTCTTCCAGGCGCTCCTGATCATCATCTTCACGTACTTCTACACGGCGGTCCAGTTCAACCCGGTCGACCAGGCCGACAACCTGCGCAAGTACGGCGGCTACATCCCGGGCATCAGGCCGGGGCCGCCGACGGCCGTCTATCTCGACCGCGTGCTCACGCGGCTGACGCTCCCGGGGGCGCTCTACCTCGCCGCCGTGGCCGCATTGCCGAGCATCGCGATCGCGTACTTCGGGTTCTCCCAAGCGACCGCTGGGGCCGTGGGAGGCACCTCGGTCCTGATCGCGGTCGGTGTTGCGCTCGACACGATGAGACAGATGGAGTCGCAGATGATGATGCGCTCGTACGAGGGCTTCCTGAAGTAGCCGTTCTCCCGCGCGCGTGAACATTTTGCTGGTAGGCCCGCAAGGGTCGGGTAAGGGCACGCAGGCCAAGCGGATCGCGGACGAGTTCGGCCTCGCGCACATCTCCACGGGCGAGATGCTCCGTCACGCGATCGCGGCCGAAACGCCGCTCGGTCTCGCCGTCAAGCCGATCGTGGAAGCCGGCGACCTCGTCCCCGACGAGCTGATGATCGGGCTGATCCGCGAGCGCCTCGACGAGGACGACACGCGGGAAGGCTTCATCCTCGACGGGTTCCCACGCACCATCCCGCAGGCGGAGGCACTGGACGCGATGCTCGGGGAGATCGGCCGGGACCTCGACATCGTGTTCGAGCTCCAGGTGCCCGACGAGGTCAGCATGGAGCGGCTCGCGAAGCGTGCCGTCGAGGAGGGGCGCAGAGACGACACGCCCGAGGCGATCGCGCGTCGGTTGGCGGAGTACCACGACAAGACAGAGCCGCTCGTCGGCTACTACCGGCTGCGCGGTAACCTCGTTGGAGTCCACGGCGAGAAGACCATCGACGAGGTCTTCCGCGAGATCCAGGAGGCGCTGCAGACCGTGGCGGCCCGCTCATGATCATTCGCAAGTCGGCTCAGGAGCTCGAGCGCATGGCCCGCGCGGGCCGCGTCGTGGCCGAGACGCACGCGCTCGTGGGACGGCACGCGCGCCCCGGCGCGACCACCGCCGAGCTCGACAAGCTGGCGGAGGAGTTCATCCGCTCGCGCGGAGGCGTGCCGACGTTTCTCGGCTACCGCGGCTTCCCCGCCTCGCTATGCCTGTCGCCGAACGCGATGGTGGTGCACGGCATTCCGGGCCCGTACCGCCTTGACGAGGGAGACATCCTCTCCGTGGACGTCGGCGTGACCCTCGACGGCTTCGTCGCCGATGCCGCCTACACGCATCCGGTCGGCGAGGTCTCCGAGGATGCGACCAGGCTGCTCGAAGCAGGGCAGCAGGCGCTCGCTGCGGCGGTCGCGCAGGCATGCGCCGGCAACCGGCTCTCGGATATCTCCCACGCAGTCCAGTCGGTGACCGAGGCGGCGGGCTATTCGGTCATCCGAAGCCTCGTCGGGCACGGCGTCGGCCGCTCCATGCACGAGGACCCGCAGATCCCGAACTACGGCGAGCCGGGGAAGGGCCCGCTGCTCCAGCCGGGGATGACGCTCGCGATCGAGCCGATGATCAACGCAGGCGGTCCCGAGGTCTACGTTCACGACGACCACTGGTCGATCTCGACCGCGGACGGCTCCCTGTCGTGCCATTTCGAGCACACCGTCGCGGTCACCGAGGCCGGCCCGTGGATCCTCACCGAGCTCAACGAAGAGCCCGTCCGCCAGGCGGTTTAACGAAACGCGTTTTGCTACCATGCCCGCTCGCGTGCCACGAGTGCGCGTGTTTTCGTGTCCGGTCACCGCGCCCACGTGAGCGCGGTTTTTACGAGGGAGTCAGGTGAAGGTTCGTCCGTCCGTGAAGCCGATGTGTGAGCGGTGCCGCGTGATCAAGCGGCACGGTCGCACCATGGTTATCTGCACCAATCCGCGCCACAAGCAGAGGCAGGGCTAGCGCATGGCGCGAATCGCAGGCGTCAACCTCCCCAACCAGAAGCGGCTCGAGGTCGGGCTGACATACATCTACGGCATCGGCCGCTCGACCTCGCAGAAGGTCCTCGCCGAGCTCGGGCTTTCGCTCGACACCAAGGTCAAGGATCTCACCGACGAGGAGGTCACGAAGCTCCGCGAGTACATCGACCAGAACCTCGAGGTCGAGGGTGACCTGCGCCGCGACCGCTCGCAGGCGGTCAAGCGCCTCGGGGAGATCAGCGCCTACCGCGGCATCCGTCACCGCCGCGGGCTGCCGGTCAACGGGCAGCGCACGAAGACGAACGCGCGGACGCGCAAGGGGCCCAAGAAGACGGTCGGTAGAGGCAAGAAGGCCAAGACGTAATGGCTCCTCCTCGCAGGCAGGCCCAGCGAGGCCGCACGCGTCGCCGTGCGCGCAAGAACATCGCGATCGGGCAGGCGCACATCAAGACGTCGTTCAACAACACGATCGTCACCCTCACCGACAAGGAAGGGAACGTGATCGTGTGGGAGTCGGCCGGCTCGGCCGGCTTCAAGGGCTCCCGCAAGTCGACGCCGTTCGCCGCGCAGGTCACCGCAGACGCGTGCGCGCGGAAGGGCATGGAGCACGGCCTGCAGAAGGTCGAGGTCTTCGTCAAGGGCCCCGGCTCGGGCCGTGAGACGGCGATCCGGTCCCTCCAGGCCGCCGGCCTCGAGATCCTCGGCGTCAAGGACGTCTCGCCGCAGGCGCACAACGGCGTGCGCCCCAAGAAGCGGAGGCGGGTCTAGATGGCCAGGTCCCTCGGCCCTAAGTGCCGCAACTGCCGCCGTGAAGGCATGAAGCTCTTCCTCAAGGGCGAGCGCTGCCTGACCGAGAAGTGCGCGATCGAGCGCCGCTCGTACCCGCCGGGCGAGCACGGTCGCGGCCGCATCAAGCAGTCCGAGTACCTGCTCCAGCTCCGTGAAAAGCAGAAGGCCCGCCGCTACTACGGCCTGCTCGAGAATCAATTCCGCACGTACTACACCAAAGCCGCGAAGGGTTCGGGCATCACGGGCGAGACGCTGCTCCGCATGCTCGAGACGCGCCTCGACAACGTCGTCTACCGGCTCGGTTTCGCCGCCTCGCGCGCACAGGCGCGCCAGCTCGTGCGCCACGGCCACTTCCACGTGAACGGCCGCCGCGTCAACATCCCGAGCTACCAGGTCAAGCCCGACGACATCGTCACGATGGCGCCTGGATCGTCCGCCGAGCAGGTGATCCGCGACGCGACCGACCTGACTGCCTCCGTGGCGCCGTGGCTCCAGGCGGACCACGAAGGCCTGACCGGCAAGATCCTGAAGCTGCCGGAGCGGTCGGAGATCGACACGCCCGTCCAAGAACAGCTCATCGTCGAGCTCTACTCGAAGTAACCCCCGCAGGTGCCGCCCCAGGCGCCGTGATCGAAGAGGAAAGAAGGGAACAGATTTGGCCGTTCGCACCAGCTTGATGGAGTTCCAGGTGCCGCGCATCGTCCACGAGGAGGTCGACGAGCAGCGCGGCGTGTTCGTGATCGAGCCGCTCGACCGCGGCTTCGGCTACACGTTCGGCAACTCGCTGCGCCGCGTGCTGCTCTCCTCGCTCGAGGGCGCCGCCGTCACCTCGGTGAAGTTCGAGGGCGTCGCGCACGAGTTCACGACCCTGCCGGGCGTGAAGGAGGACGTGACCGACATCATCCTCCAGCTCAAGAACCTGACGTGCCGGCTCCACGGGGAGTCGCCCGAGATCGAGGTGCGACTGACGAAGAAGGGCTCGGGCACCGTCACCGCGGGTGACATCGAAGCGCCTGCCGACCTCGAGATCCTCAATCCCGACCTCGTGATCGCGAACCTGTCGGACAAGGGCCGGCTCGAGATGACGCTCACGATCGGCCGCGGTCGCGGCTACGTGCCGGCGGAGATGAACCTCGGGCCGCAGCACACGATCGGGGTGATCCCGATCGACTCGATCTTCTCACCGGTCCGGCGCGTGGCCTACGACGTCGAGGCCGCCCGCGTGGGTCAGCGGACCGACTACGACAAGCTCAACATCGACATCACCACCGACGGCTCGATCGACCCGCGCGAGGCGATCGCGCAGGCCGCCGAGATCCTGATCCGCCAGCTCGCGATCTTCACCGACATCGAGAAGATCGAGGGCTTCGGCGAGGCCGCCGCGGCCGAGGCCGCTCCCGAGGTCTCGCTGGCGCACGGGATGGAGAACTTCCCGATCGAGGAGCTCGAGCTCGGCGTCCGCTCGTACAACTGCCTCAAGCGCGTCGGTATCGAGACGATCGGCGACCTCGTGGTGAAGAGCGAGAACGAGCTGGCAGCGATCCCGAACTTCGGCAAGAAGTCGATCGAAGAGGTCAAGGAGACCCTAGGAACCCACGGTCTCACGCTGCGCGGCGGCGACGAGGGGTAGGGGCCGCTAGCGATGCGTCACCAGCGCAAGGGCAAGAAGCTCGGCCGCGACTCGGCGCACCGCAAGGCGCTGTACTCCAACCTCGCCGGCTCGCTGATCGAGCACGGCCGGATCAAGACCACCGAGGCCAAGGCGAAGGCGGTCAAGCCGATCGCCGAGAAGATGATCACGCTCGGGCGGCGCGGCGACCTCGCGGCGCGGCGTCAGGCGCTGGCGTACCTGCGCTCGCAGGAGATCGTCCACCATCTCTTTGCGGAGGTGGCGCCGCGGTTCGCCGACCGGCCGGGTGGCTACTCGCGGATCGTCAAGATCGGGCCGCGCTTCGGCGACGCCGCCGAGATGGTTTACCTCGAGCTCGTCGACTACGTGCCGCCTCGCGCCGTGGTCCCGGCCGGCGCGCCGGCCGCAGCCGCCGCAGAAGAGTCCTAGACCCGCGTCTCGAGCCAGACGAAGGCGGGGTTCGGGAGCCCTTCGGGGTTCGGCTCGATCCTGATCTCGGTGCGGTCCGGCAGCTCGTCCCGAAGGCGGTCGGCAAACTCGTTGGCCTCCTCCGCCGTGTGCGCGTCGATCGTCACCCAGCGCCACAGGCGATGGGCTGGAAGGCCCTCGGCCTTCAGGCGCTCCTCGAGCTCGCGCGCTTCGTCTCGTCCCGGGAGGTCGACGCGCACCTCCCACTCGTACGGGTGCTCGCTGGGCGCACCGGCTGCGTCCCCGGCGACCCACTCCTCGGCGACCGGGTCCCAGCGCGTGACGCGAACGGTCGCCGTGAGCCGCTCGGCGTCGAGGAGCTCGCGGACGACCCGCTCGGCTTCTCGTGCCGCCTCCTCGTCCGAGGCGTAGAGGAAGAGCCTCGGCCCGTCGCGGGTCACCATCACCCGGCGGCCCAGGCGCTTCCTCGCCTCGTCGTCCAGGTCGTGCGCGCGCAGCCGCTCGCCGAGCGTGTAGCCGTGTCCCTCGTCGTCGAGGTCGACCTCGACCCGCCATTCGTCGCCGTTCACGCGCCGTGATGATAGTGCGGTGCGGCTTCGCCTCACGCTCGAGTACGACGGCACCGGCTTCCACGGGTGGGCGGCGCAGCCGGGCCTGCGAACGGTGGAGGGCGAGCTCCGGCATGCGCTGGCCGAGCTCTACGGCGCATTCGACTCGCTCGCCGTGGCGGGGAGAACCGACACCGGCGTCCACGCGCTCGGCCAGGTGACGAGCGTCGACGTCGAGGGCGGGCCGCCGCTCACGCGCACCGCGGAGGCCCTGAACACCGTCCTGCCGGAAGACGTCTCGGTGATGGCGGTCGCGGAGGCGGCCCCGGACTTCCACGCACGGCACTCGGCGTGGTCGCGTGCCTATCGGTACCGGATCTTCCGCCGTCGCACGCCTTCGCCGTTCGAGGCGCGTCGCAGCTGGTGGGTGCCCCGGCCGCTCGACGTCGCGAAGCTGCAGCGCGCCGCGGGCCTTCTGCTGGGCGAGCACGACTTCCGCGCCTTCACGCCGACGGAGACACACCACGAAGTGTTTCGCCGAGAGGTGCTGGCGGCCCGCTGGGTCGAGCGCGACGACCACGTCGATTTCGAGGTCGAGGCGGACAGCTTCCTCCGCCACATGGTGCGAACGCTAGTCGGGACGATGGTCGATCTGGACCCCGAGCGCCTGCCCGCGCTCCTCGAGGGCGCCGACCGCGGCCAGGCAGGGCGAACCGCGCCGCCGTGGGGCCTCTACCTCGAGCGAGTGTCGTATCCGGACACGTCCGGGGTCTGACCCCGGACACGGCCGGCGGGGACGATAGGCGGCGCCGCTAGCATCGCGCTCATGCGCTGCGACCCCGTGCTGTTCGACCTCGACGGCACCGTCGTCGACTCCGGCGCGATCATCCTCGCGTCACTCCGCCACGCTACAAAGACAGTCCTCGGCGAGACGATTCCCGACGAGCGCCTGCTCGCGACCGTCGGGGGCTCCGGCCTCGCCTCGCAAATGCGCGACTTCGCACCCGACCGCGTCGACGAGCTCGTGCGCGTCTACACCGAGCACAACGGCCCGCTCCACGCGGAGCTCGCTGCCTGCGACGGCATGCTCGAGCTCCTCGGAGACCTGAAGGCGGACGGCCGCAGGCTCGGGATCGTCACCGCGAAGCGGCGGAAGACCGTGCAGCTCGCCTTCGAGACCCTGCCGATCGAGCGCCTCTTCGACGTCGTGGTCGCCGGCGACGAGACCGACCGGCAGAAGCCGCACCCCGAGCCGCTGCTGAGGGCCCTCGCCCAGCTCGGCGCCCGAACGACGACCGCCGCATACGTCGGCGACTCGCCGTTCGACATCCAGGCGGCCAAGGCCGGCGGGCTGACGGCGATCGCCGCAACGTGGGGCCGCATCCACAACCGCGACCGCCTGGAACAGGAAGAGCCCGATCACATCGTCGAGACGCCGGAGGAGCTGCGTGCCGTCCTCGGCTGAGCAGCGGGCCACTGAGCTCCGCGATCAGCTCGAGCAGGCGAACTACCAGTATCACGTCCTCGACGACCCGCGGCTCCCGGACGCGGAGTACGACCGGCTCTTCGACGAGCTGCTGAGGCTCGAGGCCGAGTACCCGGACCTCCGCGACCCGAACTCGATCACCACGCGCGTCGGCGCGCCGCCGAGCGACAAGTTTCAGAAGGTCGAGCACCTGCGCCCCATGGGCTCGCTCGAGAAGGTGACGAGCGAGGAGACGCTGACGAAGTGGGCCGACGACGTGCGCAAGCGTCTCGGCTCCGAGGAGCCCGTCGCGTACGTCGTCGAGCCGAAGATCGACGGCTCGGCGGTCTCGCTCACGTACGAGGACGGGGTCCTCGTGCGCGGCGCAACGCGAGGCGACGGCACGCGCGGCGAGGATGTGACGCCGAATTTGCGCACGATCAAGTCGATTCCCCTGCAAATGCGCAGCCTCGACGGCGAGCCACCCGCGCCCGTCCTCGAGGTGCGCGGCGAGGTGTACTTCCCGCTCTCCGCCTTCAACCGCCTGAACGAGCGCCTCGCTGCCGAGGGCAAGAAGACGGCGCCGAACCCCCGCAACGCCGCAGCCGGCTCGCTCAGGCAGTTGAACCCGCAGATCACGGCGGAGCGGGCGCTGTCGATCTGGGTGTACGGCCTGGGGGCACACGAGGGAGTCGAGTTCGACACGCAGTTCCAGACGCTCGAATGGCTGCGCGAGCGCGGCTTCCGCACGAACCCCTATGCCGAGCGCTACGAGTCGATCGGAGAAGTCGCCCGAGCCTGCGCGGAGTGGGAGAAGCGGCGCATCGAGCTCGACTACGAGATCGACGGCATGGTC
>Ga0126307_10001674_pt1 | contig 14709 bp, 14 predicted proteins | sample Plot28_FD_89955 | JGI IMG/M metagenome (GOLD analysis project Ga0126307, IMG submission 89955) | Serpentine soil microbial communities from UC McLaughlin Reserve, CA, USA - Plot28 | ecosystem: Environmental > Terrestrial > Soil > Grasslands | place: USA: UC McLaughlin Reserve, Lake County...
CTGCATGGGAAGACGGCCATGGCGAAGCTGTTCGCATCAGAGATGGCGGCCCGGGTGGCGGACCGGGCGGTCCAGATCTTCGGGGGCCGCGGGTACATGACCGAGAACCCGGCCGAGCGGTACTACCGCGAGCTCAGGGTAGACCGCATCTGGGAGGGCACGAGCGAGATACAACGATCCATAATCGCCCGCGGATTGCTGAAGCGGGGCCGCGAAGCGTACACGATGGGCGGGTAGAGAAGCTAGACTGTACGCTCGGCGAGCGCCGAGATCTCGGCGGCCAGGGCCCGCAGCGCCTCGCGAAGTTCGGGCGGCGTGCGAACCACGAAGGGGAATGATAGTCCTGCCAGCACCCGCGCCATCCACGCGAGGTCGGAGGTCGAGGAGCGCATAACGACGCCCTGGGTTGTCTCTTCGACCGAGACGCCCATATTCGGGAGTTGTGCGCGCGCCTCTTGCGCGCTCGTCTCCAGCAACACCTCTACGGACCAGCGGTCCTCCTGCATCTCCGCCAACGCCCCCAACACACCCTGGGGGGTATCGAAGCCTGGCGGGAGCTCGAACGGCTCATCGAGCCTCTCCACCGAGAGCACCCGGTCCAACCTGAACAGGCGTCTTCCTTGACGCAGGTGGCAGTAACCGAAGGTGTACCAGAAGGCGTCCCCCTGGACGACGGCGTAGGGATCCACGGCCCTCTGGGTCTCCCCCGAATCACCCGACCAGTATCTCATCCATACCCGCCTTCGCTCCCGCACGGCCGCGCTCAAGGTCATGACGACCTCGCCCGCAGGGAGGCGCGCCGGGGCAGCGGCCGCGGGGACGACGACCTCCTCGAAGGTCCGCACCCGCTCGCGTAATCCTTCCGGCATGACCCGCTCCAGCTTCGCCTGGGCGCCCTCCACGGCGGGGGCGGCCCCCGATAGGCCGAGCCTGCGGGCCGAGAGCAGCCCCAGGGCGAGCGCGAGCGCCTCCTCGTCTGTGAACATCATCGGCGGCAGCTTGAAGCCTGGCCTCAGGGCATAGGCACCATACCTGCCCCTCTCGGCCTCCACGGGCACGCCCATCTCCTGGAGCATGGCCACGTAGCGGCGGACTGTCCGCTCGCCGACCTCGAGCCTACGGGCCAGCTCAGGACCGCCCATCCTCCCCCGCGCCTGGAGCAACTCCAGCATCGAGAGCAACCTCGTCGTCGGACGGTAGCCGTACATTCCTCCGCTCCCTTCGGTCGCTCAGCATCTCAGCTTTTCGCCTATGTGCGGACTCGGATCGCTCGTTCTCATAAGCTGTCTCTCAAAGGAACCCTTCCCTCCGCTATGCGCAAGCTGGCTGACCGGCTGAAATGCTGAAGCGCTTTTTCATCTTATCAGGAAGGATTATGACCTCTTTCGCCTGTACTCTCATCCGGTAGGCGAGAGAGGAGAGAAGCGCCGTGAACGAATGGTTGTCTGTGGAGGTCACGCGGGAGAGAAACGCGAGTATTCTGGCCGAGGCCGAGGAGCGGTGGCTTGCGCGGAGCCTGCCGCGCAAGTCGGTCTGGGCCCCGCTACGGGCGCGGGTGGCGAGGAAGATGTTCGAGGTCGCTGTGGCGTTGGAGCAGGAAGAGACCTGGCGGGCCGTGTGGGAGAGGCTGGAGGCGCCCCGGCACCCGTAAAGCGCGCGCGCAAGCACCTCGCGCTATTGTTGTTGTGCCTCGCCTCTTTTATGGCCGTGGTCGACGACACCATCGTCACCATCACCCTGCCTTCGATGCGGCGGGGACTCGGCTTTACCGGGGCCGATGTCCAGTGGGTTCTCAACGGCTATGTCCTCGCCTTTGGCGGTCTCCTGCTACTCTGCGGGCGTGCCGCTGACCTTTGGGGACGGCGCAGGATGTTTTTGGCGGGTCTCGCCCTGTTCAGCGTCTCGTCTCTGCTCGGGGGTCTGGCACCTTCGCCGTGGATTCTGGTCCTGGCCCGCGTATTGCAGGGCGTCGGCGCGGCGGCGTTCGTGCCCGCCTCGCTCTCGCTGCTGACGAGCATCTTTGCCAGAGGTGAGGAGCGTAACCGCGCCGTCGGCATCTACGGCGCCATGGCGGCCCTCGGGTTCGTGGTCGGCATGGTCGGCGGGGGGATGATCACGGAGCTTCTGGGGTGGAGGTGGGTACTCTTCGTGAACGTGCCTGTGGCCCTCGCGGCGCTGCTGGCGGCCCCCGCGACGGTGCCCGAGAGCCGGGACGAAGGAGTCCCCCGCGTTCTCGACGCGCCAGGGGCGGTGACGGTCACCCTGGGGCTGGCGGCGCTTATCTACGCCGTCTCCGAGGTGCCCGAGCCCGGCCTGGCCTCTACCGTCGCCCCCTTGCGGTCAGCGCGCTGCTCCTGATCTGCTTTGTCGTAGCCGAACGCCGCTCGAGTGCGCCGCTGGTGCCGTTGCGCGTGTTCACGACGCGGCGGGTGATCTTCCAACGCGGCGATCTTCCTGCAGTCGATGATCGGGTTGTCCTGGCTCTACGTGCTCACGCTCTATTTTCCGGACGTACTCGGACACGGACCGCTCGCCGCAGGTCTCCTCTTCGCCCCTATGACGCTCGCGTCCGTACCAGCGGCGCTCGTCGCCGGGCGACTGGTGACCCGTTTCGGCGTGAAGCCCACGGCGACGGGAGGACTCTTGCTCATCGGGGCTGGCCTGCTCCTGATGACCCGTGTGTCCGAAGCGGGCGGCATCCCCTTCGTGCTCTGTGGGATGGTCGTCGGTGAGTGCGGCTTTATGCTCTCCAACGCCCCCCTTACCATCGCCGCCACAGGTGGCGCGGGCGAAGACAAGAGAGGACTGGCATCGGGCCTGATGAACACCTCTATTCAGCTAGGGAACGGTTTCGGTTTGGCTGCCGTCGTCACGATCATCGCCGCGGTCGCCGCTTCGAAGGCGGTCGGCGGGGGCGATGGGCTCGTCGGCGGACTCGAGTGGGGGCTCCTTGTGTGTGTGGGCATCGTCGCCATCGCCCTGCCCGTCGTCCTGCTCGGCCCGCGCAACGACGCAGGCCGGCGCGAGCCGCTCGTACACACGAGTTAGGTCCCGCTACCGTACGTTGGAGGACTTCAGCTTCCAGCCTTCTGGCTAACGGCTTGTAGTGCTGTGGTGGGATCATAGTCCGCCGGTGCCGGCACGAAGGGAGGTCGGACGGTTCCCATTAGCGCCCCGTGCCGTGCCTGGGCAAGCTTCTTGAGTACGGCAGGAGAGGCGTACTCCTTGGTCATAGCGCGCGCCTGCTGGAGCCTCTTAGAGAGGGCTTCGCCTCCCGCATCGTCGCCCCTCTCATGCTTCCGGTGCAGCCCGAGCACCGCTTCGGGCATGAAGTTTGCCAGCGCGGAGATCACACCCTGTGCCCCCGTACCGAGCCTCCTCCACAGATCGTCCTCCGTTCCCAGGAGCACGCCCTTGCCGTCTTCCAGAACGGCCTCGGTGTAGCCTTCCTCCCCGCCCGAGTCCTTGACGCCCCAGACGGGAAGAGCTCCGACGACCTCAGGAGGGACGGGCACGGCGTACTTGGGGATGTGGTAGACGATGGCGGTATGGCTCGTCGCACGGAGCGCGGACTCGTAGAAGCGCACCAACCCTTCGGGCTCGACCGGTTTGAAGTAGTAGGGTGGCAGGATGAGAACGGCGGTAGCGGGGTAGTCATCGAGCGCGCGCAGCATCTCGATGGTCCCGGGCAGATTGTTCTGCATGACGGCGGGGATGACCTGAACCGGGAGTCCGCGCCCGAACAGCGCCTCGAGGACGCGCAGCTTCTCACCGAGCGTCACGGACGGCCCCTCGCCGTTGGTGCCGAAGGGCACAATGCCCCGCACGCCCATCTCAGCCAGCCAAGAGACGTGTTCGAGGTACGCCTCATCATTCACCGCGAGGGAGTCGTCATCCTCGAACGGCGTCACGTTGGCGACGTAAACGCCTTCTATCTCTCGCATCCTCGCACCTCCCTTAGGGTCCTCGGTCTGCCAAGCTTCACACGGCTCACCTTCCCAGAGATCGCTCATCATCTATAAAAGCCCACAGCTCCTCCTCGTTGGGTAGGCCCTCGTAGTCTCCGAGGGTCGCGACGCTCAGGGCTCCCATCGCGTTCGCCACACGCAGACGTTCCTTTGCCGGCAGCTCCCACAGATGGCCGGCCAGGTATCCGGCGGCGAAGGCATCGCCTGCTCCCACGGGATCGACCTCCGCCACCGTGAAGGCCGGGTGTTCCAGAATCTCGCCCTCGACCAACGCCAGACTTCCCTCCCTGCCCCTCTTGAGGAGCACCTCCTCCGGTCCTTTGCGTGCCAACGCCCGCACCAGGGTCTCGTCGTCGCGGCCCCAGAGCGCCCTCGCCTCTTCGTCCCCAACGAAGAGCAGATAGACGTCAGGCAGGATCTCCTCGGCAAACCCCCGCGCCTCCTCCGCCTCCCACAACTTCGAGCGGTAGTTGACGTCGAAGCTGACGCGCGCCCCGGCCTCCCTTGCGGCCCACGAGATAAAGGCGCGGCAGTCCTCCGAGAGGGCAGGCGTGATGCCCGTCAGGTGCAGGAAACGAGCACCAGAGAGGTAATTCAGGTCGAACGCTTCTGGTGGCATCGTGGCAGCCGCCGACCCCTGTCTGTAGTAATAGACCCGAACATCCGTGCCGACCTGCTCCCTGAGGTAAAGGCCGGTCGGGTGCTCCTCTATGCGGCGCACCCGCGAGGTGTCTACCCCCTCGGCGCGGATGCGATCAAGCACCAGTTGGCCTGGCTCGTCGTCACCGAGGTAGCTGGCCCACCCGGTAGAGAGCCCGAGACGGGAGAGCGCTATGGCGAGGTTCGACTCAGCGCCTCCCATCTTGAGCTCCAGGCTACCGGCGTGGCGCAGACGCCCTGGCCGCGGCGGGACACCGAGGACCATCGTCTCGCCAGTTGTTATCACGTCGAGGTTCTCTGCCAACCGTGGCCTCTCCCCTGCTCCGTCCTCTACGTCGGTCAAAGACCCGGACCTAGATCGTCTCGTACGGGCCGAGAAGACCCATGTGCGCCCTGACGCCGGCTCCGAGCTCGGTCATGAACTCGGGGTAGGGGCCGAGCCGCCCGTCAGCGTACTTCGTAAGCTCCCAGAGGTCGGTGGTTCCTTCTCTTAACCCTTCGCCGACGACACGTTGAACCTGCATCGTGAACTCGAGGGAGCGCTCCAGGAAGTTTAGAACCTCCTCGCCTTGCATGGGCGGGTAGTGGGCGGTCAAGAGATGGCCGGGACGCATGGAGTGGAGGGTGCGGATAGTGTTCTGGTAGCCGGTGGCGTCGAAGTAGCGTGGGGGGAGTAGACGGTTCCCCTCGCGGTCGTAGATGCCCGTCTCCAGCGCGGCGTCTATGATAATGGCCGCGTCGCTGTTCGAGTCCCAGATGCCGAGATGGCCTGGCGTGTGGCCCGGGAGGTGCAGGATCTCGACGCGCCAATCGGGCCCGAGCCTCAGGGTCTCGCCGCCGCGCAAACCCACGTCCACCGGCGAATCGTCGCCGAGTTCGGTGCGGATCCAGTCTTTGGACTCCTCGTCGGGGCCGAAGCCGTAGGGCTCGGACCAGAGGTAGATCTCCGCCACTATCCGCGCGGTGCTCTCTACCCAGGCCCTGTCGGCCTCGCCGCACGAGAATCTGAGCCCCGGGTTCATCTCTTTGAGGGCGCGGTTGCCGCCGCAGTGGTCGACGTCGGCGTGGCTTACGAGGACCTCGTCGACGTCTTCGACGCCGAGGCCGATGTCCTCGAGGTAAGGGACGATGGCCTCCTCAGGCGTTCCCGCCAGGCCTGTGTCTATGAGGACCGTCCTCTCCTCCCCCACCAGCAGGTACTGGCACATGAACCGCTCCCCGAGGTCGGACTCGATGCGGTGGATGCCAGGCAGTATCTCCATCTTCCTCCCCTCAGAGCACGCGGCGGCGACGATCGCCCCTATCTGGAGCGCGTACAGATCGCCCCGTAGTTCGACCTCCTCCCCGGCCAGGTGGTCGAAGTAAGTCGTTGGCCAAATCTTCTCCGGGTCGTGTGAATGGCACCGCTCCCCACACTAACCATCCCGCACGCCTCGCGCAACGGTGCCCCGATCATGGTAGTTTGTACGTATCCAGGAAGGAGGTCCCAATACCCCATGTACCTCTCCCGCCACAGGTCAGCCGGAGGCCCCCGCTGGGCGCTCGACGGACGCTACCTGCCGCAAGACTTCGCGCTGGACCGGCTACTCGAAGTTCCGGCCGCCAGCGTTCGAAGCTTTCTCGAAGAGCAGTCCCGCGAAGGGGAGGCCGAGGATACCCTGCTCCCCCCTGTGGAGCAGGCGCACGAGGTCTGGGCCAGCGGGGTGACCTACCTGCAGAGCAGGGAGGCCCGCGAGCTGGAGTCGACGGAAGCCGACGCCTACGAGAAGGTCTACGATGCCGAGCGGCCCGAGCTTTTCTTCAAGGCTTTGGGGTGGCGGGTCGTTGGCCACGGGGACGTGGTACGCGTCCGCGGGGACAGCCGTTGGAACGTGCCCGAGCCCGAGCTCGTCCTGGTCATCAACAGCGGGATGGAGATCGTCGGCTACACCGCGGGCAACGACGTATCCTCACGGGACATAGAGGGCGAGAGCACGCTGTATCTTCCGCAGGCCAAGGTCTACGACGGTTCGTGCTCTTTGGGGCCGGGCATCGTTCTCTCGGGCACTGACTCGATGCGTGACCTCCGCATCTCGATGAGGCTTTGGCGTGGTGAGACCATCGTCTTCGAGGACGAGATAGATACTTCGCAGATGAAGCGATCTCCTGAGGAGCTTGCGGCCTATCTGGGCAAGGAGCTCGCCTTCCCCGGTGGGGCCTTCCTAATGACCGGCACGGGGATAGTACCCGAAGACGATTTCACGCTAGAGCCGGGGGACCTGGTCGGGATCTCGGTCGGGAATCTCTTCCTCAAGAACGAGGTGGCATAGGAAGGCTCATAGAATGGGCGAGGATCGGGTAGAGAGAGAAGGCAGGCGTAATTCCTAGGAGGAAGACCTTGATCGAATCGCAGATAGAATCCCTGAACTTTATCGGCGGCGAGTGGGTCCCCGCCGACTCTGGCAAGACCTCGGAGATAGTGAACCCCTCGAACCCCTCCGAAGTACTCGGGACCGCCCCCAAGTCGGACAAGGCGGAGACGGAGCGGGCCATAGAGGCCGCGGAAAGAGCCCTGCCAGATTGGAAGGCAACGCTGCCTGCCGCCCGCGGCGCCATCCTGATGGAGGCCGCGAACATTATCGAGTCGCGCGAGGATGAGCTAGCGCGGCTAATGGCGCTCGAGGCCGGCAAGCCGATGAAGGAAGCCCGTATGGAGGTGGGGCGCGCGGCGAGCATCTTCCGCTACTATGGCTCCGAGGGCTGGCGCATGCCCGGCATAGCCCCGCCCTCCGCGCGGCCCGGCGTGAGCCACGCCTCGATCAGGGAGCCCCTGGGGGTAGTCGGCCTCATAACGCCGTGGAACTTCCCGCTGGCGATACCGACGTGGAAGATGGCGCCGGCCCTGATCTGCGGCAACACCATCGTGATAAAGCCCGCGGGCAACGCCTCCCTGAACGCGGCAGCCCTGGTGCGCATCCTGGCCGAGGCGGGTCTGCCAGAAGGGGTTCTGAACATGGTAACGGGTCCAGGCGGGGCCGTAGGCGACGCGCTCGTCACCGACCCGCGAGTCAAGGGCATCTCGTTCACGGGCTCGACGAGCGTGGGCCTCGGCATCCAGGGCAGGGCCGTGGGCAAGAAGGTCCAGCTCGAGATGGGCGGCAAGAACCCCTACATCGTGATGGAGGACGCCGACCTCTCCGACGCTGCGGCGAAGGTCTCCTTCGGCGCCTTCGGGTACGCGGGCGAGAAATGCACGGCCTCGAGCCGCGCCATCGTCGTCGAGGATGTCTACGACGAGTTCATAGAAGAGCTCAAGGGCGCGACCGAGGCCATGAAGGTCGGCGACCCGCTCGAAGAGGACACGGACATAGGACCCGTCGTCAACAAGAGCCAGTACGACAGTATTCTCGAGGCCCTAAATACGGCAAAGAACGAAGGACGTGTGGTACTCGAGGGCGGGGCAACCGGCTCAGAGGTCGAAGGCTACTACATCTCCCCGGCCATCGTCGCCGACGTAGACAACCGTTCGGAGACCGCGCAGGAGGAGATCTTCGGTCCCGTCCTCGCCGTCATAAGGGCCAGCGACTTCGACGACGCCGTCGAACTCGCCAACGATACCCGCTACGGGCTGACCGCGGGGATAGCGACCAGGTCTCTGCGCTACGCCTACGAGTTCATGAAACGGTCTGAGACGGGGCTCGTGAACGTCAACCTGCCTACGGCCGGCCTGGAGTTCCAGGTGCCGTTCGGCGGCAACAAGGAGTCTGGCGTCGGCGGGCGGGAGCAAGGGCCCGCGGCCCTGGACTTCTACTCGGCGTGGAAGACCGTCTCTATGATGCCGCTGTAGGGAGCGTCAGCGTGCGGGCGAGAGGGTTCACCCACGTCAGCATCAGCGCCACCGACCTGGAGGAGTCGGTGCGCTTCTACAGGGACTTTTTCGGGATGGAGGAGGTGCCCTCACCCGACTTCTCTGGGCCCGTGCGCTGGCTGCGGGTTGGAGATCTTCAACTCCACCTCTTCCTCGACGAAGACCCTGCTCCGGCAAGGCATCACTTCGCGCTTGACGTTGACGACTTCGAGGCCGCCTACAAGGGGGCCGAGGAGCTCGGCGTGAGGGACGGCGGGCGCTACTCGACCGTCAGGGAGTTGCCCGACGGGGCCGTCCAGATGTATCTGCGTGACCCTGCGGGCAACCTCGTCGAGGTCAACTGGCCCGATGTAACGACGCTCGACCGCGAGGTGATACCGGAGATCCAGAAGATCCGCGGCGACCCGGACGCGGTCCTGTACCTCGAGCCGAGGCGCTGAATAGCAGAGGGTTACGCCACGAACAGAAGGAGAAGTAGATGACGCAGGAACGCACGGAGCAGGTCATATCCGACCTCGGGCTTCCGGATCAGGCCATACAGAGCGACGAGTTGCCGTGGGTGCCTCAAGGGGAGCGGGTCTGGTTCAAGCCCCTCAGGTTCGACCTTGCGACGGGGCGTTGGATCAACGTCCTCAAGGTCGAGGGCTCAGGCAGGGTCAACCGCCACCGCCACACGGGCGGGCAGGTCATGGGCTTCTGCATAAAGGGCTCCTGGCACTACCTGGAGCGCGACTGGGTCGCGAGGCCTGGCACGCTCGTCTACGAACCGCCCGGAGACATCCACACGCTCGTCGTCGACGAGGGAGTCGAGGAGATGCAGACCCTCTTCATCCTGGAAGGGACCGTTCAGTACATAGACGATGAGGACAACCTTCTCTACCAGGACGACGTCTTCTCCAAGCTGGAGCGCTACCTGAAGTTCTGCGACGAGCAGGGCATCGAACCCCAGGACCTCCGCTACTAGTGGGCGTCCTCGACGACTTCAGGCTTGACGGCAAGGTCGCGCTGGTAACGGGAGCGGCGCGCGGCCTCGGGCAGGGCATCGCCCTCGGCCTCGCCGAAGCCGGCGCAGACGTTGTGGCCCTGGACATCGTCTCCGTAGACGAGACCGGAGAGCTCATCCAGAACGAGGGGCGCCGCTTCCACGCCATGGACATCGATCTGTTGGAGACCGACGCGAAGCTCGCCGCCGGGATCGTCGAAGAATGTGTCACCGAGCTCGGGCGTCTGGACATACTCGTCAACAACGCTGGCATCATCCGCCGCGCTCCGGCGCTCGAGTTCGGCGAGGAGGACTGGGAAGCCGTCATAAAGATCAATTTGAGCGCCGCCTTCTACCTCTCCCAGGCCGCCGCCAGGCATTTCACAGGAGAGAGCAAGGGAGGCAAGATCATCAACACCGCCTCGGTCCTCTCCTACGAAGGCGGGATTATCGTGCCCTCCTACTCCGCGTCGAAGGCTGGCATAGCCAACCTTACCCGCGCCCTCGCCAACGAATGGGCGTCTCTCGGGATCAACGTCAACGCAATCGCCCCGAGCTACTTCACCACCGAGCTGACCAGCGCGCTGCGCGAGAACGAGGAGAGGTCAGAGGCCCTGCTCGTCCGTCTCCCCGCGGGACGCTTCGGCGAGCCCGAGGACCTCAAGGGCGCCGCGGTCTTCCTCGCCTCCGACGCCGCAGATTACGTTCACGGGACGATCCTGCCCGTAGACGGCGGCTGGCTGGCACGCTAGCGACTACATCGAGACGCCGAGCAGGCCGCGGGTGAACTGGAAGTCGGTGTTGCCGGCCTCGAATAGTTTGGGAACGTACTCTCGCGAGGCCACGGCCGCGACGGCCGCGAGCAACTGCTCTATCCACTCGCCCGGATCACCTCGCAGGGTCACGTCGAGGTCCTCGGCATATCTCTCTAGCGTCTCGGGGTCGGACGATGCCTGGAGGAGTGGGATCATGCGGTGCGCCTGTAAGGGACGACCAGCTACGTGCGCCAGCATGACCTCGACACCCGTCGCCCCCAGCCCCGTCGCCGTCTCGACCCAATGGTCCGTCGGCGCCTCCATGACGTGTAGTCCTGATTTGCCTGGAGTAACGGCCTGCCCGTAAGCGAGGGTGTTCTCCACAAAACGGTCGCCGAGCACGGCCTCGAGGTAGATCGGCGAAGAGAGAAAGGCGGCCCTCTCGGGAGCGACCACCGTGCCGCCCGAGCCCACGACGGCAAGCGTTATCCGGGCGAGGCTCCGGGCCACTTCGTCCGAGACGGGACCGGAGGCGTAAAGCCCTAGCCGCAAGGCTTCCGTACCGGCATCCTCGTACTCCAGCTCTTCGGCGTTCTCCAGGGTCCGGGCGAACCAGTCCACTACCTTGGCGACGACGCTGTCTATGCCGCCGTCGAGCTGGACGCTCGCCCAGCCGAAGCGATCCGGATCCAGGCCTGCCTCTTCGAGGCGGTTCCGGAAGTAGTCGTTGTGGGTCTTCTCGCAGCCGTGCTCGAGGAGCAGTCCGAACCTCACGGTGGGGCTGGCCAGGTGGCCCAGCACGGTGCGGGAGTAGATGGTCTCGGCCGAACCGGCGGAGACGCCGCAGCCCTCCGTATGGGGCAGGGCGACGAAGCGGGTTACTTTGCCCAGGGTGGCATCGAGTTCGTTCAGGCGTTTGGCTATGCGGCGTGAGATCTGACCCGAGCAGAGGCTCGTCGGCATGACGAGCCCGACCTGATCCAGTACCGGCCCACGCCCACTCCTTATGGCCTCGAAAGAGAACTCGACGTCAGGGACGCTCTCTCTTATGGCCAACGGCTCGCCGTCCGGTTCCTGCTCGTTCCCGAGGAGGTCCAGGTTCTCGTCGCTCGTCTGCTTCCAGTCGCGCCAGAGCGAGACCTGGGCGTGGCCCGCACGCTCTCCGACGGTCCTCTCGCCCGAGGCGGCCCTGAGCGTCCGCTCGAAAGTCTCGCGGCCCAGTTTATCCATCGGGGTACCGTCCAGGTAGGCGCCGGCGTTCACGTCCATGTCCTTGGAGAGGAGCTCGTAGCGGCCGGTGGTGGTGACGTACTTTATGGTCGGGACGAAGGGGAAGTTGGTGATGGAGCCGTTGCCCGTGGTGAAGAAGATCATGTTCGCCCCTGAGGCGACCTGCCCGGCAACGCTCTCCAGGTCGTTGCCTGGGCTGTCCATAAAGTAGAAGCCGCCCTCGTCCATCCGCTCGGCGTACTCGATGATGCGGTCGAGCCTGACCTCTGGGTGCTTTTTCATCGCGGCCCCGATGGACTTGACGGAGATATTGTAGAGCCCCCGGTAGTTATTGCCCCCCGAGGGATTGTCCTCGGCCGTATGCCCGTGCCACGAGACGCGCTCCTTGAAACGCTCGACCGTAGAGAGGAAGCGCCGTGCGCTTTCGAGGTCTTTGACGTTCTTCAGGACGTAGTGCTCGGCCCCGATCAACTCGTCCGTTTCGGCGAGGTTGGCGATGCCGCCGTTCCTGACTACCTCCCTGCTCACCCACGCCACGAGCGGGTTCGCGGAGACCCCTGAGAAGGCGTCGGAGCCTCCGCACTGGAGTCCTATCCTGAGCTCGGAAGCCGGCTCTTCGGTTCGCCGCGCCGCGTCGACCATCTCGAGCCATCCTTGCACTACGGATTTGGCCCTTTCGAGATCCCGCCTGAAGCTCCCTTCCAGGCTCATGAACTCGTGCGGCACGTCGTCTATCGGGTAGCCGTGCTCCTCCAGGTACTCCTCGAGCATCCTGTTCGTCACGGCCTCCTCGCCACCGTGGTCGAGCACGAGCACGGTGGCGACGTTCGGGTTGACCATGAAGCCGCTCAGGGTTCGCAGGAGCAGGTCCAGGTTGTTCGGCGTACGCTCCTCCCCGCCCTCCGTATGGGCGACGCAGACTATGCCGTCCACGTTCTCGTATGCGTCGGCGACGCCGTTCATCTCGAGCTCCAGCGCCCTGACGAACCCGGTGAGCCTCGATGTGACGCCCATCACGACCACGTAGTTGCGCGTCCCTACGCCCCTGCCTGCGCCGCGCCTGTAGCCCATAAAGGTGCGCGGCTCGTCGTAGATGGGGACCTGCTCGCCGGGACGGAAGCTCTCCTCGTCGAGAACGTAGGGCTCGAGCTCCGCGTCACTGAAGTTCGGCTCTTCCGGCAGGCTCAAGCCGGCCGTACTCTGCCCTCCAGAGACGCGTCCTCCGCCCTGATCCGAGGTCCCTTCAGGGTCTTCGTCGCGTCGGGGAGAAGCCGTAAAGCGCTCGCGGAGCACGCGCAGGATCTTCTCGTTGCAAGCGTAGTCCCCTGGCGCGATGTCCCTCAGGGCGCGACCGAAGCGGAGGCCCCAGGAGAGCAGGTCATCCCCTTCCGCAATGGGCTCGACGGCGAAGCGGTGGCCTTCGAGGACCGTGTATCCTACGGTGAACTCCGAGCCTTTGTGGGACACACGCGTCCCCGCCTCAAGCCTGCGGGTCGCCATGGCCACGTTGTCGCCCGGCGCGGGGAGGCGTCCGACTTCCTGGAAATCCCACGCTCGTTCCTTCACAGTGGTGCCTCCCTTATCCTTTCAGACATGCTTTCTCGTGACGAGTGTATCGCAGCGTGCCCTACGGCTCGGGATGGTAACTGGCCGGACGCGGGCCAGGAGGTCCGGTGGGGCGGCCGTCCGCGAGGCGTCTGTTGTAGACGCTCGCCATGTTCTCGGCCCACTCGCGGGCGGGGAAGCCTCCGTCTTTCTCAAAGCGGGCCAGCCAGTCGTCCGGGTCCTCCTCCCTGACCACCAGGTACGCCGCCTCTTCCTCGCGTACAGCGAGCCTGCCACCAGCCCGAAGGTCCTGGCCCACCGCTAGAGCCTGACCCTGACCTCGCCATCTTCCACGATAACCTCGTAGGAGCGAAGGGTGATGTTCGGGTAGGCGAGGCATCTTCCGGTTGGCACGTGGTATTCGAGGCCGTGCCAGGGGCAGGCCACGATCTCACCCTCGTTCACCCACTCAAACTTCCAGCCGTTCTCGCTCCTTGCGATGAGGGTGCCCAGGGGCGGCTTGCCTTCGCACAGCGGACCCGTCTGGTGCGGGCAGACGTTGGGAAGGCCGTAGAGCTTGCCGCCGATGTTGAAGACCCCGATCTCACGCCTCCCGACCTTCACGACTCGGTGAGTACCGACCGGAAAATCCGAGAGGTCGCCTAAGACGTACTCCTCAGGCTGTCTACTCATGGGTTGAGGCGATTGCCACCGGCGTCGATGTTAAAGAGTCTCAGGGCGTTCTCCCCGAAGACTTTTCGCCTGACCTCGTTCGTGAAGGGGATCTGGTGCACCTTCGAGGGGTGGTCGAAGTCGTGGTGCGGCCAGTCGGAGGCGAAGATGGTGTTGTCCTCACCGTCGTACAGGTTCATCATCGTCACGAGGTCGGAGAGGTTCTCGGGCTCCTCGACGGGCTGGGTGGCGAAGTACATCTTCCTCAAGTAGGTACTCGGCTTGTCTTCTAGGAAAGGGACCTCGCGGCGGCGCTCTACGTATTCCTTGTCCATCTTGTGCATCAGGAACGGCACCCAGGAGATGCCCGCCTCGGTGACGGCGACGCGGAGGTCGGGATACCTCACCGGCACGCCGGTGGTGATCATGTGCACTATGTTCGCCATCATCGAGAAGGTGTGGCTGCAGATGTGCCGACCGAACTCGGTCTCGAACCCCTGGGTGTTGAATGGGAAGACGGGATGGATGACGGTTACGCTGTGCATGAGCACGGGCAGGTCCGCCTCCTGGGCGGCCTCGTAGATCGGGTCGTACTGCCTGTGCCCCCAGAGCCGCTCCAGCCCGGCACAAGGAAGGAACACCCCCACCATGCCGGGTTCTCCTGAGTACTTCTCTATCTCCCTGGCCGCGGCCACGGGGTCCTGCGGGCAGGCGAGGATGCACCCTAGCAGGCCGTTCTCGGGCGAGCACCACTCTTCGAGGAGCCAGGCATTGTAGGCGCGGGCGAGGGCCGAGGCGTAATCCACCTGTGAGATCACCGGTATCTTCAGGAAGTGATCCGGAAAGAGGATGCCGATGTCCACGTGGATCTCGTCGAGCTCCCGCCGCATCTGCTCGGCGGTGTGGACCATGCGGGTACCCTCCTGCCCTGAAGGGAATTTCGCCTCGTACACCGTGGTCCCCGGCGAGAAGCCGGGGATGTCCAGATAGAACTCCTGCACGTCCTTTATGTTCTCAAGCGCCTTTTTCCAGGGCATCTCGCAGTAGGGC
>Ga0126307_10001675_pt1 | contig 14708 bp, 8 predicted proteins | sample Plot28_FD_89955 | JGI IMG/M metagenome (GOLD analysis project Ga0126307, IMG submission 89955) | Serpentine soil microbial communities from UC McLaughlin Reserve, CA, USA - Plot28 | ecosystem: Environmental > Terrestrial > Soil > Grasslands | place: USA: UC McLaughlin Reserve, Lake County...
CTCCTGCGCCGAGCCGCCGTTGACGAACTTCGCGGGCGCCAGCATCTCCGACTCGCCGCGGATCGGCCAGCGCTTGTTGTAGAGGTTGAACACCGGGTGCACCGACACTAGGTCCATGTGGGCGTCGTAGAACGCGTCGAGCGTCCCGACGTCACGCCAGTAACCGTGGTCGCGTTCGGTGGCGCCGGGCACCTCGTTGTTGTGGAAGTCGTAGACGGCGGCCATGCCGTCGCCGACCAGTCGCGGGATGATGTCGCCGCCCATGTCGTGGTCGGAATGGTCGTCGTCGGCGTCGGCGCGGATCGCGTCGATGAGCACCTTGGTGGTGAAGATGTAGTTGCCCATCGACGCGAACGTCTGTTCCGGGTCGTCGGGTGTGCCCGGCGGATCGGCGGGCTTCTCGATGAAACTGCGGATGCGGCCGGATTCGTCGGAGTCGATGCAGCCGAACGCGGTGGCTTCGGCCCGCGGCACCCGGATACCCGCGACCGTCGCGCCCGCACCGCTCTCGATATGGAACTGGACCATCTGCTCGGGGTCCATGCGGTAGACGTGGTCGGCGCCGAACACCACGATGTAGTCGGGGTCTTCGTCGTAGATCAGATTCATCGACTGATAGATCGCGTCGGCGGAGCCGGTGTACCAGCGCGGGCCGAGCCGCTGCTGTGCCGGCACCGGCGTGATGTACTCGCCGGCAAGCCCGGACAGTCGCCAGTTCTGCGAAATGTGGCGATCCAGCGAATGGGACTTGTATTGGGTCAGCACGCAGATGCGCAGATATCGCGCGTTGACCAGATTGGACAGCACGAAGTCGATCAGCCGGTAGGCGCCGCCGAACGGAACCGCCGGTTTGGCGCGGTCCGCCGTCAACGGATAGAGCCGCTTGCCCTCACCGCCGGCCAGGACGATGCCAAGGACATGTGGCAACTCCCTCATGCTCCAAACCTATCCGCAGGTTCACGCTGCGGCTAGGCATTCGGGCGATTGATCGGTTCTGTCAGTCAAGGTATTTGGCGTCATCCCCGCGAAAAAACAAGGTCGATGAGGGCCGCGATGACTCGGATTATTGGATACCGTCGACACTATGCGGGTGGCGATGATGACTCGGGAGTATCCACCCGAGGTGTACGGCGGGGCGGGGGTGCACGTCACCGAGCTTGTCGCGCAGCTGCGTCGTCTTTGCGAGGTCGAGGTGCATTGCATGGGGGCGCCGCGACCAGGGGTGATCGTGGCGCAACCCGATCCGGCCCTCAAGGGCGCCAACCCGGCGCTGTCGACGCTGTCGGCGGACCTCGACATGGTCAACGGTGCGTCGCACGCCACCGTCGTGCATTCGCATACCTGGTACACCGGCCTGGCCGGACACCTGGCCGCGTTGCTGTATGGCATTCCGCACGTGCTGACCGCGCACTCGCTCGAACCGATGCGGCCATGGAAGGCCGAGCAACTCGGCGGGGGCTACCGGGTGTCGTCGTGGGTGGAGAAGACCGCGGTCGAGGCCGCCGATGCGGTGATCGCGGTCAGTTCGGGCATGCGTGATGACGTGCTGCGCACCTACCCGGCGCTGGATCCCAACCGGGTGCATGTGGTGCGCAACGGGATCGACACGGATGTCTGGTATCCCGTACATGCCGCGGACGTGAGGGGCACTTCAGAAGACACCGCCGGCGATTCGGTGCTCGAAGAGCTCGGCGTGGGCCTCGATCGCCCGATTGTGGCCTTCGTCGGGCGAATCACGAGGCAAAAGGGGGTCGCCCATCTGGTCGCGGCGGCTCACCACTTCGCGCCCGAGATCCAGCTGGTGCTGTGCGCGGGCGCACCCGACACGCCGGAGATCGCGGCGGAAGTGACGGCGGCCGTACAGGAACTGGCCCGCGCCCGCAGCGGCGTGTTCTGGGTTCGCGAGATGCTGCCCATCGGCAAGATTCGCGAGATACTTTCAGCGGCAACGGTTTTCGTGTGTCCGTCGGTGTACGAGCCGCTTGGCATCGTGAACCTGGAGGCGATGGCGTGCGCGACTGCGGTGGTGGCATCCGATGTCGGCGGCATACCGGAGGTGATCGCGGACCGTCAGACGGGCGTGCTGGTGCACTACGACACCAGCGATCCGGCGTTCTTCGAGCGGCGTCTGGCCGAGGCGGTCAACTCGTTGGTGGCCGATCCCGAAAGGGCGCGCGAGTACGGCCAGGCCGGGCGGCAGCGCTGTATCCAGGAATTTTCCTGGGCGCACATCGCCGAGCAGACGTTGGAGATCTACCGAAAGGTTTGTTCATAGATTTCGGCGCGGAAACATGCGCGCAGCGCACGTAAACGCGCCGAATGGCTAGCTGGTGACGCCCTTGAGCTCGTCGCCGAGGGCGGCGGCTTCGTCGGGGGTGAGTTCGACGACGAGTCGCCCGCCGCCTTCCAGTGGTACCCGCATCACGATGCCGCGCCCCTCCTTGGTTGCTTCCAGTGGACCGTCGCCGGTCCGGGGCTTCATGGCCGCCATCGAGTGCTCCCTCCAAATGAGCCGGCCCGCGTCGGCGGGCGTACAAATCTCCTCCTATTGTTCCCTATCCGCGTCGTCAGGTGTGCGAAGACCCGGCTATGACCGCCGTGGCGGCGCGTCGGCGGCCAGTGCCGGGGTAACGGTTGGCCGGCCCAGGTGCCGCGTTCTTGCCCGGCTGGGTGAACGGGATTCGGTTCCCCGGGTCCCTGGCAGGTGGCGGTTGCTGGTACTCACGTGTCGGGCATCGCTCACGTGTCGGGCATCGGGCATGGCCTGGTCGGTAGCTCTTCCTCGTCGCCTACCCACACCAGCCTGCCGAGCCCGGCGATCATCGCTGGCATCACCCAACGGACTCAACGAGCGAGCGCATCCATTATTCGAGCCATTCCACGTTCCAGCGCGGCGACGATGCTCGGGCGCAATTCAGCCGCCGGAATGATCGAGTGGACCGAGCCCACCTGGCGCGCCCGCTCCACGTTGTGCACAGCTTCGAACTCCGCTGCCACCTCGCCGAGCTTGTCCGAACGTACTGCCGCCCGAGTGGCCTCGAGCTGTACTCGCAACCTGGCACTCGCTGCGGCGTCCGTGGAAGCGGCAAGCTGCGCTTCGAGCTCGCGCACAGCCGGGTCTGCTGCGGTACGTTTGTTCACCTCTCGGGTGAACACCACTGCTGCCGCTGGTGCACCGCCGATGACCGAGGAGAACGATCCCTCGACTGCGAGCACTTCCATGTTCTCGTTCAGCGCGTTGGAGAAGACCACAAAAGCTCCGCCGTGATAGCGCGAGATGACGGCGAACACGATCGGTCCGTCGAAGTTGACGATGGCTCGTCCGATTTCGGCGCCGTACTCCAGCTGGATCTTGCGGAGTGACTCCGGTGAACCGTCAAAGCCCGACAGGTTGGCCAGCACCACCAGGGGCCGGTTTCGGCTTGCGGCGTTGATCGCGCGAGCAGTCTTCTTTGAGGACTGCGGAAAGAGGGTCCCCGACGTCCACTGATCTGGCCCATCGGCAGGAACCCACCCCTTACGCGGGATCATCCGCGATTCGATGCCGATGACGGACACCGGAATTCCGGCTACGTGAGCGTCGAACACCACCGACGTGTCGGCGTCGGCCATGTCGGCCCACCGCTCGAGTACCGGATGGTCCTGGTCGACCACCGCACGCATGACGGTCCGAATGTCGAAGGGCTTCTTGCGGTCTTTGTTGGTGCTCGCGGAGAAGATGTCGCCGACGGTCGTAAAGTCGCTGGACGGATGTGCGTGCGGGAAGTCGCGAACGTCGCGGTCGGCCGGGTCCGAAGTCTCGGCGCGGCGCGGGAAGCGTTCTTCCGGAGCGACATACGCGTGCTCGTAGTGCGCGAAAAGTACTTCACACGCGGCCTGAAGGTTCGGCGCCCAGTACTGGGCTTGACCGTTGGGTCCCATCACCCGGTCGTAGCCGCCGATGCCGAAGTTGTCCTCCGCCGAAACCCCACCGGAGTAATCGAGGGATTGCTTGCCGGTGAGGACCATCGCGCTGTTCGGCGTCATGACCAGAATGCCCTTGGTGTGCATCAGCATCGTCGCTTCGGCATTCCAATACGGCTGTGCGCCGACATTGATTCCCGCGACGATGACGTTGATTTCACCGCCGTTCTGAGTGAACGTGATGATGCGGCGCAGCGCTCGAGACACCCAGTCCATGTTCTCGGTGCCGCTCTCCATCGAAATGGTTGCGCCGGAGGACAAGGCGAACCACTCGACGGGCACAGAGAGTTTTTCGGCGAGATCGATCGCCGCGACCACACGGGCGCATTCGGCTTCGGCCACCGTGCCCAGCGCTTTCGTCGGGTCACCGAACATGGCGACGCGCGTCATTCCCTCTGGGTAGCGGGTCGTCGGCAGCGACACCACGCCGACGATCAGGCCGGCGGTGTTGTGTCCATACGGACGGTCAACAGGGACAAAATCGCCGGACTCGCCGAAGTCATATTCGACGAATCCGGCCTCGCCGCCGGTGAGAAGTGGGATCAGCTCGTAGGGGTAAACCAAGCCGCGAGCTTGTGAGCGCTGTACCTTCTGTGCGTAGTCGTCGAGGGGAGGCAACGGCTCCGTCGGGGGTTCCGTGACGTTCGCGACGACGCCGGCAGTCGGACTGTACGAGAAGCGAATTGCCACTCGCCTTGGCTGCTGCGTCTCATCGTCCTTGACGCTTGCCCGAATGATGACTTCGTCCAGCCCGGCATTGATTGTCAGCGGCGCTATGCGTCGCACCATCTCGGGGGCACGGAGCGCGGGGATGTCGAGCACCGGCCACACGTACAGCGCGACGCGGCTGTTGTCGAGCCGCTTCCGACCCCGCTGGGTCTGCACCCGCCGAATGCCGTCCAGACATGCTGCAAGGGCGCGCTCAAGGGCCGGGATCCCGACCAATTCGCCGGCCTCGTTCAGTTGGGGTGTGGCATCACGAACCTCTGCCATCGCGACGAGGCGCTCATCGGACGGGTTCTCTTTGGCCACCACGTGGAAGAGGTAAGTGCCCGCCGCGGCGGGTAAACGAGTGCCGTTGAAGTTCTTCAGCCGCCACAAATCGAGGCGTTGCCCGGTGAGTGGGTGCATGTCGCGAATTGTCAGGTCCTCCGCCATGACACCGTCTTGCCCCGGACGGAACGTCATCTCATGCAGTTCGCGGCCGACCACCGTCATGGTCACTCGGCGCCAATGGGTCGCGCTGGGGTGCGCGGCAACCAGCTCGCGCAACGCAGACGACAGTTCGTCGCCGTCGGTGGGCGCGTCCGGCCACGACAGATAGATGTCGACGACGAGATTGTCAGCCTTGGGTCCGGCGATTGTGTCGATGGCGGACAGCGTTGCCGGCAACCGCTCGCGATCTGTCACAGTCGATACCAGATGCAGTTGCTGTCCGGCCAATTCGTAACTGCCGGTGATGAACTGGCCACCACCCTGGTCGAAGCTTCTGACGTCTTCGAGCGCGCGGATTTCGTAGTACTGACGCGTGACCACCTCGAGCAATGCGCCGGGATGGGAAATGCGTTGCGCCAGAAGGTCGATCAATAGCTCCGGTGTTGCGACAAGCGCGTCGATGCGTGCCGCATAGTCCGGCGCGTCGGGATTGTCGGCGAGGTATTGCAGGCCGTCGCGCACGCTGTCGTAGATCTGCTCGCGTGCCTTGCGGATCTGCGGCTCGTCGAACAACCGGAAGCGTAGGTTACGAGCAACGTCGCCGATAACCGGATAGCGCACCTGTGTGGCAACGATCAACCGGTCGAGTACCTCGCCCACCGCACTGGTCGAAGCCGACGCGAGATCCTCGGCGGTCAGCCAGCGCCCCAGCAGCGCACTGATCACCGGTATCTGGTTCTCCATGCGCTGCAGCGCAAGGAACAGCCGGTAGACCGCCTCTTCCAACTCCGGTCCGGGCTCAAGTGTGCTGACGTCATAATCGCGCAGCGCCCGAGCGAGCTTGGTGCGAAACGCCGGCGACAGCCCCTCCACGTCGGCATCGAGCGAATGCAGGAACGAATGGAAGTACTCGCGTGGACTATGGACACTCTCGTCGGTTTCCTCCTCGTCCACCGTCGGACGGTTGCGGGAAATCTCGCAGACGTCGGCGAAGGTGTCCAGCAGTCCGAGTTCAGCCTCGACGAGTTCCTGGTCGTCGAGGGGCTGGCTGCCACGAAGGGCGCCGTACTCCGCGAGAAGGATGCGGGCGCGGTCGGCGCTCACGTCGTAACCGGTGATCAGCGCGCGGAGTTCGCCGAGCCGTGCCAGGGCCTCGGTGCGCGGATTCGCGTCGTCGTCCCGTGGCTGCGTGCGGAACTGCACACGCGGTGCGGCTTCTGCCGCCGTACTTTCCCCGACCTGCTCGAGGCGCAGCAGCGCCGCGCCCGCATCGACCTGACTGTTGACGGTCGCGAGCACCTCACGAACGCGTCCCGCGGAAGGTGCGCGCAGCGCGGTTTCCATCTTCATGCTTTCCAGCACCACGAGAGTGGCACCGGCCTCGACCTCGTCGCCGACGGCCACAGGCATAGCGACAACCACCGCCGGAGCCACGGCGCGGACCAGGCCCGCTTCCTCCTGGCTGATGCGGTGACTGACACCATCCACCTCGACCAGGAACCCAGTGGGGCCCGCGACAGTCACGACGTGGAAGCGGTGGTCGCCCAGGATGAGTCGACTCTCGAATTCGCCAAGCCGTTCGACGTCGACGACGAGTTCGCCGCTGTCGCCATTGACTCGGTAGCTACGCGGACCGATCTGTCCGACCATGAGCTTGTAGGCCTGGCCCTGGTAGCTGAGTTCTACAGTGCGGCCGATCGCGTGGGTGGCACGCGGTCGACCACCGCGCGCCGATGCCAGGAAACTGGCACGCTCGACGCCTTCTTCGGCTTCATACGCGTCGACCGCTGCCGCGATGAGCGCGATGTCGGCCTTGGGAGTAGGGCCGGTCGCCGTTCCAGCGCCGGTGCGGTCGAGCCAGCTGGTGTCGGCCGTGGCGGAGACGAGCTCGTCACGGTCGAGGAGGTCGAGGAGGAAGGACTTGTTGGTGGTGCCCCCTTCGATGACGACAGTGGTCTCACGCAGGGCGGTGCGTAGCCGCGCAAGTGCTTCGTTTCGGTCGCGGCCCCACGCGATGATCTTGGCGACCATCGAGTCGTAGTCGGGCGGGATGACGTCGCCTTGCGCAATGCCGGTGTCGACGCGGATAGCCGAGCCGAGCGGGAACCGCAGCAGCCGCACGCTCCCCGGCGCGGGCGCAAACCCATTGTCTGCATCCTCCGCGTTGAGCCGGGCCTCGACGGCGTGGCCGAACTCAGGGGGGCATTCTCCGGTGAGCGAATGGCCGCTGGCGACGAGAATCTGCTGCTTGACCAGGTCGATGCCGGTGGTGACCTCGGTAATCGGGTGCTCGACCTGCAGCCGGGTGTTGACCTCGAGGAACGTGAAAAGCTTCTGGTCCGGCTGGTAGAGGTACTCGACAGTTCCGGCGCCGCGGTATCCGGCGGCGCGGACGAGTTCGGCCGACACGGTTCGAAGGTGATCGGCCTGAACCTCAGTGAGTACCGCGGACCTGGATTCCTCGATCACCTTTTGGTTCCGGCGCTGGATGGAGCAGTCCCGCACGCCCGGCGCCCAGACATTGCCGTAGTTGTCGGCGATGATCTGGACCTCAACATGGCGGGCATCGGTGACAAGGCGTTCGAGGAACACGACCGGGTCGCCGAACGAGCGCTCCGCTTCGCCCTGCGTGCGCTCGAGTGCGACTTCGAGTTCGTCGGGGGAGAACACCTTGCGGATGCCGCGGCCGCCGCCGCCACTGCGGGCTTTGATGATCAGCGGGTAGCCGATGGCCTGTGCATGGCGGCGGGCGTCGTCCCGGGTCTCGACGGGACCACCGCTCCACGGTGCAAGCGGAACGCCTACCTCCTCGGCCAGAAGTTTGGCCTCGACCTTGTCGCCCAGTGTCCGCATCGCGGCGGGGGACGGCCCGATGAAAGTGAGCTTCAAGCGCGCGCAGAGCTCCGCGAACGCGATGTCTTCGGCGACGAAACCCCAGCCCACCCACACGGCGTCGGCCTTGGATTCCAGCAGAGCGCGTTCCAGCTCGGCGTGGTCGAGGTACGCGATGCCCGCCGATGTCCTGCGGAGCGTCACGGCTTCGTCAGCTTGGCGTACAAACATGGCCCGGCGCTCGGCGTCGGTATGAAGAGCGACTGTCGTTATGCCGCAGGCGTATTCGGCATTCAGTTCTCGTACCGCTCGAATCAGGCGGACCGCAGCCTCGCCTCTGTTGACCACTGCGATTCGTCTTGGGACTGTCAACACGTCGGCGTCGAACACTCACTCAGTGTATGGGTCACGACCGGGGACGGGTTGGAATCGGCGACTGCCGGTCGGCGCTCGCTCTCTTCGCGCGGGCATGTCCCCGCACCACCTACCACCACGAAGCTTGGTGCATATAGCGCTTGCCTGTTATAGTGAGCAGCGCTAATTGGTCCACAACCACAGGAGAAACATGACTGACAAAACGTCAACCACGACCGATGTCCTCGATACCACGCAGAAGCTCGGTGACCAGCTGGTCTCGGCGATCAAGCAGAGTCAGAGCCTGGCATTGGACGCGGCTCGCACTTTCGCAGGGGCATGGTCGTCGGTGCCCTCGAGTCTATCGGAGGGCCCCATTGCAGCCGCGTTGCCCGACGTGCCGGCGATCACGGCCTACGGCTTCGACCTCGCGGCCGAACTGCTTGCCGCTCAGAAGGATTTCGCTGTGACCCTGACGGCGACACTGACTCCGGACAAACCGACTGAGTCATAATCAGCAGCGGGCTCTGCTTGCCGTGTACCGCAGCTATCTCGCAGCGAACGGTCATGGGACAGCGGACGATGCGGCGGATATCTGACTGTTTCATCCGTGACACTGAGGTGTGTCCCGTGATCGCCGCGTTTCGGCGCTGGCTAGAGACGACAGCGATTAACGAGACTGCTGAGCTCCGTTGACATGCGGTTGGGAAGCTGCAGCGGCACAAAATGCGTGGCAGGAAGTTCAACGTATCGACTCCGTGGTGTCTGCGCGCTGGCCGCGCGCATTCGTTCGGCCGACGTGACCGAGTCCCACGTCCCGGCGATATAGGTGACTGGCATGTCGATGGCGCTCAGGTCCATCGCGGTGTGGTCGCCGACTGCGCGGGCGAGGCGTGAGTACCAGGGCCAATCGTGATCAGCGAATCGTCGCAGTACTCGGACCAGAGTTTGTCCGTGAATAACGTCGAGCCCGAACGTACCCACTCCCCGCGGGTCGAACCCATGCTCGGGCGAACCGGGCAATCCGTCGCCCAGCCGATTGAGCACTGGCCCGAGGTAACGCATCAGATGTGATCCCACCCGTCCGGCCCTGGGGCGCAGGAATCGTGGAAGGGGGTGAAGCAAGGCTTCGAAGGTTCCTCCCGGGACGCCGCCGACGGCGAGCACCCCGGCGATCCGCCGTTGATCGCGCAGTCCTGCCTCAAAGGCGATGTTGACGCCGGCCGACCAGCCGATGACCACGGCTCGATCGATGCCGTAGGAGTCCATCACCGCGAAGAGATCGTCGGTGTGGTCGGAGATGGTGATCCGCGACTCGTCGGACGGGCGATCAGACCCGCCGAGACCACGATGGTCCCACGTCACAACTCGATAGGTTTCGGTCTGCCGGTTGATCGTCGGCCAGGCATCGTGTGGCGTGCCAAGCCCGTTGGAGATCAGCACAGGAACCCCGTGGCCTTCATTGCTCCACGCCCGCAGACGGGTCCCGTCAACGGATGTGACCGATCGGTACCCCAACGCCTGCCCTGCCTGATCGTTGTTGACTATCTCCTCGATGGTAGATCGGCTGGGACCACGGGCCGTCCGCGGAGGAGACCGTTGCCTGCGACGGGTCGCCACTGGGCGCCGCCTTGCATGCCGCGCCCCTCGCATCGGTGAGTTGGCGCCTTTCCGATCCGAGTCCGTGATCTGTCGCGCACATAAAACAAACGGAGGTTCGGCTCACAAGAACCTGAGTTGGTTGGACTCAAGCCAGAAGGCTCGCTACCGTCGAATTCGATGGACCGTCGGTGAAAGGGCCGACGCTCCAGTCTCCCGCGGCAGAGCTGCCGCGACTTGGGTGCAGATGTGCCACGCAATGACTAGTTGCGTCCAGTCACCGGGCCACCCCCGACACCAGAGCCGACCTTTAGGATTCTCAATGACCAAGGCATGGTTCACCACCGGAACTTCCAGCGGGACGCCGCGATGATGGGCCGCGCTCAAAGCCATCCGGGCCAGACCGGCGGCCTCGCCGGGCCGGGCGCCGAAAAGACCGTGTCGCTCGCCCTGCAGGGCGGCGGTGCGCACGGCGCCTTCACGTGGGGCGTGCTCGACGCGCTTCTTGAAGACGGGCGCCTCGCCGTCGAAGCGATCGCCGGTGCTAGTGCCGGCGCCATGAACGCCGTCGTGATGGTGGAGGGCTGGCTCGACGGCGGGATCGACGGGGCGCGCAGTGCGCTTGAAACCTTCTGGCGCCGGGCCAGCGTCGACGGGTCCCTTTCCCCCGCTCAGCGCGGGCTGCTCAGCCGGATGCTCGGCTTGTGGAGCAACCATGCCTGGACGGACGTCATCGCCCAAAGGTTCAGTCCCTACGAGTTGAACCCGCTCAATATCAATCCATTGCGGGACGCGATCGACGCGCTCATCGACTTCGATCGGGTGCGCGCCTGCACGGACGTCGAGATCTTCATCAGCGCGACCAATGTGTGGACCGGCAAGGTTGAGATCTTCCAGAGACAGGAGCTCACGGCCGATCACGTCATGGCCTCCGCGTGCCTGCCCACCGTCTTCCAGGCGGTGGAAATCGACGGCGTGCCCTATTGGGACGGCGGCTATATGGGCAATCCGGCCCTGTTCCCGCTCTTCTACGAGACGATGACCGACGACATCCTGCTCGTGCAGATCAACCCGCTGGAGCGCCGGCAGACGCCCCGCACGACGCGCGAAATCCACAACCGGCTCAACGAGATCACCTTCAACGGCAATGTGATGCGCGAATTGCGGGCCGTGGCGTTCGTCACGCGGCTGATCGAAGAGGGAAAACTCTCGCCCGACGAATACAAGAACGTCCACTTGCACCGGATCGACGCGAGCGGAGTGCTCGACGATTACGAGGCCTCTTCGAAGAGCAAAGCGGAGTGGGATTTCTTCGTGCAGCTTCGTGACGCTGGGCGGCGGACCGCTCAATCCTGGCTCACGGCCAATTACGGAGCGATCGGGGTGCGCGGCACGCTCGATCTGCAGAGCGCTCTGCCGTGAAGCGGGTCAAACGCGGAAGCGCCACGCCGTCGACCGCGCTTGATGTCCGAATCTTCCAGCGATCGGGTGACCGGCACCTGGCAGGCAACCGGGGCAGACGCAGTTGGGTAATCTGCTCGACATGCCGAATGACGGACAGATGCAGGTAGGTAACGGCACCGACGAGCGCCCGTCCACGGCCTAGTCGGCCGGGCTCCGGGTACCAGAAATGGCCCTCACCAACCGGATCCAGCTGACATCCGGCGCCCTGCACGTGGAGTCGAATGGCGATCCGCTCGGTCATCTCATCCTGTGCGTGCATGGCTTATCGGCTAATTGCCGGTCGTTCGACCGATTCGTGCCGGTACTGGCCGGGGCGGGCCACCACGTCGTCACCATGGATCTACGCGGTCGTGGCCGCAGCGAGATCACCCCACCCGGTTCGTATGGCTGGGACAGCCACGTCCGCGATGTCGTGGAGATCGCCGAACACTACGGGGCCGATTCGTTCGACGTGATCGGGCACTCGATGGGTGGTTTCATCGGGATGTCGCTGGTAGCCCAGTATCCGCGGCGGTGCAGCCGTCTTGTTCTCATCGATGCCCTTGGCGTGCCTGAGCCCAGTGCTCTGGTTCCCATCGCGAAGTCCATCAGCAGACTGGGCCGGACATATCAGTCGGTGCCGGCGGTGCTGTCATACATGCAGGCCGCAGGCACCATTGCTCCGTGGGATGAGTTCTGGGACAGCTACTTCGCGTGGGAGCTGGAACCGGTCGACGACACCGTCCGGATTCGGACCGACTTGGCTGCGGTGAGCGAGGACAGCGCCTACGCCTCGAACTACGACATTTATGGGCTGTGGCCGCGGCTGATTTGCCCGGTCCTGTTGGTCCGCGCCAGCAGGACCATGGCACCAGGCGGCGGTCTGGTGGTCTCGCGTGCTGACGCCGAACGATTCGCCGCCAAGGCCCGCAACGCCACGGTGCTCGACGTCGACGCCGATCACTACTCCATCTTGCTCAGCCCACCGGCGATCAGCGCCGTTGAGCGATTCATCGGGGCGGGCACCACCCACCCCCTCAGCTAACGATGGAAGCCGCTGTCGCGGTTGGAGGCCCCCGTCGTCACCATCGCCGACGGCAAGGACGCGGGGCCCATGGGTGGTGCGGGCCGCCGATTGGGACACGCGGGTCTACGCTGCCGTGACAGAATAGTGACCTGAAACACATATCCGTGCGGGCTCGCTCGGATGAGTGCGTTCAGCCGCCAAGGCCGTCGGTTCCCATGGGAGATCTCATGTCTGATTCAGCCACCACCGAGCGCCCCGCCGCGAGCAAAGATCGCTCGCATTACCTCTATATCGCGGTGATTGTCGCGGTGATCCTCGGCATTGCCGTCGGCATCCTTGCGCCGGACGTCGGGAAGGCGCTCAAGCCGCTGGGCACCGGCTTTGTCAACCTGATCAAGATGATGATCAGTCCGGTGATCTTCTGCACGATCGTGCTGGGTATCGGGTCGATCCGGCAGGCGGCCAAGGTCGGCAAGGTCGGCGGGCTGGCGTTGCTCTACTTCATCGTCATGTCGACGGTCGCCTTGATCATCGGGCTGCTCGTCGGCAACCTTCTTCAGCCGGGTGCGAGCCTGCAACTCACCGATGCCGCCCGTGCCGCGGGTGAGAAGGCGGCCGGGGGTGAAGAAGCCGCGAGCACGACCGAGTTCCTCCTCGGGATCATCCCGACCACGCTTGTCTCCCCGCTGACCGGCGAGCTCGTGCTGCAGACGCTGTTCGTGGCGCTGTTAGTCGGCTTCGCCGTGCAGGGTCTCGGCCAGTCGGGTCAGGCGGTCCTGCGCGGCGTCAAGCACTTCGAGCGCCTGGTGTTCCGGGTCCTGGCGATGATCATGTGGGTAGCTCCCATTGGCGCATTCGGCGCCATTGCCGCCGTGGTCGGCGAGACCGGCTGGTCTGCACTGGTGAGCCTGGCTCAGCTCATGCTGGCCTTCTACATCACTTGCCTGATCTTCATCCTGGTGGTGCTCGGCCTGATCCTGCGCTTTGGGGCCGGGATGAACATCATCGCGCTTATCCGCTACCTGGCCAGGGAGTACCTGCTGATCGTCTCCACGTCGTCCTCGGAAGTCGCGCTGCCCCGGCTGGTGGCCAAGATGGAGCACCTTGGGGTCTCCCGCCCGGTCGTCGGCATCACGGTTCCGACCGGCTACTCGTTCAACCTCGACGGCACCGCCATCTATCTGACCATGGCGTCGCTGTTCATCGCAGAAGCAATGGGCACGCCACTGTCGGTCGGCGAGCAGATCTCGCTGCTGCTGTTCATGATCATCGCATCAAAGGGGGCCGCCGGCGTGACGGGCGCCGGTCTGGCCGTCCTGACCGGTGGGCTGCAGTCGCATCGACCCGATCTGGTCGACGGGGTCGGCCTGATCGTCGGGATCGACCGGTTCATGTCCGAGGCCCGCGCGGTGACCAACTTTTCCGGCAACGCGGTGGCCACAGTGTTGATTGGCAGCTGGGTCGGCGAGTTCGATTCGGACCAGGCCAAGCGTGTGCTCAGCGGGGAGGACCCGTTCGACGAGGCGACCATGATCGACGACGAGGAGCCCCCGCAGCTTGCCGAGCACGCACTTCCCGGCCATCCGACTGCCCACCGGCCCATCGAGGAACCCGGCCAACCGACTGCCCAGCCGATCAAGTAAGTAAGGCACGACGTCCGTCTAACTGACCACCCACACGTCAGCTAAGCGTCCGCGGGCACCCGAGCGCCCGGGAAGAGGAGACCAGCCCCATGCGCAATGACCTCGATCCGGTGGAGACCGGCGAGTGGCGGGAAGCGTTCGACTCGGTCGTCCAGTTTGACGGGGCGGACCGGGCGGAGTTCCTGCTGGAGGAGCTGATCGGCGAGGCCCGGCGCAACGGCGTGCCGGTGCCGTACTCGGCGAACACGCCGTATCTGAACACGATCCCGCCGCACGCACAGCCGCCGCACCCCGGTGACAGGGCGATCGAGCACCGGATCCGGTCGCTGATCCGGTGGAACGCGGTGGCGACCGTGCTGCGCGCCAACAAGGAATCCTCCGAGCTGGGCGGGCACATCGCCAGCTTCCAGTCCGCGGCGACGCTGTATGACACCGGGTTCAACCACTTCTGGCACGCCCCGTCCGAGGATCACGGCGGCGACCTGGTGTTGGTGCAGGGCCACTGCTCGCCCGGTATCTACGCGCGTTCGTTCCTCGAGGGGCGGCTGAGCGAGGAGCAGATCCTCGGGTTCCGGCAGGAGGTCGGTGGCAGCGGCCTGTCGTCCTATCCGCACCCGTGGCTGATGCCGGATTACTGGCAGTTCCCCACCGTGTCGATGGGACTGGGCCCGCTGATGGCCATCTACCAGGCC
>Ga0126307_10001676_pt1 | contig 14708 bp, 11 predicted proteins | sample Plot28_FD_89955 | JGI IMG/M metagenome (GOLD analysis project Ga0126307, IMG submission 89955) | Serpentine soil microbial communities from UC McLaughlin Reserve, CA, USA - Plot28 | ecosystem: Environmental > Terrestrial > Soil > Grasslands | place: USA: UC McLaughlin Reserve, Lake County...
AATTCTAATGAATCCAACTGCGGCATGCTTTTACTGATCACCGGTAAATCATAATGAGAATCTACATCCACATCGCCATGACCGGGAAAATGTTTTGCACAAGCCATGATACCCGCATCCTGCATTCCCTTCATATAAGACACACCAAACAAGGCCACCTTATATTTATCTTCTCCAAAAGAACGATAACCAATTACAGGATTGTTAGGGTTGTTATTAATGTCAACTACAGGAGCATAGTTCACCTGCACGCCAATTCGTTTCATTTGCTCACCCACAGCACGTCCCAATTCATAAATAATCTTTTCATCACTTAAAGATCCAAGTGTTAACTGGTAGGGAAATTTTATTACACTATCCAGTCGCATGCCCAATCCCCATTCACCATCAATTGTCACCATTAAAGGTGTTTTAGATATGGATTGATAAAGATTAGTAAGATTAGCCTGGCGTACGGGACCACCCTGGAAAAAACAAAGGCCTCCAACATTGAAATTTTTTATCTGTTCAATCACGCCATTCACATGTTCCTCTCCCAGGTTACTATGTGCACGAATCACCATTAACTGTGCAATCCTCTCTTCTTTAGATAAAGACTTAAATACACTGTCCGTCCAGGCAGAAGCAGAAAGGTTGCTCTTATATTGAGCATATGAAAACGAAATAAAAAAACAGCCAAAGATTAAGACAATACTCTTCTTCATGTTGTAAAACCGAATGAAAGACACAATTTAAAACAAATCACTAAGGTGTTTGCTTAAAAACTTGTGAAAGGAACATCTTTAGTCCTTTCGATTATTTTTAGCAGCTGCACTAACATTTTTCCAATAGGAGAAAGTCTTTCAGGATAAAAAACCAATAATTTCACTAGTTAGTTAAGAAAGAAAATTTCAGCATAGATTTCAAGTTGAAATTTTTAACTCAAATAACCGACCCTAATGTTTAAGCACTCCTTTTCTTTAGTAAGATCCAGAGTTTACAACACAGGTTTTATCCAGATATAAACGTCATGGGGAGCTGCTTCATCCCCACCAAAATAAGGATACAATTGGTAACCCTGACCTTTGGCAGTACTAGCCATGCGTGGCAGCCTTTCAGTAACGCCATTCACAGTAAACAGGTAACTGCTGTTAGTGACCTGTATAGAACAACTGACCTCAGTACCGATAGATATAATAGCAAGTTCTTTTGACGAAACAACACCCTCATTATATATATAAGCAAAAAGGCGTAAAAAGTTACTGCTCCATCTCCAGCCAAAACGAGCACTGTATTGATGATGAGCGGAATTGTTATCCGAAAATCCATACAACTTATTAATGTCGTTTTGGTTTTCTGCAGATATTGTTTGATAAATAGCCGTACTATCAAATTTTACTACAAATTTCATTTCGCTCATCTCAACAGTTTTCAAACTACTCTGATCACTATACTGTTCGCCCTTGCGAATTGTATATTTTATAAATGAAGTGCTGGTGGATAATTGATGTCCATTAACAACATTGCCCGACTTTTGGCAACCTGAAAAAAGCAGAAAGGTTATAGTACAGTATAGGATGACACTGTTCATTGTGTTTTTCGTGGATAGTATCTATACGAATATAAATAGAAGTTCCCGGAACATAGGGAGTAACTTCTATTTACAAATAATTGTTCAGAAAATAAGCTCCAACCCATATTCTTTCGTATTCAGGCCTAAGCCGTATTTTTGAAACCTTAAGAAAAGAAACTGTGGCTGATAGAATACAACTGCTCCCCGATAATATTGCCAACCAGATAGCTGCAGGCGAAGTAATCCAACGTCCTGCCAGCGCCGTAAAAGAACTGCTCGAAAATGCGGTGGACGCCGGCGCCACGGAAATAAAATTAATTGTGAATGATGCTGGCAAATCTTTGATACAGGTAATAGATAATGGCATCGGTATGAGTGAGACCGATGCCCGTATGTCTTTTGAACGCCACGCCACTTCCAAGATCAAAAACATCGATGATCTTTTTCATATTCGCACTATGGGCTTTCGCGGAGAAGCCTTGGCTTCCATTGCTGCGGTAGCACAGGTGGAGCTGAGGACAAGAAGAATTGAAAATGAAGTTGGGACCTGCATAGAAATCGAAAATAGCTACGTTGTCAAACAACAGCCTGTTGCTACACCAATTGGCACAAGCATTTGCATGAAAAACTTGTTTTTTAATGTGCCTGCCCGGCGAAACTTCTTAAAAAGTAATACAGCCGAAATGCGGCATATTATAGATGAATTTATACGCGTGTCATTGGCTTTTCCTTCTATCTTTTTTTCCCTTACCAGCAATGGTCAACAGGTATTTCATCTGGAGGGCGGGTCATTGAAGCAACGTATCGTTCAATTACTTGGTAATAATTATAATGCAAAAATAGTTGCTGTAAGGGAAGACACTGATTATTTAAATGTCTTTGGCTTTATTGGAAAACCGGAAACGGCTAAAAAGACAAGAGGCGACCAATATTTTTTCGTGAACAACCGCTTCATAAAAAGTGCTTACCTGAATCATGCTCTGCAGAATGCTTACCAGGAAATGATACCATCGGATAGCTTTCCTATGTATGTATTGTTTATTGAACTTGATCCTACGCAGGTTGATGTGAACGTACATCCAACCAAGCAGGAAATAAAGTTTGAAGACGAAAAGATCGTATATGCCTTTGTGCAGGCTGCCGTGAAACATGCCCTGGCGCAGTTCAGCATAACTCCTACTTTGGATTTTGACCTTGATTCCTCCATTCAACAACTGGACTCGGTTCAAAAACCTTTTACGCAGGAAAAACAATCGGCAACCCAGTCCTCTTCTATCTTTCAAACATTTACAGAGGCTAACCAGGCACATAAGATAGAAGGAAGCGGGCTAAGGCATTGGAGTGATTTAAGGCACGAATCATCAGTCATGAGTCCTCAACCCAATGAAGATAAATTTGTTTCATTGGGCCGGAGATTTTTAGAATATGAGGAACAGGATTCATTCCCTGACCACAATTCAACATTCACTTCGCAGCACTCGGCATTCACTGCTCCAGAAGATTCAAAGCTCACACAATTACTGAACACTTATATCCTTGTTCCTTCCCATCAAGGATTTTTATTGGTTCATCAACAATCGGCACATGAGAGAGTAATTTATGAAAGATTGATCCTTGCCCTGCAAGGAAAACCAATAGCTACTCAGAGAAGCCTCTTTCCCGGTACAATTGAATTAACACCGGCTGATGCTGTATTGTTAAACGAATTGCTAACAGACCTTCGACAAATGGGGTATGCCATTGACCCTTTTGGTAAAACAGCTTTTGTTATACAGGGCACACCAGCGGATATAGAGGGAGGAAATGAAAAATTAGTACTGGAAAAAATATTGGAGCAGTATAAACATTTCAATAGCGATTTAAAACTATCAAAAAGAGAAATGTTATTGCGTACCGTTGCCTGGCAACAAGCAATTAAAGCAGGTATTTCCTTAACGGAAAGAGAAATGCAAAATCTTATGGAAAACTTGTTTTCCTGCCTTCAACCCAATATTACTCCTTCAGGTCGCCCCACTTACCTGGAGTTCAAAAAAGAACAACTGGAAAAAATGTTTGGGCGATAAGTTCTGTATCTAAAGTTTCCCTGATTGCCAAAGCCTGAACCGAAGAATAAACTGTAAAGTCTGGTTTTTTTCTTCATCAACTGCACCATCCGGTCTTGTGTATTTAATGTAAGGCTGCAGGTCCATTGTATATCGTAATGCAAGCGAAAACCTTTTCCATTCATAATCGGCCTGTAACAAGAAATGTACCTGCGTTTTATATAGAAATGAATCTGTAAAATTTTTGACTGGTATGATTTGCTTATTAACGATTTCGGTCTGCGTTTGAAGGTTTCGGGTCTTTGTTTCCTGTTCAGTGATGGCCCGATAAAAGCGGCTGTATATTCCACCAATACCAACCGATAAACTGGGATAAACATAATAATTGAAACTTAAAGGCACCTGGTGATAATACGTCTTCTTCAGGCGTAATGTTGTTGTTGTAATATTACTGCCTGAAGAATCTAATTTCGTTTGCTGGCTATAAGAAAATTCCTTTAACGACTGTGCTGCTCCATACCTGAATTCGGCCTGCACAAACCAGTTTTCCTTTTTATGCAACCGAACATACACCGAAGGTATATAATCCGAAAAAGAGCCTTTTCTTCCATAAGAACTATAGGGAACAGCTGTTTGTCCTGCAATAGGAATTTGTTGCTGCTCTCCTATACCTGCGCTGAAATAAAAATCATTCCTGTTATGTTGAACTACTTTTTTCTCACTCGCTTTTGACTGCTCTGACACAATTGGAGTTCTTACTACGCTATCTTTTCCGGTGAGCCATTCTTTTTTGTCAGTAATTTTTGTCGGGTTATTTATTTCTCTGACGCTGAGTTTTTCGCTATTAAAGGTTGTAATACTTCCGGCTATAGGCTTCTCACTTTGTTTTTTAGTGTCCGCATTCCCTTTGTTTTTGCTTGTTTTGTTTACCGAAGTAATGCTGACTTTATTTGAATTCTTATGATCTGAAGTAAGCTTTTCCAAACTTGTTCTGCTTGGCGCTTCTTGACTTATTATTTCTGGACTTTCTCCGCTTAGGTGTTTTGAACCGTTCCGGGTTTGATCTTCTGTCGGCGTTTTATTTTGCTCTTTATTTGTCTGAGGTAAAGCTTTTTCTGTTTGTTTGGCTGTAGAATTCTCATTCCGCTGATTACGGGGCTGAACAACCAACCATATTCCGGCTGAAATAAACATTAATAAAAACGCCCAGCCTGCACAAGTTTTCAAGAATATCGGTGGCAGTATGCGATCATTATCGCGGTCGCTATCCAACATTTGCTCCATCTTTTGCCATGATGCTTCCTGGTCAGGCAAAGGCAGATCATTGAATTGCTTGTCCATTTCTTCGTATGGTAACCTGCTACTCATGAAATTTTAATTTTGGGCTCTTTTATCAATTCCTGCAAATTTTTTCTCGCCTCACTTAAGTGCCACTTACTCGTTCCTTCGCTGATGTTCAATATTTGTCCTATTTCCTTGTGAGTGTATCCTTCAAAGCTGTATAGGTTAAACACAGCCTGTGTTGCAGACGGCAACTTTCGCACTAACTGCAATAATTCATCTGCTTTCATTTTACTGAATACTTCGGGATAAACGTGTATCTGGATATCCTCATTCAATTCTTTAGTTTGTTCTAACTTTTGTTTTTGTTTTATAAAGTCAATACAGCTATTAATGACAACGGTACGAATCCAGGTATACAGGCTTGCCTGTCCCGAATCGTACCGTTGTATATTTTTAAAAACTTTTAAAAAACCATTGTTCAATACCTCAACAGCATCGGCATCATTTTTTGTATATCGTAAACAAAGCGTCATCATTGCCCTGTAATAGTTTTTGTATAACCTTTCCTGGGCTTTACGGTCACCATTTTTACAACCGGCAACAATAATATCAATATTCTCCAGTTCGTTACCCAAATACGGTTTTGATTTCACGAGGGAACATATTCCCGTTCAACACTTAAAAATTAGCGGCTTCGCCTAATCCTGAACGAAGCGGTTACATTATGCGTTACGTTTGATGCATCCTTGAACTGCCCGCTCAGACTTCCTTCATAAAATTCTCCCAAAGCCTGTGGAAAGTTGGTAATCGTTACATTGAATGGTTGTATCGGTGTCGGGCTACTAACGTTTTGCACATTTATACTTACCACAGGATAAACCCCCGCTGCATTTGTAGCATGGCTAAATTTAAATGAAATAGAGTTTACAGCACCTCCTGTCATATGGAACCCACTTATATAGGTTGTATGCGGTGTGATAGTGCCTTGTCCATCTGTGAAAGCCGTTAAGGAGTCAGTTGCTCCTATAGTATAAGGAGTTCCATCTAAATTGTAATTTATAAATTGTGCTGCAGACGTGCCACAGGCGATAACACCTACATTAGTCGTTGGCGCCGTTACGGCAACAGTTGAAGCAGTTCCCTGCTGTTGTGTCGAGGCATCAACTCCCAAAATCTGCGCACTGGTATTATTATTACAAAGAACATAATTAGTGGAAAAGTTGCCATTGGTATCAACGGCTGCATAATGTGTCCGGTTATTTATGCTAATGATGGCAAAGCCATTAGTCACATTGGTTCCTGAACAGGTCAACAACCTACCTTTTATAGTTACTACAGAACTTGTGGTTGACGGAATAGTAATTGCTCCCAGGCTTATATTCTGGTTTGACGCAGGAATATTTTGCGAATAGATCACACTTCCGCACGGATCTATTATCTGCAATACCAGGTCCATATTGATAGGAACAGGACCACTAACCTGTCCTAAAGAATCTGTGAACCCATGGGCAGAGCCATAATAATCCCCGGTAGCAGGTTTTACTATAATAGATACATGAACTAACGGCTTTCCATCAGCATTTTTAAAGGTAGCCGTGAAATTTACCGTTTTCAAAGGCAGGTCGCAGTTCCAATAGGTAAAATGCTTTACAGTTCCTACATAACTGGTTCCCTGCTTTGTTGCACTACCTTCCTCCTTCCAAAGGCCTGTAGATTGATCTACATACCATAATGGAATAGAGGCAGGTGCTGAGGATTGTGCGGCAGAAGGTATGGGTGTTGTAAGGGTTGCAACGGCGCCAGACTTGACCTGTAGTTTGTCACCCGTGGAAGACTCTAATTCAACTGCCATCATTCCATAAGAAGAGAGAAGCACTCTTTTGCCATCCTTATCATTTGCCATGAAAGAGCCGGGAACAGTTTCCCTTATATCAGGTGAAGTGGGATCAATATAGGCTGCATAAACATTTACTGTTCCTGAATAAGCACTGTTATTGGATGCAAGCACGATCCCATTTGCAGGTAAAGAAATTTTAGAACCGTTGGCAAGTGTTACGTCACCCCCAGCAGTTCCATTAATTGTTCCCGACAAATTTTTCCTAACCAGTTTTATAACTACCTGGTTTGTTCCAGATGTAGCACTAAAAACACGGTAAGAAGTAAAGTATCCTGTTTTTTCTGCCGTTACCAGGGCGGCATTTTTATCTAAGGAGGCACCATTTATACGGAAATAACCTTTAGCATCAGTGGTAGCTGTTTTAGACCCTACTTTAATTTGTACACCACTTGCCGGCTGATTGCTTTCGTCAATAATATTTCCCTGAAGGTTAGCGGTTAAAGCATCTGGAAGAACTACTCCCCCGGGGTCACCAGAGCCGACATAACCGACTTCTTTCTGGCATTGAAAGAAGATAACAGAGGCAAGAACTAAAATAGGAAAACGGTGAAGTGCTCTCATAAACAAGATTTTGGTGGCATATACTTATAAAAGCAGTAAAAGGTTGGGTAAGTTAGGATATTTTTTATGCAGCCCCTATTGTGGGCATCAATACTGATTTCTTAACCTTTCTATAAATATTTCGACGGCCCTTCTTACCGCCGTAGCAGAAGCCTGGTGATTATTAACCAGTACAGAAAAAATCAAAAGCTTGTCTTTCTTAGTATATAAAAAACCACTAAATGCCACCACTCCGGAAAGTGTTCCGGTCTTACCAAAGATGTAGCCAGTTTCAGCTTTATAATAATTGCTCAGTGTTCCTTCGTTACCAGTTGGCAAAATTTCTTTAACCCGTTTCATACCAAACTCCGTACGCATTTTATTCAGTATGACTACGAAATCCTGGGGCGTAAACAAATTATAGCGGCTTAATCCTGAGCCGTCAACCCAACGCGGTTTTTGAGGAAGGTCTTTAAAATCAGTTTTAAGTAGGGTATCAATAATTTTAGCATCACTCATGAAACCTAATTTTTCATTGCTTACCATAAGGAGGGATTGCTCTGCAAAAAAATTATCGCTACGGTGCATCATGGGTTTGAGGAGAGAATCGGTAGGTTGGGAATGTATAATTTGAGTTGTGGGACTATATTTATTGGATGGTGTTATCTCAAATGGCACCACCTCGGCATTTAAAGTATCTTCTAAAAATACTGAGATCACGCGTCCGTCGGTCCTTAATGGAATTGAAACATTAGAGAAATTACTTGCTGATGGTCTAAGAATAAAGTTATTGTCGTCGAGACTTCTCTCTACCGTAAATGCTCTTGACTTTATTGCATGAGTTATTTCCTCAAAGCCTAAACCTGGGGATGCAGTTATGGAAAGTTTTGAAGGAGTGGTTTTTAAAGTATCATTTTGTAAATAGAAATGGGCAATGTTGCCGTAAATCGGAAAGGGTGACCTTTCAGCCATATACGCAGCATCGTAATCGTTCCATGCCCAACCACTTCCCCACCTTTGCTCCTGCCATTGCGTTGTATTCCAAAACAAGCTTTTGTTGCCTTTTAGTTTTTCAAAGAGTGGCTGATATTTAAATTCTGCATTTAAAAAACTAGGATCCCCTGTTGGAAAAACCCGTAAACGCCCTTGTTCATCTGTTGTTACTCTGGCGCCAACCAAACTATCCCCCAAGTACTTCATCGCCGCATAACAAGTGGGCAACTTGGTATTACTTGCCGGTATAAAATATTTATCGCCCTGGTAATTATATAAATATTTTCCGGTAGCAGGTTCATAAATGCTTATACCGACATGCGCCGTTTTTAGGGCAGCATCTTCCAACACCGTTTGCCTGGCCGAACCGGCTATTTGTTTCGCAGGCGTACACGCATATAAAATACTGGTGAACAGAAAAGCCAGGAACAGTTTATTCTTCATACAGCAATAATAGGTGTTCAAATGTATGATGATAGCAGTTTGTCTAAGAGCTTATTGCTTCAGTCTTTCCTATTTTTAACCCATGATCAACGCCAATGAATTAAGACTGGGAAATTATGTCATGCAAAAGGTCAGTACAAGGGTCATTATCACCAAATGTACATTTCAGCATTTTGAGCTTTTGGGAAAAGGACGAACTAACGAATTTTTTCCAGTATTGTTGAAAGCGGAATTATTACAAAATTCCGGTTTTCTTGAAAACAAGGATTACCCGCTTTTGCCCCAGGCACGGGAGTTCAAACTGGCGCTACCTGTAATTGGAGCAAACAAAAATGAGATATATGCGTACATAAAGAATAATAATGAATGTTTTGCCCGGGCCGCGATAAACAATCTGGCCGTTAGTAACAATCTATATCACCTTCACCAATTACAGAATCTCTATTTTGCATTAACCGGAGAGGAATTAGAAGTCAAAATTTAAACCGCCAATTATGCAATACCAGCAACTAGGTCGTTCAGATTTATACATCAGCAAAATTGGTTTTGGATGCATGTCCTTAAAACCTAGAATGTCTGAAAACAAGGAACTACTTGAAAAGGCGCTCCAGTCTGGTATAAATTTTTTTGATACGGCCGATCTATATGACAAAGGCTTAAATGAAGAACTCATAGGTAAAACATTTGGTAAAAAACGAAAAGAAGTCATAATCGCCACCAAGGTGGGTAACCAATGGAGGACAGACGGTAGCGGCTGGGATTGGAATCCACGTAAAGAATATATCCTTGAATCAATAGAAGGCAGCCTAAAGCGTTTGCAAACCGACTATATTGACCTTTACCAGCTCCACGGCGGTACTATACAAGACGATATAGACGAAACCATAGAAGCTTTTGACCTGTTATTGCAGCAAGGCAAAATCAGGTACTACGGCATTTCTTCAATCCGGCCTAATGTAATAAGGGAATGGGTAAACCGTTCCAAGATAGTAAGTGTAATGACACAGTATAGTTTATTAGACCGGCGACCGGAAGAAACAACACTACCCTTACTTCAACAAAACAACATTGGTGTACTGGCAAGGGGCAGTTTAGCGCAGGGGCTCCTGGTAAATAAGCCGCCAAAAGATTATCTCAAATATTCAAAAGAAGAAGTAGGAAAAGGTGCTTCCGTTATACAATCCCTTTCTGACAATGACAGAACTGCGTCTCAAACGGCTTTGAATTTTGTACTTCATCACCCCTCCATTACTTCTGCAATTGTCGGTATACGTACTATACAGCAATTGGAAGAAAGCTTGCGAACTACTGATGTTAAAGCTTTATCTGGAGATGAAATGCAGCTTTTGCGAGAATCCATTCCTGTTAATTATTACGAGGAACACAGGTAGTTTTTCCGGGAATTGTCTAAACTCCATACTTGAAGGAATGAAAAAAACCCACAAAACTATATACACATATAGCCCTGACTAATTTTCAGGCTACATAATGTAAAATGCATACATCTGGTCCTTAGTATCTTATACATGAACCGTAGATTTTCATGCGTCCGAAAGCTATGACTTCTGGATACCGGAAGCTACATTTGATGCTGTTAGAATTTTCAGCCCAGATCTCCGGACGCAATGAAAAGCCCAAAATGTCCGTCCCCCCGAAGAACTGAGGCCTATCAGATCCAACTTTCTTGATTGACCCCCCACCGATATTCTTGATGTAACCGCTTACCAATGTTCTTTTGATAAAGCCCCTATTTGTAATCCATGTTCTTAGGGTCGGCATTGTTTAACCGTAAAAAGAAAACAATGTTGAAAAGAAAATTAGTTAAAGCCGGTTTCTTTGGTCATGGCGCTTTATTTATTATGGTATCGCCCTTCAGCGTTAGCCCAAAAGCCCAAACCGTTTCTTACGAGCTACCAATGACGAGTAGGATTTCGCTTCCAGGAACCCTGGTTAAAGACTCCAGTGTTCTCCTGCCAGCAGACACCGCCTCCCTCACTTCTCCGGACACTGTGGCTATGGCGCCCAAAATCCGGTTGAATAATGCAGCCGCACACTACACAAACCAGTTTCTTAAAAAGAACACAGAAGCATTGGAACTGGTACAGAAAAGAAGTAAACCCTGTTTCAGGATCATAGAACCGGTCCTTGACAAATACGGTTTACCTGTGGAGCTAAAATACCTGGCAGTAATAGAATCACAGTTAAAAGCCTCAGCCGTTTCCCGCGTTGGAGCAAAAGGTCCGTGGCAGTTGATGTCCGGAACAGCCAGGGATTTGGGTTTAAAGGTTAGTAAGAAATATGATGAACGAAGTCATTACTACAAAAGCACTGTAGCAGCTGCTAAATACTTGAAAGATCTTTATGCTGAATTTGGCGACTGGTTACTGGTAGTAGCAGCATACAATAGCGGGCCAGTTCCGGTTTATAAGGCGATTAAAAAATCGGGCAGTAGAAATTTCTGGAAATTGCAAGGCTTTTTGCCTGCAGAAACCAGGGGTCATGTAAAAAGATTTATTGCAACCCACTACTTTTTCCAGGAAGAAGGCAGTTTAACCATGCTAACAAAAGCAGAAACTGCAGAATATTTAAAAGCAGTGACTGAATTTAAAATAAAACAAAATCTTCAATTGGACGAGAACACTATAATTGCTGTACGGTAAACCCTTACCCTTTGACAAATGGGCTGATTAATCAGCCCATTTTTTATTTGCTTTGTACATTTACCGATGCTTAAGTTTATTATCATTGCCTTACTGGTTATCTACTTTATCAGCAGAGCGTTCAGGGCCGACAATGAGAAATAAGTACCTATGCTCAAAAATGTTTTTACCAATTTAACTGCTACTTATACTCAGAATAACAGGCTGATCCAACAGCTTTGGAGTGAAATTGAAATTGCTTACTCTCATCCTAAAAGACATTACCACACATTATCTCATTTGGAACATTTAGTGGCAGAACTATCGATAGTGAAAGAGCAGCTACAAGACTGGAGCACCGTATTATTTTCTGTTTTTTACCACGACATTGTTTACAACCCGCTTAGGAGGGATAACGAAGAAAGAAGTGCAGCCATAGCAGAAAACAGGTTATTTACAATTGATGTCCCTACAACTATAATAGAGTCTTGCAAAACACAGATCATGGCAACTAAAGCACATGAACACAGTGATGATGGTGACGTAAATCTTTTTACAGACGCAGATCTTTCTATTTTAGGTCAGAATGAGGACACGTATAAAGAATATACATTAGGCATACGAAAAGAATATGCACTTTATCCGGATATGATCTATAAACCGGGGCGAAAATCAGTAGTACAACATTTTCTTCAAATGGACCGCATATACAAAACCGAATCTTTCTTTTTGAAATATGAAAAACAGGCAAGGCAAAATCTTCAGCGGGAGTTGGAAGAAATAAATATCTAACATAAAGAGAACAAAATTGAGTGTGAACCTTAAGGAAAAATGTGTCCGCCAATTAATATTCCAACCAAAGGAAAACAACCCAAAACCCTAAACCTCTAACCAAACTATAAACTCCTCACGGTCTTTCCTGGGCCCTTAACCAACGTTCAGGAATTTCATTGCTACTGGCAAGCAAATAATCTTTGTAAGAACAGGCTATAAATTGTTTATCGGGAAGCTGCATCCACCAACGTCCTGTTTTTTTGCTTTGTAAAAAAGTAGTTTCTACCTCTGCAAACGCTGTGTGAAATTCATTAAACGATTCCTTCTCGTCAATCCTCGCTTCCCTGTTGGCGCGGCTTCTACCATCCATTACATACCAAAGCATGTGACTGATTTGTTTCGCAGTTAAGTTCTCCACATCTTTTTCCGGGCGATAACCATACACGCCAATACTCCGCATATTATTGCTCATGCCTGCATATTGCATCAGGGTGCAGGCTTCCTCACCATTTAACCCGTTTGGAGTAAGCGAATTAGCAGGGGCAAAAGCATGGGCCAGGGCCGAAATGTCCAAAGACAGGATCTGGCAATTGCGGATGACAGGTTCCATTTCGTCTATGTTCTCTTTTACACTACCGACACGAAAACAATCAAACCGCAGCTTGTCCATAGTCTCGAGCATGCGTGGGTGAACATAATAACTTTGAAACGCGACGTGGTTGTAATGCCGCATATAATTAGGATCAGCAGTTAGTAACTCCATCAAAAAGTTATCACTACGGAAAGGAGAGTCAATATTGATATCGATAATGGCGTCTATGCCTACAGCATCCACTTGTCGCTTTTCGTCAGCAAAGGCATAATACTGCGATAGTGTAAGATCATGCGAACCTCCTAAAATGATAACCGTTTTGCCCTCGATCATTAATTCATGTAAAACAATCTTCAATGCTGCGTACGTGTCTGTATACGCTTTGCCAATTTTTACATTGCCGATATCGGCCAGCTTAATATCCTGGTGCCAGTAATAAAGACTATAAAATTCAGTCCTTATCACGTCAGCTGCCGTACTGGAATGCAACAGGCCGCCACCTCTTTGTTCGCCACAACCTACTATAACAATATCTGCTTCATCAAGGTTGGGGAATTCTTCTTCATAAGCTTTAATCGCTCTTCCTACCTGGCCTTCTTTGTAACCGGTATCATGTGAAATTTCATTAAGGTTAAGAGGCTCTAAAAAGTCGGCTATGGATTCAAACATTCTGCAAGTTTAGGGCAGTTCGGTCAATTATTTGCGAAGTTCATAAATGGCATAACCCCACGGTTCTATACCGAATCCCTGGTCTACACGTTCTTTATTCCCGGCAAACACATTGTTCCATTCTTTTGCTGATGGCTGCTCTTTCCAGGTAAATTTTTGCGGTTTCTTACTCAGGTTCAAAATCACTAAAACCTTATTGCCACCTCTCTCTCTTTCAAAAGCGTACATGGCAGCGTCGTTGGAAGTGGCTAGTTTTTTAAATGAAGAACTGGGTGACAGCGCCGCATTGTTCTTTCGAAGACTTAAAAGTGTTCTATAAAAGCCGGCTCTTTGATACTTTTTAAATGTGATAGTATCCTTATAGAAAAAACTCACACTATCTAATACCGGCTCTTCCTGACCGCTATAAATTAAGGGCACCGTCTTATTTATAGTTTGTGTTAGCACAGCAAATGGCGCATGGCTGGCACCCGGCATGGTGCCATAATCAGCTTTGTTCCAACTATTTTCATCATGATTGCTTGTGAAAGAAAGCTGTAAAACATTTTTGGGAAGCGAAGTATCTCTTGTGTATAGCAAGGTATCAATAGAAAGAGCCGTTCTTTTTCCGGCGGCTATATCAACTGTTGTATGAAATAACTTCCAGGCATAGTTCATATCAAAGCCAACATTAAACAACCACGCTTCTTCCGCTTCCGCCAACATAAGGAGGTTTTTTATCTTTTTTAATTCAGGAATGCAACTCTTCCAAAAAACCATTTGAAATTTTTCAACATGGTCGCAACGAAAGCCGTCAATATCTGTTTGCTGAACCCAGTATTTTAAAGCAGCCGTCATGCTATCTCTCATTTCTTTATTTCTAAAATCCAGTTGGCGAACATCTGTCCAGTCGAACGGAGAAACAGGCTTGCCTGTACTATCCTTTTCATAGAAGTCAGGATGAGAAGTTAACCACTGATGATCAGCACCTGTATGGTTAGGCACCCAATCAATGATAACTTTAAAACCCATTTGGTGTGCTTTCTTTACCAGTGCTTTCCAATCTTCAATAGTACCAAATTCAGGATTGATGGCAGTATAATTGGAAACCGCATAATAACTACCTAATGCACCTTTCCTGTCTTTTTTTGAGATTGGATTTATGGGCATAAACCAAAGTGTTTGCACACCCATATCTTTTAACCTTTGCAAGTGCTGTTCAAATGCTTTGAACGTCCCTTCAGGAGTATACTGCCTCACATTTACTTCATATACATTTCCCTGGGAAATCCAGGCAGAATAG
>Ga0126307_10001677_pt1 | contig 14707 bp, 16 predicted proteins | sample Plot28_FD_89955 | JGI IMG/M metagenome (GOLD analysis project Ga0126307, IMG submission 89955) | Serpentine soil microbial communities from UC McLaughlin Reserve, CA, USA - Plot28 | ecosystem: Environmental > Terrestrial > Soil > Grasslands | place: USA: UC McLaughlin Reserve, Lake County...
CCACCGCCTCATCGCCGTCGCGGGCGACGTAGAGGTGCCCCGGGTCGCCGGACCCTCGCCCGATCACCTTGCCCAGCTGGTCGCCGGTCCCGTAGGCCCGGTCGTTGAGCTGACCCAGGTCCTCGAGCCGGGGCCGAGGATCGGGCTCGGGGTCCTCTCCGCGAGGCGGCTCGACGGTGGCGAGGTCGGCCGCCATGGCCGCCGGCTCGGCGTCGAGTTGGTGTCCGGCGCCGCGCAGCAGCGAGCGCGCCGCCTCGTCGTGGCGCGGGACCCACACGGTCCAGGCGCGCACGCCCGCGTCGCGGTAGGCGGCCGCGAGCTGCTCCAGGACTCGCTCCAGGCCGTCCGCGTCGCGGTACAGAACGGAGTTGGGCAGCGAGCGGTCGGGCACCGCGGGCAGGATGGTCGCGATCACGCCGTCGCTCTCGAACAGGGTGCCGCCGGCTGCCGCGGGCATCAGGCGGAACTCCGCGCGCATGCTGAGGCCCATCCGCCGCCAGAGCTCGGCGCCGTCGGTCACCTCACCTCCACCTCGAGCGAACCGGCGGGCGCGCAGTCGTTCTGGAAGTCGACGATGAGCAGGGCTCGCTCACTGTCCGCGAGAATACGCCCGGTGGCCAAGCCCTCGGACCTTCGGCCCCTGCTGCTGACCCCCGGTGAGGCCGCAGCGATGGACGCGCCCGGCAGCAAGGAGGCCGCCGTCCTGGTGCCGCTCTACACCTCCGACGGCGAGCTGCACGCCGTCTTCACCGAGCGCCGCGGCGACATGCGCAGGCACGCCGGCGAGATCTCCTTCCCCGGCGGGCGCCAGGACGAGCCCGAGGAGGAGCTGCGTCAGACTGCGCTACGGGAGGCCGAGGAGGAGATCGGGCTGCCACGCGACGTGGTCGAGCTGGTGGGAGCGCTTCCGCCGGTGGGCACGTTCGTGACCGGCTACCGGGTGCACCCCTTCGTGGGCACCATCCCCGCCGGGCGCTCCTGGACGCCGCAGGAGAACGAGGTCGAGCAGGTGCTCGAGCTGTCGCTGCCGGACCTGGTGCGCGGCTACGCGAACAAGCGACTACTGCGCCGTGGCGTGCCCATCAGGACGCCCACCTACACCGTCGACGGGCACTTCGTCTGGGGCGCGACGGCGCGCATAGTCGAGTCGCTGCTCGAGCGGCTCAGCCCTCTCCTCTAGGCGACGTCCTTCTCGATCGGCACGTCGACCAGATTGCCCCACTCGGTCCACGAGCCGTCGTAGTTCTTGACGTCGCCGTGCCCGAGCAGCTCGTGCAGGACGAACCACGTGTGGGCCGAGCGCTCGCCGATGCGGCAGTAGGCGATCACGTCCGTGTCGCCGTCCAGGACGCCCTTGCCCTCATAGAGCTCGCGCAGCTCTTCGGCCGACTTGAAGGTGCCGTCCTCCTTCACCGCCTGAGCCCAGGGCACCGATGCCGCGCCGGGGATGTGCCCCGAGCGCTGGGCGCCCTCGTGCTCGTAGCCGGCCATCGAGATGAGCTCGCCGGAGAACTCCTGCGGAGAGCGCACGTCCACCAGGCGCGTGTCGGCATCGAGCGCCTCCCGGACCTCGTCGCGCTTCGCGCGGATCATCTCGTCGCCCTCGTTGGCGGTGAACGTCTGCGCCTCGAAGCTCGGCGTGTCGGTGCTGGTGGGCCGGCCCTCGCTGATCCACTTCTCGCGCGGGCCGTTGACCAGCTTCACGTTGTCGTGGCCGTAGTACTTGAGGTACCAGTAGGTGTAGGCCGCGAACCAGTTGTTGCGGTCGCCGTAGAGCACGATCGTGTGGTCGTTGGAGATGCCCCGCGAGCCGAACAGCTCGCCGAACTCCCGGGGTCCGAGGAAGTCGCGCTTGACCTGGTCCTGGAGGTCCTTCTTCCAGTCGAAGCCGATCGCGCCCGGAATGTGGGCCTCCTCGTAGAGGGCGGGATTCTCGTCGACCTCGACGATGCGGATCGAGTCGTCGTCTAGATGGTCCTCGACCCACTGGGTGTCGACGAGAACGTCATTCGCATAGTCGGCCACGATGGAACCTCCGGGTTGGCTTGGAAAGGGCGGAAAGTCTTTCGGGTTACAGGGGGATAAGTAATAGCACCGAACCGCCGAGCTGCCATCCGCCCGCCCGGGGTACGCTCGGGGCGTGGAGCACGCCCCCCTCCGCCCCCTCCCCTCACGGCCCACGCGGCCGGCCGATCCGGACCTCGCGCGGCGCTATGTGGCCGCCCGGCTACCCGGCCTGGACGCCCAGGCAGCCACCGCCCTGGCGCTGGTGGAGCTCGCGCGGGTGCAGTCCGACCAGGCGGCCCGGGAGCTGGGCCTCGGCGCCGAGGACCTGGGCGCTGCGCTCGCCCGGGCCCGCAAGGAGCTGCGCCGTTCGCGGCGCGCCCTGGCGGGCAGCGGCTGGTGCGAGAGGGCCGAGCGGCTGATCAGCGACCGCCTGGACGGCGAGCTCGCCCCCCTCGCCACCCGGCGCCTCGACGCCCACCTGCGCAACTGCCCGCGCTGCGTCGAGCACGAGCTGCGTCTGACCCAGGCCATCGACGAGCTCGTGGCGAGCATGCCGGCCCCCGCCAAGCCCGCCGGCGCGCTGCGGCTGGTGCTGCCGACCGTGCAGGCGCTGCCCCCGGGGCGCCCGCGCGAGGAGCTTCAGCCCGCCGACGACGAGCCCGCCCAGGCGCCGGATGAGCCCTCCCTGGAAGCCGCGCCGGATGAGCCCTCGCTCGAGGCCGCGCCGGATGAGTCCCCGTCGGAGCAGGCCCCGCCCACGCCCGGCACTGCCCTCCGGCCCGTGGCCGCTCCCCCGGCCGCCCCATCGGCGCCGAGAGTTCGGCCTTCGCGGGCCGCCGGCCCGCCTCCGCCTGCCCCGCTGAATCCGGACTTTTCCACGCAGGCGCCAGTTCGCGCTCCTCGGCCGCTCGCCGACCCCCGGCCCGTCGCGGCGCTCATCGGCGCCTTCGCCTGGCACATTGCCTTCGCGCTGGCGCTGACACTGGCCTTGGCCGCCATCGCAATCACCGCGATCGGCATCGGCGGCGGGCTCTAGCCGTAGTCCACGAGCGTGCGGCGCCGGGGCGAAGCGCGCACCCGGGCCGCGGAATCCGTCAGGCGGCTGACGAATTTCCTCGAGCCGTGTGCACGGTCGCCGCTCGGCACGGCCGCGGCTAGGCCCCTAGGACTTCGGCCACCCCGTGCCCCATCGCCGCCGACCACCGGTTGGGGTCCACAGGGTCCTCCTCGATTATTGCCACCGGCATGCGGAAGGTCTCCCCCACCTCGCGGACGATCGCCGCGCCCGAGCTCAGCAGCTCGGCGTCCACGCTCCCGGACGCCTCGTAGATCAGGCCCCGCGCGGGGGAGTCCACCAGCTTCTCCTGCAGGGAACGAAGTCGCGGTCCGTGCAGCGCGGCCAGGTCGTCGGGCGGCCCCGACGCGCTTCCCATCAGCCAGCACACCGCGCTCACCCCCTCCAGCAGCGGAAGCACGCTGCCCAGGCGGTCGGGTTCTGCCGCCGCCGCCTCGGCGCCTGCGGCCTCGATGGGGGAGAGCCGCTCAGCCGAGCGCGAGGTGCCGCGGACCGAATGGCCCTCGGCGATCAGCGCGGCCGCGAGCCGGCGGCCGCGACAGCCGCAACCGACGATGAGGATGCGGGCCAACCCTCAGGGCTCGTCGCGCCGGCGCGAGCGCTCCAGCTGCTCGGCCCGCCAGCGCTCGTCCTCGCGCAGCTTTTCCTCGACGTCCTCCTCGCTGAGCTCCGGCCGGCCGCTGCGCCGCCGCCGCTCGTTCTGGGCCTCGAGCATCTGGTCGATGTCCTCGAGCTCCAGCTCGGCCTCGAGCTCCGGTGAGCGGGTCGGCTTCCAGTCCACCTGCTCGGCGCCCGAGCCGGGATAGAACCTGCCGAGCGCGAGGAAGATCAAGACGACCACCAGCAGGGCGAAGAACATGAACACCCCGAATTCGTCCATCGCGGCAGTCTACGGCCGCCCGGGCGCCACGCCAAAGCCGGGTCCCAGACGCAAGCGGCCACGGCCCCGAGGGGCCGCGGCCGCTTGACGCCCTTCGCCTTGAGCTAGCGGCGCTCGGTCTTGCCGGTGCCGTCGCGTCCGTCGGTCTCGCCGCGGGTGGAGACGCCGGTGTCGGCGCGCGGGTCCGTGTTGCCGCGCGTCTCGTGACCGGTGCCCTGCGTCCGCTCGGTCTTGCCGGTGTTGTCGCCCGGGTCGGTCTCACCGCGGGTCGATACGCCGGTGTTCTGACCACCGCGGTCGCTGTTGCCGCGGGTCTCGCGACCGGTGCCCTGGTTGGTACCCGTGTTCGTGGCCGTGTTGTCGGCGCCAGTGCGGGTGTTGGTCTGGCCGTTGGTCCCGGTGTTGGAGTCGGTGTTCGCGTTGGTGTCGTCGTCGTCGCCGTCGCCGCTGCCGGGGCCGCTGTTGTCGTCGCTGCCGCTCGACCCCGGACCGCTGTTCGAGCTCTGCTGGATCACGGCGGCCGGCGCGTCACCGGAGCCCGAGCCCGAGTCCGCCAGGGCCGTGGCCGACCACAGAAGGGGCACCGAGAGCACGTAGACCAGCGCCACGGCGATCATGAAGCCCTTGCGCGGGAGCGAGCGCTGGTTCTCCAGCTCGGCTCCGTCGCCCGACAGGCCCAGGAAGAGGGCGGGAGCACCCGCCCGGTGATTGTCGCTCTGCATGTGGAAGATCCCCCTTGGGTTCCGCTGTTGTGTGTGAGCTGAACCCGCCGGGGCCTCAAAGCTCACGCAAGTCTTCAGCGCAGGCGCGTGCCCATGCGCCCGAAGGACAGCTTGCGCGGCAGCGCGGCCACCAACGGCTGGAGGGCCAGAGCGGCCTGCGCGGCGGTCGGGCGCTCGGCGGGGTCCGGTTCGAGCATGGCCTCGACGAGCTCACGGAGTGCGGCGGGGGCATCGACCAGGTACTCGGGCTCGTGGACCAGCTGGGGGAAGCGCACCTCGCGGTCCTCGGAGTCGCCGGCTCCCCTGGGCCGCGGAAAGGGCCGGCTGCCCGAGACCGCGTGGTACAGGGTGGCCCCGAGCCCCCACACGTCGGAGGCGGGGCCGACCTGGCCCGGGAAGCGCTCGGGGGCGCACTGCTCGGGAGGCATGTAGGCGTCGGTGCCGATAGGCCCGGTCAGGCTCGCGGCGTCCGCCACCGTGCGGGCGATGCTCAGGTCGATCAGCCTCGGCGGCACGCCCATGACGATGTTGTCGGGCTTCGTGTCGAGGTGGACCCAGCCCTCCTCGTGCATGTAGTGCAGCGCTGCCGCCACGTGCGCGGCGAGCGGCAGCAGCTGCTCGAGCCCGAGCGGCCCGCCCTTGCGGATCAGCCGTCGAAGCGTCGGCCCCTCGAGGTGCTCGATCAGCACATGTGGATGGGGGCCCTCGAGCACCGCGTCGAAGCCCCGCACCAGGACCGGGTGGGCGAGCCGCTCCAGGGCCGCGGCCTCCTCGCTCAGCTCCCTCAGGGCCTTCGAGGAGTCGGCCTGGTCGGGCCGGATGACCTTGGCCACCATGATCGCGAACAGCCGGTCGTCCCAGACCAGCATCACCTCGAAGCGGCTGCCGCCACCCAGCACGCGTAGCACGGAGCGTCCGGGCGCGATCTCGTCGCCCTCCTCGAAGCCCCATGAAGCCGCCTCAGCCGCCATGGCCGTCTCCATCATGCAGAATCCTCAACCCGTGATCAGCTTCGAGCTCACGGACGAGCAGCGGTTGGTGCATGAGACCGCTCGCGAGTTCGCCGACCGCGAGATCGTCCCCCGCGCACGGGAGAACGACCGCAACGAGCACTTCGACCTCGACCTGGTCGCCAAGCTCGGCGAGATGGGCTACCTGGGCTCGATCGTCTCCGAGGAGTACGGAGGCCGCGGGATCGACTACCGCACCTACGCGCTGATCGTGGAGCAGGTGGGCCGCGGCGACTCGAGTGCCCGCACCATGGTCTCCGTGCAGACCTCGCTCGTGTGCTCGTCGATCGAACGCTGGGGCAGCGACGAGCAGAAGCAGCGCTGGCTGCCGCGGCTGTGCTCGGGGGAAGCCCTCGGGTGCTTCGGGCTCACCGAGCCCGGGACCGGCTCGGATGCGGCGAACCTCGCCACCCGTGCCGAGCAGATGGACGGCGGCTGGCGGCTCACCGGCCAGAAGCAATGGATCTCGATGGGCAACTACGCCGAGGTGGCGCTGGTCTTCGCCCAGACCGACCCCGAGCGAAGGCACCGCGGCCTGGCGGCCTTCCTGGTGCCCACCGCGTCGGAGGGCTTCTCCTCGACCGCCGTGCACGGCAAGCTCGGCCTGCGCGCGGCGGACACCGCCGAGCTGTTCCTGGACGGCGTCGAGGTGGCCGACGACGCGCTGCTCGGCGAGGTGGGCGATGGCTTCAAGGTCGCCATGTCGGCGCTGGACTCCGGGCGCTTCAGCGTCGCGGCGGGGTGCGTGGGCATCTGCCAGGGCTGCGTCGACGCGTCGGTGGCCTACGCCGGCGAGCGCGAGCAGTTCGGCCGCCCGCTGGCCTCCTTCCAGCTCGTGCAGGAGCTGATCGCGGACATGGTGGTGGAGACCGAGGCCGCGCGGGCGCTGGTGTGGAGAGCGGCGTGGCTGAAGGATCGTGGGGACCCCAACACCACCGAGACTTCGATCGCCAAGCTGTACGCCACCGAGGCCTCCGTCCGAGCCGCCAACAACGCGATCCAGGTCCACGGCGGCGCGGGCTACGTGGACGAGTACCCCGTGGAGCGCTACCTGCGCGATGCGCGCGTGACGACCCTCTACGAGGGCACCTCCCAGATCCAGAAGCTGATCATCGGCCGCGCGATGACCGGCGTGAACGCGATGGTGTGATGGCGGGCGAGGGACCGGTACTCAGCGAGCGCCGCGGGCCCGTCGGGGTCGCCTACCTCAACCGCCCCGACGCCCGCAATGCGCTCTCCGCCGAGCTGATGGACGAGCTCGCGGGCCAGCTCGAAGCCTGGGACGCCGACGATGAGGTGCGCTGCATCGTGATCGCGGGCAGCGACGAATACTTCGCCGCGGGCGGCGACATCAAGATGATGGCCGAGCGCGGCTTCCAGGACTTCGTGACCGAGGCCGGGGCGAGCTTCTGGCGACGGGTGGCGAGCTGCAACACGCCGCTGATCGCCGCCGTGTCGGGCTATGCCCTGGGCGGGGGCTGCGAGCTCGCTCTGCTGTGCGACATGGTCGTGGCCTCCGAGACCGCCGAGTTCGGCCAGCCCGAGATCATGCTGGGCGTCATTCCCGGCGGCGGGGGCACCCAGCGCCTGACTCGGGTCATGGGCAAGCAGCAGGCGATGGAGCTCGTGCTGACGGGCCGGCGGATCGATGGCGAGGAGGCGCACCGCCTGGGCCTGGTCAACGTCGTGGCTCGCAAGCGCGAGTGGCTGGACCGCGCGCTGGAGCTCGCCTCGGTGGTGGCCTCGCGCGCCCCCTTGGCCGCGCAGATGGCCAAGAAGGCGGTGCTGGCCGCCGACGAGATGGCCCTCAGCGCGGGCCTGGACACCGAGCGGCGGCTGTTCGAGCTGGCGCTCGCCACCGAGGACCGGGTCGAGGGGATGGCCGCCTTCATCGAAAAGCGCAAGCCCGACTTCCGCGCCCGTTGAAGCGCAAGTACCCGCGCGGAGAGGAGGAGTTCGGGCGTGTGCTCTCCTTCAGCGACGGCGTCTACGCGATCGCCATCACCCTGCTGGTCCTGAGCATCGACCTGCCCCACCTGTCGGTCGGAGGGAGCGCTAACGAGTTGCTCGACTCCCTCAGCGACACCGAGCCGCAGATCATCAGCTACGCGATCAGCTTCGCCGTGATCGGGCGCTTCTGGATCGCCCATCACCAATTCTTCTCCCGGCTGCATGCGCTCGACGGCGGCGTGATCGCCCTCAACCTCGTCTCGCTCGCGGTGATCGCGTTTCTTCCCTTCCCCACGGACGTCCTCGGCAACTACTTCGAGAACCCGGTCGCCGTAGCGCTCTACGCGGTCAACGTCGCAGCCATCAGTGCGCTCGAGGTCCTCATGTTCGACCGGGCCCACAAGCAGGACCTGCTCGACCCGAGGCTCAGCGAGAGCGTATTTCGCTGGTCGCGTGCCGGCGCCCTGGCCCCGGTGGTCTTCTTCTCGCTGTCGGTCCCGGTGGCCTTCGTCAGCTCGGCGCTCGCCTGCGTGTTCTGGTTCGGCGGCCTTCCGTACCAGGTCTTCTACCTCAACCGCCGCAAGCCGGCGGACGCGGACACGCAGCTGCGGTGAGGCTGGGCGTCGCCGGCGCCGGGACCATGGGCTCGGGGATCGCCCAACTCGGCGCGGCGGCCGGCATGAAGACACGGCTCCACGACCCCGACCCCGGGGCCCTGCGGCGGGGGCTGGAGGGCGCCCGGGACGGGCTGACGCGCTGGATCGAGAAGGAGCGGGCGCCGGCCGAGTCGCTCGCGCTGCTGCACGCCGAGACCGAGTTGAGCGGCCTGGCCGGGTGCGACCTCGTGATCGAGGCCGCCCCTGAGCGCAGGCAGCTCAAGCGCGAGCTGTTCGAGCGCCTCTCGGCGGTGGCGCCGGAGGCCGTGCTGGCGACCAACACCTCCTCGATCCCGGTGACCGCGCTGGCCGGCGCCGCGGCGCGGCCGGAGCGGGTGGTGGGCATGCACTTCTTCAATCCGCCGCCCCTGATGGGCCTGGTGGAAGTGGTCGCCGCCGAGCAGACCGGCGACGAGGCGCTCGCGCTCGCCCGCGAAGCCGGCGAGGCGATGGGCAAGCGCGTGATCCGCGCCGCCGACGGCCCGGGCTTCCTGGTCAACCGCTGCGGGCGGCCCTTCGGGGGCGAGGCGCTGCGCCTGCTGACCGAGCGGGTGGCAACCGTCGAGCAGATCGACCGCGTCTGCCGCCTGGGGGGCGGCTTTCGCATGGGGCCCTTCGAGCTCATGGACCTGGTCGGCATCGACGTCGGCCTCGAGGTGGCGCGCTCGTTCACCGAGCTGTCCTTCGGCGAGCCGCGCTGGAGGCCGAGCCCGCTTCAACAGAAGGTGGTCGACGCGGGCCGGCTGGGGCGCAAGAGCGGCCGCGGCTGGTACCGCTACGACGACGGCCGGCACCGTCCCGAGGACCCGGCGGCCGGGGACGAGCCGCCCGCGCTCGCCGAGGTGCGCGAGGCCGCCGAGGCGCAGGGGCTGCGCTGGTCGGGCCAGCGCTCGCCCTCCATGCGCCGCGACCCCTCGCTGACCGGCTTCTACCTGGTGCCCGGGGGCCGGCTCGTCGAGTTGAGCGGAGCCCGCAGCGGCGGCGCCGAGCGGCTCTTTGCCTCGATGAGCCTGGAGGTCGAGTGGCTCGAACGGGACGCCCCCGGCGGCGTGCTCGGACGCATCGTCTGCCAGCTGGTCAACGAGGCGGCCTTCGCCATCGGCGAGGGGGTGGGCTCGGCGGCCGACGTGGACGCCGGGATGACGCTCGGCCTCAACCACCCGCGCGGCCCCGTGGCTTGGGGCGAGGCGATCGGGCTCGAGGAGGTACTGGTCACCCTCGAGGCGCTGTGGGTGGAGCGGCGCGAGGAGCGCTACCGCTCGGCCCCGCTCCTGCGCCGCGCGGTGGCGCTGGGGGTCGGCTTGGAGGAGGCTTCGGCCTGATGGCCACCGCGGACCTCACGGTGCTGACCCTCGGCCGCGCCGAGGTGAGCGCCTCGCAGTACATCGCCGAGATCCAGCGGCGTCTCGCCGCGCAGGACCGGGTCCGCTACCGCCTGCACGCGATGGGCACGTCGCTGGAGGGGTCGACCGAGGACATCCTCGCCGTCGTCGGCGAGCTGCACGCGATCCCCTTCGAGGCGGGCGCGCCCCGGGTCTACACGGTGCTCAAGCTCGACGAGCGCCGCGACCGCCCCGACCAGACCCTGGACGACAAGGTGCGATCGGTCGAGTACCGGCTGGGCAAGGGCTAGCCACCCAGCAGCTCGGCGACGGCGTCGACGTGCGTCTGGGTCGTGAAGCTGTGCGGCTCGGCCAGCTCCTCCATCGCGATCGCCTGCTCCCAGGTCACGTCGGCGGCGTGGCGCAGCAGCGGCTTCATCATCCGGCCTACGTGGGCCGGCATGGCCTCGACGCGCTCGCACCAGGCGCGCGCCTCGTCCAGGAGCGAATCGTGGTCCACGAGCGCGTTGGCCAGCCCGAGCTCGGCGGCCTCCTCCCCGGAGACGTGGCGCCCGGCGGCGAACAGCTCGTAGGTGCGCTGGTAGCCGAGGCGGCGAGTGAGCAGCCAGCTCGTGCCGACCTCGGGCAGCAGCCCGATCTTCGAGAAGGCCGGCACGAGCCGGGCCCGCTCGGAGACCAGGATCAGGTCGCAGGCGAGGGCGAAGGCCAGGCCCACGCCGGCCGCGGCGCCGTTGACCGCGGCAATGAAGGTCTTGTCGGTGCGGGTGATCAGCCGGGCGATCCCGCCGAACTCCAGGCGGATCCAGCGCCACAGCTCGGGCGTGCCGTTCGGCCCGCCCAGCATGGGTCCGGCGCCGTCGCGCATCAGGGTCAGGTCCCCGCCGGCCGAGAAGGCCGGGTCGCGACCGGTGAGCACGATGGCGCGCAGCTCTTCGTCGGCGGCCAGCTCGGTGAGGTGCTGGCGCAACTGCACGGTGAGCGGCGCGCTCAGCGGGTTGAGCCGCTCGGGCTCGTCCATGGTCACCACGGCGTGGGCCCCTGAGCGCTCGACTTGGACGAGCGTGCGCTCGTCGGCGCGGGCCTCGGCTACGAGGGAGGGATAGTCGTCGGGCACGGTCAAGCTCCTTTCCCGCGCAGGGCCGCCCAGCCCGCTTCGGCCAGGGAGCGCCGCGCGGACGCGATCGAGGTCTTGGTGCGGCCCCTCAGCCAGGCCCGGGCGAACTCCTGCCCGGGGCCGATGAGGAGCGGGTTGAAGACGTCCAGCGGCACCCGGCGCAGCGAGCCGTCCGCGAACCAGCGATCGAGCAGGGCGGCGCTCTCGGAGAAAAGCTGGCGGTTGAGCTCGCGCATGGGCTCCTCGGTGACCGCCATCACCTCGGTCTCGCGCCGGCCGAAGATGAAGCGGGCCAGCTCGGCGTTGCGCTCGATCCACGTCAGGTGCTGGCGGACGAGCCCCTTCACCGCCTGCTCGGCGTCCGGAGCGCGCCGCAGCCGGGCCAGGAAGCCCTCCTGGTAGTCGCGCAGCCCGCCTACGTACAGCTGGGCCGCGAGGCCTTCCTTGGTGCCGAAGTGGTGGTAGATGCTGCCGGTGCTCGCTCCTGAGCGCGCCCGGACGTCGTCGATGGTGGTCGCGGCGAAGCCCTTCTCGGCGAAGGCGCCGAGGGCGGCGTTGAGAATCTCCTCCCGACGACCCATTGGCAGAACATTATTCTAGAAGATACTTCTGCCCGGCTCGCGTGTCGGCCGGGGCACGGCACCCACGGCGCCCTCCCCGGGAAATGCTCAGCCGCCTGACGAGTTTTTCGAGGGTGCTGCCCGGCATCGGGCCGCCACCCGGAGCTAGGCCGTCGCCGCCTGCTCGCCGCGCTCCTTGAGGTAATGCAGCAGACCGCCGTCGACGAGAATCTCGCGCTCGGCGGGGGCGAAGTCGTGGGTGACCTTGAATTCCTCGCCGTCCTCGGTCTCGACGGTGATGTCCTCCGAGCCCTCCTCGAGCTCCTCCTTGACCCTGGGCAGCTTCCAGCACTTGCCGACCTCGGCGCGGTCGTAGTCGGACTCGTCCTTGAAGGTCAGCGCGAGGATGCCCTGGGCCACGAGGTTGCGGCGGTGGATGCGCGCGAATGACTTGGCGAACACCGCCTTGACCCCGAGCTGCAACGGCGCCAGGGCGGCGTGCTCGCGAGAGGACCCCTGGCCGTAGTTCTCGCCCCCCACGATGAAGCCCGAGCCCCACTCCTGCATCCGCCCGCGGAACTCCTTGTCGCGGTGCTGGAAGGTGAACTCGGCGATGGCCGGGATGTTCGAGCGGTAGGACATCACCACCACGCCGTCGGGCGCCAGGTCACCGGTGCTGATGTCGTCGGGCTGAACGGTGGCGATCCTGGCCTCCACCGAGTCCTCTAGCGGCACGTGCTCGGGCGGCGTCTTGATGTTGGGGCCGCGCGGGATCTCGATCGACTCGGCCTCCTCCTCGTCGGCGGGCGCGAAGATGTGGACGTCGTCGACGTAGGGCTTGAGCTCGGGCATCTCGAGCAGCTCGGGCGCGTCGCCGTACTCGCGCGGGTCCCTGATCTCGCCATGCAGCATGGACACCGCCGCGACGGCGGGCGAGCAGAGGAAGACCGAGTCCTCCGGCGTGCCGCTGCGGCCCGGGAAGTTGCGGTTGAAGGTGCGCAGGGAGTTGGCGTCCGACGGCGGAGCCTGGCCCATTCCCACGCACGGCCCGCACACCGGCTCGAGCATGCGCACGCCGCCCTCCACCAGCTGGCGGTAGACGCCAGACTCGGCGATCGCCACGAGGATCTGCCGCGAGCCCGGCGTCGCGGTCACGGTGCAGTTCTCGTTGACCAGCTGGCCTTCCTGGTGGGCGAGGATCGCGCCCGGCAGGGCCAGGTCGACGTAGGCGGAGTTGACCGAGGAGCCGATACAGACCTGCTCGACCTTCGTGCCGGCGACCTCCTCGACGGGCACGACGTTGTCGGGGTTCGAGGGCTTGGCCACCAGCGGGCCGAGCTCGGCGAGGTCGATCTCCACGCGGTCGTCGTACTCGCAGCCCTCGTCGGGGCCGATCTCCTCGAAGTCGTCCTCGCGCTGCTGGCGCCGCAGCCAGTCGCGCGTGTTGTCGTCCGGCGAGAAGACAGCCGAGGTGGCCCCCAGCTCGGCGATCATGTTGGCGATCGTGCCGCGCTCGGGGACGCTCAGGTCCGTCGCGCCCTCCCCGGTGAACTCGAAGATCTTGTTCTTGCCGCCGCTGGCCGAGAGCCGCCGTAGGAGCTCGAGGATGATGTCCTTGGCCTGGATCCAGGGCCGGGCGAGCGTTCCTGTCAAGTGCACCTCGACCACCTCGGGGCACGCGATCTCGTAGGGGTAGCCGCCCATGGCGACGGCGACGTCGAGACCGCCGGCGCCGATGGAGATCTGGCCCAGCGCGCCGGAGGTGGTGGTGTGGGAGTCGGCGCCCACGAGGATCGCCCCCGGCTTCGCGAAGCGCTCGAGGTGCACGTAGTGGCAGATGCCGTTGCCGGGCCGCGAGAAGTGGATCCCGTACTTGCGGGCCAGTGCCTGCAGCATCCGGTGGTCGTCGGGGTTCTTGTAGTCGAGCTGGATCACGTTGTGGTCCACGTACTGGACCGCGCGATCAACCTGCACACGCGCGATCTCCAGCTGCTCGAACTGCATGAGGGACATCGTCCCGGTGGCGTCCTGCAGCAGGGTCTGGTCGATCTTCAGCGAGATCGGCTCGCCCGGCGTGAGCTCACCGTCGACGAGGTGCTCGCTGAGTATCTGCCGCGTGAGGTTCTCTGCCATGGGCGAAACCTAGCGCCGAGCACAGGCCGGGCGCTGGCCGGCCGAGCACCGCCGCTCGGCACCTTTCTACCCCCGGTCGACGCCGGGCGAACCCTCCCCCGCCTCCAGCTCCACGAAGGTGCCGCGAGCCAGGGCGACGGTGCCGTCGTCGCCGCTCGCGCTGGCCTCGAGCGTCAGCCGGCGGCCCTCCACCTCGACCACGTCGGCCTCCACGTCGATGAAGGAGCCCACCGCCGCCGGGGCCTTGAGCTCGACCTCCAGGCGGCCGGTCAGCGCGTAGGTCCCCTGGCCGTGTAGAAGCAGCGCCATCGCCTCGTCCAGCGCGGTGGCGACGACGCCCCCATGGGCGTAGCCGGGTGGCCCTTGGTGGTCCTGCTTGACGAAGAACCGCCCGGCCACGCCGCCCTCGGCACGCCGTGCGACCTCGAGCTGCAGGCCGAAGACATTGGCCTGCCCGCAGCCGAAGCAGAGATCGTGGTGGGTCAGGCGCTCTTCGATAGCCCGCGCAGGACGTAGTGCAGGATGCCGCCGTGGCGGAGGTACGCCCATTCGTTGGGCGTGTCGACGCGAATGCGCGCCACGAACTCGACGTCGCCGGCCTTCACCTTCAGCGTCTCGGCGCCGTCCTCGAGCTCGTCGAGGTCGAAGGGCTCCTCGCCGGTGAGCCCCAGCGACTCCGCTGACTCGCCCTCGGCGAACTGCAGCGGCAGGATGCCCATGCCGACCAGGTTCGAGCGGTGGATGCGCTCGTAGGACTCGGCGATCACGAAGCGCACGCCGAGCAGTCGCGGGCCCTTGGCCGCCCAGTCCCGCGAGGAGCCCGAGCCGTACTCCTTGCCCGCCAGCACGCACAGCGGCGTGCCCTCCTCGGCGTACTCCATGGCGGCGTCGTAGATCGTGGTCTCCTCGCCGTCCTTCTTGGTAAAGCCGCCCTCGGTCCCGGGCGCCAGCTTGTTGCGCAGCCGCACGTTGGCGAAGGTGCCGCGCATCATCACCTCGTGGTTGCCGCGGCGTGATCCGTAGGAGTTGAAGTCCTTGCGCTCGACGCCGTGGTCGGTGAGGTACCTGCCGGCGGGCGAGTCGGGCTTGATCGCGCCTGCGGGCGAGATGTGGTCCGTCGTGACGCTGTCGCCAAGCAGTGCGAGTGCCTTGGCGCCGGTGATCTGCTCGAACCCCTCGGCGGGCTCGGCGCTCATCCCCTCGAAGTAGGGCGGCCGCTTTACATAGGTCGACTCCTTGTCCCAGGCGTAGCGGTCG
>Ga0126307_10001678_pt1 | contig 14697 bp, 12 predicted proteins | sample Plot28_FD_89955 | JGI IMG/M metagenome (GOLD analysis project Ga0126307, IMG submission 89955) | Serpentine soil microbial communities from UC McLaughlin Reserve, CA, USA - Plot28 | ecosystem: Environmental > Terrestrial > Soil > Grasslands | place: USA: UC McLaughlin Reserve, Lake County...
GCCAATGGTATTTGCATTAAGCGAAAAACTTCCGTTTGCAGTATTAGACTCGCCCATGGTATTACGTAAAAGTGATTGATGGCCAGTTGCGGTATTAAAGCTTCCGGTTGTATTGGCATTAAGGGATGTGTTTCCAATAGCCGTATTATTATTTCCCGTGTTTATTGAAGCCAGTGATGACGCTCCAACAGCTGTATTATTACTGCCGGTGGTGCTGTTGGTAAGTGCCCCATTTCCAACCGCCGTATTTGAGGTACCAATGGTATTGTTAAAAAGAGCCGTAGTACCAAAAGCCGTATTAGCATCGCCGCTGGTATTTGAATGAAGTGATTGCCAGCCGGTAGCGGTGTTATTATCGCCTATGATATTTTTTTGAAGTGACAAAAAACCAGTGGCTGTATTGTGGCTACCTGTTGTGTTGGAAAAAAGTGCTTGATGTCCAATGGCGGTATTACTGTTGCCGGTGGTATTTGAAAAAAGCGATTGAAAGCCAATTGCAATATTAATAGGGCCCGTTGTATTAGTAAAAAGGGACTGCTCCCCAATAGCCAGGTTAAATTGCCCGGTTGTATTGTTGAAAAGCGCTTGATGCCCGATAGCTACATTGCTAAGGCCTACACCAATATGAGTACCGTTATCGGTGCCAGTATTATTAAATAATGCGGAATCACCTATGGCTATTAAATTTCCAATGGTGGCATTAAATTTCAGTGCATCTTTTCCTATGGCCACATTGCTAAAGCCTGATGTATTGCCCTCACCTGCACGGATTCCAAAGAAAACATTTCCTGTTGAAGGATGCAGTTCGCCTGCCTGTATATTATTTATTCTAAACCGCAATGGCTGGTTATCAGTAGTTCCAACAAACTGTGTGGTCGGATCAACACCGCCATTACCAGTGAGGCTCCAGGCATTACCAGCAGCAGAAGCTACGGGTTGCCAGTTTGGTATAGCAGGTGTTCCAATGTTTACTTTTAATTGATTGGTTTGTGTATCATAGATCATTAGTCCTTTGGCAGGGCTTACAATAGCAAACATGGAAGCAGTAGTCATTCTTGGTATCAGCAGTCCTTTTGTAATGGAAGTAACATCCAGTGCTGCTGAAACGTCCGGTGTAGCAGTGCCAATGCCTACACCTTGAGAAAAAGAATTGTAGACTATAAGAAGGGCAATTGGTAAGAGTAAATTTCTTTTCATAAACGATCTGCTTATTGAGTAACTATTAAAAATTAAGGACAAGAAGTTCGCACTGATTTTTTTGTAAATAGTATTCTGAAAATTAGTACAGATGTAAAAATAACTTTAGCTGAAAGGCCGTATGGGTCTAACTTCCCAATGGTCGTTCTCATTCTATTTTCGGCTGGCAACCTTAAATGTATCTTCTGCTAAGCATAACAATTGGCGAAATACCGCGGGTGATATAATGCAATACAAACGGGGTCTCTTTTGGAGACCCCGTTAAAACAAACACAAGCACACTTTATTGAATCAATAAAGAATAATTTAAAATCTAAATCGTAAATCCTTCAAGGATTACTCCTTTGTATAAAAAAGATAAGAAGCTGTATAAGGGATGCTGTCTCGCTGGCCGAGATGTGCTTCATCGGCTCCTGTTGTTGGTGCTAAGCCTCCTACTGTGCAAACTCGTTGAATGTAAGTTATCTTATTACCGGGCGTGCTAAGATCATCAACGGTCTTCAACAATAACCACTGAATAGCACTTGCATCCATAGTAATTCCTTTATCTCTTGCAGCTACTACTTTCTCGCCTTTCTCGGGACCTTTAATAAACTCCCAGCTCGGGCCTGCAAAATGTTCAATTACCTGGTTGGTAAAGTCTGGCCTGGCATATAAGTCTGCCAACGGAGCAATGTTTACCCACGAAAAAACAGTTGGGTCGGTTGTACTACGCTTGACCTCGTAAATTTGAAAACCTCGGGCGAAGGCTTGTAATACAAACTTGTTTCCATCAGGGACTTTTATATCGCCCGGGATAGCAGCACAGGTCGAAGAGTTAAGTGCCGGGCTTGCTTCCTTCAAGGTTAGGCCAGCCTCCACATTCGCTGCATTCGTTCCTACACTCACTTCTTTCTGACAGCTTATTATTACAAGCGCAAGGCAAGTAATCACTATTAAGCCACTGATGTTTTTGCTAATTGTTTTTGTCATTTTAATATTTATTTGTGTGCCTACTCTCGTGAGGATTTTCGGCTTTCTCCTTTATAAAGGTTGTTATCTTCAAACATTATAAGTTTGAGCACCTTTTGTTGCATGGCTTGTTTATTAGCGGTGTAAAAATGAAGTGGCTGCAAAGTAATATCAAGGATATACTGTGTGATTTGAGAAAATTGGAGTATGAATTAGACTACGTTGTGACAAGATATCTAATGCTCGTACTGGCAATTTCATACGTCACATAACCTTTCAAACATTTACTTGTACAGGCAACAGTAAAATAGCGGCACGACGGAGGAGCTTACAAAACGAATTTCGGAACGGTCGATCTCATTTTATCACTGACGGATTTGGCGGTTATTTTTGCGCGGCTGATCACCACAAAAAACCAATCAGCAACTGAACTGTTTTGGGAGAAGTAATTAAAATGCAATCATCAAACGTAGTTGTCCAAAACACTGGCTGCTTCATACCCCCTAGTTATTAATGTACTCCTGGTTACTATATAACATTAATTCTTCCATGTCATCCGGAAAGCAAAACCGTTTCATAAATTTCATTCCAATCTTTGCCAAAAGCCTTACCGAGGACGTGTTATCAGGGAGGGTAATGGCATAAATCAACGGCAATTTCAGTTCGTCGGTGGCCCATTTCATAGTTGCGTTGGCTATTTCAAATGCTAAGCCTTTTCCGGTAAACTCTGGTAAGAAGGCAAATCCTATGTCTGGATGCTCAAGGTTCTCCCGCTTTATGATACCACACATTCCAACAGAAATCTTTTCTTTTTTTAATTCAACTAAAGACAACCCAAAGCCATTCAATTGATAACTTTTCATTGGCCCTTTTTGTAGGTAGCTTTCCGCCTGTTCTGCGCTCTTTATATTCCGGTCTCCAATATACTTTAACCAGCCCGGGCTATTTACGAGTTGTATAATAAAAGGTGCATCCTCAGTTGTAAACTGTCTTAGTATAAGTCTTTGCGTTTCTAAAATAAATGTCATGTATTTACCTATAACTGTAATTCCTGCTCTGGCAGATTGAACGTTAATATATATAGTACCAATAACATAAAAAAAAGGCTGCCTAATCATCGTCAATAACAAAAAACAAGTTTGTAAAATGTGAACGTTGACCAGCAGCCTTATTGGTCATTCACCTTGTTTCACTTTCAATACAGTTACCGGCAGCAGTCCATGGGCTTCCTTATGTGTTTCCGTCAGGGCAGCTGGATTGCTGGCTTCGACCAGGCACATCACCACTCCGGCTTTTTCATCAACCCAATAATTGATAAAATTAGCGTCATGTTTCTTTTGAACAGCCAGGTCCTTTTTGTGGGCAGCTTCCACATCTTTTGCTGAAACATTCCCCGCACCTAATTCATGTATATCAAGGTACAGATTCTTTCCACCTTTGATAGCGGCTTCCATACCATCTGTAACTGCGTAAATATGAGTGGGCAATAGTCCGTGGGCTTCGGCATGTGTTTTCTTAATAGAGCCGGAATCGCTGGAAGAAGACAGGCAATATACAAGACCTTTCTGCTCGTCAACCCAATATTTCAAAAAGTCAACTCCATATTTCTTTTCGACCGCAAGATCCTTAGCATGTGCTTTAGCCACATCTTCATATTTAACCTTGCCAGGTTCTAATTGATGCACATCGATGTATAAATTTTTGCTCGCTGCTTTGTGGCCGGATGTATTACCATCGGCTGTTTGTGCGAATGAATGAAATGGGAGCACCGCGGATGTTGCGAACGTTAATAGCACTAAAAATACTTTCATAACAAATAGCTTTAAATTTGGTAAAGAATTGATTTCTGACACGAAGCACGTTTTAATTCTACTTTAACACCTAGGGAGCTTACCCTATTTTATAGTACTCGTATCCTATTTTGTAAATCGGAAAATATGGAACTGATCGAACGAGCAGGGGTATTGACGTTGCTGCAGGCGAGATTTAAAAGTGTTGCTGACGGTGAAGGCCATTGTGTATTTGTAAGTGGTGAAGCTGGCATAGGGAAAACTTCTCTAATAAAAGCGTTTTGTAAACAGCAACAAGAGGATTGTACAATTTACCAGGGAGCTTGTGATGCCTTGTTTACTCCTCGCCCACTGGCACCTCTATACGACATTATATGGCAGGTGCGTCCGGATTTGTGGCCCAATAGTCAATCCATTGGAGAACGATCTGAATTATTTTTAAATTTCTTCCATGAGCTGAGTAATCAAAAAAAGAAAACTCTCATCGTCTTTGAAGATATACACTGGGCAGACGAAGCCACTCTTGACTTCATTAAATTTTTTGCACGACGCATTACCAAGTTGCAGTGCCTGTTTATTCTAACATATCGCGAAGACGAAATAAATTCCAGGCAGAGTTTAAGAAACGTGCTTGGTGATCTTTCGCCAGATACATTCACGCGAATTCAATTAGCACCATTGTCCAGGCAAGCCGTTACCAAGCTGGCAGCTGAAAAAGGCTATGACGCAGAAAACGTGTATAACATTTCCGGAGGAAATCCTTTTTATGTAAATGAGATCCTGGCAAGCTATAGTCCTGGTGTTCCTGAAAATATTAAAGATGCCATACTCTCAGTTTATGACCGCCAGGAGGAAGGAACAAAACACGCGTGGCAGATATGTTCAATAATTCCTGAGGGATTGGAAATAAGTCGATTCGCTAAACTTAAATCTTCGTGGGATGAGGGCATGGATCATTGTTTTGCACTGGAGATCATAATTATCAAGAATGGTAAAATCATTTTCAAGCATGAATTGTACAGAAGAACTATTGAGGGATCGCTTTCTCCCTTCAAACGTATTGCACTGAATAAAAAAATCCTGGAGCTTTTTTTAGATTCTTTTGAAGAAGAAGGGGAAATTGAAAGGATTGTGCATTATGCAAAAAATGCAAATGAAAATAAATTGGTGACTAAATATGCACCCATTGCTGCCAGGCAGGCGGCCTGTGTGGGTTCCCATATCGAAGCGTCGAAGCTTTTTCTCACTGCTATAGAATACTCACAGGGAACTGACACAGACCAGATGGTGGAACTTTATGAGGCTTATGCCTATGAGTGTTATCTCACGAACCAGATAAAGGAGGCTATTTTCTACCAAGCGAAGGCTTTAAGAATATGGCAAACGAAAAATGAAATTGAGCAGGCGGGAAACGGCCTTCGAATTCTTTCAAGGCTTTGGTGGTTCGATGGTAACCGCGAAGAAGCTGAAAAATATGGAAAACAGGCCATAGAGATTTTACAGTCACAACCTTGTTCAAGAGCAAAGGCAATGGCTTTTAGCAATATGTCTCAATTAAAAATGCTTTCCGAAGAAAATGCTGAATGTATTGAATTGGGAAACGTGGCAATTGAAATGGCTACTGAAATAAAAGATGATGAGATTCTTTGTCATGCTCTGAATAATGTGGGCAGCGCAAAATGGAAAATGAAGGCGTCGAGCGAAGCGGGAAAAAAATTATTGATAATGAGTCTGGAAATTGCATTAAAAAACTCGTTTCATGAGCAGGCAGCCAGGGGTTACTCAAATATTATTGGCAGTAGTCTGGGACTTAAGGATTATGATTTAACAAGACAGTTTCTACAAGAGGGCATAAACTATTGCGAGGAACGGGACCTTGACGCGTCGAAAAATTATAAACTATACCTAAAGTCAAAGCTGCTGTTGGAAACGGGCGATTGGATCCATGCTGCTTCAATCGTAAATAACCTGCTTGCAAATCCTGATCAATTGGGAACGGTTAAAATGGGAGCATTAGTTATACTCGCAAAAATTAAAATACGAAAGGGCGAAGCAGATATGCTAACTCTTTTGCAGGAGGCAAAAAAACTTGCTTTCAAAACCAAAGAGCATCAACGCATTGTACCTGTGATGGTCGCTTTGTTAGAATATGAATGGCTGACAAGAAACGAAATAATTGCTGAAGAGGAGTTAAAAATATGTGTTGATCTTGTACAAAAGGCAGACAATATTGTTCTAAACAGTGAGTTTGCTTTTTGGTTGCTAAAAGTAAGAAAACAAGAAATCGGTTTGGCAGACCTATACGAACCTTATCAACTTTTAAGGACAGGGGAAACGCGTATGGCTGAAACATTTTGGGAAAAACTAGGATGCCCATATGAAAAAGCATTTGCCTTATTCGAAGGAAATGAAGATGATAAAAAAAATGCTCTCATGATTTTTCAGCAGTTAGGCGCAGATGCAGTATACGAAAAAATTAAAATGGAAATGCGTGCCCATGGTATTAAAAAAATCCCAAGAGGCTTAAGAGAAAGCACCAAAACCAATCCGGCCCATCTGACAAACCGGGAGCTGGATGTACTTCAATTATTACAGAAAGGGGTTCAAAACAAAGAGATTGCCGGAACGCTCTACATTTCTCCAAAAACTACTGATCATCATATCTCCAGCATTTTTTTTAAACTTGATGTTAACTCCCGTTCAAAAGCGGTTACTGAGGCAGTTCGCCTGGGCATCCTAAAATAGGGAACGGTTTCCCTTAATTGGGTATGAATTCCCTATTACTTCATGGATTTCACGTAATAGCTTTACTAAAACTTAAAAGTTACACATGAAGAAATTTATTATTGAAAGGAAGCTTCCGGGCGCAGGAAATATGACTCAGGACGAATTAAAGGCCGTTTCCAAAACCTCTGTTACCGTTATATCGGTGTTAGGTAAACCTTATGTCTGGGTAGAATCTTTTATTACAGAAGACAAGATTTATTGCATTCACGAGGCAATGAATGAAGGCGACATCCGGGAACATTCAAATTGTGCCAGTTTGCCTATCAATTCAATTGATGAAATTAAAACTATCATTGGGCCGGCCACAGCTGACTAAACCGATTGAAAAACCTTTGATCATAACAAGAAGTAAGAAAAATTTCATGAAGTGTTCCAATAAACAATCGATCAATGTTGTGCATTAATTGTTCTTAAAACTAACATATCGTTGACAAGTCTGCAGACTATAATCAAGGGATGTATTGCTAAGGATACTAAGTTCCAGAAGTTGTTTTATGAGCGCTATTATAGCTACGCCTTTAAAATTATTTTTCGCTATAGCAACCACTATGATCATTTAGCGTATATAGTCAACAATGGATTTATAAAAATGTTTCGCAACACTACTTTATTTCAAAAACATGCAAAAAACACCACTGAACAGCGGCTGATGACAGCAATAAAAAAAACGATGATAAACATTGCAATTAATGAAATGGCCGATAATAACCGGGACCAGGAGTTCAGCCGCATTCCGGATAACATTTGGAAAGTAAGTAGTGACGATCAAAACGCCGACACACTTCTTTTATATAAGGAATTAATAGGCCACGTAAAAAGCCTTCCACTTATGCCCGGTATCGTGTTCAATATGCACGTGATTGACGGCTTTACGCACCAGGAAATTGCGGACCAGCTTAATATTTCAAAAGAAGCTTCAAAGTTGAATTTGTTTAAAGCACAATCAGCTTTGAAAAGGTTAAGCAGTAAAGCGAAGACATATTCAAGTGTGTAAGATGTTATAGTCCTGCATCATTGTGTAAAACTTAAAGAAAATATGCTCATGCAAAATACAGAAACACTATTTTATAGTAATGACAACACCACTACTTCTCCTGACATGAGGTTATGTTTGCCTACCTTAAAAGGATTTACCATTTTAAAGCTGGAAGATATTGTTTATTGCGAAGCACAAAGAAGTTACACCTTTTTCCGCCTCATCAACAATAAGTCAATATTAATATCAAAGCCACTGTTTGATTATGAAAGGTTATTGACTGACTCTATTTTTTTTCGCGTACATAAATCTTTTCTTGTCAATCTTATGCACGTAAAGGAATATACACGTGGTGAAGGCGGTACAGTGGTAATGAGCACTGGCATGGAAATAGAAGTAAGCCGACGCAAAAAAGATCAATTCCTGGCAAAGGTCAGAGAAGCTTTTAAATATTGATCTTTTAAAAAATAGCTTTCCATTTTACATTTCTTTAAATTTTACGGGAGCACCCTGTCTTCCGGTTCAGATAATATTGTTCATTCCCTTCTGTAAGCTTCTAAACAAACAGATTACAGGAAATAATATAATTTCTATTAACACCAGTTTTCAACCAATATAAATAAAAGTCACATTTTACCGCCAGGTCTCAGCTAAATTTTTCTTTAGGCAAAAAGGAACATATTGGTTCTTCAGATTAATCCTTATTTATTGAAGTGGTGGTAGTACCGCCGCTCTTTGAATAGTTAAAATGATCGCCTGGGCTGCGGAGGTATTTTTTCTTTAAGGATTGGTGCAATTCTTTCGGTTGCCTGGTACCATTTACAATTAGTTCATTGTTATTCAATGAGAAAGATAGTCGTTCACTGTCTGCTACCACTTTATCCTGGAACAGGTCCGATATAATGGAATTAATTTCATTGTTAGATCCATGACCAGGCTTTTTTCTTAATGAAATAATTTGCTTGTTTTTTTCCTGCCTTAACGAGTCATCCTTACGACTTTGTTCCTTCATCAACCTCTTGTCCTGCTCCTGCTGCTTCCGCATTTCCTTGTGTTTGTTCTCTTGCTCTTCCTGCATTTTTTGATGTTCTTTTTGTAAAGCCATCTTCTTTTCCTGGTGCTCTTGTTTTCTTGCCTGGCGTTCTATTTTCCTTTGGTGAGCATCATCCATGGCCTTCTCTGCCCGTTCCGCCTGCACTCTTTCAATCCTATCAATTACCTGAGCATATTCTTCCCTGGACACAGGCTTATCATTTACTGTAAATTCTGTTAACACATCATTTACTTTTTTCATCCGGTATTTTTTCCCGTCCTTATCTGTAGCCTCTATTTCATTTGTTTTGGTTTTTCCATCATCGTGTGTGTCAAAAGTCACATTATAAAACTCTTTGTCCTGAGCCGTCACATTTTTCTCCTTTCCGGGTACCGTATCTTTTTTTACCCGCCATGGCTGAGAGTGACTTTTTACTTTTTGTTTTAGCTGACGAACAGAAGTCAACGGCTGAGAAAATACCGTAGTTTTAGAGACAGAAGAATAAGGCTTTGGACTTTCAATAGTTGATGATGTTACAGTAATAGAACTTTCTTTTTTTGAAATAAATCCAAAAGCAGTAATAGCAATAATTCCTAATAGCAGAATTGTTTTTTCCATACTGTTTAATTTTTCGTTTTCACGGGTAATCATACGCTTTATACGATTGAGCAAATAATTTTTTTGATTGGCCAGTGCAATGACATGTCCGGCGTTTGCAAAGGAACATTCCTGGAAGGAAACAAGGGCTTCGAGATAGGACTTCTTTTGAGGCATATGCTGTAGCACTATATCATCACAACAAGCTTCTCTTTCCTGCCGGATCAGCGAAGAAATCCAAAGAATGGCCGGGTTAAAAAAGAAAATAGTTTCAGCAAAGCTTTGCAAGATGTTTACCACATAATCTTTACGTCGTATATGCGCCAGTTCATGAAGCAAAACCGATTCTACCTGATCTGGAGGTAAGTTGGCTAATAAACCCAGGGGAACTAATATAGTTGCTTTCAGATAACCTATAGTCAAAGGAACATTTATCAAACCCGATTCTAACAAAGTAACCTGACGCTGAATACCTAATGCCTTAGTCAATTGTTTTGTCTTACTAGTCCACTCTTCCAAAACAGGAGAAACCTGTGAGTGTCTTAAACGGTGGATATAATGCAACCCTGAAAACAATTGCATACATTTCACTATAAAGAAGAAGAACCATATTAAAACAAGAAAAGCGGCATTTTTATTAAGGTAAGCAATGAAAGCTTCGATAAAGCTGGCTTTTTGTACTGGAAAGTAGGAATTGCCTTCTGCGAAAGGAACCAATACCACATTACCAGATGTTATTGTAACAGGTGATGAATTATCTCCTATAGAACTAAAATGAAAAAGTTGTTGCAAAAAACTTACTCCTACAACCACCATGAATAAAGCAAATAATACAACCAACGAGTTATAACGGATATTAGCTTTCGCTTTCCGGGTGCTGATAATAAAAATACCTGCCAGTATAGCGGCAACTAATCCTTGCCAGAGCGAATGGATAAAAGTCCAGCAAAGCGCTTTTATAACTCCTTCAAGCATCCATTGTTTAAGGAAAGGTGTCAACATAGATTGTGATTTATTTTTTGTCTATTTTGTCCAATAGTTCACGAATTTGTTCCAACTCTTTCTTACTTGGCTTTTTAGAGCCTAGTAACTGCATCATCAACTTTCCGGCAGAGCCGTTATACATCGCGTCTAAAAAGCGGTCCAGTAATACGCCCTTGGTTTTATGTTCTTCCTGGGCAGCGGTGTATACATGCTTCATCTGGCTTTCGTTTCTTTTCAGAAGGCCTTTCTCTACCATAATCTGCATTAACTTCAAAGTGGAGGTATATTGTACTTCTCTTTTCTTTTCGTTCAGCTGGTCATTTACAAAACGAACCGTGGAGGGACCGTACTGCCATAACACCTGTAAAATTTCCAGTTCAGATTTCGTAGGCTCATTCCCAGTGGAATTATCTTTCTTTTTCGACTTCATTTACTGAAGGTATGAAATTTTTCGTACGAACAAATCTCTACGTCAAAAAATTTGGTTCAGGGATTGGACAGATAGTGTTCTTTCCGCGGTTTTTTGTATCTTCTGATAATTCAACTAGCTTATGCTATTGGACATTCGTTTCCCTGGAATACCACTGTACCATTTGTCTTTATAATCAAACAAACTGGGTTTTTTATGGACTGAAAACCGTAAAAAGAATTTATACCCTGGTTCATATTAATTAAAGTAAACGACCTTTGTTGTAATCCCCCGCAAGAAGACACGAATCGTTAACTTTCTACTATAAATCATACTCAACGGAATCTAAAAAAAGACTTCAAAAAAATTTCCACTGCTACTTCGCTAAACGCTTGTTTGGTTGAATACTCAATAAAAAACTTAAGGATGACAAAAAATCGCAAAACGCCAATTGAGATCAGTAAACAAGAATTCAGGAAAATTGGATACGACCTGATCGATACAATTTCAAATTTCATAGCTACAATTGAAAAAAAACCTGTTACAAGCGGGGAGTCTCCTAAACAATTGCAGAAAATTATTGGAACTTCTTCCGTCCCTGAAAATGGCACGTCCGCAAAAGACTTGCTTTCTAAAGCCTGTGATTTATTATTCAACCATTCCCTTCTGAATGGCCACCCAAAGTTTCTGGGTTATATCACTTCTTCTGCTGCTCCTATTGGTATTCTGGCAGATTTGCTGGCTGCTTCAGTAAATCCAAATGTGGGCGCCCAGGTATTAAGTCCAATCGCAACTGAGATCGAAAAACAAACGGTAAAATGGCTTGCAGAATTTATTGGTGTGCCTTCCAGCTATGGAGGACTATTAGTGAGTGGAGGTAATATGGCAAACTTTACCGCCTTTCTAACTGCCAGAACTGCAAAAGCGTCTAAGAACATAAAAGAAGATGGCATTTCAAATACGGAAAGGTTAGTTATTTATTGCTCAAAAACCACACATACCTGGGTGGAGAAAGCCGTTATCTTGTTTGGACTTGGTTCCAAATCAATTCGTTGGATACAAACAGATGCCACCAACAAAATGGATAACGAAATATTAGAACAAACAATAAAAGATGATTTAAAAAATGGCTATAAGCCCATAATGATTATAGGCACCGCAGGAGATGTTAGCACAGGGGTTGTAGATGATCTAAAAACTATTGCATCCATCTGCAAAACCTATGACCTATGGTTTCATGTAGATGGTGCATATGGTATTCCAGCCGCTGTTATTCCAGAATTAAAAATACTCTTTGAAGGCATTGAAGAAGCAGATTCTATTGCCTTGGACCCTCATAAATGGCTATATAGTCCACTTGAAGCAGGATGTACTTTAGTAAAAAATCCAAACCACTTAACTGAAACTTACAGTTCTCATCCCGTATATTATAATTTTAGTAATAGGGATGAAATACCAACTCATAATTATTATGAATACGGACTTCAGAATTCACGTGGATTTAAAGCATTAAAAGTATGGTTAGCGTTACAGCAAGTTGGGAGAAGCGGTTACATTAAGATGATTGGTCAAGACATCGAGCTATCAAAGTTATTATTTGATCTTGCCAAACACCATCCCGAACTTGAGGGCGTAACACAAAACTTAAGTATTGCAACATTACGCTACATTCCATTAGATCATGAGCATGATAGTGAAAGCGAAGAAGTTTATTTAAATACACTAAATGAGGCATTATTAAATAAACTACAGCAGGACGGACAGGTATTTTTGTCAAATGCAATTGTATTGGGAAAGTACTGTTTAAGGGGCTGTATTGTAAATTTCAGGACTTCAAAAAAAGATATAGAGGAGATTATAGAAATAATAATTAAAGAAGGCAGGAAAATGCATCGAAAGCTTCAAAAACAACAACCCGCCAGAACCCATTAAGTAAAGTAAGAAGTGAGAGCGACATTTAAAATTGACGAGCCAGTCATTCGTTATAGATCTATTTTATCTTTATCATCCATTTGAGGAAATGATTCAATAATCATTTAAAAAAAATAAGTGTGTATAAGGTCGGATAACTCAACATTCGACCATCAACATTAGCAAAACAGCAATTATGCCCCAGGATCAATTGATAAAAATGCACATCAATAAAAAATCCCCTCACAAAGTGAAGGGATCAATATGATCAGGTCGTCGGGATATGTACTTGGTCTAGGTTTTTTAGGTATTAGACGCCTGGGTTTTGTTCAATAGGATTGGATAAAGCTTTCAATTAGGATATTCGGATTCAAACGGGCTTTCAAAGGAATTGGTGTGTTTTTCAAAAGGATAAAAAAGAAGTTGACCGATATTGGATTTTCTTGGTTTCTGGATATGGATTATGAAAACAAACTACTATGATCTTTTCTTAGGTATTGGATTGGATTGATATTGTATCAATCAACTTCTGACACAAAAGTATCATTCCGGGCCATTCTTCACAATAGCTTTATTACCCTAATTTACATTTATGGTAATTACCGGCAGGCTAGTATTGTTACGAGTTTGTTTTACGAAGATTTACGCCAAGCGCATTAGAACAGCTGAATAAAACACACACTAAATAGTTGTTTAAAAACAGACATTGTGTCCTGGCTCAGTAGTTCTTTTTATTTCGACCTATATGCAATTTTATGCCAACCGATTGCAATTGTTTTAGAACGCTGATGTTATGCGAAGTGATTTCATTGTAAAAAATATAAAACCGAAAAGTTGAAATATTTGTTTTTTGTTTCGGCATATCCTGCTTCTTTAAACAGGTTGACAAGACCATGGCTGTAGCGAAGATTGACATCCAGCTTTTTTGACACATTATACCCTGCTAGAACATTTGCAGCGGCATCCAATGTTTTGTAATAAGGAATGTCATAGCTGCTGTTCTGAAAATTTGTGATTTTCGAAAATATCTTAAATCCCACACCTGGACCAGCACCAAAGTAAATTTTGTTGATCCTATACTGAATGGTCAGTGGGACTTCTATATAACCCAACTTTTCATGTGCGTTATGAGTTTCGCCATCAGTTGTAAACAATGTCATGCTTGAACCAATGACAGAAAAATTAACTTCTCCCGAAACAAAAAGATTACCGTGCACCTTTAATTTATAAAAACCGCCAAGTTGGTAACCTATGAAAAATTTTGTGTCCTGTTCAATTGAAGTAGCGTTTTGCGGTAACGAAATAGTCTTTACCTGGTTCGCAAGGTTCACACCTGCCTTAAAACCAAAAAGAGGCTGGCTTTTTAGAACTTGACTAAGTGCAATCATTCCAATAATTAAGAAAATTGTTTTTTTCATACGTTTAAGACTTCATAATGTAGAGTTGAGTAAAGATATGTTCTCACCGCTACTATGGACTGGAATAATTCAGGAAAAAACTTCAAATAAGGACAGAAGCTGCATTTTTCAAAAACATAAATTTCTTAACTTTAGTAAAGCTCGTTTTCCTTTTATTGTAGCTTCTCCGGAATGGGTTAAGTGGTACTACGGTAATGGCTCTACAACTACACAGCTTTCAGAGAAAGGAAATATTCATTAGCAGTTGCAATTAAACTTTACCCTTGAGGTTTGCCATAAAAGCTAAGCTGGCCTTTGATATTCATCTTAAAAACTTAAACAACCTTTATGAAAAAAGAAAACACCTTTTTTTCGCGCCTTTTTGGTTCGAACAAACCTTCTTTACAAGAGGTTACATCCACCACCTCTGTTAGCCTTACCTCGTATTCGCAGCCCTACGTTTTACAGCAAAAAATGAAGGAAGGACGCCTCACTCATGGACAAACCATCACCGCTCACCTTTCACCCGTACGCCTGGAGAATGCCTTTGGAAAAACAATCCTTTACTTCTGTCCTATGAAATCCATTGAAGTGCTTGAGACCCTTAGTCCCGGAGATGGAGGCGCTATTCCAGGGGAAGTAAAACTGGAAGCCCTTAGTGTACC
>Ga0126307_10001679_pt1 | contig 14696 bp, 13 predicted proteins | sample Plot28_FD_89955 | JGI IMG/M metagenome (GOLD analysis project Ga0126307, IMG submission 89955) | Serpentine soil microbial communities from UC McLaughlin Reserve, CA, USA - Plot28 | ecosystem: Environmental > Terrestrial > Soil > Grasslands | place: USA: UC McLaughlin Reserve, Lake County...
CAGGCCGTCATTAATATTCCAGTCGAAGGTGGAAGAGGGTAAGGCAATGTAGAAAGGGATTTTATTATCGAAAGCCGCCAGCGCTTTAAGGTAAGTACCGATTTTATTCGCCGCATCACCTTTGCGTGTCACCCTGTCTGCGCCGGTAATAACCATGTCCACTAAACCGTGCTGCATTAAATGTCCGCCTGTATTATCAGTAATAACCGTATGAGGAACGCCTTGATTGACTAACTCCCATGCGGTTAACGAGGCTCCCTGGTTCCGCGGCCGGGTCTCATCCACCCAAACATGTATGGCAATGCCCCTGTTGAAAGCTTCATAAATTGGGGCGGTTGCTGACCCATAATCAACAAAAGCCAGCCATCCCGCATTGCAATGGGTTAGAATATTAACAACAGCGCCATTTTTCTTTTTTGAAATGCTTTCTATTAGTTGTACACCATAACCGCCTATTCTCCTGCAGTAGTCTGCATCTTCATCTGCGATACGATTAGCATTGTCAAGGGCTATTTTTATTTTTTCATCGCTTGAAGTTCCTTTTGAAATTGCTTGTATTTGCTGGTTTACCGCCCATTCGAGATTTACGGCAGTGGGCCTGCTGGCTTTAAGCAAATCGGCGCATTCATGTAAATAGCTATCGTAAGCTTCGCTTTTTCTGGCCGCTTCTATTGTAGCCAGGTACATGCCAAACCCGGCAGTGGCACCAATAAGTCCTGCACCTCTTACATGCATATCCTTGATAGCATTAATTATTTCTTTTACGGTGGAGAGGTTTTCAACAACAAACTGGTGGGGCAATAACCGCTGATCAATGATACTGATTACCCTACTATTATTTTCATCAACCCATATCGTCCTGTAGTGTCTCCCATTTACCTGCATATTTGGTAAAAGTATCCAGATTAGATATAAGGATAACTATAAAAGAAGCAGCAACAATAATATTCCCTACCTGTGTTAACATATTCACCTTGTTCACTGCAGCATGAATTTTCCTACCTTTGCAGCCATTTTTCAAAATCAAGTTTAGGGAGCCCTTATGGCTATTCGTTATAAAGAATTTAAGTATTTAAACCTGCCTTCTATCGAAGAAGAAGTTCTCGAACGGTGGGATAAGGAAAACGCCTTTCAAAAAAGCGTTACACTTAGAGAAGGTGGACAGCCTTTTGTGTTTTATGAGGGTCCGCCCAGTGCTAATGGCCTGCCTGGTATTCACCATGTCATTTCAAGGACATTAAAAGACCTTGTGTGTCGGTACAAAACGATGCAAGGTTTTAAAGTGGAACGCAAAGGCGGTTGGGATACCCATGGATTGCCTATTGAATTAGGAGTAGAAAAAGAATTAGGCATTACTAAAGAAGATATTGGTAAAAAGATTTCTATTGCCGAGTATAATCAAAGATGTCGCGAGGCGGTTTTACGCTATAAGGACAAATGGGACGACCTCACCAAAAAAATGGGTTATTGGGTAGACCTGGATCACCCGTATATAACCTTTACAAATGAATACATCGAAACACTTTGGTGGTGCCTGAAAGAACTCTATAACAAACGGCTACTCTACAAAAGCGTTTCTATTCAGCCTTATTCACCAGCGGCGGGTACCGGTTTAAGCTCTCATGAATTAAATCAGCCCGGAACTTACCGGAATGTAAAAGATACCAGTGTTATTGCTATGTTCAGGGCTGTAAAGAATGCTAAATCGCAATTCTTATTTGACGCAGCTGGAGACGAGGAAGTATATTTTCTTGCCTGGACCACTACTCCCTGGACACTTCCTTCAAACCTTGGTTTGACGGTTGGGCCTGCTATTGATTATGTGTTGGTAAAAACATTCAATCCTTACACACATCTTCCTGTTAATGTAGTTTTGGCTAAGGCGCTCTTGTCAAAATATTTTAAGCCCGAAGGCCAAAATGGTGACTTTGAAGGCTACAATGCAGAACAAAAGCTTTTGCCCTGGAAGACATTGGCGGAATTTAAAGGAAAAGAGCTGGAGAATTTTGAATATGAGCAATTGCTGCCTTATGAGGCCAACTCAACACGGGCGATAAAAGCCATTACGTCGGATGCAAAACCTTTTCGGGTGTTAATAGGCGATTTTGTAACGACGGAAGATGGTACTGGTATTGTGCATACGGCTCCTGCTTTTGGCGCAGATGACTTTAGAATAGGGAAGAAATATAATATAGGCATACTCACTTTGGTAGATAAGCAAGGAAAATTTGTAAATGATTTGGGTGAGTTCAGCGGCCGCTATATTAAGGATTATAAGGACGAGAATAATTATATTGATGTAAATGTAGATATCGCTGTAAAGTTAAAAAAAGAAAACAGGGCTTTTAAGGTCGAGAAGTATGAACACAGCTATCCGCATTGCTGGAGAACTGATAAGCCTGTAGTTTATTACCCCTTGGATGCTTGGTTTATTAAAACTACTGCCGTAAAGGATAGGATGGTGGAGCTGAATAAGACTATTAATTGGAAACCTGAATCGACTGGCACCGGCCGTTTTGGTAACTGGCTGGAGAATATGGTCGATTGGAACCTGAGTCGTAGTCGCTATTGGGGAACACCTCTCCCTGTATGGAGAACAGAAGACGGTTCTGAAGAAAAATGTATTGGTTCCATTGATGAATTAAATGCGGAAATCAGGAAAGCAAATCAGGTATTAGGGGGTGACGTTAATACGCACTATTTACATGACGGTATTTTAGACCTACACAAACCTTACGTTGATGAAGTAATCCTGGTTTCAGACAAGGGCAAACCCATGCATCGTGAGCCGGACTTGATTGACGTTTGGTTTGATAGTGGAGCAATGCCTTATGCTCAATGGCATTTCCCTTTTCAAAATAAAGAATCTTTTAAAGAAAGTTTTCCTGCTGATTTTATTGCCGAGGGTGTTGATCAAACACGTGGCTGGTTTTATACGCTGCATGCTTTAGGAGTTATGCTGTTTGATAGCGTTGCCTATAAAAGCTGCGTTTCTAACGGCCTGGTGTTGGATAAGAACGGCAATAAAATGAGTAAGCGTTTAGGCAACGTGGTTGATCCATTCAAAACCATTGAACAGTTTGGCGCTGACGCTACCCGGTGGTACCTGATAACCAATGCCTCTCCCTGGGATAACCTAAAGTTTGACCTGGAAGGTATTAAAGAGGTACAGAGAAAATTCTTTGGTACCCTATATAATAGCTATCAATTTTTCTCCCTCTATGCCAATGTGGACGGCTTTAGCTTTAAAGAGCAATACATTGCTATAGCAGAAAGACCGGAAATTGATCGCTGGGTATTGTCATCTCTTCAAACATTGATTAAAAGGGTAACGGCTGCCTTTGATGATTATGAACCTACGCAGGCGGGGCGTTTAATTGAAGATTTTGTGGATCAGCATTTAAGTAATTGGTATGTACGGCTTTGCCGGCGCCGTTTTTGGAAAGGTGAGTATGAGCAGGATAAAATTGCGGCTTATCAAACTCTGTATGAATGCCTGGAAACTGTTCTTCGCTTGATGGCTCCCATATCACCCTTTTTTAGCGATGAGCTGTTTAAAAATTTAAATGCAGTTACAGGAAAGCACATAGAAGCCTCAGTTCATCATATCTTGTTTCCTTCAGCTAAAGATGAATTAATAGATGTTTTACTCGAAGAAAGGATGCAATTGGGCCAGGACGCTTCTTCCCTGGTACTGTCATTGCGTAAGAAAGCCAATATAAAAGTGCGCCAGCCCTTACAAAAAGTGCTCATTCCTGTGCTGAACCCCTCAATGAAGCAACAATTGAAAAAGGTTGAAGATCTTATTAAAGCAGAGGTCAATGTAAAAGAAATAGAGTATTTGCAAGACACAGAGGGCTTTATTAAAAAAAAGATCAGGCCTAACTTTACCGCCCTCGGTAAAAAGCTCGGTCCCAAGATGAAAGGAGTTGCGACTGCGCTCACAAATTTTTCTCAGCATGAAATTTCTTTATTTGAAAAAGAAGGTAGATATTCAACTCCCATTGGTAATGATGAGTTCGTTGAATTAGCTTTAACTGAAGTAGAAATCAGCAGCGAGGACATTCCTGGTTGGACAGTAGCAAGCAAAGGACCGCTTTCAGTTGCATTAGATATAAATGTTACACCTGAATTAATACAAGAAGGCAATGCCCGCGAATTTGTCAACCGTATTCAAAAGATCAGGAAAGACAGTGGTTTTGATGTTACTGACCGCATAGAAGTGAAAGTAGCTGCCAATAATGGTATCAGCCAATCTTTAGCTAAGTATAATGATTATATTTGCGCGGAAATTCTGGCAGATAAGCTGGAATTAACATCAAAAATCGACGAGGGCACTGAAATAGAGGTTAATGATAACCCCTTGAAGGTCTTCGTTTTAAAAAAGGGGTAACTAAATGTTATGGCTATAAAAAAGCAAGCAACTAAAAAAGCTTCAAAGGGAGCTCCTGCTAAAAAAGCTCCTGCCAAAACTGCTCGTCCGGTTGCAAAGGCCGCAACTAAAAAAACTGCAGCAAAGAAGCCAGTTGCAAAAAAGGCCAGTCCTGCTTCCAAAAAAACAGTAAAAGCGATCGCTTCTAAAAAAACGGTAAAGGCATTACCTAAGCCTCCGATAAAAAAAGCAGTGGCTGTCATTAAGAAACCTGCTGTTGCTATTAAAAAACCTGTAACGCCTGCGGCGAAGTCGGCTCCTTTAAAAAATGCGGAGCCATTAAAAAAACCAGCTATTACTGCGCCGACACATCAGGAAGTTAAGCCCGCAATTAAACCTTTGCCACCAGCACCTAAAAAAGAACCGCCAAAGCCAACAAAGGTGGTCATTCCTAAAACTTCTACCACTAAAGCAGTTAAATATAATCCGGATTTTACTAAATCCGTATTAGATTCACATAACAATGAACTAACCGGCCCTACTATGCGATACTCAGATTCAGAACTTACAGAATTTAGAGATTTGATAATGAAGAAGCTGGAAACAGCTAAGAAAGAGCTTGCTTATTTACAGGGTTTAATTACCCGTAAGGATGAGGGCGGTGATATGGAGGATGGCCGCTACATGACAATGGAAGACGGAAGCATGAGTATGGAAAGAGAACAGTTGAGTCAGATGGCAAGTCGCCAGATCCAATTTATTGATCATCTGGAAAAGGCAATAATGCGCATAGAGAATAAGACATATGGCATTTGCCGCGTGACAGGTAAGTTGATTGACAAAGCCCGTTTGCGTGCGGTACCACATGCTACCTTGAGCATTGAAGCCAAACAAATGATGAATAAGTAATTTAAAGTATTAAGTGATAAAGCCTTCGCCATGCGGAGGCTTTTGTTTTTTCATTATTGCTTATTGGCACGTTGAATTAAGGCTTACCTTAATTTTAGATAAAATAAGTTATTACCTATTGAAATTGTTTTAATGAAAGCTGAGTTTACATATGATAAAGGACAGGTGTTACAGGCTTTACGTTACCATTTCTTAAGCAGGAAAGAAATACGCCTGATGATCGTACTTGTAAATGTGTTTGCTTTGGCCTCTGCATTTTTGTTTTATTTTAAAAAAATATTGCCTTTAGCTTTCCTGGTAGGCTCTTTTCTTTGGTTTTCTTTAATGATTTGTTTTTGGTTTTTACTGCCTGGCATAGTTTACAGGAGAGCAACTACTTTCAAAGATCATTTTATAATGACTTTTGATACAGAATCATTTTCTGTAGGCAATGAAAGAGGTTCACGTTCCTGGCCATGGAAGGCGGTGAAAACTTTTTTGGAAACCCCTAATTTCTTCCATCTTTATTTTGACAGCCGTTCTTTTTTCTTAGTACCAAAGAATGGTTTTTCAAATACAAATGAAGTTTATGAAATGCGCCAATTATTAAAAGAAAAAATAAAAAAGTAATGGTTAGAGCGCCGTACATACGGTACCTAGCTGGAGATTATTAAAAAGAAACAGCAATGATTACAATTATCAAAGTTCTTTTTCCATTACATAATGGGGTATGGTGATTTCTTCAAACTCTTTACCTATTTTTTTATAACCCATTTTTTCATAAAAGCCCAGGGCATTTTTGCGGGCATGCATGGTTATTCTTTTATACCCCCTGTCTCTGGCTAGATTTTCTGCAAACTGCATAAGGGCTTTGCCGATACCTTTTCCTTGCAAATCATTTAATACAGCCATCTGGCGTAATCTAACAGTTTGTGGCTCTTCTTCCACCAACATACAACAACCTAACATTTGGTCATCTTCATAAGCTGCCATCAACAAATTATTTTTTTCGCTTTCTAACTCTCCCGGAGAAAAACTAAGTCCTAATGGCTTGCGTAAAACATCATCACGCAACTTCACCATTTGCTCATATTCCTTAGTGCCGTGATCAATAATCTTTAACGCCATTTCCTGTTGAATTGAAAGGTTTGAAATTGCAAATATCGGTGTACGCGGCAAATTGCAAGTTTTATATGGATTTTGAATAAAATTCCGGAAGTTTTTAGCTAAAAGCAGGAAGAACGATCAAAAATGTATTTAAGTCAAAAACTTATATTTTTGCACCACTATAACCAAACTTTTACAAAATGTCAGACATTGCAGCAAGAGTAAAAAAGATCATTGTAGACAAATTAGGAGTAGACGAAGCAGAGGTCACCAATGAAGCTTCTTTCACCAACGATTTAGGTGCCGATTCTTTAGACACCGTAGAATTGATCATGGAATTTGAAAAAGAATTCAATATTTCAATTCCTGATGAGCAAGCTGAAACCATTACGACTGTTGGCCAGGCTGTATCTTACCTTGAAGAACACGCAAAGTAATTAGAGGTTCCCTTACCGGGAGCACTATAAAAGATTCCGCCTTCCGGCTGTGTTGCAGGGAAGGCGGTTTTATCTTACATAAAATTTCAATGTGGGTCAAATACAATTAAAGCGAGTTGTAGTAACCGGAATGGGCGCTATTACACCTCTTGGAAATTCAATTACTGAATACTGGAATAACCTTCGTAATGGTGTAAGTGGTTGCGATTTCATTACCAATTTTGACGCTTCAAAGTTTAAAACCCGTTTTGCTTGTGAAATAAAGAACTTTGACCCCACTAATTTTTTGGATAGAAAAGAAGCCCGTAAACTAGATCGTTTTACTCAAACAGCTGTAGTAGCAAGTGACCAGGCTGTGAAAGATGCGGGAATTGATAAAGACAATGTAAATGTTGATAGAGTAGGAGTTGTTTTTGCCAGCGGTATTGGAGGCCTGATAACCTTCCAGGAAGAAGTAACCAATTTTGCAAAAGGCGATGGTACTCCTCGTTTCAACCCTTTCTTTATTCCTAAAATGATATTGGATATTGCGGCAGGCCATATTTCAATGCGGCATGGATTCAGAGGACCCAATTTTGCCGTTGTTAGTGCCTGTGCTTCATCTACCAATGCTATGATGGAAGCTTTTAACTTGTTGCGCATAGGCAAAGCGGATGTTATTATTACCGGCGGCGCTGAAAGTGTAGTAAGCGAAGCTGGCGTAGGTGGTTTTAACGCTATGAAGGCTTTGAGTGAAAGGAATGACGATCCAAAAACGGCATCGAGGCCTTATGATAAGGACCGTGATGGATTTGTAATGGGCGAAGCCGCAGGTGTTTTAGTTTTTGAAGAGTTGGAACATGCTATAAAAAGAGGAGCAAAAATCTATTGCGAAATTGCAGGATGTGGAGCAACAGCAGATGCACATCACATTACTGCACCGCACCCTGAAGGATTAGGTGCAAAGAATGTAATGATACAGGCTTTGGAAGATGCTGAAATGCAGGCTTCTGATATTAATTACATTAATACACATGGAACATCTACTCCTTTGGGTGACATTGCTGAAGTGAAAGCCATCCTGGACGTGTTTGGAGAAAATGCCTACCAGCTAAATATCAGTTCTACCAAATCTATGACCGGCCACTGTTTGGGTGCCGCTGGTGTCATTGAGGGTATGGCTTGTATTATGGCTGTTCAAAATGATATTGTCCCTCCAACTATCAATCATTTTACTGATGATCCGGAACTTGATCCAAGATTGAATTTTACTTTTTGGGAAGCGCAAAAGCGTCCTGTAAATGCGGCATTGAGTAATACCTTTGGATTTGGCGGCCATAATGCCTGTACAATTTTTAAAAAATATTCTCCGTAAATTCAGCATCAGTTTTATCTGCTCATAAAAAAATGTAGTTTACACTTTGTGGATTTTTGGAAATCATTCTATAAAAAACATACCGACCCCTCCTTCAAGAAACAATTGAAAGGCTTGTTGGGCTATTCGCCTGGAAATGTTTCGCTTTATAAAACCTCTCTTACTCATCGCTCCATAAAAGATACCATTGACGAAAACAATGAGCGCCTCGAATATCTGGGAGATGCTATTCTAAGTGCATTGGTAGCCGACTATTTATTTAAACGCTACCCATACAAAGAAGAGGGTTTTCTTACAGAAATGCGCAGCAAAATGGTGAACCGCCAACAGTTAAATGATATAGCAGTAAAAATGGGATTAAAGAAAATCACTTTGTACAACAAATCAGATGCATCACTTAAAACAAGCCAGATATTTGGTAATACGCTTGAAGCTTTGGTTGGAGCTATTTATTTAGATAAAGGGTATAAAAAAACAAGCAAATGGGTAACCGATAGAATTGTTATCCCCCATATGTTTGTTGAGGACCTTGAAATCTTGGAAATCAACCATAAGAACAAATTATATGGATGGGCGAATAAAAACGGTAAGCAGCTTGAATTTGAAACTCTCAATGAACAATTGGAAAATGGCCGCCGCTTATTTACCATCGGGGCTGTAATCAATGGAAAAGTCATTTCCCAGGGAAAGGCTTTTAATAAAAAAGATGCTTCCCAGATTGCCGCACAGTTAGCAGTTGAAAAATTAAAGATTGTAAATTCGGATTCTCCCTCTGAGATTGATTGATTTTTAATCGCCCTCAACAATTCTCGTTAACTAATCCTTGCATAAAACGACGTCAATCATTTTCTTTCCTGGCAAAGCTCTATTAAAACGCTATTCGTTGATTTAGGGTGCAGGAAACAAACCAATTTGTTATCTGCTCCAATTTTAGGTTCCTCATTTAATAAAATAAAACCTTCTTTTACCAGCCTATCCATTTCTTTACGCAGATCTTCTACTTCAAAAGCAATATGATGGATCCCTTCTCCTTTTTTGTCTATAAATTTTGAAATAACTCCATCTTCCATCGTAGATTCTAATAATTCTACTTTTGTCTCACCCTTCTGAAAAAAAGCTGTGCTTACATTTTCAGAAGCTACTTGTTCTGTCTTATAACACTCACTGTGCAACAGTTTTTCAAACAAGGGCACAGACTCTTTCAGTGACCTGACAGCGATTCCTATATGTTCAACTTTGAGCATCGTTAATTGTTTACGAATTAGGGTAAAATTAATGGCTATAAAGTATATGCACTTTCATTATGCGCCTGTTTTGAGGTAAATTTGCACCCAACGATGATATGTTGAAACTACCCGTTTATCTTGATCATAATGCTACTACCCCCTGTGATCCAAGGGTTGTTGAAGCTATGTTACCATATTTCACCAACAATTTTGGAAATCCGGCTTCACGTAGCCATATTTTTGGATGGCAGGCGGAAGAAGCCGTGGAGTATGCCCGTGAACAAGTGTCAAAACTAATTGGTGCCGATCCAAAAGAAATTATTTTTACTTCTGGTGCTACGGAGGCCGATAACCTGGCAATAAAAGGCGTTTATGAAACGTATGCCAGTAAGGGAAATCACATTATTGCGTGCAATATTGAGCACAAAGCCGTCTTAGATACCTGCAAGCATTTGGAAAAATCTGGTGCTGAGGTAACTTATTTAAAAGTAAAAGAAAATGGGCTTATTGATCTCAGCGAATTGGAGGCTGCTATCAAGCCAACAACTGTTCTTATATCTATTATGTATGCCAATAATGAAATTGGCACCATAATGCCTATGAAAGAGATTAGCAAAATCGCTAAAAAGAGCGGAATCCTTTTATTTAGTGATGCGGCGCAGGCAGTAGGAAAAATTCCGGTTGATGTAAATAAAGAGGGTATTGACCTTTTAGCCATGACTGCACATAAAATCTATGGTCCTAAAGGCGTTGGTGCTTTATATGTGCGCCGTAAGGGTCCCCGTGTAAAAATTACGGCACAGATGGATGGCGGAGGCCATGAAAGAGGAATGCGCAGCGGCACCTTAAATGTTCCTGGGATTGTTGGATTTGGGAAAGCATGTGAATTATGTATGGCTGAAATGCAGCAGGATGCTGAAAGGTTTGCAAAGCTTCGGGATAAGCTTGAAATGTCGTTGCTAAACCTGGAAGAAACCTATCTTAATGGAGACAAGCATCATCGTCTGCCTCATGTAAGCAATATTTCTTTTAAGTATGTGGAAGCACAAGCATTGTTGATGGGCTTTAATAAAGATATTGCGCTTTCCTCCGGTTCTGCCTGTACTTCTGCGTCTTTGGAACCCTCTCATGTTTTAAAAGCATTAGGTTTAGGAGATGATCTGGCACATAGTTCGCTCAGGTTCGGGTTGGGAAGGTATACAACAGAAGAAGAGATTGATTATACAATAGACCAGGTTTCAACTACGGTAAGGAAACTCAGAGCAATGAGTTCCTGCCCGAATTAAAGTTTGGAAAGTATCTTGATAACAGAATTTAAAAATAGAAAGACAAAAAGTTCAATAACGGTTTTACATTTTGACTTTCGCAATTCATATACAATGGTAACAACAGAAAATAGCATTTATGTAAGCGATAAGGCAAGACAGAGAGTTGCCGAACTGATGCAGGAAGGCGGTATTGCCAACGATCCTTCTTATTTCTTAAGAGTAGGCGTTGTAGGCGGTGGATGTTCCGGGTTAAGTTATAAGATGGACTTTGACAAAGAACTAAAGCCCACAGACCAGGTATTTGAACATAATGGAGTGAAAGTGGTAACCGATCTAAAAAGTTTTTTGTACCTGGTAAATACCGTGCTCGATTTCTCCGATGGTTTGAATGGCAAGGGTTTTTATTTTAATAATCCTAATGCCAGCAGAACATGTGCGTGCGGAGAAAGCTTTGCTGTATAATTTAAACCATACTGGTAATACATTCCCGTTTTAACTTATTGAAACGGGATTTTTATTGTCAAAACTTTCTATTTCCGTTTAATTATTTTGCGTTTTATATCTTACAGCCTCATGTGGCCCATTTGTAAAAAGGAATTAAGACAGTTTTTTAGCAGCCTGACAGGATACATTGCCATTATTGTTTTCTTATTGGTGAATGGGTTAGTACTTTTTGTTTTTCGAAACAATATCCTTGAAAATGGCTATGCTACCCTCGCCGATTTCTTTTCTTTTGCGCCCTGGATATTGCTGTTCTTAATATCAGCTATTACCATGCGTAGCTTTTCAGATGAATTTAAAAGCGGAACATTTGAAATTTTACAAACCCGGCCACTTACCAAATGGCAAGTGGTAACAGGTAAATTCTTTGGGAGCTTTATTGTGGCTGTTATTGCCTTAATACCAACACTGGTTTATTATTTCTCAATTAACCACCTGGCTTCTACCACTGGAATTGATTCAGGTGCAGCAGCAGGCTCCTATCTGGGTTTGTTGTTATTAACTGCTGTTTTTACTGCTATAGGCACTTGTGTCAGCAGTTTTACTACCAATTCTGTAGTATCGTTTATCACCACTTTAATTGCCTGCGTATTACTTTATTTTGGTTTTAGTGCTATAAGCCAGTTGCCGGTTTTCAGTAATGGCGCGGATTACTATATTGAAATGCTCGGTATTGATTTTCATTATCAAAGCATTAGCCGGGGCGTGATCGATACAAGGGACCTTGTTTACTTTTTAAGTATTGTTTTTTTCTTTTTATTAGTCACAAGGCAAAACCTACAAAAACGATAGATGGGTAAAAGAAAAAACGCAATTTGGTGGATCGCATTGGTTATTGGATTGTTGTTTATAAACTTTTTGGCTTCAGGACTTCATTCACGATTTGATTTGACAGAAGACAAAAGGTATTCGATAACGCCTGCCACGAAAGAGCTTTTAAAAAGCTTGAAAGATGAATTAACGATTGATGTTTTTCTTAAAGGAGATTTTCCTGCAGAGTTCAGAAAATTAAGTACCTCAACAAATGAATTTCTGAGTGTATTCAGAGAAACAAGTAATTCAAAAATTAGATACCGCTTAGTCTCACCGGAAGAAGATGCCGGAAATGGAAGAACCTGGAGAGATTCTTTGCAGGCTTTTGGAGCGTCACCTATTAACCTGAATGTACAGGTAAAATCAGGAGAAGAAAATAAAATCCTTTTTCCATATGCATTGGTTCGTTATAATGGACAGGCAACGCTCGTTAACTTGTTTCAAAGTAGTAAAAGGAATATTTCCCCTGCAGAATTGAATAACGCAGAAGCAATGATGGAATATCAGTTTGTTAAAGCAATTGACAAAATGATCCACCCGGAAAAGCCTTTTATTGCTTACGCAATAGGCAATGGCCAACCAGTTGGGCCTGAAACATTTAGTCTTCAACATACAATAGATCCGGAAAGCGTTCCTAAAAACGTAAATCAATATTTTAAAAGCGATGAACAAAGCAACTATAAATTAGCCTTGCTGAATCTTCAAACTCAAAAGTCCATCCCAGATACTTTTAAGGTACTCGTTATTACAAAACCTTCTGAAGGATTTACAGATGCTGAAAAATTGAAAATAGATCAGTATGTTATGAGAGGTGGTAAAATTTTGTGGTTCATTGATAACCTGCATGCGGAACAGGATAGTCTAAGCTTTAAATCAGAATTAATCGCGTATGATAGAAATTTAAACGTGCAGGACTTGCTTTTCAATTACGGCGTTCGCATCAATCCCGACCTATTGATGGATTTACAATGTGATTTTATGCCCTTTGCGGTAGGTGGTTCAACGTCAAGTCCGCAATATGAGTTTTTACACTGGAATTATTATCCTCTTTTCGAATCACGCAATAACCACCTTATTAATAAGAACCTGGGACTCATTGCAGGACGTTTTGTAAATTCAATTGATACAATTGAAGCTCCTGGCATAACGAAAACATTTCTGCTCCAAAGCTCTGCTAATTCAAGAACTATAACTACTCCGGCTTTGATAAGCCCAAACGAAAATCGGAATACACCAGAAGATGCGCTGTTTAAAACAGCGGGCATTCCTGTTGCTGTTTTGCTAGAAGGGAAGTTCAATTCTTTTTTCCGGGGAAGAATAAGCAGGACGCAAAAAGATAGCCTTGTACAATCCGGCGGTTTCATTGAAAATAATACCGTGGAAAATAAAATGATTGTTGTAGCAGATGGTGACATGGTACTCAATGATGTTTCTTCTAAACTCGGACCATTACCAATGGGAATGAACTTATTTACTACTGGCTCACAGTATGAATATCAGTTTGCCAACCGGGATTTTTTATTGAACTGTCTCGAATACCTCACCAATAAGAATACTATAATTAAGACGAGGAACAAGGAAATTGTTTTACGTTTATTAGATAATAAAAAGGCAGAAGCAGAAAAAACAAAATGGCAGCTCATTAACATCGCTTTACCTATTATTCTCATTCTCATCTTTGGCTTACTATATCAGCAAATCCGCAAGCAAAGGTTTGCAGCCTCGTAACCAAGTCTTACACTTCAGTATCTTTGCCGGTTAAAATGAGGCTGGAATTATGACGACGGATCAGATAGCATATTTGGTTTTTGGCATTGTTTTGTTGATTGCAATTACACTTGATCTTGGACTTTTAAGCAAAAGCTCGGCAGAGATCAGCATAAAAAAGGCCTTATATCAGACAGCTTTTTGGGTCTCTTTGGCATTTGCTTTTTTTGTCTTTTTATGGTGGTACGAAGGCAGTACTATTGCTGTTGAATATCTCAGTGCTTACCTAATGGAATGGAGCTTAAGCATTGACAATATTTTTGTGTTCATCCTCATCTTTAGCTTTTTTGATATCAGGAAAGACCATGTTGCAAGGGCCTTATTGATTGGTATTTTAATGGCTATTATTTTCCGGGTCATTTTTATTACTGTTGGTGTTGCCTTAGTGGAACGATTTTCCTGGATATTATACATTTTCGGTGCTTTCCTGGTTTACACGGGGATAAAAATTTTTACTGTTAAGCAGGAACAAGAATATGATCCTGTTTCCAATCCGGTTTATAAATTTCTTAACCGGTTTTTCCCTATCATTCATGAAGATGTAAGTGGTAAGCTAACAGTAAAAAAAAAGGGGAAACGTTTTTATACAAATATGTTTGTTGTAGTAGTGATGCTGGCAACAACTGATATTGTTTTCGCCCTGGACAGTATACCGGCTGTGTTTGCCATTTCGCAGGACAAGCTGGTTATTTATACCAGTAATATATTTGCTGTATTAGGATTGCGCTCCCTGTTCTTTTTATTAAAAGGCGCTGTTAACAAGTTTGATTACCTGCAACAGGGCATTGCCGTGGTGCTTGTTTTTATAGGTTTAAAAATGTTGGTCAGCTACTGGGTACCTGTTCCGGTTTATATTTCACTGATCGTTATTGTAGTGTGTTTAGTGGGTTCCATTGTATATTCCATCCAGGTATCAAATGAAGAACGAAAAGACTTAATTGACGAATAGTGTATTCCATTCAA
>Ga0126307_10001680_pt1 | contig 14695 bp, 14 predicted proteins | sample Plot28_FD_89955 | JGI IMG/M metagenome (GOLD analysis project Ga0126307, IMG submission 89955) | Serpentine soil microbial communities from UC McLaughlin Reserve, CA, USA - Plot28 | ecosystem: Environmental > Terrestrial > Soil > Grasslands | place: USA: UC McLaughlin Reserve, Lake County...
ATCTCCTCGTGCTGCTGTTGCTGGTCCTGCTCACCCCTGCTTGTGCGGAACTGGAGTTGCTCGCGGGCGGCTCCCGCGGCGGTCCTGGTCCGCCGCCTTCTGGCTCGCTGTCCGTGAGCTTTATCGACGTTGGACAGGGGGACGGCGTGCTCGTGCAGGCCGGGGGCGAGAGCTATCTCATCGATGCGGGACGAGCGGAGGAGGGACCGAACGTCGTGGACTTCTTGCGCAGCAGGGGCGTCGACTCGCTGGACGGCATCGTGGTCAGCAACCCGGACGCCGACCACATCGGCGGCTTTCTCGACGTGTTCGACGCCTTCCCGGTGGAGACCGTCTTCGTCTCGGGAGACCCGAACAATACCCTGACGTACAACACGTTCTTGCGCGGCGTACGCGACGAGGGGGCCGAGACGGAGGTCGTGCGGGCCGGGATGCTGATGTACTGGGGAGGCGTGCGGGCCGATGTTATAGGTCCGCCGACGGACGCCGAGGGCGGCCTGTTCTCCGAGATCAACGACAACTCCGTCGCCATCCTGCTGACCTACGGCACCGCCCGCATCCTGCTCGCCGGCGACGCCGAGGCGAACGAGGAAGAGTACATGGCGAACGGTCCCTACACTGGCCCCCTGACGATCGTCAACATACCGAACCTACACACAGTCTGAGCCAAGGTTTCGCGCCGTGCTGATGGAAAACGGTGTCGAGCGGTTGGAATTGACGAGAGCTTAACGCCTGGCACAGGCTTGCGTTCGATGCCATGCTCAGGGTACACATCGCACCTCTAGTCAGAGACGATGCTGCCCTGGTAAAAATCAATCGCTTCCAAGAAGCGACCACTGCCTCGGGCCACGCATGTCAGCGGTTCCTCAGCGACATGCACCGGCACTCCCGTCTCCTTGCGCAACCTCTCGTCCAGATGCCTGAGGAGTGCTCCGCCGCCCGCGAGGAGTATCCCCCGATCCATGATGTCTGAAACTAACTCGGGTGGCGTGGGGTCCAGGGTGTTCTGAACTGCCTCGACTATCGTGCCCACAGCCGGAGCGATCGCTTCTCTGATCTCCTCACTGGTTATGACGACGGTCTTGGGAAGCCCCGTAACTATATCTCGGCCTCTAACCTGAGCCGCATCCTCTTCGGGCATGGGAGAAGCGCTGCCAAGTTCGATCTTGAGCTGCTCGGCGGTCTGGGTACCGATGGCGATCTGGTAGTTCTTCTGGATGTGGCTCGCGATCGCCACGTCCATGTCGTTTCCTGCCACCCTGACCGAGGTCTTCGTCACGATGCCACCCATGGAGATCACGGCGACTTCGGTGGTACCCCCGCCTACGTCGACCACCATAGATCCTTCCACCTCACTGACAGGGACGTCTGCGCCTATAGCCGCCGCCAAGGGCTCCTCGATGGTGTACGCCTTTCTTGCCCCGGCCGACTCGGTAGCTTCCTTGACCGCCCTGAGTTCCACGCCGGTAACCCCTGAGGGCACGCAGACGGCCACGCGCGGCCTTACCATGTACCGGAGAAGCGACCTCTGCATCCGCGCGCTGCGGATGAAGTACGTGAGCATCTTCTCCGTAACTTCGAAGTCGGCTATAACGCCATTCTTCAAGGGTTGGCTGGCCACAATGTGGGCGGGCGTGCGCCCGATCATGTGCTTAGCTGCCGAACCCACGGCTACAACCTCGTCTGTCTTCGCGTTTACGGCCACCACCGAAGGCTCGGAGAGCACTACACCCCGGCCCTTGACGAATACCAACGTGTTCGCCGTTCCCAAATCTATCGCGACATCCGGCACGAACAGATGCCTGAATGCGCCCATCTTTGTCATCGAGTTTCTCCTCTTGTCCCTGCGAAAGGGACAGACTAACCCTGAATATATTTATACCACCAGTAGGAGAATGAGCTTGTAAATTGCCCAAGACGAATCCATCTAAAATATCTAGATACTCTGCACATGGCACACACTTCTCGCACGATGGGCTGATGGCTCCACATCCTGAAGGTGACCCACCACGGCTCCAACACCTCATCGACCCCGCTGTTTCTCAGCCGCTTTCCGCCTAAAGTGGCCGTCATCCAGTGCGGTGCGGACAACCCCTACGGGCATCCCACGCCCGAGACCCTCGACAGGCTCCAGAGGGCAGGCGCGAAGGTCTTCCGCAACGACGAGGACGGGGATGTGATCGCCACCATAAAAGACCAGGAGCTCGAGGTGGCCACAACGAAACGTTAGAGCCTTTCTCGGAAAGGTTCATCCTCTCCGAGAAAGGAGCCGTCAGTATTCAGCTTTCGGCGATCAGCCAAAACAAAAAGCTGAGAGCTGACAGCGCGGGTTGCGGAAGGTCAATCCTTCTGCGACCCGCTAATAGAAGGGGGCATGAAGAGGGTCGCCGAGGATCGTAGCGTAAGGAGGGTGATGTCATCCTCCTGCTCCCAACCCTCACCCGTGAAGGAGTAGAGCTCCTCGAGGAGAACGTCTCCCAACGATCTCCCTTCATCGTGTTCCGTGAGGAGCCGCCGAAGCCTCGGAGAGCCGAACATCTCGCGGTGCTGGTTGTGGGCCTCCACCAGCCCGTCGCTGTAAAACAGGACGCCGTCCCCCTCTCTCAGGAACCTGTGACCCTCTTCGTAGATCACGCCGGACATCAGGCCCAGGGGCATTCCCCTCGCTCTGAGCTGCTCTGCATCGTTGCCACGCCGCAGGTAGGGCAGGTCATGCCCGGCGTTGGCGTAACGGAGTCGTCCAGTCTCTGGATCCAGGAGAGCGTAGAAGCAGGTGACGAACATGTTGGGCGGGATGCGGGCGGACAACGCCTCGTTGACCCGCCCGAGTACCTCGCCCGGCGAACTCGAAGACTGGGCGACGGCGCGCAGCATGCCGCAGGTCGTGGCCATAACGAGGGCTGCCGGCATGCCCTTGCCCGTAGCGTCACCTACCACGAGACCGAACTGGCCGTCGTCCAGCTCGAAGAAGTCGTAGAAGTCGCCACCTACCTCGCGTGCGGGCTGGTAGTGGGGCGCGATCTCCCAGCCCTCTAGTGTGGGCACTTCCTTTGGGAGCGAGGCCTGCTGGATGCGCCTCGCCACCAGTAGCTCCTGCTCGACGTGCTCGCGCTCGCGTATCTCTTGCTCCAGGCGCTGTTGGGTCAACCCCAGGATCCCGGTCCCCTCGCTCCACTCCTCGGCGATCTTGCCTCCCGCTATCCGATGGATGGCGATGGCCGTCGCCTCGTACTCCTCACCGGTGGGCGCCAGGCCTACGAAATCCCCCCGATCGTGGACGCGTCTTATGGTGAGGCGGCTCACCACCTTGTCGTCTGTCGCTAACTGGTCTTCGATTATGTAGCGGAGCTCGGAGAAGGCGGCGTGATCCTCGGCTACCGACCTCTTGTAACCCTCGCGATCCGGGTCCTCGCTAGGAAGCAGGCTGCGGTCGACAAAATCTTCAGCCAATATCTCATCCAGCGCGTCGAGGTCCCCTCTGGCCTGCGCCTCGAAGAAGCGCCGCACCAGAGCCAGGTTTTCTTCCGCTGACACAGCACCTCCTCATCGTCAGCCGGCTTTCGAACGATCTCATCGGCTGCTTGCCGGCGCTCATCCAGCATGCTACAACAGCGGATGGAAGGCAAATGTTGCGCCACTTCTCGGGATCTTTAGAGCCGAATCGAAGTGAAAAATAGTCCATTTGGGGTATGCGTCAGGTCCTCATGCTTGCTACTATCCCAGTGGCTGTGGCGCCGAAACGAAGGAGTGAAACCTTGAAGAGGAGACTCTTGGTCTCGCTAGCGCTGGCGATGATGTTGAGCGCGACGGTAGCCGGTCCGGCATCGGCCATGCCCGATGGAAACAACGGCAACCATTACGGCGAATACTCACCCTACCTACAAAATAACGGTAAACATATCGGCGCCGGGGCCGGGATGGGCAAGTACGCCAACGAGGGCCTGTATAGGCGGGGTCTCAAGTAATCTCCGCTCTCGGTTTCAGAGGGATAGACGGTTAGCCGCAGACGGCCGGGACGTAAGAGTCCCGGCTTCTCTTATCTACATCATCCGTCGTGCCAGACCTGGCCTTTCATGGAGATCACGCCGATCAGGTCACGGCTCCTCAGGATCTCTGCGGTGACTTTGGGATCGTAGGCGCGATCGATGTAGACGCTCGTCCGCTCCGGCAACTCCCCAGCGATGGAACATCTCGTGCCTACTTTTCATGCGGAACCGACTCCTGTTGGCAAAGGCTCTAAAGCTGTGGCGCTTGAGAACCGAGAATGTTCCTGTATTGTTAGCCTTGTAGGGCACAGAGAAGGAGGAAAGTGACGTGGTCAGCTTCAATCGTGTCGTACTGGCCGGTAATTTGACAAGGGATCCCGAACTGCGTTTTACCAACGACGGCATACCCGTATGCTCTTTCGGGCTCGCGGTCAACAGGGTGAGGTCGCGCAGCGAGGAAGTCGACTTCTTCGACATCTCCGCCTGGCGCGAGCTCGGCGAGACCATCGCCAACTACAAGAAGAAGGGCGACCCCATCCTCCTCGAAGGGCGCCTCCAGTACCGTACCTGGGAGGCCCAGGACGGCTCCAAGCGGAGCAAGGTCGATGTCGTCGCCGACAACATCCAGTTCCTCGGCGGCAGAAGCGACTCGGACGACGGCGACGCCTCCGGCGGTGGGGGTGGCCAGGCCCGCCGCGGTGGCGGACGTGGCGGACGGCGCGAAGAGGTGGATATAGATGAAACCGACTTCGAGGATATACCATTCTAATAGATATGTAAATTACAAAACATGTAAATGGTGTGGTCTGACGAAAGAGCTCTCCGAGTTCTATGACGGTCGCTGGGGGAAGAAGTGCAAAGTCTGCGTCAGGGCACGTGCACAGAAGTACCGGCGTGAACACTTAGAGCAGTACGCTCAATATGAGAATGCCAGAGCAAACCTACCCTCTAGGGTCGAGGCACGCCGAAAGTATCAAGAAGAGCACAAGGAACAGATATCCGAGTACAAGAAAAGATGGACTGCAGAAAACAAAGATCGTGTAAGCGATTCTAGACGTAAGCACTACGAGCGCAACCGCAAAGAAGTAATAGCTCGTAGCAAGAAGTAGGCAGAGAGTAATCCCGAAAAAGCCAGGCAAGCTAAGACCAACAACCTTCGCAAGAGGAGGGCTGCGAGGCACGCCAGTCATGGAAGCTTTACCGCCCAGGAGTTCAAAGAACTCTGCGAGAGTTACGGCAACAAATGTCTAGCTTGCGGCGATACTGAAGCCTTGCTAGAAGCTGACCACATTGTGCCTTTGACTAGAGGAGGCTCAGACGACATCAGTAACATACAGCCGTTGTGCGGGTCATGTAACAGAAAGAAGTTCGTGAACATCATAGATTACAGGTTGAGCACGGACATTCTCTCGTAGTCACTTCTTGAAACTACAGGTCGGCCAGGCGCTGTTCGGGCTCCCAGTGGTGTACCGCGCGGCGGACGTGTCCGGCCATCAGGCGCTCGGCGTCGGCGGCGCGGCCCTCGTGGACGGCTGCGAGGACCTTGCGGTGCTCGGAGGCATCCGTGCGCTGCCAGTCGGGCTCCGCGCTTCGCCTGAAAAGGAGACGGCGACCTACCTCGACGAGCCAGAGAGATTCGATCACCCGCACGAGCTCTTCGTTGCCCGAGGCCCGCGCGAGCGCGATGTGGAAGCTTCGGCTCGCATCGTGAGCTTCGATCCCGTCGCGCGCCACCTCCTCATCGGCGATCGCCTCACTCATCAGGACGAGGTCCCGCTCCGTTCTTTGCCCTGCGGCCAGCGCCGCGATGCCTGGCTCCAAAATGGCCCGCACCTCCAGCCGGCGTAGCACCGCATCCAACCCCAGGTCAGCGACCCGGAAGCCGTGGTTGGAGTGCCCCTCGACGAGGCCCTCGCCCCCTAACCGCCTGAGCGCCTCGCGCACGGGCGTGCGCGAGATCCCCAAACGCTCCGCGAGCTCGACCTGCCCGAGCCTCGTGCCAGGCGCTAGCTCGCCACTGAGCACGAGGCCGCGAATGCGCTCGTAGGCAAGGTCAGCAACCGTGTAGGACCGGATGGGGTCGGTGCCCTCGAAAGGATCTGGGGTACTTCTCATGGACCGATCATAAGAGTAGTGGATACATTATGCAACGCGAACCGCGCGAATATTCTTGACAAGGGTCGCCGTGATGGATACATTATCCATCAATGGGGTTATCTAGATAGTTGGGGCGTCCTGTATGGGATCTATCGAGGCTGTCGAGGGTGGACGAAGGCTGCGCGTGCTGCACGATGGGGTGCCAGTGTGGGGGCGGTGGGAGGGGGATGAGATCCTGCTCGATTCTGGAGAACGTCTCCTTGAGTCCGAGGCGCGCTATCTCGCGCCGGCCGAGCCTTCGAAGATCATGGCCGTCCACCTGACCTACAGGAGCCGGGTAGAGGAGTACGCGGCCAGCACGCCCTCGCAACCGTCTTACTTTCTCAAGCCCCCGACCGCCCTGAACGGGCATCGCGGGACCTTGCGGCGGCCGGCGGGGACGAGCTTTCTCAACTACGAGGGCGAGTTGGCCGTCGTGGTCGGTCGCCGCATGCACGGGGTGGGAATCGAGGACGCGCTCTCCTACGTCGCCGGCTACACATGCGCCAACGACGTCGGGCTGCACGACTTCCGCCACGCGGACCGGGGTTCGATGTTGCGCGTCAAGGGCCAGGACGGCTTTTTGCCCCTCGGGCCCACGCTCGTGGGGGCCTCGGAGTTCGATCCCACGTCCTTTACGTTGCGTACCTATTTGAATGGTGAGGTCGTGCAGGAGGGCGGCTCCGAGGACATGATCTTCGGCGTCGCCTACCAGCTCGCGGATCTGTGCCGCCTGATCACGCTGGAGCCGGGGGACGTGGTCCTTACCGGCACCCCGGCGAACTCCAGGCCCATGGAGCCAGGGGACGTCGTCGAGGTAGAGATCGACCGCATCGGCCGCTTGAGCAACGCGGTCGAGGAGTGGAACGTAGACCTGTCGGGGCCGGGCGTGCAGCCCGAAACCTCGGCCAACACGCTGCACGTCGCGCTGGCCGTCTCCGAGGAAGAAGCCGAGCGAATGGTGGTGGGGGGCGGCGAGTGAGGACCTGGGACGGTCCACATGGACACGAACCGGTGGGGGTGACATGAAGCCAGTCCTGATCCGGCAGCACGAGAAGATGACGCCGCCGGGCCTGCTGGTCGAATGGCTGCGCGAACGCGGCATCCCTTTCGAGGTTCATCCGACCTGGAGCGGGTCTGCGGCCCCCGACCCCGCGGACTATTCGTTTGTGGCTTCGCTGGGTTCCCCTTACGGTCCCAACGACACGCACGAGCCTGGGGTTGTGGAGGAGTTGAAGTTGATCGGGGCCGCGGTAGAGAAAGAAGTCCCCGTGCTAGGGCTATGCTTTGGGGGCGAGGTGTTATCCGTCGTGCTCGGTGGCCGGGTGGAGCTGGCGCCGGTGCCCGAGCTCGGCTGGCGAGAGATCGAGAGCGACGATCCCGGTGCGATCCCCGCCGGCCCCTGGCTGGAGTGGCACTACGAGCGCTTTAGCACGCCACCCGGCGCCGTTGAGGTGGCGCGCACGGCCGACGCCGTGCAGGCGTTCAGGCTCGGGCCGCACCTCGGGGTCCAGTTCCACCCCGAGAGCACCGTCGAGATCGTCGCCCACTGGGCGAGCATGGACACCGAGCGCCTGACGGAGCTCGGGATAGGAGAAGGCGCGGATCTCCTCGCCGGCCCGTCCGAGCGCGAGGAGGCGGCTAGGGGGGCCGCCTTCCGCCTCTTCGACGCGTTTCTGGCGGAGGTCGCGACAGACCGTTCAGGGAACTCAGCCGGCGACGCCGGCAGGAAGGAGTAGTCATGGTTCAAAGAGAGGAAATCGTGGCCAGGCCGCCCGAGCTATCCGACGAGTCCGTGACGAGCGTGAGGGTGCTCTACCCCGACCTGCACGGCGTGGCGCGGGGCAAAGACGTGCCTATAGGGGAGTTCGAGCGCGCGATCGATCATGGGCTCGCGTTCTGCTCGGCGGTCATGGGGACCGATCTTCGCCACACCCCCGTCGTTGGCGGCGAGGAGGGATACCCAGACCTGATCGCCTACCCTGACCTCTCGACGATGACCATGCTCCCCTGGGAGCCGGGCGTAGCCTGCTGTATCGCCGACCTGCATCCGGTCGGAGAGCATCCCCCGCCCGCCGACCCCAGGGGCGCCGTGCGCCGCGCCGTCGCCGGCTTCGAGGAGCTCGGTTACGCGCCGGTCGTGGGGCCCGAGCTCGAGTTCTTCCTTTGCGAGCGCGATCCCGAGTCGCCGAACGGCGTGCGCCGCTACGTGGACAACCTGAGCATGGTCTACACGGTCGGCCCGCAGGCGGACCCTCGCGGCGTGGTGCGTGAGATCGCCGAGGCCCTCTCTACTCTCGGCATGGGGACGTTCGCGGCCAACCACGAGTTCATGAACTCGCAGTACGAGATCAACCTGCAGCACGCCCCGGCGTTGACGGCATCCGACCGCGCCTTCCGCCTCAAGTGCGCCGTGAAGGACGTCGCCGCGATCCACGGCCTCATAGCCACGTTCATGGGCAAACCGTTCAACGACCAGGGCGGTTCGGGGTTCCACTTCCACTTCTCGCTCGACCGCGACGACAACAACGCCTTCGCCGACGGGTCCGACCCCGACGGCGTCTCCGACGAGTTCCGCCACTTCACGGCCGGCATGATGGCCCACGCCAGGGCGCTGACGGCGTTCCTGAACCCGACCATAAACGCCTACCGGCGGCTGGTTCCCGACTCGCTTGCGCCGACCCACGCGAACTGGGGTTGGGACAACCGCACGGCCTTCGTCCGCGTCCCGCCCGAGCGGGGAGGGGCCACGCGGGCGGAGGTCCGCGTGGGCGACGGCAGCGCGAACCCGTACCTCGCGGCCGCCACGATCCTGTTCGCGGGGCTGCACGGCGTGCGCGAGAAGCTGGAGCTCGGCCCGCCCGTGGGCGGCGACGCCTATACCCTGGCCGAAGAGGAGGCCGGTGGGCAGCTGCCTGACTCCCTAAGCGATGCCCTGGATGCGCTGGAGGCCGACGACGTGCTGCGCGAGGCGATCGGCCCGCCGATCGTCGACACGTTCCTCACCATGAAGCGATTCGAGCTCGAGCGCCACCGCACGTGGGTCTCGGACTGGGAGCTGACCGAGTACCTCTACCACCTGTAGGAGACCGACGATGACCGACGCGACCGAGACCGTGCCGCTCGAGGAGATCGACCTCTCCAGCCACGATGCCTTCGTCGAGCGGGTGCCCTACGAGTGGTTCCGCACCCTGCGGCGCGAGGACCCCGTCCACTTCAACCCCGAGCCCGACGGTCCCGGCTTCTACGCCGTGACGCGCTACTGGGACATCCGTGAGGTACACCGCAACTTCGCCGTGTACTCCTCCGAGCTCGGCGGGACTTCCCTGGAGGACCTAGACCCGGACCAGATCGAAGCCCGCAAATCCATGATAGACACGGACCCGCCGCGTCACACGGAGCTCAGGAAGCTGATCGCGCGCCGCTTCACCTCCCGCGCCGTGAAGGTTTGGGAGGATGCCGTGCGCACGGTCTGCGATCGGGTCCTCACCGAGGCGCTGCCAAAGGGCGAGTTCGACTTCGTGGAGGAGATCTCTTCTGAGATCCCCATGCAGGTCTTCGCCGAGATCCTCGGCGTGCCGCAGGAGGAGCGCCGCCACATCGTGGACATGGGCGACCGTATCCTCGGCAACCAGGACCCCGAATATGCGCAACCCGTCGAGGATGACCACCGGCTCTTGCCGTTCTCGAGCCCGGTCGCCAAGGAGATGTTCGAGTTCGGGCGCAAGCTGGCGGAGGCGCGCCGCAAGAACCCCAGGGACGACATCATTACGTTGCTCGTCAATGCAGACCTCACGCAACGTGAGTTCGACGTCTATTTCGTGCTGCTCGCCACCGCCGGCAACGAGACGACGCGGCACACGATCACCCACGGCCTGCTCGCCCTGCTCGAGTACCCCGACCAACTAGAGCGCCTGAGAAACGACCCGTCCCTCTACGCACCGGCGGCCGAGGAGATGCTGCGTTGGGCTACGGCCGTCCACTACTTCAGGCGCACCACCACGCAAGACACCGAGCTGGCGGGGACCGAGATCCCCGCGGGGGCCAAGGTCGCGACCTGGCTCGTATCTGGCAACCGCGACGAGGAGGTCTTCGAAAACCCGGACACCTTCGACGTAGGCCGCGACCCGAACAAGCACATGGCGTTCGGGCCCGGCGGTATACATCATTGCCTCGGCGCGCACCTCGCACGACTGGAGATCTGCATCGCCTTCGAGGAGATGCTGGGGCGCGTCGAGGGGTTCGAGCTCATGGGACCCCCCGAGCGCCTGCGTTCCAACTTCTTCAACGGCATCAAGCGTCTGCCGGTGCGGGTGACGGTGTGATCTCGCTCCGCCGCATCGACCACGTCAGCCTCCTGGTAACCGACGTAGACGACGCCGCACGCCGCTGGTGCGCCCAGTTTGGCCTGATCGAACGCGAACGCGACGACGCTCGCGCCCGCCTCGCCTGCGACGACGAGCCGTTCTCTTTAGAACTCGTGGCCGCCGAAGCGCCTGGGATCGGGCACGTGGCATACGAGCTGCGGCGCTCGTGCTCGCTTGAGGACGCCAGGCGCCACTTCGAGGATCTAGGCGTCGCCCACGAGGAGCGTGAGGGCGGGCTCGAGGTTTCCGACCCCGAAGGGAACAGGGTGCGCGTCATGCCCTACAGGGAGCCGGAGATGCGCTGGACGCCGCACGCGCGGCCGGCTAAAGACCAGGTCGTCGGCCATCCCCGCAAGCTCGGGCACGTGAACTTCCTGACGGGGGAGATCTCGCGCGGCGTGGACTTCTACACGCGGGTGCTCGGCATGCGGGTCACGGACTGGCTCGGCGAAGGTGGTGTATGGTTCTACATAAACGGCGACCACCACGTGATGGCGCTCGTGGACAAGGGCTACAGCCACCTGCACCACCTGGCCTTCGACGTGGTCGACATCGGGCAGATGCGGGTGGCGCTCGACCATCTGGGGCGGCACGGCCGGTGGCTCGGCTGGGGGCCGACGCGGCACGGAATAGGCGGCAACATAGCCTCCTACGTGCGCATCGTCGAGGAGGAGTGCTTTGTAGAGCTGTATTGCGACATGGAGCAGCTAGAGGCCGACCACGAGCCGCGCCGCTGGCCCGACAACCGTTCCTCTTCCAACACGTGGGGGCCTCTGCCCCCCAGGTCCTACTTCCGCTTCGACGCCGCGGCCGTCGCCTCCGAGCGCGAGAGCCTGGAGATGCTAGGAAGGCCACTCCCCGAGGAGGTCAACGCATGAGGTTACAGGGCTACTCCATCCCCCGCACGAGCACAGGTCGGGCGAGCCTCGTCCCCCCGCCGCCCTGGCACTACGTCGGGAACTTTTTGGTAGTGGACTACTGGGCGGACCCCGACGCCGTACTGGCCGTGCTGCCCGAGGGCCTGGAACCCCATCCCGACACCGGACGCTGCGCCGCCGTGTGCGCCGACTGGCAGTCCTGCTCCGAGGGCGGCGAGGAGCTTGTGGACCCGATCCGGTCCCACTACCGCGAGTTCTTTATCGTGATCAACGCGCTCCTGGACGGGGAAGAGGTGACCAACTGCCCGTTCATCTGGGTCGACCAGGACTTCGCGCTGGCGCGGGGTTGGATCCAGGGCTTCCCCAAGAAACTGGGTTCGATCTGGATGACCCGCACGTTCGGCCTCGACCTCCCCGCCGACCCGAGCCTGCGTCCCGGCGGACGCCACGGCGCGACCTGCTCGGCCCGCGGCAGGGCCATCGCCGACATGAGCCTCACCATCGAGGGCGAGACCGACGAAGGACCTCGCCACAACGCCCCGCCGATCGTCAACGTGCGCCACTTCCCGCGCCTCGCCGCCGGGCGCCACGACGACCCGCAGGTGCACGAGCTGGTCCGCACCGTCAGCCGCGACAGGGCTGTGTCCAAGGTCGTGGCCGGGCCGGCAACGCTCACGCTGCACCCCGCACCAGGCGAGGAGCACGACACGCTGGCGCCCGTAAGGATCGACCGCGGGTACCGCTTCACGTTCGGCTACACGGTCGACGACCTCGAGACCGTAAAGGAGCTCGTATGAGCGCGGTCACCGAACGCGTCCAGGTGGCGGGCGTGGAGGTTTCCCCCGACCACTTCATCGGCGGCGAACGCGTCGCGAGCGAGCGCCGCTTCGAGGACATCTCGCCCATCGACGGCGAGGTCATGGGCGAGATCTCGCGCGCCAGCGAGGCCGAGGTCGACTTGGCGGTGCGCGCCGCCAGCGACGCGTTTCCACGGTGGGCGGATCTAGGGCCTGCCGGACGCGCCCCCTACCTGCGCCGCCTCGCCGACCTCATAGACGAGAACGTGGACCGGCTCGCGGCCGTAGAGAACGCCGACATGGCGATGCTCCTGCTCTCGCTCCGCACGCGTGTGATCTCGCGCGGGGCGCGCAACTACCGCTCCTACGCGGACTTGGCCGCCGCCTACGAGGAGCGCGACTGGCGCTCGCAGGGCACCTGGAACCGGGTGCAGCGCATGCCCGCGGGGCCTGCGGCCGTGATCACACCGTGGAACGCCCCGTTCATGCTGTCCACCTGGAAGACCGCGCCCGCGCTCGCGGCCGGCTGCACGGTGGTCCTCAAACCAGCCGAGTGGTCGCCGCTCTCCTGTTCTCTGATAGGAGATCTGGTCTCCGAAGCCGGGATCCCTCCTGGCGTCTTCAACGTCGTCCAGGGGGTGGGCGAGGAGGCCGGCGCCGCGCTCGTTGCGCATCCCTTGCTGCGGCGCGTCTCCTTCACCGGCTCGCCTGAGACGGGGCGCCTGATCGGGGTCTCCGCCGCCAAGAACCTCGTGCCTTTCACCGCCGAGCTCGGCGGCAAGGGCCCCCTCATCGTCTTCGAGGACGCCGACCTCGACGCCGCCGCCGCCAGGGCGGCGGGCCAGTACGACGACGGCGGCCAGGTGTGTCTTGCGGGCACCCGTATCCTGGTTCAGGAGTCAGTCCGCGAGCCCTTCCTCGAACGTTTCCACGCCGCGGTCGACGAGCACGTCTTAGGCGATCCTCGCGAGGACGATACAACGGTTTCGCCCCTGATCCACCCCGACCACCTCGAGCGCGTCGAGGGGTTCGTCGAGCGCGCCCGCGAAAGCGGACAGAAGATAGTGCGCGGCGGGCGCCGCTCGGAGGCGGGACCGCTCTTCTTCGAGCCAACGCTCGTAGAGCCCACCTCCAACGACGCCGAAGTGGTGCAGAACGAGGTCTTCGGCCCCGTACTTACCTTCCAGACCTTCACGGGCGAGGACGAGGCGGTGGCCCTCGCCAACTCCACGCCCTACGGCCTCTCAGGCATCGTGTACACGGGCTCCATGGGCCGCGCGGACCGTATTGGGCGGCGGGTGCGCGCCGGCGTGGTATGGGTCAACACCTTCCTCGTCCGCGACCTCACGGCGCCGTTCGGCGGCATGGGCATCTCCGGCATAGGACGCGAGGGTGGGGACTACGCCCTGGACTTCTACTCCGACCTGAAGACCCTCCAGATCCTCGATGGCAGCGTGGGATGAGGGAATTCACGGCATCGACGAGCGCGTCTCGCTGCGCTCGGTCGTCGAGTCCGCGCAGGTGCCCGGGCTCTTTGTAAGGGATTGGTGCGGGCTCGTCCCGGGCCGGAAGGAGGAGAGCTGATGACTGGAGCCGAACCGAGCATCGCCTCGCGAACGGGGACCACCGAGAGCTCCAAACTCCACCGACGCGCCCTCGGGGTGCCCGACCTGATGTTCTTTATCATCGCGGCCTCGGCGCCCCTGACGGCGGTGGCGGGCGGGCAGGCCGCGACCTATCTCGTGACGGGCAACAGAGCCGTCGCTTTCATGTTCATACCCCTCGGGATCGTGCTCGCCCTGTTCACCGTCGGGTACGCGTCGATGAGCCGCTACATCGAGAACGCCGGGGCGTTCTACGCCTACGTCTCCAAGGGCCTCGGCCGGGTCTCCGGTATCGGAGCCGCGTTCATCGCGCTAATCGCCTACAACAGCATGCAGATCGGGATTTACGGCCTCTTCGGGGTCGCGATGGCCGGGTTCATGGCCGACTTCGTGGGCCTGGCGCTCCCCTGGTGGTTGTGGTGTCTCGTGGCCGGGCTCGTTATCGCGCTGCTCGGGGTGTTGCAGATCGACCTCAACGCCCGCGTTCTGGCCGTGATGCTCATCCTCGAGGTGCTGATCGTCGCGCTCTTCGACTTCGCGATCCTCGGTAACCCCGGCCCGCAGGGGCTCACGATAGTCGGCTTCAGCCCGACGGTGGCGTTCAGCACCGCCGTCGGCGCCACGCTGACCTTCTATGTCGCCTCCTTCGTCGGCTTCGAGTCGGCGGCTATATACAGCGAGGAGTGCCGGGACCCCAGGCGCACGGTCGCGCGCGCTACCTACCTGGCCGTCGGCCTGATCGCCGTCTTCTACGCCCTCTCGAGCTGGCTGCTCGGCGTCGCGGCGGGTCCGAACACCATCGTCGACCCGAACGCGCTCGTGAAGGCCGGGTTCGCGACGGACGGCGCCCCCGACCCGACGACCGTGCTGTTCATCACCGGCGCCGAGCGCCTCGGCCAGATCTGGGGCACCGCGGCGGCGCTCCTC
>Ga0126307_10001681_pt1 | contig 14686 bp, 17 predicted proteins | sample Plot28_FD_89955 | JGI IMG/M metagenome (GOLD analysis project Ga0126307, IMG submission 89955) | Serpentine soil microbial communities from UC McLaughlin Reserve, CA, USA - Plot28 | ecosystem: Environmental > Terrestrial > Soil > Grasslands | place: USA: UC McLaughlin Reserve, Lake County...
CCAGACCCGCGCGGCTTCCAGCGCCGTGTCGTCGTCCTCGGCCCAGGAGAACTGGGCCTGCAGGACGATCTCGCCGGGCTCCTTGCCGGCGTTCTCGCAGGCGCCCTTGTAGGCGTCGATTACGTCCGGGGCAGTCTCGGGATCGGCCAGGGTCCAGAGCCCGTCGGCCCAGCGCGCGGCTACGCCGGCCGCCTTCGGCCCAAAGGCCGAGACGTAGATCGGCGGCCGGCGGTTCGGGCGAGTGTGAAGAATCGCCTCGTCGGTCTCGAAGTGGCGCCCGTCGTATGACAGGCGCTCTCCGTCGAAGAGGCGACGGATGATCTCCAACCCCTCCTCCATGCGCTCGACCTGCTCTGGCACACGCGGCCAGATCGCGGCGAGCGGGGACTCGTTCAGTGACTCACCCGAACCGATGCCGAGAAATGGACGTCCCGGGAACAGGCGCTCCAGGGTCGCCCAAGCTTGCGCGATCAGCACGGGGTGGTAACGAGGCCCGGGCGGCGTCACCGCCGTCCCCAGCGCGAGGCCGTCCGTAGCCTGTCCCGCGGCTCCGAGCCAGACCCAGGCGTGCCCGGATTCTCCGGGCTCCCACCAGGGCTGGAGGTGATCGCTGCAGGCAACGCCGTCGAATCCGGCGCGCTCCGCTTCGACCGCCTGCTTGAGCAGATCCTCGGGAGGAAACTGCTCATGAGCCGCTCCGTAGAAGTAGCGCATGGTTTCGGGCTACCCAGAGGGCACAACGGACTAACCAGCGAGCTCGTCGATGGGCAGAGAGGCGAACCCATCCCCAGGCCCGACTTAATAGAATATGTCCTCTAATACTGCGCCAAAACAGCCCACCCAGGAGGAGACCATGAGCGAAAGGGACAACGCTGAATTGATCCTCGATCTCATCAAGGCTGTGGAAGAGCGGGACGCTGAGAGGCTCTTCGCCAGTTACCACGACGATGTTGAGTTCCACGACGCCTCTTCACTGCCGTACGGGGGTAGCTATCGCGGCAAGGCCGAGATCCTCGCGCGGTTCCAGGAGGACCCCGAAGACACCTGGCTGGGGACATGGGGACCGCTCCAGCCGACCGAGTCAGAGCGGCGGATGGATGCCCGGATCATCGCTGTGGCCGGTGACGAAGTCGTTGCGCTGTATCACCAGCGGGCGGTCAGCCCCGAGGGGGAACGCTTCGAGAACCCGTGCATCGGCCTGTACCAAGTGCGCGACGGAAAGCTCGCGCGCGCACAGATGTTCCACTACGACACCGCCGCGATCACTGAGTTCTTGGGGCGCTCCCACACCTGACTTCTGCGTGGCGAGCTACTCCACGTCGATCACGGCCTCGACCGCCGCTGCGACGTCCTCTTCCAGGCGCCGAGGGATGGGGGAACCGATGATCAGATACCGCCTCGCGGCGCCATACGGCAGATCGAAGGTGGCCATCAGCGTGCGGTTGAGATTGCGCCTGCTGGCTGAACCAAACAGACGCTTAGTCAAGCCGACGACGGCCCGTTCGACCGGCCGATTCAAGTCCTCGAGTTCAGCTTTCAATTCATCGTCGTCGCCCGCCTGCATCAGGTCTTCACGCCGAAAGCTGACGAGGAGGCGGGCATCCCCTGGATTGCTCCTGCAGAACTCGATGATCGAGCGACCGGCGCCGAGCGCGGCATCGCGCGGGTCCTCGGCAGCACTCGCGTCCAGAAACTCGTGCTGCGAGCGCCGCACAGCCCGAATCCAGAGGCGGGCAAGCATCGCGTCCCGGGAGCCGAAGCGGTGATAGATCGACCCGGTTGGAGCGCCGCTCGCGCCGGCAATCGCCTCGATCGTCGCGCTGGCCGCGCCCTGCTCGAGCAGCAGCTCCCTCGCCGAGTCGAGGATCGCATCGGTGGTGTGGAGGGTCGGACGAGGCATCGGCCTATCTACTCCAGATTCGATCGAACTCTGCCAAGTCGAAGGGAACCAGCCGACACTCGGAGATCAGCCCATCGCGGAAGCGATAGAGCCCGATGGTCGACCAACGGTGCTCCTCGCCGCCGATCAGCGCCGTGCCCTCCGTCAGTGCGGCGACGACCGCTCCGTCCCCCACCAGCACGTCACCTGGATGAAGCCTGAAGGTGCGCGCGGCAAGCTCGCGGCGAGCGGTGAAGTAGCCCACCACATCATCGATTCCCCGATAGGTCCCCGCTATCGAGTTGTTCCCGGGAACGTGCCAGACAACATCGTCGGTCAGCAATCCCGACAGTGGCAGGCGGTCCCCGCCGGCGTAGAAGGCTTCTTGAGCCTCGTGCAGGCGATCGAGGACGCCCACGGCTCTCTCTCGATCCAAATCAGTCCCCACCGACGACAGTACGCGCCGCAGGGCTCTTAGGCCTCAAGCAGGCGCTCCTGAATCCGCTTGACAAGGTCGGCGCGGCGGTGTCCGCGATGATCGGCGGCGATGAGCGGGGTGCCAGTGAACAGCGCATAAGCCATCAGGCAACGGATCTCCACCTCTTCCTCTTTGGAGCACAAGGCGGCGAATAGCGACCGCATGTAGTCCATCCGGCGATCGTCCACGCGCTTGATCCGCCTGGCCACGGTCTCGTCCCGCTGCGCCCAATCCCGGATAGCGAGCTCGATCTTCACCAGCTTGCCGGTGGAGCTGATGAGGGCGAACAGCCGCCCCAGCTTGGCTCTCGCGTCTCCGCCCTCGCTCTCGACGCGCTCGATCACCTGGTCAACTCCGACCTGCTCCCACGTGTCGATCATCTCGCGAAGCAGCGCGAGCCGGTCATCAAAGTGGTTGTAGAAGCCGCCCTTGGTCACACCCAACGCTCGCGCCAAGGCTTCGACCCGGACCGCCTCGGGGCCGCCGACGGCGAGCGCCTGGAGGCCCTCGTCGATCCACTTGGCTGGAGGTGTCCTGGCTGGGCGCGCCATCGCTCTCTTCCAATTATACGCGAGCGTATGATACGTTGCCGTATGTAATTCTCAATATCGAGGTGATCCCATGCAGCAATTCCGCGATGCGATTGAGAGCCGAGACCTTGACGCGCTGCTGGCTCTCTTTGCCGAGGACATCGTCTTCCGCAGCCCCGTTGTCCACGCGCCCTATCAGGGCCGCGCACAGCTGAGGCCGTTGCTCAGCGCAGTCGGCCGGGTAGTTGAGGACCTCCACTACACCCGCCAGCTGGGAGCCCGCTCGGCGGCGGATCACGCGCTTGTCTTCCGCGCCCGTGTCGGCGACCGCGAAATCGAAGGATGCGACTTCATCCACCTCAATGAGGATGGGCTGATCGACGAGATGTACGTCATGGTCAGGCCGCTCAGCGGCCTGATGGCGATGGCCGAAGCGATGAGAAACCGCGTGGGTCCGGACGAGAGCGACGAGAAAGATGAGTCCCCGGCGGCCATTCCACCCGCGCCGGCGCAGTAGCCCCTTCCAGTTGGGTCGATGGCACCACCCAGTCATATTAGAAGAGTGACTCTACTACCGACAAACGTCACGATCTACGCAGCCAGGCGCGCGGGCGGGCCCGCGCCCATCGCCTTGTGCCAGCCGGCCAGCGCGAAGGTGCCGGCCAGCCCGCGGAACGGCGCGTAGGGGGCGAAGTAGTCCTCGACCTCCTCGACGGTCGCCCTCCGGCCCAGCCCCTCCAGGTGCCCCACCAGCTTGACGTAGGCGAGGTCGCCTGCGGGGAGCGAATCGGGATCCCCGCGGCCGTGGTAGCCGAGGCATTGCATCGTCCACGGGCCGATCTCGGGGATCGCGAGCAGGCGCCGGTCGGCTTCGGCGTTGCTCAGATCGGCACGCCCTCGAGCCACCTCGCGCGCGCAATGGACCATCGCCACGGAGCGGCCCGGGCTCAGGTCCATGGAGGTCAGCTCAGCCGGCGCCCGGCCCTCGATCACGGCCGCGCCGGGGACGTCTCGGAGGGGCCACGCCCTCTTCCGGCGTGATCTCGGTACCGGCTGGTCGGAGAGAAAGCGCGGACCCCAGCGGCGCACGATCCGCCGCTGGATCTCGGCCGCGCGAGAGGTCTGGATCAACTGCTCGGTGATCGCCCAGACGAGTGCCTCCCAGGGCCAGGCTCGGCGGCGCGGTCGCACCCATGGCTTGTGACGGATCGTGGGACCGAGCAGCGGGTCGCGCTTGAAGGCGTCGTAGAACTCGCCCATCTCCTCCTCGACGGCGAGGGAGAACCGGATGCGCTCGATCGCGATCCCCAGCTCCGCCTCGGCGGCGGGACGCCGCTCGTCTGCGGATTCGATCGGATGCTCGACCAGGGCGGGGTCGATCGGCTCCGCCCTGATGTGCACGTAGCCGTCGCGCGTCTGCCAGGCCCGGGCGCGGACGGGGCTCCCGCCGACGTGGAGCATCCGCTCCACCACCCCGCGCCGGGCGCGCGCCACTCCGTCGTTCCCGCCCTGCCTGCGCAGCCGGTAGGGCCAGCGGGGCATCACCCGCTCCTCGATCACGGTCGCGTTCGCCACTGGGTGGGGCTAGCGGCCGAGGACGTGAACGTCCACCAGGAAGCTGCGGCTCGCGACCACCTTCTCGCGGCGGCGGAAGAGCCCCCGTCGCGGAGGGCGCCTCGGCGAGCGCGCAGCTCGTGCGACGGCAATGACCGCCACGCCGGCGGCGGCGCCCCCTGCGGCCGCCACAGCGAGGGGGCCAACCTCGCGACCCCAGATCTCGATCGTGCGGCCCTGGACTCGGACCGGCAGCGGCCGGACCGGCTCCGCCTCGATCACTTCCTCGGCCTGTTGAAGCTCCTCACTCACCTGGCTCATCCTAAAGGCGGGTCAAGACCCTCCCAAATTGTTTTCTCCGAAGGAGCGCGGGGAAGCTCGTTTTTAGATGCCGGAAATGGAGTTGACGAGCACCGCCTTCGCCGACGGAGCGGCGATTCCCGTTAAGCACAGCTGCGATGGGCAGAACCTCTCGCCCCCGCTGGCTTGGAGCTTCTGCCCGGAAGGCACGCGCTCCCTCGCCCTGATCGTCCACGACCCGGACGCCCCCTCCGGCGATTTCACCCATTGGCTCGCCTGGAACATCGACCCCGAGCCGGGAGGCCTCGGCAACGGCACGATGGCCCCCGCCGAGGGACTCAACGGGCGCGAAGAAGCCGGATACATGGGACCGTGTCCGCCTCCCGGCGACGGCCCCCACCGCTACTTCCACGAGCTTCATGCCCTCGACGTTGAGCTGGACCTCGAATCCGGCGCCTCACGGGAACAGCTCGAGGGTGCCCTCGACGGCCACGTGCTCGGCAAGGCCCAGCTCGTCGGGACCTTCGAGCGCCCCTAGAGCGACTTCTCGTAGAGCCGGTAGCGCTTCACGATGGTGCCGCCCATGCCCTCCATGGCGCGGTTCATAGGTTCGTTGACCTCGAGGATCCAGCCCTCCTCGCCACCGCTCACCCCGACCTCCGCCGCCGTCTCGATGTGCCGGACGTAGAAGCGCGCCGCGATCCCGGTGTGCTGGTGCTCGGGCTTCACTCCGAGCGCGAAGACTCGCACCCGGTCGATCTTGCGCTTGCCGAGCAGAAAGCGCAGCCAGCCCAAGGGCAGCAGGCGCCCATTCATCTTCTTCGTCACCTGATTGATGTCGGGGAGGGTCAGCGCGGCGCCCATGATCTCGCCGTCCCGCTCGGCCATGAACGTCCAGCGCGGATCGAGGACCTGCTTCAGGTTCTTCGCTTGGAACGCGACTTCCTCATCGGTGATCGGGACGAAGCCCCAGTTCTTCTCCCAGGCCGAGTTGTAGACCTCCATGAAACGCCCGATCTCCGCCTCGAGATCGCGCTTGTTCATGTTGCGGACCGTTATCCCGTGCTCTGACTCGACCTTGTCGGCGACGGCATGGATGGCGTCGGCGAACGCGTCTCCCTCCTTCAGCTCACCCATCTCCAGGTTCCACATGAGGAGGTCCATCGTCTTGCCGTAGCCGAGCGCCTCGAGCCGCTCCCTGTAATAGGGCGGATGCCACGGCTCGAGGATGCAGGGGTGGTGGTCGTAGCCCTCGACCAGCAGCCCGCACTCGTCATTGGTCGTGAAGTCCATCGGTCCCACCAGCCGGTCGCGACCCCGCTCGCGGATCCAGGACTCGGCTGCGCCCAGGAGGGCTTCGAAGATCGCCGGGTCGTCCTCGGCCTCGATGAAGCCGAACTGCCCGTCGCTGCCCCCCTGGAACTGGTCCCAGCGGCGGTCGACCTGAGCGGTGATCCGGCCGACCGGCTCGCCATCTCGCCAGGCGAGGAAGTACTCGGCTTCGGCGTGCTTGAAGTAGGGATTCTTCTCCTTGTTCAGGAACTCGCGCCGCTCGAAGAGCAGCGGCGGAACCCAGGGAGTGCCCTGATGGAGCCGGAACGGGAGCTTGATGAACTGCTTGAGCTCGCGACGGCCCTCCACCGGCCTTACGTCGATCGTCACGCGCGGAAACTACAGCCCCGGCCCGCGAGCACGCGGGCCGGGGCTGTTCAGCGGCCTACTTCTTGATCTTCTTCTTCAGCTTCACCTTCAGCGACTGGGTGTGAACACTTCCGCCGTTCGGGGTGTAGCTGACCGCGAGCGTGAGTTTCACCTTGCCCTTCTCGTTCAGCTTCCGCCGCTTCTTGCCCTTCGCCTTGATCACCAGCTGCGCCTGACCCGCGCCGACCGACTTGCTGGTCACGGCTCCCGCCGCGGATGACTTGACGCCCTTGCCTGAGGCGATCAGGTCGCCCGCAAAGTCAACGCCGGCCGTGACGACCGCGGTGCCCTTTTTCTTGTTGCGGCTGATCCCGTCGATCGTGAAACTGCTGCTGACCTTGGTGGCCCGGTCGAGGACGCGGTACCAGTCGTTCCGGTAAGTCTCGCCGGGCTCGCCGTCGGACCCGCAGCAGAAGTCCCAGGCCAGATATGTGACGACTCCCGCGCCGTAGGGGACCATGAACGCCCACGTGCCGTCGGGGCCGGAATAGAGCGTGGTCCCCGGGGTGCCGCTGAGCAGGTCCGTTGCGCTCAGGTCGGTCAGGCTCGGGGGGCCGCCGGCGAATGGCGTACCCGCCGCGCCCGGCTGGAGCGTCCCCGTGATCGCTTCGTCGGACGTATTGGACACGTTCGCCGTGTTGAAGCCGAAGACGGCATTCATGAACGGGGCCTCATCCTCGTGCGCGCCGGTGATGATGACCGGCTTTCCGCCCTTGACGTAGTCGCTGATCGCCGTCAGCGTGGTCGCGCTCAGGTCCGTTTCAAAGCATCCGGGTGCGTCCTCGCCGATCATCAGGACGTCGAAATCCGTCTGGGCCAGGGCTGCCCCCCACGCGGCATCCGAGCACCCGTCGAACCCGACTTCGCCCGGAGGAGCGAACGTGCTGCTGGTGACCGCGGCGAGCCGGGCCGGGTCCAGGTCGTGGCCGCTGGAGTACAGAATCCGCGCCGCCGAAGCGGTGGCCGGCACAGCAAAAGCCAAAACAGCCAGAAGAACCGCGGCCAGCGTCAATCCGGCCAGCGGCGAACGTGTCGAACGCATCAATCCCTCCCTTGTCGTAAGTCCCCTAAATCGCGACGAGCCTACACGACTACTTCTTGTGCTTCTTCTTCAGCTTGACCTTCAGCGACTGGCTCTGGGGGCTGCCACCGGTGGGGGTGTAGGACAGCGCGACGTTGAGCTTCACCTTGCCCTTCTCATTCAGCTTCCGCCGCTTCTTCCCCTTCGCCTTGACCACCAGCTGCGCAGTACCGACGCCGACCGCCTTGCTGATCACCGCCTGGCCGGCGGAGGAGGCCTTGACGCCCTTCCCGGAGCCGACCAGCTCGCCGGAGTTCGGAAGGGTAACCGTGATCGTCGCGGTGCCCTTCTTCTTGTTGCGAGTGACCCCGTCGACAGTGAACGTCGTGGCGTACTGGATGGCGCGGTCGAGCACGCGATACCAGTCCTCCTCGTCGGCCGAGGGGTTCCCGCAGCCTCCATCGGCGTCCCCACAGAGGTCCCAGGCCGCGTACACAAGCTTGCCGAGACCGACCTTGGTCAGGAAGACCCAGGTGCCCTCGGGACCGGAGTAGATCGGCGTCCCAGGCGTCCCGCTCAAGAGGTTCGTTTCACTCGGGTCGGTCAGCGTCGTCGGGCCGCCGGCGAATTGCGTGCCATTCGCGCTCGGCAAGAGCGTGCCCGTCAGGCCGCCGTTTTCAGTATCCGAGGTCTCCGTCGTGCCGAATCCAAAGACAGCGTTCATGAAACCGGTCTGGTCACCATGCGCGCCGGTTTGGATGTAGGCGTGCCCGGCGTTGACGAAGTTGCGGATGGCGGTCAACGTGTCCGGGCTCAGGGTGTTCGAGCAGTCGGGGGCGTCCTCCCCGACGATGAGGACGTCGTAGTCCGTGCGGGCGAGGGCGGATGCCCATTCCGAATCGGAGCAGCCATCGAATCCCTCGGGTCCGGGGGCCACAACTGTGTGCCCGCCGAACGTCGCAAGCCTGGATGCATCGATGCTGTGCCCGCTCGCGTACAGAACCCGTGCCGCCGATGCAAGGGCCGGCAGCGCCAGAGCGAGAGTGGCCAGAAGCCCAAGCGAGATCGTCAGCTTGCGCAGCCGCGAACGTTTCCACCCCATGTCATCTCCTCCTCGTCAGAACTCCCTGTCATGCGCGAGGCTATACCTGCAACGGCGGGAGTGTCAACCACATGCGAGACTTCCCGGGCATGTCCGACTCCACCAAAACGCCGGTGGACGTCTTCGAGAAGGCCCGGACCCACGACCGGGTCGAGCAGCTCGAAGCCGCCAAGCAGGGCGACCTCCTCCCCTACTTCCGCATCCTCGAGTCCCAGGCGGGGCCTGTGGTCGAGATGGAGGGCCGGGAGACGATCATGCTCGGCTCCAACAACTACCTGGGGCTGACCACCGACGAGCGCGTCAAGCAGGCCGCCCGCGACGCTTTGGAGCAGTACGGGACCGGCGTCACCGGCTCTCGCCTGCTGAACGGCACCACGCCGATGCACGTCGACCTGGAGCGCGAGCTCGCCGAGTGGATGGGAACCGAGGACGCGATCGTCTTCACGACCGGCTACCAGTCGAACCTCGGCGCGATCAGCTCGATCCTGGAGCCCGGCGACACCGTGATCTGCGACTCGGGCGACCACGCCTCGATCCTCGACGGCTGCAAGCTCTCCGGCGCCCGCCTCCGCCCCTTCCGCCACAACCGGATGGACAAGCTCGAGACGATGTTGGAGCGGGCCGCCTCCGATGGAAGCGGCACGCTCGTGGTGGTCGACGGAGTCTTCTCGATGGAGGGCGACGTCTGCGACCTGCCGCCGATCGTCGAGCTGTGCAGGCGTTTCGGCGCGAGGCTGATGGTCGACGAGGCCCATGGAGTCGGTGTCCTCGGCAAGCGCGGCGCCGGCGCCTGCGAGCTGTTCGGGCTCGAGGACGACGTGGATCTCCGGATGGGGACCTTCTCGAAGAGCCTCGCCTCCTGCGGCGGCTTCATCGCCGGCTCCGAAGAGGTCATCGAGTATCTGCGGATCTCCTCACGATCATTCATCTTCAGTGCCTCGGCAGTTCCGGCCGCGGTCGGCGCGGCCCTCGGCGCTCTCCGAATCGTCCGATCCGAGGGGCCCGAGCTGATGGCGCGGCTCCTGGAGAACGCGGCCTATCTGCGCCAGGGCTTCCGGGATATGGGGCTGAAGGTCGTCGAGCCGGGCACCCTGCCGGATGGGACCGAGGCCACCACTCCGGTGGTGCCGGTGATCGTCGGCGAGGACTGGCAGGCCGTCCTGTTCTGGAAGGCGCTCTTCGATGCTGGCGTCTATACCAACGTCGCTCTCCATCCCGCCGTCCCTCCGGGCGGCGCGCTCCTCCGGACCAGCCTGATGGCCACCCACGATCGCGACCAACTCGATCGCGCCCTGGAGATCATCGCCGACGTCAAGGGCCGCTTCCCGGATCTGCCGACCGGATAGGAGATGTTTCGGAATCTTCCGGCGCGGGTAGTCAGTCGGGTTTCGTCGCCGCCGTGTCCATCTCGGATGGACACCGACTCAAGTCACGGACAAAAGATCTGCTCTTAGCGAACGGGATGATTTTTTGGGTGTTGACGGTCGGCGCGGGAGATGTGTAGTTTCCCCCTCGCCGCGCGCTTCCGGGGCAGGGAGCGGACGGGAACAGATTGAGGAGAGGACCGTCCACTTCCCCCGGCTCGTAAAGAGCGACTGGGTGCCGCCGGCTTCAACTAAGCCCGCCAATTCAATTCCTGACCTAGCAGGAGGGAGACCTGTATGTCTGCTGCTTCGACGATTGCCCCTGTCCGCCCCATCCCCACCATCGCCCCCCGGCGTCTTGAACCGACGGTCGTCGAACCGCAGACTCAGTCAGAACCCAGACAGCGAGGTACCGAGCAGTGCATGGAGGCCCTCGCCCGCGCCAACCAGGTCCGTCTTGCCCGCGCCGCGCTGAAGAGGGACATCGGCGCCGGGCGCCGGTCCGTCACCGAAGTGATCGTCGAGTCCCCGTGGGAGGCCGACAGCATGAGTCTCAGCGAGCTGCTCTGCAGCCAGCGTCGCTGGGGCCGGGCCCGCTCCAGGAAGCTGCTCTCGTCGGCCGCCCTCGGAGAGGGCAAGAAGGTCGGCACCTTGACCGAGCGCCAGCGGAGGATCCTGGTCGGCGCCCTCGAGGCGAAGCTCGGCAACCGGCTGAACTAGCCGCCCGGCGGCGGGCGGTTCACCCCCTGAGGCGATAGAGGGCGCCGCCGGAGCGTCGACGAAAGGCCGAACCGAAGAGGTAGGCGGCGCCCCCGAACGCCAGCAGCCCGGCGACCGCACAGATCGCCGGGCTGATCTTCGTCGCGATCCAGAGCCCTCCGAAGACCGGCACGCCGACGGCGGCCGAGAGCAGCAGGGTGTGCGAGCGGAACGCCGCATAGTGCTCGCGAATGGAGAGCTCGAGGCCGGCGAGCGAGGCGAGCCCGAGCCCGACCGCGATCATCACGAACCCCTGCGGGGGCGGCACGAAGAAGCCCACGGCCAGCAGGACGACGCCGATGAAAATGACGATCTCCGTCAGCGGGAACGAGCCCCAGGGAGCCTCGGGCCGGTCGTCGGCGCTGCGCTTGCGGGGTGCCGCTGCAGGTGCGGGAGCCGGGACAGGCGCCGGTCCCGTCGATGACTGTCGCCTGCGGCGCTTGCGTCTCTGGCGTTTGGTGGGCATTCAGGGGGCCGGAGCCCCTCGGCTAACGGACAACCGGAGGAGATCTTGACGCGCCACCAGCTCATCAGCATGCCGAGCACGCCCCACTTCGGTTTGACGTGCCAGTGCTTGCAGCCGGGCTCACCGATGTCCTCGTTGTAGACCCGCTCCCACTTGTGAGAGGCGGGATCGGCGAGCATCTCCTCGATCAGCTCGCGGTTGGATTCCTCGACGACGGCGTAATCATGGAGGTCCGCCTTGACCTCCTGGATGCGGACGGCGAGGCCGTCGCGCACCTTCTCAAGCTCGTCGACCGAAAGCAACCGCGGCCCGCCCATCCCCACAACGGAGAAGTCGATTCCCTGGCGCGGGAAGGCGGAGCCGAAGAGCCGGGCGAGCGCCAGTTCCATCGCGGCGATCTGACGACGAAGGTCGGCGCGCGCCTCGCGCTCGTCGTGCTCATAGAGACTCGTGTCGAGGCCGTCGGGCGGGGCCGGCGGCACGAGCGACTCCTCGGGCGCGATCTGCACCTCGGGGACGTCAGTGCGTTCGAGCAACTCCTCCATCGATCCTCCTCTTACCGATTCTACGCGCGCAGGGCGCTGCCTGCCACCCATAAGGCCTCTTCGAGCGCGATATCGGGCACGCCTCGCACGCCGATCGCCGCGAGCAGTACGCGGTCGGTGCCGCGCTTGACTCCACGCCCTTCCGCGGTCCGGTCGAACAGGATCCCGAGCGCGCGCTTCTCGTCCGCGACGACGATCGTGCCCTCGGGAAGCGGGGAGACACGGCCCTCGAATCCCTCGCCCTCGGCCGAGAGGCGCAGCCCCAACCGCCCGTCGACCCGGTCGGCGTCGAAGGCCCGCAGCGCGACACCGACCTCGACCATGGCGATAGTCAGCGCGTCATCGACCCGGTTGCGGCTCTTGAAGCTGCCGTCGTGCATGCGCTCGAAGATCAGCTGCTCGATCGGCGTCCGGGTGGTGTCCGGGTCGAGGCCGATGTGGCGGAAGAAGACGCGGTAGGCCCACGGAATCGGCTTCTGGCGGAGCTGAATCGCCTGCGCGCCGGCGATCCGGTCGCTGAGCGAACGGAGGCGCTCCCTCAGAGCCTCCGGGCTGCGCCCAGTGGCTGTCTCCATGGGCGTGGAGACGATCGAGAGACCTGGAAACTCCTCGGCCAGGACCGGATCGATCCAGCCCGGCTCGGGGGCGACCTCCCACTCCTGCGGCAGTTCCGCCATCAGCGGACGGTCGCCGCCCGCTGCTTCGAGGCGGAGATCAGGGCGTCGATCTTGGCGAAGAACTGCCGGTCGTCCAGATGCCCGATCGAGGTGGCCTCGAAGATCCCGCCCGGGTAGGCGTAGACGAAGGTCGGGCAGCCCCCGACGCGATAGAGGTTCGAGAGAGCGCCATCGCGATCGAGGCCCACCGGGTGTGTCCAGTCGCGCTCCGCGATCAGCTTGCGGACCTCGGAGTCGCTGTCGCGCACGTCGACCGCGAGAAAGTTGACCCTCGGCGAGTATCGGCGGTAGGCCGCCTCGAAGACGTCCTCCTGATTCTCGCAGTCACCCCCGCGCGTGAACCAGAACGAGAGCACCAGCGGCTTGTCGAAGAAGTCGCACACCCGGAGCGCGCCCGCCACGTCGACCTTGCACGCCGGAGTCCGCCGGTTGCTCTCCGGACACGGGATCCGCGCCGCGTCGCAGTCGTCCTGCGCGATGTTGGCGTCGCCGCTCGTCCCGGCTCGCGCGTTCGGCACCGCGAACTGCGACAGCGGCATGTCACCCTCGTTGCTCGCGCCGAGCACGCCCTTGTTCTTCGTCGAGATCGTGTTGATCCCGGCGACGGCGATCAGGGCGATGAACGCCATACCCACGATCAGCGAGTAGACGGTGGTGCGCTTCGGGCGCTCGCTGGGCTCCTTGCCGGGGCTTCCGTCTCCTCCGCCGTTGTCCACGGCCCCAATGCTCCCCTATGGGACGGATTGGCTGGGTGCCACCTGCCCAGGCTGGCTGCGCTGGGGCAGGGGGAAGCCCTCCTCCGCCCAGACCACAGTCGCCGGCAGCACCAACATCACGCCGGCGAGGGCGACCAGCAGGTCTGCGACAGTCACCAGGCCGAAGTCGCGGAGCACAGGCGCCACCGAAATCAGGCCGATGTCGTCGAACAGGGGCAAGCCCGCGATCGCCAGAACGGCGAAGCCCGCGATCGCCGTCACGCCAGAGGCAAGGACCGCCGCACCCGTCCGCAGGTACGTGCGCCGCAGCGCCTCTCCGACTGAGTGTCCGGCCGTGCGCTCGCTGGCGTAGCGGGCGGAGAGGATCACGCTGAACTCGGTCGCGATCGCGATCACCAGGGCCCCTAGGGTCGCCGACATCGGGTTGAGCGAGATGCCGAGGGCCGCAACAACGAGGCCTGACCAGCCCGTGGCCATCACGACCGGGATCAGCGGGATCACGGCACGGCGCACCGAGCGGTAGATCAGGGCCAGGACGACCCCGACCGCCAGCAGCCCGACCAGGGGCAGCCACCAGCGGCTCTGTGAGAGATCGGTGTTCGCCTCCGCGGCAAGCACGGGCAGACCGGCGAGCTCGACGGTGGTCCCCGGCGGCGGCGAGGGCCCGTCGGGCGGATTGATCTGCGAGCGGATGTCGTCGATCAGGTCCTGCTGGTCCGAGAGCGGCTGCACCCTGATGCCGAAGGCGATGTCGGCCGTGTCCCCGATCGGGGTTGTCCCGGCCGTCGGATCGCACGGTCCGCGGTGACTGATCACGATCTGCGAGATGAAGCAGGGCAGCGCCTGGACCAGGGCGTGAACGTCCCCCACGCTCTGGGTCGAGGCTGCCGAGGAACCCGATGAGGCGGAGCTCGCTCCGCCGAAGAAGTCCGTCAGCGAGAGGGCCGGGCAGATCTGGGCGTCTGCACAACTCGGGTTGGCCCCGGAGAAGCCGTGGCGGGCGAGGACTCGCTGCTGGAAGCCCTGTGCCCAGGAGATCACCGCCGGGCTGGTCGGATCGTCGGCCTTGACGGTCACGTTCACGTCCCCCGAGATCCCCGTCTCCTTCTCCAGCTCTTTCAGATCCTTGAGCGCGGCGAGGTTGGAGGGGGCGAGGTCGCGGATGTCGGTCTCGACTCCCGTCCCGGCGCTCGCGACCCATCCGCAGACCGCGAGCAGCAGGCCGGCGGCGAGGACCCGCCTGGGGCTGGCGATCGCCATCGCGATCGCGGCGACACCGATGGACTGAAGCCGGGCCGCGACCCCCTGGAAGCGCCGGGGACCGCTCGGCGGTGGCTCGGCAGTCACTCCCCGCGACCCACGCCAGCCGGAGAGCCCGAGTGCCGCGAGCCCGCCGGTGAGGGCCACGACGAACGCGAGCGCGACTCCCATGACGAGCAGCAGCCCGAAGGAGCGCACGAGCGGGCTCGGAGAGAGCGCGAAGGCCGCGAAGCCGGCGATCGTCGCGATGCAGGCGGCGCCGATCACCGGTCCTCCACCGCCGGCGGCGGTCGCCACGGCTCGGCCTGGAGGCGCGCCCTCCGATCTCGCCTCG
>Ga0126307_10001682_pt1 | contig 14681 bp, 16 predicted proteins | sample Plot28_FD_89955 | JGI IMG/M metagenome (GOLD analysis project Ga0126307, IMG submission 89955) | Serpentine soil microbial communities from UC McLaughlin Reserve, CA, USA - Plot28 | ecosystem: Environmental > Terrestrial > Soil > Grasslands | place: USA: UC McLaughlin Reserve, Lake County...
GCGGGCGGCGTCGATGTCATCGACGACTAGCAGCAAGCCCTGCAGCGAACCCGGCGTCATCGTGTTCGTTCCCTCTCCGAACTGGATCGAAGCCGGGGAGCCCGGCGGGGTGAACTGCACCCCACGGGTGTCTGGGCTGGGTTTGAAGTCGATGTCGAGACGCCACCCCAGGCGCTGGTAGAAGGCCTTGGCGCGGTCGACGTCGGCGACCGGCAACACCGTTACCTCGAACCTCATCGGGACGCCCGCGACGCCCGACGCTTCGGTCGCGGCTTCATTGCCGGGCTGCGTACTGCTCATGAAGGACTCCGTGGGTTGGGTCGTTTGCAGATCGAGCGCTCAGGGGCACCGGATAACATGTTCCCGCCCTGCTCGCGAGGCGGGATGGCGCGCAGGGCGTGCGTGGCGATGCGCGGGTCGCTGGGGACGGGGGACGCGGCCGATGGCGGGAGCACGAAGCCGCCGCGGTCGAGCAGCACCTGTTCGCGGGCCGTGGTGGCGGCGAGCAGCTCGTGGCCGGGGGCGAGGCCGATCGTCCCCATGAACGGCACGCCGGGGATGCGGATGCCGGGGAGGTCGGCGGAGGCGGCCCAGCCGCCGGCGATGTCCCAGTTGACCTTGAAGGGCTCGGGGAACATGTCGCAGAGGAACCCGAACCGGGGACCTGGACGGTGTAGCGGTAGCGGTCGGGCTCGATGTCGAGGATCTCGATGTCGAGCAGGTCGCTGACATAGGGGGTGACCTCGTGCGATCAGTGATGCGTTCCACGGGGGGCACATCAGGCCGCGGGAGGTCGTCGGATGCTGGGCGGCCGGCCGCCGGTCAGGCGGCATCAACATCGACGCATGATCCGAGCCTACGCGCCGCTGCACCTAGGCTTGGTTCGCCCTCCGCGGGAAGGAGCAGGACATGGACGTGGGGATCGGTCTTCCCAACGCGTTGCTGGACGTAGATGGGCCCGAGCTCGTCGTATGGGCTCAGCGAGCGGAGCAACGCGGCTTCTCGGTCCTCGGCACCATCGGCCGTGTCGCCTACGGCTCGCACGAGGAGCTGATCGCACTGGCAGGCGCGGCCGGTGCGACGGAGCGGATCGAGCTCATGACCACTGTGTTGGTGGCCCCCCCGCGTCAGGCGGTCCTCCTGGCGAAGCAAGCTGCCACGCTCCAAGCTCTCTCCGGCGGACGGTTCCGTCTGGGGTTGGGCATTGGCGGGCGCGACGACGACTGGCTCGCGCTGGGCGAGGAGCCGAAGAACAAGGGCCAAAAGCTCGAGGCGCTCATCGCCACGTGCCGCTCGGTATGGGCGGGGCGAAAGCCCGAGGGCGCCCTACTGCCTGTGGGGCCGGAGCCGCCACACCTTCCCATCGTGCTAGGCGGGTACTCGGATTCCGCTTTTCGCCGGGCCGGCCGGCTAGCGGACGCCTTCGTGGCGGGACCCATGCCGCCCGAGGCCGTGGCGGGCGTCTACGACGCGATCAAGGCCGCTGCCACGGAAGCGCAACGCGACGCACCGGCGCTCTACGCGGCCCGCTACGTGGCCATCGGCGACGATGTCGCCGATGAAGCCGACCGCAACGCGCGCAGCTACTACGGCTTCGGGGGTGATGCTCTGGTGCAGATGGTGCAGGACGGCATCCTGCGCTCGTCCGACGACGTGCGTGAAGCGCTCCGCGACTTGGAGCAGGCAGGTGTGGTCGAACTGTGCCTATGGCCACTCGCTCGCAGCGTCGACCAGGTGGACCGGGTCGCCGACGCTGCTCTGTAGGCCGGCCGTGGCGATGTCGGACAGAACGGACAGAAACGGTGCTCACGGCGGTTGCTCCGCTCCGGCGGAGGCGGACGCCGTCACGATGGTGCCGTGCGGTGCACCGGGGATCACGCCGGCGAACAGGTAGTCGGCCCGCACCGCCACCGTGACCACGACGCCGGCGTCGCCGACCGTGACCGTCGGCGGCTCGGCCAGGTGCGGGGCCAGCTCGCTGGCCGCCACGGATAGCGCCACCACCCGCCGGGCTGACTCCGGGTCGACGCGGAACGCCCCCGAGCGCAGCGCCGCCCGGTCGGCCGCGGCGGTCGCGGCGTCGTTGGCGGCGGCCGCGGCCAGGTCGAAGGCCTGCCGCTGGCGCAGCTGCACGACGGCCATGTCGACGGCGATGGAGGCCAGGATGAGCACGACCAGCACGCCGGCGGGCATGAGCATGAGGGCGCTGCCCCGGTCATCTCGGCCCCGTCGACGGCGTCGGTAGAGACGATCGAGGAGCGGGATCACCCGCACGCCTCGGCATCGCCGGGCACGCCGTCCCGGAACGGGTCGACGAGCTCGCTGTGGGAGCTGGTCACGGTGAACCCGGCGCCGAACCCGCCGACCCAGGGCAAGGTGAGCGCCGGGACCTCGTAGCTGGCGGTGAACGTGGCCCGGGCGCAGCGGGTGTAGCCGCCGGCCAGCCCGCTCAGCGCCACGGTGCCCCGCTCGGGGTCGCGCCCGTACGCGGCGAGGGCCTCGAGCCCGATGTCGACGGACCGGGCCTCGGCCTCGCCGGACCGGTCCGCCGCCGCCAAGTCCGCCTCGACGAACGAGCGCGTCGCCTCCCGGGCGGCGGCGTCGGTCGCCAGCTTGGCGTCCACCACGGCCCACGCGTTGACGACCAGGAGGGTGCCGACCACGAAGATGAGCAGGCCGAACGGCAGCACCTCGATGCCGCCCACCTGGCCCCTGTCGTCGCCACGGCCACCGCCACGGCCGCAGCTCCCAGGGACTCCGATGATCGGGTTGCGCCTCGCCCCAGCTGCAGCGCTCATGCTCCGGCCGCTCCGTCGCCGTGCTCGGCGTCCCGGGGGACGGCCCCGGCCCCGGGCCGACGGTGGGACCCCGCCGTCGGCGGCGGGCGCTGGTCGGGCCGGTCGCGACCCTGGTCGGTCATCGGATCGCGTCCGCCTGGCTCCGGTGCGGTCACAGAGCCGGGGTCGGCCGGTGGCGGACCGCCGGGCCCGGGCGGCGGGGCCGGGAGGGGCGGCGTGGCAGCGTCGGACGCGTCGGGGGCCTCGGCGCCGGCCTCGACGGTCAGGTCGCCGCTGCGGACGGCGCCGTAGCCGGCGCCCCCGCGCCGGCCGTCCACGTCGTCCGCGTCCTCCACGTCGTCCGCGTCGCTCGTGCCAGCCCCGTCGTCCTCCGCGCCCGCCGGGATCCGGGTGATCAGGACCCGACCGATGCGCCGACCCTGCACCCGCTGGGCCACGAGGCGCCACCCGGCCACGTCGACGGCCTCGTCCTCCATCGGCACCCGGCCGAGCTCGTGGTAGAGGAGCCCGCCGATCGAGTCCCAGTCGCCCTCGGGCAGGTCGGCGTGCAGCAGGTCGTTCACCTCGTCGAGAGCCGTGCGGGCGTGAACCCGCAGGTCACCCCCGGGCAGAGGCTCGATGACCGGGTCCTCGACGTCGAACTCGTCGACGATCTCGCCGACCAGCTCCTCGATGAGGTCCTCGAGCGTGACCAGGCCGGCGGTGCCGCCGTACTCGTCGACGACGATCGCCATGTGGAACTTGTCGCGCTGCATCTCGCGCAGCAGCTCGGGGACCCGCTTGGTCTCGGGCACGAGGTGCGGGGCTCGCAGCAGCTCGGACACGCGCTCGGCCTCGAGGCCGTCGCGCTCGGCCCGCATGAGGTCCTTCGCGAAGACCAGGCCGATGACGTCATCGATGCCCTCGCCCCGCACGGGCAGGCGGCTGTAGCCGTTGAGCAGCACGACCTCCATCACGTCGGCGACCCGGAACGAGGCGTCGACCGTGACCATGTCGGGCCGCGGCACCATGACCTCCCGCACGATCGTGTCGCCGAACTCGATGATCGACTCGATCAGAGCGCGCTCGTCGGCCTCGATCACGCCCTCCTCGACGCCGCGCTCGGCGATGGCGAGCAGCTCCTCCTCGGAGAGGAACGGCCCCTGCTCCAGGCCCTTGCCAGGCACCAGCATGTTGGTGAGGCCGATGAGCAGCTGGGACAGCAGGCGGACCGGCGGTAGGCCGACGAGGAAACGCACCTGACGGGCCGTCACCAGCGCCGCCCGTTCCGGGTTCAGCACCGCCCAGGTCTTCGGCGCCGACTCGGCGAGGACGAACACGACGAGCACGTTGACGGCCGTGGCCACGACCAGGCCCACGACGCCGAAGATGCGGTCGCCGACGATGCCCACCAGCGTCGCCTGCACGAGCTGGCACAGCAGTGCGAGGAAGCGCACCGGCGTGAGGAAGGAGCGCGGCGCGTCGACCAGGTCGCGCAGCGCCGTCGCACCCCGCCGGTGCTCCTCGACCAGGGCCTCCACCTTCGAGCGGTTGAGCCGGGTCAGCCCCGATTCGGCGAGCGACAGAAACGCCGTGAGGAGTAGCAGCACCCCGATCGCGGCGACCATCGCGAGCTCGGTGCCAGCGAGCGTGGCGGCGAGGACGGGCACCGGCCCCCTGTCCGCGGCACCGGCGGCGCCGAAGATCGCCTCGGCCGCCGACGGGGTCGGCGCGGCGAGCGACGGCGGCGGCACGGTCATGGCCGGGAGCGATGGAACCGGTCGAGCAGTGCGCGCTCCCGCGCCTGCATGACCGCCGTCTCGTCGGGTTCGGCGTGGTCGTGGCCGAGCACGTGGAGCACGCCGTGGACCACGAGCAGCGCCATCTCGTCGTCGTAGGTGCCGGCGTGGTCGGGAGCCTGGCGGTCGGCCACCGCTGGACACACGACGACGTCTCCGAGCAGCAACGGCATGTCGCCGTCCTCGGCCTCCTCGCGATCGGGGCCGGTCGTGCCCGCGTCGGGCCAACGCCCCCCGGTCACCGGGTCGTCGATCGGGAACGCCAGCACGTCGGTCGGGCCCTCGGCGTCCATGAACCGCGTGTTGAGGTCGGCGATCGCCTCCTCGTCGACGAAGAGCAGCGATAGCTCGGCCTCGCCGCGCACGCCCTCGGCCACCAGGACCTGTCGGGCCAGCTCGACCCAGCGCTCCACGTCCACCGTGCCGGCGGCCTGCTCGTCGGCCCCGAACACGACGACATCGCCCTCGGGCCCGTGGCGGTGGGGGCGCGCGGCGGGCCGGGGCACGCCGGCGTGCTCGCCGGGGCGGGCACCGTCGGACAGCGGACCGGTCACCGGGGCTCGGCCGAGCGGCCGGCGGTGTCGACGCGCTCGTAGGCGTCGACGATGTCCTGGACGATGCGGTGGCGCACGACGTCGCCCGAGCTGAGGTGCACGAACGCGAGGCCGTCGATGCCGCTGAGGACGCGTTCGAGGCCGGCCATCGCGCTGCGGCCGTTGGGCAGATCCACCTGCGTCATGTCGGCGGTGACCACGGCCCGGGACCCGAACCCGATCCGGGTCAGGAACATCTTCATCTGCTCGGGCGTCGTGTTCTGGGCCTCGTCGAGGATGATGAAGCTCTGGTTCAGCGTGCGGCCGCGCATGAACGCCAGCGGCGCCACCTCGACGGTGCCCCGGTCGACGAGCCGCTGGGCGCCCTCGGGCTCGACCATGTCGAACAGGGCGTCGTAGAGCGGGCGCAGGTAGGGGTCGATCTTGGCGGCGAGGTCGCCGGGCAGGAAGCCGAGCCGCTCGCCGGCCTCGACCGCCGGCCGGGTGAGGATGATGCGGTCGACCTGCTTGGCCTGCAGCGCGTGCACGGCCATGGCGACCGCCAGCCACGACTTGCCGGTGCCGGCGGGCCCGATCCCGAAGGTGATGACGTTGTCGCGGATGGCGTCGACGTAGCGCTTCTGGCCGGCGGACTTGGGGCGCACCGTGCGACCGCGCGACCCACGGAACACCTCGGCGCTCAGGACCTCGGACGGGCGCTGGTCGTCGCGCACCATGTCGATGGTGCGCGTCACGCTGGTGGGCTCGAGCCGCTCGCCGCGCTCGAGCAGCAGCACGAGCTCCTCGAAGAGGTGACCCACGCGCTCGGCCTCGCCGCCGGTGATGGCGATCTCGTTGCCCCGGACGTGGATCTCGACGTCGTCGAACGCCGACTCGACGACGCGGAGAAGCTCGTCGCGGTGACCGAGCAGGTCGGCCATGAGGTGGTTGCCGGGGACGGAGATCTTGACCTGCGTGGTGGCCACGAGGCAACAAGACTACGTCAGCGGTGTCGCGATGCGCGCAGGTTGATCGTGGGTGTCACCGCGTCGAAGCGGCGATGGGGCGGTTACGCTGCGTAATCTTCTGACTACTCGTCAGAAAGGACCCCGTGAACCTCGCGCAATAGCATCTACCTGCACCTCCGTGGGTCCTCGACCGCCGTCCGACAGCGTTCTGCAACGAATACGCACGGTGAGCGGGCGCGAGGTTACGCAATGAGGTCTATGATGACGGCGTGCGAGCTCATGGTGTGGCGGACACGGCGGGCGAGTCAGGGCTGTCGGACCACGCGTGCTGCGTGTACCGATCGGACGACGAGCTCGACGAGTATCACGAGATCGCGGTCGACTTCCTCCACGACGGGCTGGGGCTGGGCCAGCGATTGATGGTCGTCAGCGAGCGCAGGATCGACGCCGTGGTCGCCGATCTGGCCGTGCTGGGCCATCCCGAGGAGCGCCACCGGCGCGGCGAGCTGCTGGTGGTCCCGCTGTCCCAGCTGCACTCCGGCGGCGGTGCCGTCGACGCCCGGGCCCAGGTGGCGGCCCACGCCGCCCGGCTCGAACAGGCCCTTCTCGCCGGTTATCAGGGCCTGCGCATGGTGGGCGATCTCACCTGGCTGGCCGCCGACCCTTCCTGGCGCGACGCCCACGTCCGCTTCGAGCAGCTCGTCGACCGCTACATGGTCGACCACCCGATCGCCGCCCTCTGCGCCTACGACGAGCGGGTCGTCGGCCGCGAGACGGCGCGCTCGGTGGCCTGCGTGCATCCGCTGCGCCGCGACTCGGACGCGACGTTCTCGCTGTGCGCGACCGCCGAGGGCGTCGCGCTCGAGGGCGAGGTCGACGCGTTCCAGGCTCCGCTGCTCGAACGGGCGCTGGCCACGCTTCCGTCGTCGGGCACGCTCGTGATCGACACGCAGCGGGCTACCTTCATCGACGCGGCGGCCGCGGCCGTCATCGCCGAGCACGCGTCACGTCGTGACGCCTCGGGGGGCGAGGTGCGCGTGCAGCACGCCCAGCCGCTGCTGCGCCGGTTGTGGCACCTACTCGGCTTCTCGGAGATCAGATCGGTCGTGTTCCAGTGACGCAGCCGAGTCATGTTCCAGTGACGCGGCCGAGTCGTGTTCCAGTGACGGGGCCGACCGGTCACGATGGCGAGGGTGGAGCGATGACCACGCTCCTGCCGGCGCGCCTGCCCGAGCGGCACGGCGGATGCCTCCACGAGGCGGTCTTCCACGCCGGCGTCGCCGCGCTGGTCGACAGCGTCCGCCCGTGGGTCGACGAGGGGCTGGCGGCCGACGATCCGGTCGTCATGCTGCTCACCAAGCGCACGTCCGAGGCCATCCGTGACGGCCTCGGGGCCAACGCGCGTCACGTCGTCTTCGGCGACATGGGCGAGGCCGGGCGCAACCCCGCGCGGATCATCTCGTTGTGGCGCGTCGTCTACGACGAGAACCATCGGCCCGGCCACCACCTGCGGGCCATCGGCGAGCCGGTCTGGCCCGGGCGCAGCGCCGACGAGCTGTCCGAGTGCGCCCACCACGAGGCGCTGCTCAACCGTGCGTTCGCCCACGCTCCTGACCTGTGGCTGTGGTGCCCCTACGACACCACGCTGCTGGCCCCCGAGGTCCTCGCCGAGGCCGAGCGCAACCACCCGTGGGTCGTCCGCGACGGGCGGCGCCAGCCGAGCGACCACTACGACGAGGAGGGCTGCCTCGCCGCCGCCCTCGACAGCCCGCTGTCCGAGCCCGAGGGGTCGGTGAGCGAGCTCGTCGTCGAGGCCCGCACGCTGCGCGGCCTGCGCCGCGTCGTGGCCTGCCAGGCCGCGGCGGCCGGCCTCAGTCCCGACCGGGCGGGCCGGCTCGTGCTGGCGATCAGCGAGCTGGCGACGAACAGCATCAAGCACGGCGGCGGTCGCGGGCGCCTGCGGTCGTGGATCAGCGACGACCGCGTGCTGGTCAACGAGGTCAGCGACAAGGGCTACATCGAGGACCCGCTCGTCGGTCGCAGCCGGCCGACCTCCGCCGAGGCGGGTGGCCGTGGCATGTGGCTCATCAACGAGCTGTGCGACCTGGTGCAGCTGCGGTCGACTGCCCACGACGGCACCGTCGTCCGGGTCCACATGCACTGCTCCTGAGCGACTGACCCCTCCGCGGGCCGCTGTCCGCTTCCCCCCCAGCCGCTAGCCTGCGCGCCGTGGACGGCCGCAGCTGGGACGGCGACCTGCCCGGGAGCCTGAGCGCCGCAGACCTGCTCGGCGCCGACCTCACGGCCCGGCTCGAGCGCTGGGTCGGCGAGGCCCGTGTCGACGACGCCGCCCGCCAGCGGACGCGCGAGCGGTGGCTCCGCCAGGCGGCCGAGGAGGGCGGCACGCTGGCCGGCGTGCTCACCGACCTGGGTGAGCGCGGGACGCCCGTGGTCGTGCGCACCACCGGGGGCCGGCAGCACCGCGGTCGGGTGAGGACCATCGGCGTCGACTTCGTGGCTCTGAGCACCGCGGCGGTTGGCGACGTGCTCGTGGCGCTGCCCGGGGTGGCGTCCGTGCGGACCCGTCCGGGCGATGTCCCCGCTACCGGTGACCGGGGCGACCGGGCCGCCCGGCGCGACCTGCGGCTGGCGGACGTGCTCGCCGGGCTGGCGGCCGAGCGAGAGCGGGCGCTGGTCGTGACCCTCGACGGGGGCGACGCCGTGGCCGGTGAGCTGCGGGCGATGGGTCGGGACGTGCTGGTCGTGCGGGTCGACGGCGACGCGCCCTCCACGGCCTACCTGCCGCTCTCGGGGGTCGGGGAGGTCGTGCTCGGGCCCCGGTGACGGCGGAGGCGGACCTCATGGGTTGGGCTCCAGCCCCGTCTGACGGCGGGGGACCTCGGTTTTGGCCTTGCCCCTGGCGGCGGAGGGGCCTGATGTTTGGCCTTGCCCTCTGGCGGCGGAGAGAGCCTCGTGCTGGGCCCCGGCCCCTCTGACGGCGGAGGGCAGCTCATGTTGGGCCCCGCCCCCTCTGACGGCGAAGGGGGCGGGGGCGTCCGCCCGCCCGGGCGGCGCTGGCCGGGCGGACGGCGCGATCGGTGCCGTGGCGACCGCAGCGGTCGGGGACCGGGCGATCGTCGAGCGGATGCTCAGCTGGCGAGGGCGTGAATGCGCTCGTCCCCCACGGTGGTGGCCCCGGCCTCGTGGCGGCGGACCACCAGGAGGTCGGACGTCCGGAAGCTGGCAACACGGGTGCTCCACGAGTCGATCACATCGCGACCGTCGCCCCGGCGGAAGAACGTCGTCATGGGGCCTTCCTGCTGGTAGGCATCGGCCCCGACCACGGTCTCCGCCGATCGGTCACGGAGGATCACCTCGAAGGTCGGCATGTCGTCACGGTACGACGGCCTGCCTGTGCGCTACGAGAGGTGCAAGTCTGTGGATTTCTCGAGTTATCCACAGATCGGGCCTCGATTCGGGTGTTCCGGCTAGATCGCCACGACTCGGGCGGCGACGGTGGCGGCGCAGACGCCGGCGGCGAGCAGCGCCGCCCACCGGGGCGGTGGCCGGTCGGCCAGCAAGAGCACGGCCCACCCGAGAACCCACACGTCGATCAGGTGCCGCATGTCCGACGGGTCGCGCCAGATCGAGGCGGCGAGGCACGTGGCGGCTGCCGTCGCGAGTACGAGGGAGGCGGTGACGTACCGGTGGGCGGCCGGCACGCGAGGCGCGGCCTGGGCGGCGACCACGACCACGGCGACGGTGGCCCCGAGCTGGAGCGGCGCCACGGCGTGCAACCGCGGAAGGTCGCCTGTGGCCCAGTGGGCGAGGCCCGGGACGAGGTCGGTGAACGGCGGCACGACGTTGGTGCCGCCGGCAGCCGTGGCCGGGACCTCGCCTGTGCTGCGCCACAGGATGGCCTGCCACCCGACGAACACGAGGGTCGGCACCAGCCACGGCAGGTCCGCGAGCCGCACCGGCTCGACGGCCGGACCTGCGGGGGCTGCGTGTCCTCGCGGTCCTGCGGGTTCTCGCCGTCTTGGCGGTCCTGCCGGTCGGTCCGCTGCTTCCGGGCCCCCGGGCCCGGCCGGACCCGTCGGCTGGGCCGCTCCCGACCGGGACCGGACGCGTGCGCGGGCCCGGCCTCGGACGAGGGAGGCGAGGCGCCAGACGGCGTAGCCCGCCACGGAGATCAGCGCCTGCTCGCGGGTCAGCACGGCTGCGGACCACAAGGCGGTCGCCAGCACCGGCCGCCGCTGCACCAGCGCCGCGAGCCCGCCGACCAGGCAGGCGACCGTGACGGGCTCGGCCAGATCGCGGGCCAGGCCCATGACGAGCCCGCTGCCGGCGGTCAAGGTCAGACCCCAGGCGGCAGGGTGGCCGCCGGCCCGGGCGAGACGGCCGGCGCCGTAGCCGATGGCGCCCACGGCGGCGACGTTCACCGCCACGAGGGCGGAGGCGACGGTGCCCGCCCGGCCGCCGGAGACGAGGTGGGCGAGCAATGGGTAGCCGATGCGCGGTGCGCGGTAGGCGTTGTCAAACTCGACGCCGTGGTGGGTCCCCGGCCGCCAGTCACCCGGGGCCACGGCCACGCGCCAGAAGAACTGGCCGTCGTAGCCCGACGAGGGGAAGACGTGCAGCGACGCTCCGGTGGTTCGCTCGACGGCCGAGCGGTCGACGAACGTGTCGCCGGCGACAACGAAGCGGCTCACGTCGCCGTCGGCGGCCACGACGAGGCGCAGCACCGCGAACGCCAGCGCCAGCGCCGCGGCCACCAGCCCAACCTGCGCCGGCGAGAGCCGGCCGGCCGCGGCGCCGAGCCGGCCGATCCGGCCCACCTCGTGGCCGCCGAGCGGCGCCTCCGGCAGGCCGGCGCCCCCGCTCGGCGGTCCGGTTTCGGCGCTCGCCGGTGGCTGGCGTCGGCTCGGCCACGCCCGCCGGGAGGCGCGGCGAGGGGTCAGGGGGGTCCACACGGCGTGGAGACGAGCCGACGGTCGCCGGAGGCCGGCGATCGCCGCCTGGCTAGAGCTCGTCGTCGCCCCGGCCCGCGGGCTCGGGGTACAGGTGCTCGAGCTCGCCGGGCTGGATCCGCGACCGGCTGATGAACTCGTCGACCTCGTGTGCCCGTAGGCGGATCACTCGCCCGAACCGGTACGCCGGCAGCTCACCGTGGTCGATGAAGCGGTAGAGCGTTCGAGGGGTGATGCCGAGCCGGCGTGCTGCCTCTTGGGTCGAGAGCCATTCGGTCTCGTCGGTCGTCACGGTGGTCAACATACACCTCCCGTGTTGTTTGGGCATCTTTCGATCCAATTCTCATCGTATCGCTCGAAGCACGTATGGTGTTGGACGCCACGCAGCCGGGGCTTGGCTCGCAGCTGGGGAGCTCGAGCTCCAGGCGAATCCGAACGCGCGCACCCGAGGGGTCCATGCGGATCTGGCGACAATGGTGATGACACGACCGGCAGCCCAGGGCACCGACGCGCCTGCTCCCGGGCCGCCTCCCACCCGGCCGCCGACACGGCGGATCGAGCGTGCGCGCGGTCTCCCGGGTGGACGGGCCGTGGTCGGCGGTCTCCTCGTGGCGCTGGCCGGTCTCGGCACGCTCGTCGCATGGCGGCAGGCCGTCGGCGCGCCCGACCACGCGTACGCCGTCGCCACCCGGTCGATCGCCCCCGGCGAGGTCTTGACCGCCGACGACGTGCGCTTCGAGCCTGTTGACCTGCCCGGCGGGGTGGCCGGGGCGGCGCTGCGCCCTGGCGACCAGGTGGCCGGGCGGGTGGCCCTCGGCCCCATCGGCGAGGGCGAGCTCGTGCAGATCGGCCAGCTGAGCGATGTCGGCGCCGAGCTGCCGACCGCCGAGGTGTCCTTCGCACTGCCGCGCGACCGGGCGGTCGACGGGCGGCTCCGCACCGGTGACCTGGTCGACGTGTTCGTCACCTACGACATCGGTACCGAGGCCGTGGCCGAGGGCGTGCAGGTGGTGGCCGTGAGCGACGGGGGTGGGGCGTCCTTCACGAGCACGTCCGAGATCACCGTCACCCTGGCCCTGACCGATCCCGACGGGCGCGCCGAACTCATCCAGGCCGTGCGGGCCGGCGAGGTCACGCTGGTCCGGAGCACCCACCTGGCCGAGGCGCGGGACGATCGGTCCGCCGCCGACGATCCGTCCGACCCGTCGTCCATGCTGCCGCCCCCGGAGACGTTCGTGCCCTCGTCGACGGCCCCCAATGCCACGGCCGGGACGGATGGCGACACCGACGCCGACCCCGGGGCGACAACGGGCACCGACGCGCCGGTGGATCCGACCGACAGCCTGCCTGACGACGCGGTTGGGGTCACCACCACGGCGTCCGACCCCGGGACGGATGCACCGTGACGCCCGCCACGACGTCCGTGCCCCCCGCCGCGGCGGTCGGACGGTGGAGCACCGAGGGCGGGCCCTGATGGCCGCCGACCGGTACGTCGTTCTCGGCCTGGCGCCGGGGCGGGCGGCGTGGTTCGCCGAGGTGGCGCGGTGGGCGACGTCCGCGGCGCTGCCCATCGACTTCGTCAAGGTGGTCGCCGTCGAGGAGGTGCGGGCCCGGCTCCGTTCGGGGCGGCCGTTCTCGGCGTTGCTCGTCGACGCCGGCTCGCCCGGGCTCGACCGCGACCTCGTCGAGCTGGCGGCCGCCCATGGCTGCGCCGTGCTCGTGGTCGACGACGGGCGCGCCGGCCGTCGTTGGCACGAGATGGGCGTGGGCGTGGCCGCCGCGCTGCCCACCGACCTGGACCGCGACCAGCTGCTCGACGCCCTGCGGACGGCTGCCCGGCCCATCGTCCGCCATGACGACCCGGTCGCCGCGCCGCCGCCGGAGACGGCAGGCGGGTGGCGCGGGCGGCTCGTGGCGGTCACCGGTGCTGGCGGGACAGGGCGCTCGACGCTGGCCATGGCAGTCGCCACCGGCCTCGCCGCCGACCCCCGCGACCGCAACCTCGTCGTGCTCGCCGACCTGGCGCTCGACGCGCAGCAGGCGCTCCTCCACGACGCCGGCGACGTGGTGCCCGGCGTGCTCGAGCTGGTCGAGGGCCACCGGAGCGGCCGGCTCGCCCCGGATGCCGTGCGCGACCTCTGCTTCGCGGTGAGCGAGCGGGGCTACGAGCTGCTGCTCGGCCTGCGCCGCCACCGGGACTGGACGGCGCTGCGGCGGTGGGCGCTCGCCGCCGCCGTAGACGGCCTGCGCCGCGCGTACCGGCTGGTCGTGGCCGACGTCGACGCGGACGTCGAGGGCGAGGCCGAGTGCGGGTCCCTCGACGTCGAGGAGCGCAACCTGCTCGCCCGCACGGTGCTGGCCGACGCCGATCTCACGCTCGTGGTGGGCGTGCCGGGGGTGACCGGCGTCCACGCCCACCTCCGTGTGGTGCGCGACCTCGTCGAGCTCGGTGTGCCGCCGGACCGCATCGTGCCCGTCGTCCACCGGGCGCCGCGCAACCCGCGGGCCCGCGCCGAGCACGCCGCCGCTCTCGGGCGCCTGCTGGCCGGCGACGGCCGGGCCGGGCGGCTCGCCTGCACCCCGCTGTTCGTCCCCGAGCGCCGGCGGCTCGACGAGATCGTCCGTGACGGCGGACCGCCTCCGGGGCCGCTGGTCGCACCGCTCGCCAGGGCCGTCCGGGCGCTGCTCGACCACCTGCCGGTCGCACCGCCCGCCGCGTCGTCCGCGCCGCCGGATCCGGGCGAGCCGGTGGCGGTCGTGCCCGGCACGCTCGGGAGCTGGTCCGACGACGGGGGCGAGCCGTGACCGCCGAGGCCGCCGTGTCGCCGCTGATCGAGATCGAGCGGGCCGTGCAGGAGCGCGCCAAGGACATCTCCCTTGAGATGTCCGAGCCCGGCGGCGAGGCGAAGCTCCGGGCGCTCATCGAGGCCGAGGTCGACCGGTGGAACGACGACTGGCGCCGGGGGCGCCGCGCCTTCGACTTGGCCGACCCTCCGCTCGTGGTCGAGCGGGCGTTCCGCAACCTGGCCCGCTACGGACCTCTCACCGGCCTGCTCGCCGACGACGACGTGTGGGAGATCATGATCAACGCCCCGCACCGTGCGTTCAGCTAACCACGCGCCAGGAGAAGCACAGCACGCGTGTTGCCGAAAGAGTGCCCGGCCGCTACGCGACAGCACCACGGCTTCCGCCGGTTAGCGGGCCGAAGACGAGCGCAACCCGCTCCAACACGCCCTCATCCTCCAACGTCGCCGGAAGTCCCTGCTCCCGCGTCGACGACAACACGGCCCGCTCCACGGCATGGGCCCACTGCTCGGCGGTGAATCCGCAACGACGCCCGGCGGTGCGAACCTGAGACGCACTCATGCGGATCGCCCCGATGTGACCGCCTGGACCACCACAGAACTCGCGGAACACATCCGCGGACCCGCCCTGGCGGTCGTCGCCTTAGCCGCCTCGTACTGGGCCCGCCACCGCTGGCGGGTGGTGATTGCATCCGCGATGGCGGCGGCGTAGGTGCGCTCGTCCACCCGGGAGCGGCCGAGCAGTTCCCAGGACCACCGGCCGTCCGTCCCCGAGATGGACAGCTCGTCGTGGTCGTCGGGGTCGATCCCGGCTTCCTCAAGGGCGGCCC
>Ga0126307_10001683_pt1 | contig 14680 bp, 14 predicted proteins | sample Plot28_FD_89955 | JGI IMG/M metagenome (GOLD analysis project Ga0126307, IMG submission 89955) | Serpentine soil microbial communities from UC McLaughlin Reserve, CA, USA - Plot28 | ecosystem: Environmental > Terrestrial > Soil > Grasslands | place: USA: UC McLaughlin Reserve, Lake County...
CAGCCCGACACGGGCGAGCAGGCGCTCGAGATCTGCGAGCTCCTCATCCGCAGCGGCGCGCTCGCCGTGGTCGCAATCGACTCGGTCGCCGCGCTGACGCCCAAGGCTGAGATCGAGGGTGAGATGGGCGACAGCCTCCCCGGCATCCAGGCGCGGCTCATGAGCCAGGCGCTGCGCAAGCTCGCCGGCACGCTGAACCGCACCGACACGATCTGCATCTTCACGAACCAGCTGCGCGAGAAGATCGGCGTCATGTTCGGCAACCCCGAGACGACGCCGGGCGGCCGCGCGCTCAAGTTCTACTCGTCCGTGCGCCTCGACATCCGGCGGATCGAGACGCTCAAGGAAGGCGTCGAGGCGATTGGCAACCGCGTGCGCGTCAAGGTGGTCAAGAACAAGGTCGCGCCGCCGTTCAAGCAGGCCGAGTTCGACATCATGTACGGCTCGGGAGTCTCGTGGGAGGGCACGGTGCTCGACGCCGCGCTCGAACGGAAGGTCGTGCAGAAGGCCGGCTCGTACTTCAGCTTCGGCGACGAGCGGCTCGGCCAGGGGCGCCAGAACGCGACCGCGTTCCTGCGCGAGCATCCGGACGTCTGCCAGCAGATCATGAGCGCGCTCCAGGCGCAGGTAGGCCCCGAGCAGGTGGTGTCGGCGCGGCTCCTTCCGAGCGTCGAGGCCGAGCCGGCCACCGCGCCCGCACCCGCACCCGCGTAGCGTGGCCACGGTCACGGCGCTCCGCGCGCGGGGCGGCGGTCGCGTCGACGTGGAGCTCGACGGCCGCCCGTGGCGGACCGTGCCCGAAGGCGTGGTGGCGCGCGTCGGGCTCCTACCCGGAGTCGAGCTCGACCGCCCGCGGCTCCGACTCCTCCGCGCGGAGCTGCGTCGGAGCGAGGCCGTCTCGGTCGCGGCGCGCACACTCCGTGTACGCGAGCTCTCGGTGCGCGGTCTCGACACCCGCCTCGAGCGGCGCGGCGTCGCGCCCAACTCTCGTGCGGAGGCGATCGACGCGCTCGTGCGCGCCGGCATCGTCGACGACGAGCGGTTCGCGGCCAACCGCGCCCGATCCCTCGCGGAGCGCCGCCGCGGCGACGCCGCCATCCGTTGGACGCTCGAGCGCGAAGGCGTCGCTGCCGACGCGATCGAGCGTGCGCTCGGGACGCTAGAGCCCGAGCGACAGCGCGCGCGCCGCATCGCTTCGGAGCGTGGACCGACACGCGCCACCGCAGGCTTCCTCGCCGCACGCGGGTTCTCGGAGGACGCGGTCGAGGAGGCTCTCGCGGGTGACGGTCGCGCAGACGACGCTGCCACGCTAGGATAAAAACGCTGACATTCGATATTTACCTGCACACACGGCATTTCAAGACTGATAGAGGAATCGGAGCGACGATCGACGCGATGGCGACCGTTTCAGGAGGACCGGCCCAGGCGCTGACGTAGCGGGAGCAGAACCCTCCCGCGGAGCGGAAGCTCCGCCTTCCATCGGTCGTGGAACGCCCTGCGTGCGTCACAGGCAGGAGCGGCCATGCTCGCAATCGGACTACTCGCGGGGCTCGTTCTAGGAGCAGCGGCGTGCGCGCTCGTAATGCTCTTCTGGAGCCGGTCGAGTCGTGCATCGGCGCTGCGCAAGCGCGACGAGATCCTGGGGGAGGCACAGCGGCACGCCGAGACGCTCCGCCGCGAGGCCGAGATCGAGGCACGCGAGCGGGATCTCCGTCTCCGGGGCGACCTCGACGACGAGCTGCAGGAGCGGCGGACGGAGGTCGCGAAGCTCGAGGAACGCATTCTCGCGCAGGAGTCGGAGATCGACCGCAAGCTCACGGAGCTCACGCGGCGGGAACAGGGGATCGCCGACCGGGAAATGCACACCCGGCAGCTCCAGGAGGAGCTGAAGGAAGCGAAGGGTCGCGAGATCGAGACGCTCGAACGGATCGCCGGCATGACGGTCGGCGAAGCGAAGCACCACCTGCTCGAGCGCTCCGAGGAGCTCGTCCGGCACGAGCTCGCGCGGCGTGTCCGGCAGCTCGAGGAGGAGGCTCAGGCGGAGTCCAAGCGGCGCGCGCGCAACCTCGTCTCCGACGCGCTCCAGCGCGTTGCCGCCAGCCACGCCGCCGAGACGACCGTGTCGATGGTCGAGCTGCCGTCCGACGACATGAAGGGGCGCATCATCGGCCGGGAGGGCCGGAACATCCGCGCGCTCGAGCATCTCACGGGCGTCGACGTGATCATCGACGAGACGCCGCAGGCGGTCGTGCTTTCCTCCTTCGACCCGATCCGGCGCGAGGTTGCGCGCGTCACGCTTGCGAAGCTGATCGAGGACGGGCGCATCCACCCGGCCCGGATCGAGGAGATGTACTACCAGTCGAAGGCCGAGCTCGAGGACTCGATGCGGCAAGCGGGCGAGCAGGCCGTGTTCGAGGCGAACTGCGGCGAGTTCCACGAGGAGCTGGTGAAGGTCCTCGGGCGTCTGCGCTTCCGGACGAGCTACGGGCAGAACGTCCTCAAGCACTCGCTCGAGGTCGTCCACCTCGCCGGGATCATGGCGAGCGAGGTGGAGGCGGGAGTGAAGACGGCGAAGCGCGCGGCGCTGCTGCACGACATCGGCAAGGCGATGTCGCACGAGGTCGAGGGCTCGCACGCGCTCGTGTCGGCGCAGCTGGCGCGCCGCTACGGCGAGTCCCGCCATGTTGTCCACGCCATCCAGGCCCACCACTACGAGGTGCAGCCGCAGACGGTCGAGGCCGTGCTCCTGATCGCGGCGGACGCGATCTCGGCATCGCGCCCGGGCGCGCGCGGCGAGAGCCTCGAGAGCTACATCCGCCGCCTCGAAGCCCTCGAGGCAATCGCGACGCAGAAGGAGGGAGTCGAGAAGGCCTACGCTCTGCAGGCGGGGCGAGAGATCCGGGTGATCGTCAAGCCGGCGGAGATCGACGACGACACCGCGGTCCTGCTCTCGCACGAGATCGCCCGCGAGATCGAGGACCAGCTCGACTATCCGGGGCAGGTCAAGGTGACCGTCATCAGGGAGTCGAGGGCGATCGACTTCGCGAAATAGCACGGGTGAAACAGCCGGTTTCCGCCGTGAGCCCCTTCCCACGACGGTTCCCGCGCGAGAACGCTCCCGGCTGGGACAGCCGGTCTCCGCTAATTTCGCGGCAGGCGGGCTCGGACGGCTGCTAGGCCGCTTTCGACGTACTGGGGTTGATCGAACTCGAGGCCATAGTGGAGCTCGTACCACGGGCCGAGGCGGTGGTAGAAGCGGGCACGTTCGGCGAGGTCGGGATCGACCGCGCCGCCCTTACGCGCGTACTCGGCGAGCAGCTGCGCCGCGAAGGCTTCGCTGAGGCCGTGGAGGAGCCAGGCGAAGTCGATTGCCGCGTCGCCGATGCGGACGTCGCCCCAGTCGATGACGCCCGTCACGCGGGGGCCCTGGCAGAGCACGTGCTCGGGGCCGAGATCGGCGTGCACGACGGCAAGCTGGAAGCCCCGCGCCGATCGGCTGAAGAAGTCCTCGAACATCTCATCCGCGGCTTTACGCTCGGCCGCCTCGAACAGTGGAAATGCCCGCAAGCGGCCCCACGCCCGGAACTCCTCGTAGCCGGCGTGCCAGCGTTCAAGGTCCGTTGCCTCGAGCCCCAGCTCGGCCGCGCGGGCGACCGGGAACGAGTGCAGCGCCGCGAGGAACGCGCCGACGCCGGGCGCCACTGCCACGTCGCCGGGGGCGCCAAGCGGCTCGCCGTGCAGCTTCCGGTACGCGACGAGCATCGAGGCTTCGTCCCGCACGACTACGTCGAAGCCGGGGATCGGGACGGGGAGCGTCGGCGCCAGCTCCGGTAGGAGCGCGATCTCGGTCGCAAGCGTCTCTTGAATCTGGGGCCGGCGCGGCACGCGCACGATCCACTCGTCGTTGACGTCGAGCACGAGGCTGTCCCAGCCGTCCTCGACCGTGACGAGGCTTTCGACCCGGACGTCCGGGAGATGCCGCTCGACGAGCGCGCGATGCTCGGGCGGGCCGGGATCACCCATGTACGTCCTCTACCATGGCCGGCCGTGAAGCGCTACCACGTCACGACCTTCGGCTGTCAGATGAACGCCCACGATTCCGAGCGCATCAAGGGCATGCTCGAGGAGCTCGGCCTCGGCGAGGCGGCGTCGCAGGATGACGCAGACGTGCTCGTCTTCAACACCTGCACGATCCGTGAGAAGCCGGATCGGCGCTTCGCGGCCCACCTCGCGCAGGCCGCCGCGCTGAAGCGGCACGACCCGGACAAGGTGATCGCGGTCGGAGGTTGCTACGCCGAGGCGCAGCGCGAGCGCCTGTTCGCTCGCTATCCCGACGTCGACGTCGCGTTCGGCCCGGGGTCGATCGCGCATCTCGGCGAGTGGCTCGGCGCCGGCGGACTCGGCCTCGCGCGTGGCGCGTTCGGAACCGGGGAGGAGCGCCGCTTCTCGGCGACACTGCCGACGCGGCGGGAGCGCAGCTTCCAGGCCTGGGTGCAGATCTCGATGGGCTGCAACTCGACGTGCGCCTACTGCATCGTGCCGGCCGTTCGAGGCCGCGAGCGCAGCCGTCGGCCCGGCGAGATCGTCGCCGAGATCACTGCGCTCGCGAGCCACGGGGTTCGTGAGATCACGCTGCTCGGTCAGAACGTCAACTCCTGGGGGCGCGACCTGCTCCCGGACCTGCGCACCGACTTCGGCGAGCTGCTGCGCGCGGTCGACGCCGTCACGGAGATTGAGCGGGTTCGGTTCACGAGCCCGCACCCGAAGGACTTCCGCGATCCGGTCATCCGTGCCATGGCGGAGTGCCGCTCGGTGTGCGAGCACACACACCTGCCGGCGCAGTCCGGCTCGACGCGCGTCCTCAAGCGCATGCGGCGAACCTACGGGCGCGAGAAGTACCTCGACCTGCTCGCGCGCATGCGGGCGGCGATCCCGGATCTCGCCGTCACCACCGACCTCATCGTCGGCTTCCCCGGCGAGACCGACGGCGACTTCGAGGAGACGCTTTCGCTCGTCGAGGAAGCGCGCTTCGACGGCGCCTACACCTTCGTCTACAGCCCCCGCCAGGGGACGGAGGCGGCCGGCTTCGACGACCAGATCGCCGAGGACGTCAAGCGCGAGCGAGTCGAGCGCCTGATCGACGCCGTCCAGCGGGTTGCGCAGGCGCGCAACCGCGAACGGGTCGGCCGCGTCGAGGAGGTGCTCGTCGAGGGCCCGAGCCGCACCGATCCGGCGCTTCTGCGCGGCCGGACGCGGCGGAACACGACGGTGAACTTCAGCGGCGCGGCGAGCCGGGGCACGCTCGTCGACGTCCGCATCGATGCGGCGACGTCGACGACGCTGCGTGGCGTTCAGCTCGCGGCGGCAGCGGCCTAGCGCCGCCCACTCCGGCAGGCTCGGAAGTGAGCCGCGACCGCCCGCCTACAGTGTCCGCCGCCATGCCGGCTCGAGGCCAGAGCGGCGTCGTCGCGATCTTCGGGCCGACGGCTTCCGGGAAGAGCGACGCGGCGGAGGCGCTCGCCGACCGCCTACCGGCGGAGCTCGTCTCCGCCGACGCGATGCAGGTCTACCGCGGGCTGCCGATCCTCACGAACCAGTCGGCGCACCCGGCGCACCTCGTGGCGGCGTGGCCGCTTCACCACGAGGGGTCGGTGGGCGAGTTCGAGCGGCTCGCGCACACGGCGATCGACGGAATCATTCGTCGTGGCCGCACGCCGGTCGTGGTCGGCGGGACGGGCCTCTACCTACGCGCAGCGCTCGCCGACCTCCGCATCCCTCCGGCGCCGCCCGCCGAGCTGCGCGAGCGTGTCCAGACGATGTACGACCGTCTAGGTCATGCGGCGAGCTACGCGATGCTCGCCGAGCGCGACCCGGCAGCCGCCGCGGCCGTTCACCCGAACGATCGGCGCCGCGTCGTGCGTGCCCTCGAGCTGGCCGAGCTCGGCGCGTCGCTCCGTCCGGCCGACCAGCGGTTGTGGCACGAGCAGACGCGACACCCGACGGTGATCGTCGGCCTCGACCTTTCGGCCGACGAGCTCGACCGGCGGATCGGGCTCCGCACGCACGCGATGTTCGAGCGCGGGGTCGAGGAGGAGGTGCGGCGCGTTCTCGCGGACGGACGTGTCTCGCGAACCGCATGGGCGATCCATGGCCTGCGCGAGATCGCGGAGCTCCCGGCCGACGAGGCGTGTGCCGAGCTCGTGCGGATCACCCGTCGTTACGCGCGCTACCAGCGCAAGTGGATGCGCCGGATCCCCGGGCTCGTTACCGTCCGCGCCGATCGCCCGGCGGGCGAGGTCGCCGATGAGATCCTCGAAGTGGCAAGCGCTCGGCAACTCCTACCTCGTCGTCGAGCGGGGTGACGAGGGTCCGCTGACGCCGGAGCTCGTACGCGGGCTCTGCCGCGAGGCGGACGGCGTCGTCGAGGTGCTGGCGGTGACGGAGGACGGGCTCGACGTCCTGATCTGGAACGCCGACGGCTCGCTCGCCGAGATGTCGGGCAACGGCACCCGGATCGCCGCTCGGTGGCTCGCGTCCCGCACCGGAGCCGACTGCGTGCGCGTCCGCGTCGGCCCGCGCGAGGTCAACGCGCGGATGCTCGCCGATCAATTGGTCGAGACCGATATGGGCCCCGTGGAGGTGCACGCGCCGGAGCGCGTCGGCAGCACCGACCTCGTCGTTGTCTCAACTGGCAACCCTCATGTCGTCATCGTAGGCGACCCTGCGGACGTCGCCGAGCTCGGCCGCTGGCTGGGCTCGCACACACGCTTTCCGGAGGGCGTGAACGTGGAGGTCGCGCGCGTGGACGGGCCGGGAGACGTCACCGCACGCATCTGGGAGCGCGGCGTGGGGGAGACGACAGCATCCGGGACCGGTGCCGTCGCGGTGGCCGCTGCGACGCACGGCGCCGGCTACGTACGCGTTCACTTCCCAGGCGGCACGCTGCACGTCCGGCTCGAGGAGGGACGCGCGTACCTCACCGGGCCCGCCGTCGAGGTAGAGGAATCGACGAGCACGCCGTCCTCGAGGGCCTGATCGCTGTCCGCTCCGCGTTGCATGCGCGGAGCCGGCCGATCGAGCGGATCCTCCTGCGGGGCGCGAGTCGAGATCGCCGCGTCCAGCAGCTCGAGGAGCGCGCGCGCCGGGCCGGGGTACCTGTCGAGCGTGTCGACGACCAGCGCATCCAGAGCCTCACCACCGGCCGGACTCACGGAGGTGTCGTTGCGGTCGTGGGGCCGCGGCGGTACGTGCCGTTGCACGACCTCGTCCCGACCGGCGCGACCGCCTTCGTCGCCATGCTCGACGGCGTGGAGGATCCCTTCAACTTCGGCTACGCGGTGCGCTCCCTGTACGCCGCCGGCGCGCACGGGCTCGTGCTTGCGCCGCGGAACTGGATGTCCGCCGCGGCCGTCGTCGGCCGCGCGTCGGCGGGCGCGTCGGAGCTGCTCCCCGCGGCGGTCGCCGACTCGGCGGTCGATGCCGCGCGCGTGTTCTCCGACCTCGGTCTCTCGGTCGTCTGCACCGGCAGCGACCGCGCAGCAGTCCCCATTCACGACGTCGACCTGACCGGCCCGGTCTTCGTCGTGGTGGGCGGCGAGCACCGCGGGGTCTCGCGCCCGCTCCTCGAGCACGCCGACGCGATCGTCCGCATCCCGTACGGGCGCGACTTCCGCCAGGCCCTCGCGACGAGCTCGGCGGCGGTCGTCGTCGCGTTCGAGGTGCTGCGGCAGCGGACGAAGGCCGCCTAGGCCGCGATCTCGTACTCGCGCAGCACCTCGTTGAGGCTCGTCTTGCGGTCGGTCGCCTCGCTGCGCCATCCGACGACGAGTGCGCAGGCGAGCTGATACGTGCCGGCGGGGAACTCCTTCGGGCGGGTTCCGGGAACGACGACGGCGCGCGGCGGGACCGCACCACGGTGCTCGACCGGCTGCGGCCCGGTGACGTCGATGATCGGCACCGACGCCGTGAGCGAGACGCTGGGTGCGAGCACCGCCTCCTCCCCGACGAGGACCCCCTCGGTGAGGATGCAACGCGAGCCAATGAACGCTCCATCCTCGATCACAACCGGGCGCGCCTGTGGCGGCTCGAGCACGCCGCCGACGCCGACACCGCCGGCGAGATGCACGTCCGCGCCGATCTGCGCGCACGACCCGACGGTGGCCCAGGTGTCGACCATCGTGCGCGGGCCGACCCAGGCGCCGATGTTGACGTAGCTCGGCATCAGCACGACGCCCTCGGAGAGGAACGAGCCGAAGCGCGCCACCGCCGGCGGTACGACCCGGACGCCGTCTTCGGGGCGCAGCCGCTTGACCGGGATCTTGTCCAGGTACTGGAACGGCCCCAGCTCGACCGGCTCCACCCGGCGGACGCGGAAGTACTCGATGATCGCCTCCTTCGCTTCGACGTCGACCATCCACTCGCCGTCCACGCGCTGGGCCACGCGCCGCTCGCCGCGGTCGAGGGCCGCGACGACGTCCTCGGCGGTCACAGCGCCGCCTCCAGCATCGCCGCGCCGCGTCGGCAATCGTCGACCGACGGGACGAGGGCGAAGCGGACGTACCCCTCCCCGGCGGTGCCGAAGAACGTCCCCGGAGCGACGACGACGCCGCGCTCGAGCAGCCGCGCCGCGAACGACTCAGACGTGTCGCCCTCCGGAACGGAGACCCAGAGGTACATGGTCGCGCGACTGCCGAGCACGCGAAGGCCCTTGCGGGCCAGGACGTCCAGCACCAGCGCCCGCTTCTCGCGGTAGCGCTCCCGCATCGCGTCCACGTGCTGCTCGTCGTCCCACGCGGCGATGGACGCCCGCTGGACGAACTCCTGCGGCGCAGTTCCGACCGTCGGCCGGAACGCCCGGAGCGCTGCGACGAGCTCCGGGTCTCCGGCGGCGAATCCGGAGCGGTAGGCCGTCATCCCGGAGCGCTTGCTGAGCGTGTTGAACGCGATGACGTTGCGTCGATCCGGGAGCTCGAGCACCGAAGCGGCCGGCTCGTCGAACCAGAGCTCGCTGTAGGCCTCGTCGGCGGCCAGCACGACGTCGTGCTCCCGGGCGAGCGACGCCAGTTGCTCGAGGTAGGCGCGCGGCGCCGTCGCGCCGGTCGGGTTGTTGGGGTAGTTGACCCACACGAGGGCGACGCGGCGCCAGGTCGCCTCGTCGAGCGCGTCAAGCTGAGGCAGGAAGTCGTTCTCCTCGAGGAGCGGCAGTCGAAGCGTCTCCGCACCCGCGAACAGCGCGCCGCGCTCGGGCACGGGATAGCCGGGCTCCGTCACCACGACGAGGTCCCGGCCGCCGCGCGCGTCGACGACGACCTGCGCGAGCCCGAAGATCGCCTCCTTGCTTCCCAGCGTCGGGATGATCTCGCGGCCCGGGTCGAGCTCGGCGCCGAAGCGCCGCCGGCACCACGCCGCGATCGCCGCGCGGAGCTCCGGGAGGCCCTGCGCCTGCGGATAGCCGGCCACGCCGTCGAGCGCCGCGACGAGCGCGTCGCGGACGAACGCGGGCGCGCCCTCGCGGGGGTCGCCGACACCGAAGTCGGCGAGCTCGATGCCGCTCGCCCGAACCGCTCGCTTGGCCTCCTCGAGCCGTACGAACGGATAGGTGGCGAGCGCGGCGAGAATGGGCGAGGTTGGGGCCACGACCGTTGAGCGTATCGAGCGCTTGTCCCGACCGGCCCGTCACCGGCGGCATAATCCGCACAGTGACGCCGCGGCAACCAGACCCGCTCCCGGGTGCTTCCCGCGAACGCGGATTCGTCGTCGCCGTCCTGCCGTCGAGCGTCGACGGCGAGGACGAGCTCGCCGAGCTTCGCGAGCTGGCGCGAACCGCGGGCGTCGAGCCCGTCGCAGAGCTCGTGCAGCGGCGCCCGCGACCCGATCCACGCACCTTCGTGGGCAAGGGGAAACTCGAAGAGCTCCGCGGCGCGTACGGCGACGCGGGCGCGGAGGTGCTGCTCGTCGACGACGAGCTGTCGCCGGTCCAACAGCGTCGGCTGGAGAACGAGCTGTCGGCTCGAGTCGTCGACCGGACGCAGCTGATCCTCGACATCTTCGCCCAGCACGCTGCCAGCGCCGAGGGCAAGCTCCAGGTCGAGCTGGCGCAGCTCGAGTACAACCTCCCGCGCATGCGCGGCATGTGGCAGCACCTCGAGCGGCTCGGCGGCGGCGTCGGGACGCGCGGCCCCGGCGAGACGCAGCTCGAGACCGACCGCCGGCTCGCCCGCCGCCGCGTCGCGCTTCTGCGCGAGCGCCTGCGCCGCCTCTCGCAGCAGCGCGAGACGCGCCGCAAGGAGCGAAGCCGCGCCGAGGCGCCGACGGTCGCGCTGGCGGGCTACACCAACGTCGGCAAGTCGACCCTTCTCAACGCCCTGACCGGCGCGGGCGTCCGCGTCGACGACCGCCTCTTCGAGACGCTCGATCCGACGACGCGCGGCTTCGATCACGACGGCCGGCGCTACCTGGTCACCGACACCGTGGGCTTCATCCGCCGCCTCCCGCACCAGCTCGTCGAAGGGTTCGCGGCAACGCTGGAGGAGACGCTCGTCGCCGACCTCGTCCTCCACGTCGCCGACGCGTCGGCGGCGGACGAGCGGCTTGACGAGATGACCGCGGCGGTCGAGGCCGTGCTCGCCGAGATCGACGCGGACGACCTCCCGGTCGAACTCGTGCTCAACAAGATCGACGCCGTCGACCCGCTGCGGCGCCGGCGCCTTGCGAGCCGTTTCCCGGGCGCCTTGCAGGTGTCGGCGCGGACCGGAGAGGGACTGGACGCGCTCCGGGAGCGCATCGCCTCCCACTTCGCGCAGCGCTTCCAGCCGGTGCGGTTGCTCGTCCCGTACGAGGAGGGGGGCAAGCTGGCGGAGCTCTACGCGCTCGGCGCGCCGATCGACGAGCGCGTCGACCGCCCCGAGGGTGTGCTCGTGCGGGCACGCCTTCCGCGCGCGGAGGTCCACCGCTTCGCGTCGTACCTCGTCGCCGAAACGGACGACGCCGCGGCGGCGCATACGTGATCGACCTGCCCGTCGTGCGGCTTCGCGACGAGGCGGTGACGCCGGCCCGGGCATACTCGGGCGACGCTGGCCTCGACCTCGCCGCCTGCGACCGTGTGGAGCTCGCGCCGGGGGAGCGCGCCGTGGTGGGCACGGGCTTGGCGGTCGCGATCCCCGACGGCTTCGCGGGGTTCGTGCAGCCGCGCTCAGGCCTCGCCTCGCGGCACGGGGTCACGATCGTCAACACACCCGGCCTCGTCGACTCGGGCTACCGTGGCGAGCTCCGCGTCGTGCTGCTCAACACGGACCTCGGCGAGGCGTTCGTCGTCGAGCCGGGCATGCGGATCGCCCAGCTCGTGGTCGTTCCGATCGCCGACGCGGCGCCGGTCGAGGTCGACGAGCTCCCGGAGAGCGCCCGCGGCACGCGCGGGTTCGGCTCCTCGGCCGCCTGAGCCTCCACGAACCGCGCCGGGACGCAGACATTCGGCGCCGGGCGACATAGGCTCTCCACCATGGTTCCCCGGATCCGGGTGTCGGCCGTCCTGCGCTGGCGCGACCGGATCCTCCTGATCCGGCACGAGAAGGGCGGAGAGGAGCGCTGGCTCCTGCCCGGGGGCGGCGTGCAGGCGGGCGAGAGCCTGCTCGAGGCCCTCCAGCGCGAGCTCGCGGAGGAGGTCGGGATCGTCGAGCTCGGCGACGAGCTCCCCGTGGAGGGGCCGGTCGCGATCGTCGACTCGATCGCGCCCGACCGCTGGGCCCCGAAGCACGTCGTCCACATCATCTTCGCGGCCGACCTCACCGGCCAGTCGCTCGAGCGCGTGACGTCGAAGGACGCGGCCGTCCGCGGCCACCGGCTGTTCGCGTTCGCCGAGCTCGAGGGCATGGCGCTGCATCCGCCGATCCAGCGCTTCCTGCGCCGCTGGCGACCCGGCGATCCGGTGGCGTACCTGGGGGCGCTATGGGCGAGGTAGATCGAGCGGGTCGTGGCGCATCCGTCTTTCGGACGCGCAGGCGTGTAGCCGCCGCCAACCGGCGTCCACTCGACCGGCTCGACTCCGATGATGCGGCGAACGGCCGCGACCGGAGCGTTCAACGGCGGCCCCCGCGCGTGTACGCGCGTCGGGCTGCGACGTCGTGCGCGCGTCGTTCTAGGGCGTCTTCCAGCGGCTCCAGCGGGCCGGGATCAGCGCCGAGGCGGTGGGCGAGCGCCTGGCGGAGCAGCCAGTCGGCGAGCCGCGGGTTGCGTGGAAGCAGCGGGCCGTGGAGGTAGGTCCCGATCGCGCGTCCCACGCGGCAGCCCTCGAAGCTGCTTTCGCCGTCGTTGCCGAACCCGGCGACCACTCGGCCGAGCGGCTCAGCGCCGGGATCGAGGTGCGTCCGGCCCGCGTGGTTCTCGAAGCCCGCGACCGTCATCCGCTCGCCGGGCTCGAGCTCGCACTCGATCAGCACGTCGCCGATGAGCCGACCCTCGCCCGCGACCGTCTCGTGGGGGAAGAGCCCGGCGCCGGGCAGGTCGGCACCTGCTTGGTCGCGATAGAAGCGGCCGAGGAGCTGGTAGCCGCCACACACCGCGAGCAGCGCGGCGCCGCGCGAGAGCGACGCCTCGAGCTCGTCGCGGCGCGCGGCGAGGTCCGGAGCGATCAGCGCCTGCTCGCGATCCTGGCCGCCCCCGACGTAGAGGAGGTCGTGCTCGCCCGGAACGATCCGCTCGCCCATGCCGATGGCGCGCACCTCGAGGCCGTAGCCGCGCGCGGCGGCCCGGCGAGCGAGCACTGCCATGTTGCCGCGGTCGGCGTAGATGTTCAGGTAGTCGGGATACAGGTGGCCGACGACGATCGTCACGCGGCCTTCCAGTACGCCGGTGTGAAGCCGCGCTCGGTCACGATCTGCCGCAGCGCGAGCATCGCGGTGTATGTGGGCAAGACGAACAGCCTCTCACCGGCGGGCGTCAGCTCGAGCCCGCGGTCGAGCGCCTCCGCGAGGTCGGGGACGACCTCGATCGCCGCCTGGTCGAACCCCGCGTACGTAAATCGCAGCGCGAGCTCCTCGGCGCGCGTACCCGTCACGACGGCGCGCTCGAGACGGTCGAGCAGTGGCTCCCAGTCGACGTCCCAGATCCACGAGACGTCCTGGCCGTCGGCGATCGCGTCGTTCAGCGCGACGACTGCGAGCGACGGCGCACCTCCGGTGACCAGCGTCCGGACCACCTCGTTCGCGCCCGCAGGGTTCTTGACGAGCAGGACGACCAGCATGCGCTCGCCCACGGCGATGCGCTCGAAGCGGCCGAACGCCGCATCGAAGGCTTCGAGGCCGCTGACGATCTCGTCGGCCGATGCGCCGAGCTCCCGCACGAGCGCGGCGGCTGCGACGGCGTTGTAGACGTTGTACAACCCCGGCAGGCGCAGCTGGACGCGCCGCTCCCAGTCGGGGGTGACGAGGTCGAACGTCACCGTGTCGAGGCCGCCAAGCTCGATCGCGCGCGCGACCACGTCGAGCGGCGGACGGGCGTGGCCGCAGGCCGGGCAGACGTAGTCGCCGAGGTGGCCGACGTACGCGGCCGTATAGGTGTACGGCGTTCCGCAGCGCACGCACCACTTGGAGTCGGCGGCGTGGGGGAGGGGGCTTGCGTGCCGTGTGTCGTCCAGGCCGAAGACGACGGCACGTGTGCGTCCGCGCGCGAGGTCGCCGACCTGGGGATCGTCGCCGTTGACGATCACGGCGGCGGCGGCGGGCAGCTCGTCCACCGCGCGGCGCCAGCGCCCGGCGACGAGCTCGAGCTCGCCCCAGCGGTCGAGCTGGTCGCGGAAGAGGTTTCCGAGAGCGACTGCGCGCGGCCGGAGGCGGCGCGCAATCTCGGGCAGTGCACCCTCATCGACCTCGAAGAGCCCGAACTCGGCGTCGTCGCGCGCGGCGACGAGCGCCGAGGCGACGCCCGACACGAGATTCGCTCCGGCGGCGTTGTGCGCTAGCCGTGTTCGCGGGCGCAGGATCTCCGCCGCCATCGCCGTCGTCGTCGTCTTGCCGTTCGTCGCCGAGACGAGCGCCGAGCCAAGCGGGAGGCGACCGGCCAGGCGCTCGACCGCGGACGGATCGAGCGTCCAGAGGAGCTTGCCCGGAATCGTCGTGCCTCCCCCTCGCCGCGCCAGGCGCGAGAGCCGACCCGCGGCCCGCGCAGCTGCGACCTCGACGCCGAGTGGGAGTGGCACGCGTCGCATCGGCCCGAGCCTACCCGGTCGCACGACGGCCTTGCCGATTCTTCATCATGATCTATTCTTCTTGCAATGGCTCGCAAGAAGGGAAGTCGGGGACCGTCACCCGCGGTCGACGCGGAAGCGCTCGAGACGTTCCGCGCCGGGATGCGCCGCCGGTACAGCGACGCCCAGATCCTCGACGAGCTTCGTGCATCGGCGCAGCGCCTCGGTCGCTCGCCCACGATGCGCGAGTTCGCGGCCGATCCCCAGACGACGGTGCACCCTCAGACCGTGATCGAGCACTTCGGGAGCTGGAATGCCGCGAAGCGGAGCGCCGGCTTGCTCCCACGCCGCTTCGCGACGCGCGATGAGCTGCTCGCCGCGCTCCGGGCCCTCGGCGAGGAGCTCGGACGTCCGCCCACTGCGGCTGACCTGGACGCGCATCGCGGCGCCGTGCCGTCCAAGTCGCTCTACTGGCACACGTTCGGGTCGCTGACGGACGCG
>Ga0126307_10001684_pt1 | contig 14675 bp, 10 predicted proteins | sample Plot28_FD_89955 | JGI IMG/M metagenome (GOLD analysis project Ga0126307, IMG submission 89955) | Serpentine soil microbial communities from UC McLaughlin Reserve, CA, USA - Plot28 | ecosystem: Environmental > Terrestrial > Soil > Grasslands | place: USA: UC McLaughlin Reserve, Lake County...
CGAACGCGCACCTGATCCTCGAGGAGGCGCCCACCGAGGCGCCCACCGAGGCGCCCACCGAGGCGCCCACGGAGGCGCCCGTGGCGGACGCCGGCAAGGAGCCCGCCGGGAACCGGGAGTCCGTTCGGCTGGCCGGCCCGGGGGCGGCGAACCCGGTGGCGGTGCCGTGGGTGCTGTCGGCGAAGGATCCCGACGCGCTGCGGGCGCGGGCGGCCGGGCTGCGCGCCGCCGCGGACAGGGCCGGCGCCGCGGGCCCGGTGGAGCTGGCCGCCGCGCTGGTGCGGTCGAGGTCGGCCTTCCGGCACCGCGCCGTGGTGGTGGGTCGGGACCGGACCGAGCTGCTCGCCGGCGCCGCCGCCGTCGAGACCGGGGAGGTCGGTTCCGACCGGGTGGTGACCGGGCGGGCGCGGCCCGAGCTGGGCGCGCCCGTGTTCGTCTTCCCGGGCCAGGGATCGCAGTGGGCCGGCATGGGTGCGGCCCTGGCGGAGTCGTCGCCGGTGTTCGCGGCGGCGCTCGGCGAGTGCAGCGAGGCGCTCGGCGGGCGGCTGGGCTGGTCGGTCCTGGACGTCGTACGCGGCCGGGGCGGGGCGCCGTCGCTCCGCCAGCCCGAGGTCGTGCAGCCGGTGCTCTTCGCCGTGATGGTCGCGCTGGCCCGGCTGTGGCGGTCCTACGGGGTCGAGCCGGCCGCCGTGGTGGGCCACTCCCAGGGCGAGATCGCCGCCGCGCACGTGGCCGGGGCGCTCTCGCTCGACGACGCCGCCGCCATCGTGGCCGCCCGCGTGCATCTGATGCCGGCTCTGCGCGGCCGCGGGACGATGATGGCCGTCGCGCTGCCGGTCGCGGAGCTGGCGCCGCGGCTGGAGCGGTTCGGCGACCGGCTCTCGGTCGCCGCGCACAACGGGCCGCGGGCGCTCACCGTCTCCGGCGACGTCCCGGCGGTCGAGGAGCTGGACGCGGAGCTCACCGAGGCCGGGGTGCGGGTCCGCCGCATCCGGGCCGCGGACGGCGCCGGGCACTCGGCCCAGGTCGAGGAGATCCGGCCCGAGCTGGTGGCCCGGCTGGCCGGCATCGCCCCGAAGGCCGCCGAGGTGGAGCTCGTCTCCACGGTCACCGCCGAGACCGCCGACACCGCCGAGCTGACCGCCGACTACTGGTTCGCCAACGCGCGCCGGCCGGTCCGCTTCGATCCGGCCGTGCGCCGGCTGCTGGCCGCGGGCCACCGCGCGTTCGTCGAGATGAGCCCGCACCCGCTACTGGTCGGGGCCGTCGAGGACATCGCCGAGGACGCCGGCGTGGACGTGGTGTCCGGCGGCAGCCTCCGCCGCGACGACGGCGACCTGGACCGCTTCCTCCTGTCCGTGGCCGCGCTGTACGCCCGGGGCGCGGACGTGGACTGGACCGCCGCGCTGCCCCGCCGGCCGATCCCGCCCGTGGACCTGCCGACCTACCCCTTCCAGCGCAGCCGGCACTGGGTGGACGGCCAGGGGCCGGCGGGCACCGCGGCGGATCCGGTGGAGGCCGAGTTCTGGGCCCTGGTGGAGCGGCAGGACTCCGCGGCCCTGGCCGAGGCGTTGCGGCTGTCCGAGACCGACACCGCCGCGCTGGCGCCCGCGCTGCCGGTCCTCTCGACCTGGCGCCGGGTCCGGCACGAGCAGTCCGAGCTGGACGGGTGGCGCCACCGGGTCGCCTTCCGCCGCCTCGCCGAGCCGGCGGGTCCGGGGCCGAGCGGCAAGTGGATGCTGGTCACGCCGGCCGGATCCGCGGCCGGTCCGTGGCCGGACGCGGCGGCCCGGACAATTGCCGAGCACGGCGGCGAGGTCTGCCGCTGGGAGCTGCCCGCCGGGGCCGACCGGGCGGCCGCGGCCCGGATGCTGGCCGAGGCGGCGGCCGGCGAGGCGGCGGGCGTGCTGTCGCTGCTCGGCGTCGCCGCGCCCGCGGAGCCGACCGGACCACTGGCGGCGTCGGTGGCGCTGGTGCAGGCGCTGGCGGACCTGGGCGTGCCCGCGCGGCTGTGGTGTGCCACCCGAGGTGCCGTGGCCGTGTCGCACGCCGACGGTCCGCCCGACCCGGCGCAGAGCATCGTGTGGGGCCTGGGCCGGGCGGTCGCCCGGGAGTTCCCCGACCGGTGGGGCGGCCTGGTCGACCTGCCGGCCGATCCGGACGAGCAGACCGGTCGCCGGCTCGCCGCCGCCCTGGCGGGGCTGGAGGACCAGGTGGCCGTCCGCGCGTCCGGCCTCTTCGCCGCGCGCCTGGTGGCGGCAACCGGGTCGGCCGGCCGGCCGGAGCGCCGCTGGCAGCCGCGCGGCGCCGTGCTGGTCGCAAGCGAGCCCGGCGAGCATGAGCTCGCCGAGCGGCTGGTCGGGGAGCTGACCGGCGGAGGCGCGGAGCGGGTCGTGACCGCCGCGGTGGACAGCCTCGCGGAGCCCGCGGCGGTGCGCCGGCTGGTCGCCGGGATCGAGGCCGAGCTGCCGCTCACCGCGGTGGTGTGGCTGACCGGCCCGGATCCCGCTGGCGCCGAGCTGGTCGCCGCCGACTCCGGCCGGCACGCCGCGGCCGTCGCCGCGGCGGTCGCGGGCGCGGCCCACCTCGACGAGCTGCTGGCCGGCCGGGAGCTCGACGCGTTCGTGCTCGCGTACCCGGCCGCGACGGCGTGGGGGACGGCCGGGCAGTCGCGGTCCGGCGCGGTGGCCGCCTACCTCGACGGCCTGGCCCGGCGGCGGCGGGCGCGGGGAGCGGTCGCGACCGCGGTGGCGCTGGCCGGTCCGGGCGAGCCGGGCGAGCCGGGGTCGGCCCCGCCGGCCGCCCTGTCGGCGGAGCAGGCCGTCGCCGCGCTCCGGCAGGCGGTCGAATGGGACGGCGGGTCCGTGGTCACCACCCCGGTCGACTGGCCGCGGTTCCACCGGGCGTTCACCGCGGCCCGGCCCAGCCCGCTGTTCGCCGACCTGCCGGCACTGCGGCGCCCCGGTGCCGACACCGCCGACCCGGCGGCCGGGCCGCCGCTCGCCGAGCAGCTCGCCGGCCTGTCCACCGAGCAGCAGGTGGACAAGCTCACCGAGCTCATCCGTGCCCACATCGCCGCCGTCCTCCGGTACTCCTCGGCCGAGGAGGTCCGGCCCGACCAGCCGTTCCCGGAGCTCGGCCTGGACTCGCTCACCTCCGTCGAGCTGCGCAACCGGCTGGCGACCGTCACCGGAAGCAAGCTGGCCGCGGCAGCGGCGATCGAGCACCCCTCCCCGGTCGAGCTGGCGCGGCACCTGCAGACGGTGCTCGCCGCCGGCCGCGACTCGGGTCCGGCGCGGACCGACACCGTCGTCCAGCTCTTCGCCCGGGCCTGCCGGGACGGGTCGGCCTCGGCGGCGCGAGGGATGCTGGAGCAGGCCGCCGCCCTGCGGCCGCGGTTCGAGCGCGTCGAGGACGCCGCGGAGCGGCCGGCGCCGCTGCGGCTGGCCGAGGGTGACCAGCGGCCGGCGCTGGTCTGCTTCCCCCCGATCGTCACGCCGGCCGGGGCCGAGCAGCTCGTACGCTTCGCGGCACCGTTCCGCGGCGATCGGGACGTGTGGGCGCTGCCGCATCCGGGCTTCGCCCGGGACGAGCAGCTGCCGGCAAGCCTCGCTGTCCTGGTCCGGCGGCAGGCGGAGCTGGCGCTGCGCTGCGCCGGCAGCCGGCCGGCGGTGCTGGTGGGCTACTCGTCCGGAGGCTGGGTCGCCCGGGCCGTCGCCGCGCAGCTGCGCGCCCTCGGCGAGCCACCGGCCGGCGTGGTCCTTCTCGACGCCTTCGACCTGCGGCTCGACAACGCCGGCGGGGTCTTCGACGAGCTGATGGCCGCGAACGCCGCCGGGATGGAGGAGACCGGGGTGGCCAGCGAGGAGCTCACCGCGATGGGGTGGTACCTCACCCTGTTCGAGACCCTGTCCGAGCCGGCCGAGCTGCCCGCCGCCGGCGTCCCGACGTTGCTGCTGCGGGCGGCCGAGCAGGCCTCGCTCGCCGCGCTGCGCGGCCGGGCACCGGCGCCGCCCGCGGACGTCACCGCTACCCGCGAGGTGCCGGGCGACCACGTGTCGATGCTGACCGACCACGCCGGGGCCGCCGCCGCCGCGGTCGAGTCGTGGATCCGCGCCGAGCTGGCTGTGCCCGCTGTGCCCGCCCAGTCCCCCGAGTCCCCAGCGCCCGCCGCGGCCGGTGCCGACCGGTCCGCCGCACCGGGCCCGGACCGGCCATGACCGGTCCGACCGAGGCGGAGGAGCGGCCGATGCGGGACAGCGCGATCCGCCAGATCGCCATGACGTCCGGGTTCCGGCCGTGGCTGGTCACCGGGTACGCCGAGGCCCGGGCGGCGCTGGCCGACCAGCGGCTGGCCAAGGACTCCCGCCGGGTCGCCGAGCTGCTGGACCGGCACTCGCTGCATGGCAGCGACAGCATGTTCGGGCAGTCGCTCTCCCACCACATGCTCAACACCGACCCGCCGGAGCACAGCCGGCTGCGCAAGCTGGTCAACAAGGCCTTCACCCCGCGCGCGGTCGAGCGGCTGCGGCCGCGGGTCGAGGACATCTGCGCCGACCTGCTCGCCGCGATGGCCGGCCAGCAGGAGCTGGACCTGCTCGAAGCCTTCGCGGTCCCGCTGCCGATCCGGATGATCTGCGAGCTGCTGGGCGTGCCCGAGCCCGACCGGGAGGTCTTCCGCGGCTGGTCCAACACGCTGGTCTCGGCGCTGCCGGCAGACGTGCTGGCCGAGGCGGCCGCCGGCATGTCGGACTACCTGCACGGGCTTGTCCGCGCCAAGCGCGCCGGCCCGGACGACGACATGCTCTCCGCCCTGGCCGCGGTGCGCGAGGGCGGCGACCGGCTGACCGCGGACGAGCTCGTCTCGATGGCCTTCCTGCTGCTGGCCGCCGGCCACGAGACGACCGTCAACCTGATCGGGAACGGCATGCTGGCCTTGCTGACCCACCCGGACCAGCTCGGTGCACTGCGCGCCGACCGCTCCCGGCTGCCGGACGCCATCGAGGAGTTCCTCCGCTACGACGGACCGGTGAACCAGGCCACCCTGCGGTTCACGGCCGAACCGGTCGAGATCGGCGGCGCCCGCATCCCCGCGGGCGAGTTCGTGATGGTGAGCATCGACTCGGCCAACCACGACGGCACCCGCTACTGCGAGCCGGACGCCCTGGACATCGGTCGCGACGCCGCCGGCCACCTGGCGTTCGGGCACGGGATCCACTACTGCCTGGGCGCGCCGCTGGCCCGGCTGGAGGCTGAGATCGCCTTCACCGGGCTGCTGGACTCCTTCGACCGCATCGAGCTGGCGGTGCCGGCCGAGGAGCTCGAGTGGCGCTGCAGCGTGGTGATGCGCGGGCTGGAGCGGCTGCCGGTCCGGCTCGGGCGCGGGTGAGGCGCGGGCATGGCCGGCCAGACCGAGCTCTCCCCGCAGCTGCTCACCTACGTCCGGGACGTGTCGCTGCGCGAGGACGCCGTCCTCCGGGAGCTGCGGGAGGAGACCGCGGGCTACCCGATGGGCACCGCGATGCAGGTCATGGCGGAGGAAGGGCAGCTGCTCGCGTTCCTCGTCCGGCTGATCGGGGCCCGCCGGGTGCTGGAGATCGGGACCTTCACCGGCTACAGCACGCTGTGCATGGCCCGCGCGCTGCCGGCGGCCGGGCGCCTGGTGACCTGCGACCTCACCGACCGGTGGCCGGCGATCGGCCGGCCCTACTGGGAACGCGCCGGCGTGGCGGACCGGATCGAGGTCCGGATCGGCGACGCGCGCGACACCCTGGCCGGCCTCCTGGCGCACGGCGCGGCAGACACCGTCGACCTCGTCTTCGTCGATGCCGACAAGGCCAGCTACCGCGACTACTACGAGGCCGCCCTCCGGCTGGTACGCCCGGGCGGCCTGCTGGTGCTGGACAACACCGTCCTGTTCGGACAGGTCGTCGACCCGGCCGCGCAGGACCCGGACACGCTCGCCATCCGGGAGCTGAACGCCTTCCTGCGCGAGGACGACCGGGTCGACCTGGCGATGCTGACGATGGCCGACGGCATCACCCTCGCCCGCAAGGCCGGCAGCACCCTCGAAAAGGAGTCGCCGTGACCGCGGACGGCTGGCCGGGTGCGGGCGTGAAGGTTGCCGTCGTGGGCGCGGGCACCATGGGCGGCGGCATCGCGACGCTGGTCCTCGGCCACGGCATCCCGGTCGTGCTGGTCGATGTGGACAGCGCGGCGCTCGCCGCCGCCGAGGCCCGGATCGGCCGGCAGCTGCGCCACGGCCACCTGCTCGGGGCGCTGCCGGCGGACCGGGCCGGCGGGACGCTGACGACCACCACCGCGGTCGCCGGCGTGGCCGGGGCAGCGGCGGTCGTCGAGGCGGTGACCGAGGATCCCGGCCGCAAGCGGGAGGTGCTGGCCGCCGCTGCCGCGGTCGTCCGGCCGGGCACGCCGCTGATCTCCACCACCTCCGGCATCCCGATCGACGAGCTGGCCGGCGGGCTGCCCCGCCCCGAGGACCTGCTGGGCACCCACTTCATGAACCCGTCGTACCTGATCGACATGGTGGAGGTGGTCCGCGGCCCGCGCACCGGCGACGCGGCGTTCGCGGCGGCCCAGGCGCTGCTCGCCACGCTCGGCCGGCGCAGCGTGGTCGTGCGCGACGCGCCGGGGTTCGTCACCAGCCGGTTGCTGCACGCGATGATCAACGACGCAGCCCGCATCGTCGAGGAAGGCGTGGCCAGCGCCGACCAGGTCGACACGCTCCTACAGGGCTGCCTCGGCCACCGCACCGGGCCGCTGCGTACCGCCGACCTGATCGGCCTGGACAACCTCGTCGACTCCCTCCGGGCGCTGCACCAGCGGACCGGCGAGGAGCGGTACCGCCCCACCGGCAGCCTGCTGCGCAAGGTCGCCGCGGGCGAGCTCGGCCACAAGTCCGGTCGGGGTTTTCACCACTACGGAGAGGTGCCGTCATGACGTCTGAGCGATCGGTCGGCGCGGCTCCCGCGACCCGCGACACGATCGAGCTCGAGGTGCTGTCGCTGCTGCGGGCCAGGCTCCGGACGCCGGTGACCGTCGAGCAGGACCTGTTCGCCGACGGCCTGATCACCTCGATGTTCGCCATGGAGCTGGTCGTCCAGCTGGAGGAGTTCTTCGCGGTGGCCATCGTCGGGCCGGACCTGAAGCTGGCCAACTTCCGCAGCGTCGCCGCGATGGCCGACCTCGTGCGCCGGCTGCGGTCCGGTGCGCGCGCCGCCGGGTCCGATGACTGACCGGCTGGCCGGCGGGTCCGCGCTGCTCGACGCGCTCGTCGGTGACCGGGCCGGCGACTGGGACGTTGCCGGGCTGCTGCCGGTCGAGGTGCTCCGCGAGCTCGGCCGCCGGGGGCTGCTGTGCGCGCAGGTGCCCGGCTCGTACGGCGGCGCCGGCCTGGACAGCCTCGCCAACGGCGAGCTCACCGCGCAGGCGGGCAGCCGGTGCAGCTCGGTCCGCAGCGTCATGACCTCGCAGGGGATGGCGGCCTGGACGATCCAGCGGCTGGCCGACGAGGACCAGCGGCGCGAGCACCTCGGCGCGCTCACCGGCGGCCGGCTGGCCGCCGTCGGCCTCTCCGAGCCGGACGCCGGCAGCGACCTCGGCGCGCTGGAGACCCGGATCCGGCCCGCCGGCGGCGATGTCGTCCTCAGTGGACACAAGACCTGGGTCACCGCGGCGTACTATGCCGACCTGCTGGTGGTCGTCGGCCGGCTGGCGGACGGCGCGGCGGCCGTCGTCGTGCCGGCCGACGCGCCGGGAGTGTCGCTGGAACGGGTGCCGTACCCGCTCGGCTGCCGCGCCGCGGGCCACGCGCACGTACGGCTCGACGGGGTGCGGGTGCCGTGGAGCAACGTGCTCGGCGGCAGCCCGCAGTCGCTGTCGCTGCTGGTCGCGACGGCCCTCGGCTACGGGCGCATCTCGGTGGCCTGGGGTTGCGTCGGAATCCTGCGGGCCTGCCTGGTCGCGACCGGCGAGCACGCCGCCACCCGCCGGCAGTTCGGCCGGCCGCTGGCCGGGCACCAGCTCGTCGGCCGGCACCTGGCCGACCTGCTGGTCGCGGAGCAGGTGGCGACCCGGGCCTGCGAGCACGCCAGCCGCTGCTGGGACTCCCGGTCCCCGGACATGGTCGTGGCCACGGTGCTCGCCAAGTACGTCAGCGCCACCCAGGCGGTACGCGGGGCGGCCGCAGCGGTGCAGGTGCTCGCGTCGGCCGGGGCCGAGGACGGCCATGTCGTCGCCCGCGCGTACCGGGACGCCAAGCTCATGGAGATCATCGAGGGCAGCAACGAGATCTGCCAGCTCATGCTGGCCCAACACATGGTGACCGCATCCGGGTGAACCCGCGGGAGCGTCGATGGCCGACCGACCGACCACGGTGAAGTGCCTGGTCTGGGACCTGGACAACACCCTGTGGCAGGGAACCCTGCTGGAGGACGAGCAGGTCTCGGTGACCGCCGAGGCGCGCGAGGTGATCGCGGCCCTGGACTCCCGCGGGATCCTGCAGTCGGTGGCCAGCCGGAACGACCACGACCTCGCCTGGGCCCGGCTGGAGGCGCTCGGTGTCGCGGACTACCTCCTGGTCCCGCAGATCGGCTGGGGCCGCAAGTCCGACGCCGTGCGGCGTGTGGGCGAGCTGCTCGGCTTCGCTGCGGGCACGCTCGCGTTCCTCGACGACGAGCCGGCCGAGCGCGCCGAGGTCACCTTCCACCTGCCCGAGGTGCGCTGCTATTCCCCGGACCAGCTGCCGGAGCTGCTGCGGCTGGCCGAGTTCGCCCCGCCGACGGTCACCTCCGACTCCCGCCGTCGCCGGCTGATGTACCGGGCCGGCTTCGAGCGGGAGGCCGAGCGCGACTCGTTCCCCGGCCCGGACGAGGAGTTCCTGCGCTCGCTGGAGCTGCGACTGCGGATCAGCCGGGCGGACGACAGCGAGCTGGCTAGGGTCGAGGAGCTCACGCTGCGCACCAGCCAGCTGAACGCGACCGGCGTGCACTACTCGGACACCGTGCTGCGGGAGCTGTGCACCGACCCGGCGCACGAGGTGCTGGTGGCCGGCCTGACCGACCGGTTCGGCCCGTACGGCGCGATCGGGGTGATCCTGCTGGCGGTCCGGCCCGGCCGTTGGCACCTGAAGCTGCTGGCCACCTCCTGCCGGGTGGTCGCCTTCGGGATCGGCACCGTCATCCTGAACTGGCTGATCGACCAGGCCGCCCGGGCCGGGGTGCACGTCGTCGCCGACTTCCGGCGCACGGACCGGAACCGGATGATGGAGGTCGCCTACCGCTTCGCCGGGTTCGCCGGCGAGGACTGCGGCTGCCTGGGCGAGCTGTCCGGGGCCGAGCTGTCCGGGCCCGAGCTGTCCGGGACCGAGCTGTCCGGGACCGAGCTGTCCGGGACCAGGGGCGTCCAGCGGCTGCACCTGCTGCCGTCCCGGCGGGAGCTGCCCGACACGGTCCGGGTGGAGGCCCCCGACCTGTCCGCAGGACCGGTCGCCGGGCATCCCGCCGGCCGCTCCCGACCGGCGTCGCCGAACTGACAGTCCGGAGTCGCCGGACTGACAGTGACGTGCCAGCCGCGATCGGCGGCGGTGGGCCGTCCCGGCCGGCCGCGTTCCCGGCGGGCGATCGCTGGCAGCTTGTGGCCGGGAGCCTTCCGGCCCGATCGGGGCCCGCCATAGCGTCGGATCGCGGTCCTGCCACTCGCTGAGCCACTCGCTGACCGGTCGGAGGGAGCGTCATGGCCTCACCTGCCGCGCAGCGCCAGGACGAGATCAAGGAGATCGTCTGCGACATCCTCGAGATCGACCCGGACGAGGTCTCGGACACCAGCCTGTTCAAGGAGGACCACCAGGCGGACTCGCTGCGCGCCATCGAGATCCTCGCGGCGCTGGAGAAGCGCTTCGACGTGGTCATCGACCAGGCCGAGCTGGCCCGGATGGTCAACCTGGCCGGCGTGTACGAGGTCGTCGCGGAAGCCACCGGCGAGTGATCCGCGGTGCCCGACGTGACGCGCGACCGAGTCGTCATCACCGGCCTGGGCGCCGTCTCCAGCATCGGCATCGGCATTCCCGACTTCCTGGCCGCCCTGCGCTCGGGACGCAGCGTGGTGAACCCGATCGGGGCGTTCGACACCACCGGCTTCGACTACGCCATGGGCTGCGAGGTCGCCGACTTCGTGCCGGAGCGGTGGATCCGCACCCTCGGTGTGGACGCGATCGGCCGGGCGACCCAGTTCTCCGTCTCGGCCGCCCGGATGGCCGTGCAGGACGCGGGGCTGACCGACGCCGACCTGCGCGGGCGCCGCTGCCTCACCGCGGTCGGCACCACCGACGGCGAGGCCCGTGACCTCGACCGGCTGGTCGAGACCGAGGTGCGGGACGGGCCGGAGGCCATGGACCCGCGGCTGGCGCGGCGGGTGCCGGCGGGCCGGCTGTCCGCCGCCGTCGCGGAGGAGTTCGACCTCCGCGACGTCGAGGCCATCACGTTGCCGACCGCGTGCGCCGCCGGCAACTACGCCATCGGCTACGGCTACGACGCCATCCGGGCCGGCGAGGTGGACTACGCCGTCTGCGGCGGCGCCGACGCGCTGTGCCGCAAGACCTTCACCGGCTTCTACCGGATCGGCACCATGGCGCCCCAGCGCTGCCAGCCGTTCGACAAGCACCGCAAGGGCATCCTCACCGGCGAAGGCGGCGGCGTCCTGGTGCTGGAGAGCCTGCGGTCCGCGCTCGGGCGCGGGGCGGCGATCCGCGCCGAGGTGCTCGGGTTCGGTCTCAACTGCGACGCCCGCCACCCGGTCGCCCCCGACGAGGACAGCGTGGCCCGGTGCATGCGCCTCGCGCTCGCCGACGCCGGCGTCGGGCCCGGGGACGTCGACTTCATCTCCGCCCACGGCACCGGCACGAAGGCCAACGACGTCACCGAGGCGGCCGCGATCCGCCGGGTGTTCGGCCCGGACACCGCGCCCCGCACGGTGTCGATGAAGTCGATGCTCGGGCACAGCATGGGCGCGGCCAGCGCGCTGGCCTCCATCGGCTGCGTGCTGGCGATCGGTGCGGGATTCATCCCGCCGACCACGAACCACGTCGAGACCGACCCGGAGTGCGCGCTCGACTGCGTGCCGAACGTGGCGGTCGAGGCCCGGCCGCGGGTGGTCCAGAACAACGCGCTGGCCTTCGGCGGCAACAACGCCGTGGTCATCTTCGGTCGGTACGACCTGGATGGGCCCGGTCGGTACGACCTGGATGGGCCCGGTCGGTACGACCTGGATGGGCCCGGTCGGTACGACCCGCATGGGCCCAGCCGGCACGACCCGGACGGGCCCGAGCCCCGCGCCGCGGCCGATCCCGGGCGGACCCGGTGAGCTGGCTCATCGCCGGCACCGGGGCCGTGGCCAGCGTCGGCGGCAGCACCGACGAGGTCTTCGCGGCGCTCTGCGCCGGCCACAGTGGACTGGCGCCGCTGCGTGGGTTCGACCGCCGCAAGTACCGGGCGCGCAGTGCCTACGAGATCGACGACCGGCCGGCGCCGGGCACCGACGTGCCGCTGCGGGCCACCGGCTGGCTGGTGCGGGCGGTGGCCGAGGCGCTGGCCGACGCCGGGCTCGGCGCGGACCTCTCCGACGTGCCGGTGATCGTCGGCAGCGGCCTGCGGGAGCTGCGCTCCGCCGAGCTCGGGTGGCGGGACGGCGCCCCGTTCGACCCCGCCGCGCTGCACTTCGGCACCGCGCTGCGGGAGCGCTTCGGGGCGGCGTGGACCTACACGCTGGCCAACGCGTGCGCCGCCTCGCTGTATGCGCTGGCGATGGCCGGCGACCTGCTGGACGCCGGGGTGGCGGACGCCGTCGTCGTCGCGGGCACGGACACGCTGACCGAGAGCATGTTCGGTGCGCTGGACCGGGTCCAGCTCGAACCGCCGGACCGGATCAGGCCGTTCGACGTGGCGCGGCGCGGCACCCTCCTGGGCGACGGCGCCGTGGCGGTGGTGCTGCGCCGGGACGACCACGACAGTCCGGCCGCCGCCCGGGTGCGCGCGGTGAGCATGAACTGCGACGCTGCCCACGCGACGGCGCCGGACCCGCGCGGCATCGCCGCCGCCATCCGGATGGCGCATGAGCGGGCCGGCGTCACCGCCAGCGACCTCGACCTGATCCTGCTGCACGGCACCGGAACGGCGCTCAACGACGAGGCCGAGGCGGTCGCCCTCGGCGAGGTGTTCGGCGCGGCGGTCGACGGCCCGCTGCTGACCGCGGTGAAGTCGATGACCGGCCACACGTCGGGTGGTTCCGGCCTGCTCAGCGTGGTCGTCGCGGCACGGGCGCTGGCGACCGGGCGCATCCCGCCGACGATCGGCCTGCGCGAGCCGGTGGCGGAGGCGGCGCGGTTCCGGTTCGTCCGGGACGCCGGACACGCCGCCGACCTCCGGCTCGCCCAGGTCGACGCATTCGGCTTCGGCGGCGTCAACGCGGTCGCCGTCGTGGAGCGGGTGGGTGGGCCGGCCGGCACGCAGCGGGTGGGTGGGCCGGCCGGCACGGAGCGGGTGGGCGGGCCGGCCGGCACGGAGCGGGTGGGCGGGCCGACCGGGGTGGGGCGCTGATGGCCGTGCCGCTGCCGGCGCCCGGCGACCCGATCGCGCTGACCGGGGTCGGACTGGCGCTGCCCGGCATCGACCACGTCACCGCCCTGCGGTCCGCCACGCGCGGGGCCGTGCGGGCGGCCGACCCGGTGGAGCCGGCGGCCCGGATCGGCCGCCGCGGGCTGCGCTACCTCGACCGGGTCTCCCAGCTGGCGTTGTGCGCCGGGCAGGACGCGCTGCGGGACGCCGCCCTGCTGCCGGCGGACGGCGGCGGGGCCGCGGCGGCGGGCGGTTCGGTCGCCGTCGTGGCCAGCTCGAACCTCGGCAGCCTCGACACGGTGTGCGAGCTGACCTCGACCATCGCCGAGCAGACCACGGACCGGGTCAGCCCGATGGCGCTGCCGAACGCCTCGAGCAACGTCGTCGCCGCGGTGGTGGCGATGCGCTTCGGCCTGCGGGGGCCCAACCTGACCTTCACCAACGGCCCGACGTCCGGGCTCGACGCGGTGTTCTGGGCCGCGCTGCTGGTGACCGTCGGCCGCTGCTCCCACGCCCTGGTGGTCGGCGCCGAGACCAGCAACCCGGTGGTGGCACGGCTGCTCGGCCGGCCGGCCGGCGAGCTGCTCGACGGCGCCGTGGCGCTGGTGGTGGAGCGGGCGGCGACGGCGGACGGGCGCGGCGCGTCCCGGTTGGCCGAGCTCGGCCGCTATGCCCGGCGCCCGGGCGTCGCCGCCTGCGTCGACCGGGTCCTGGCCGGCGCGCCGGGCGCCCCGGGCATCTGGTTCGCCGACTCCCGGCCCCCCGGCACGGCCGCCGTGGCGGCCGCCCCGCGGGTTGCCGGCGACGACCTGACCGCCGCGTTCGGGCTGGCCTCCGGCGCGCTGGGGGTCCTGCAGTGTGCCGCGGCGGTCGCCTGGTTCGCCGCCGGCGGCGCCGCGGCCGCCCTGCTGACCGCGGGGGCGGACACCGACGACGCCGTCGCGGGGCTGCTGCTGCGGCCGTCGGGGCGGGGGCCGCGATGAGCCGCGACGCGGGTGGCCGCACGCCGGCCGTGGCCGACCCCGGGCCGGACCGCGTACCGGGTGGGGCCGGGGAGCCGCCGGTCGTCGTCCGGCGGGTGCGCCGCGGCGCCGGCCCGGACCCGCTGCGTGTCCTGCTCCTGCACGGCCTGTGCGGCAGCGCCGCGATCTGGGACACCTTCGTCCGGCTCGCCGATCCCGGCTGCGAGCTGTGGACCGCCGAGCTGCCGTGGCGCGGCACCGGCGTCGCCGGCTGGCCCGACCGGCCGGTCGAGGAGTGGCTCGGGCAGGCCGTCGCCGCCCTGCCGGGCGGGGCCGACGTGCTGATGGCTCACTCCTTCGCCACCAACGCCGTGCTCCGGTGGCTGGACCGGCAGATCCCCGGGCCCGGAGGCCGGTTCCTGGCCGGCCGGAGGCGGCTGCGCGGCCTGGTTCTCGTCTCGCCGCTCTACCGCGCCGACCCGGCGGACTTCGACTGGGCGTCGATCGCCTACTACATCGACAAGTTCGACGGGATCCTCGCCGACGGCCTGCGGATGAGCGCCGGTCGGACGCTGCCGGCCGAGACGCTGCGCGCCCTCGCGCTGCGGGTCCGTGACCTGGTCGGCCCGTACGGCTGGGTCCGGTTCATCGACACGTACCTGCGCATGCCGGAGGTGCGGGGCGAGCGACTGGCGATGCCGGTCCTGGTGGTCAGCGGCCAGCTCGACACCGCCGCGTTCCCGTCGGACGCCGAGGCGCTGGGCGGGGCGCTGCCGACCGCCACCGTGCACGTCCTGCCCGGGAGCCGGCACTACCCGATGATCACGGCGGCGGAGACGTTCGCGGGCCTGGTCGACACGTTCCTCCGCACCCTCCCGGCCGACCCGGCCGCCCCCCACCCGCCACCGGAGAGCGCCGCCGAGATGACCATCGACACCGGGCCGGGGACGACCGAGGCCCTGCTGGCCGACACCACCCGCCTGACCGTCGCCGGATCGGCCTCTCCGGAACCGGTCTTGCTCGGCTCGGCCATGTTGGGCGCGGTGGCTGCGGGGCACTACCCCGACGTGACGACGGCGATGAC
>Ga0126307_10001685_pt1 | contig 14675 bp, 12 predicted proteins | sample Plot28_FD_89955 | JGI IMG/M metagenome (GOLD analysis project Ga0126307, IMG submission 89955) | Serpentine soil microbial communities from UC McLaughlin Reserve, CA, USA - Plot28 | ecosystem: Environmental > Terrestrial > Soil > Grasslands | place: USA: UC McLaughlin Reserve, Lake County...
ATCTCGCCGGCGAGCTCATCGTCGCTCTCGTGCTCGGCGGCCAGCCACACCTCGCCGGCCTCCTCGAGGATCTTCTTGCCCAGCCCGTGCACGCCGCCGTCGAGCGCCGCGACGGTGCCGCTGCCCGCCGGTCGGGTGCGGGCGCGCTCGCTGAGTTCGGCGAACAGGGCGTCGAAGGTCTTCACGGCACGCGATTGTTCCACGCCGCGACGGGCAAGTCACGGCGGTTTCGCCACGACAGAATCAGTGCCCGGCGGGATGCGCCTCGTGGTGGTGCACCTCGCGATGCATGTCTTCCAGATGCATGCCCTTGGTTTCCTCTACCCACTGCCAGACGAACGCGAACGACAGCAACGCGCACACCGCGTAGAAGCCGTAGGCGGCGCCCAGGTGATCGCGCAGCCCCGGGAACGAAACGGTGATCAACCAGTTGGCGACCCATTGGCCCGCCGCGGCAAGGCCGAGGGCGGCTGCTCGGATGCGGTTGGGGAACATCTCACCCAGCAGCACCCACACCATCGGCCCCCACGACATGCCAAACGCAACCACGAAGAGATTGGCGGCAACCAGGGCGATCGGACCGGAGGCGCCGGGAAGGATCGGCACCAGCTCGCCTTCGGCGTTGGTTTGGAGTTCTGCCACGAGGCCGAAGATGACCGCCATCGTGCCCAGCGTTACCGCCATCCCGATCGAGCCGACCAGCAGCAGCGGTTTGCGGCCGACCTTGTCCACCAAAGCGATCGCGATCAGCGTGGTCGCGATGTTCGTCACCGACGTGATCACCGTGATGACGAACGCCGCGCTTTCCCCGAATCCCACGGCCTCCCAGAGGATGTTGGAGTAATAGAAAATCACGTTGATGCCGACGAACTGCTGGAACACCGAAAGTCCCAGGCCCACCCACACGATTCCGTAGATGCCACCGGCCGGCTTGCGCAAGTCGCGCCACGACGGCGGCTTCTCGGATTTCAGCGATTCCTGGATCCGGGTGATCGTCAGCTCGGGGCCCTTCTCGCCGAGCAGCGCTGACAGCACCTTGCGGGCCTCAGGAATGCGGTACTTCGCGACGAGGTAGCGCGGCGATTCCGGAATGGTGAAGGCAAGCGCACCGTAGAGGATGGCCGGCACCGCCATCATGAGGAACATCCAGCGCCAGGCCTCAAGCCCCAGCCACAACACTTCGCCGGAACCGCCGGCCAGCTCCGCCAGCAGATAGTCGATCGCGAGTGACAGGAAGATGCCGGTCACGATCGCCAACTGCTGCAGCGAGCCGAGCCGGCCGCGGATGCGCGGCGGCGAGGTCTCCGCGATGTACATGGGCGCAATGACGGAGGCCACGCCGACGCCGATGCCGCCGATGATCCGGAAGACCACCAGCATCCAGACGCCGCTCGGCAGTCCGAAGTAATGGTCGTCGTTGCTGCCCACGAAGTTGTAGGACAGGCCCGCACCGATGGCGCTGATCAAGAACAGCACTGCCGCGATCTTCATCACAGCCAGCCGGCCGATCTTGTCGGCCAGCCTGCCTGCGGTGACCGCGCCGACGGCGGCCCCGAGCAACGCCGACGCCACCGCGAAGCCGAGCCTGAAACCGCCGACGCCGAACTCGTCTTCGATCGCCGAGACCGCGCCGTTGATCACCGCGCTGTCGTAGCCGAACAGCAAGCCGCCGAGGGCCGCTACCGATGCGATCCGGACTACGCGGCCGGCATGCTCGGTTTCCTCATAATCCACAGTCGCTGCGGAATCGCCAACCGGTCCGTGAGTCATGAGACGTCCTTCCGCAGCATTGCGTGATGGAAGTCACATTCAATCACTTACGTCCTCGTCAGGCGGTGCGTTCTCCAAACTGAGAACTGAGTTCGCCGCATACGCGTCGCAGATCGGCCACGCCGACATCGGCCAGCGACGAAATGTGCCTGCGCCGTGGTCCACGGGGCACCGCTACATCGTTGGGTACCACCAATACCGGGCATCCGGCAGCTTCTGCGGCGGCCGTTCCCGTGACTGAGTCCTCGACGGCCAGGCATGCCGACGGCGGCAGATCCAGCAACGCAGCCGCCCGCCGATACGCATCGGGGGCTGGTTTGCCGGCCGGCACCTCGTCTCCGCACACCGTCGCGGAAAAGTACTGGTGCCCAATGCTGTCCAAGGCTCGGTCGGTCAGCGCTCGCGCAGTGTTGGTAACCAGTGCCATCGGAGTCCCTTCGGCGGCAAGCGCTTCCAACAGTTCCTGCGCGCCGTCGCACCAGGGCAGCCCGTCGTCGAACAATTCCTCCGTGTAGTCGTGCAGCCAGCGGATGGAGTCGGCCATTGCGGATGGGTCCGGCTCGAGCCCGAGGTCGGCGTAGACCGTCCGGAGGGTGTCCTCCGCGGAACCGCCGACCATCGACGCCCTGATTTCCGGCGTCAGCAGGCCACCGAGCTCCTCGTAGAGTGCCGCCAGCGAGATGTCCCAGAGCTTTTCGGAGTCGACGAGGGTGCCATCCATATCGAACAGCACCGCTTGCATGGGCCGATTCTGTCATGGGTCGCCCGTAGGCTGAAATCATGACCATTCTTGTGACCGGCGCCACCGGAAACATCGGCCGCCGCATCGTCGATCACCTGAACAATCTGGGCGCCAACGACATCCGTGCACTCACGAAAAACCCCGCCAAGGCGAGGCTGACCGACGGCGTCACGGCGATCACCGGTTACCTGGGCGAACCGGACTCGCTGCCGGCCGCACTGGACGGTGTCGACCAGGTCTACCTGGCACCGTTGCCGGGCACGCTTGAGGCCACGCTCGACCTGATGAGGAAGGCCGGGGTGGAATACGTGGTGGCCCTGTCGGGTGCCGGCGATTGGCAGGAACACGCCGACAAGATCACGGCCTCCGGGCTCGTCAACACGCAACTCGGACCCGGCGAGTTCACCGACAACTTCACGATCTGGGCCGAACAGATCAAGGCCACCCGCACCGTCCGCGATCCGTATCCGTCGGTGGTCGAGGCGCCGATCTCGATGGACGACATTGCCCGGGTGGCCGCGGCCCTGCTGGTCAAGCCGGAGGAGTCGCACTTCGGAAAGATGTATCCGATCACCGGGCCTGCAGCGCTCACCCGCGCAGAGATCGCGGAGCAGATCGGCGTCGGGATCGGCGTCGAAGTCACTTTCGAGCAGTGCGGTCGCGCCGAGGCCGAGGCGGCGTTACGGCCGGCCATGGGCGAGTATGCACGCTGGTATCTCGAGCAGATAGAGACCGGTGTCGGTCAGCCGCAGGAAGCCAATCAGCTCGTCGCCGAGTTGACCGGCGCTCCTGCCGAGTCGGTCGCACAATGGGCGGCTCGCAACGCCGACCTGCTCCGTTAGGTGTTGAAGTACTTGGCCTCGGGGTGGTGCAGCACGAACGCGTCCGTGGACTGCTCCGGGTGAAGCTGTAGCTCCTCCGATAGCGTCACCCCGATCCGTCCGGGCTCCAGCAGGTCCACCATCTTGGCGCGGTCCTCGAGGTTCGGGCATGCGCCGTAGCCGAACGAGAACCGGGCGCCGCGGTAACCGAGCTTGAAGTAGTCCTCGACGGAATCGGGATCTTCGGCGGCCATCACGTGGTCACCGAACTTCAGCTCCTCACGCACGCGCTTGTGCCAGTACTCGGCCAGCGCCTCGGTCAGCTGCACACCGATGCCGTGCACCTCGAGATAGTCGCGGTACGAGTCCGAGGCGAACAGTTCGTTGGCGAAGTCGGCGATGGGTTGGCCCATGGTGACCAGCTGGAACGGCAGCACATCAACTTGCCCAGCCTTGGCCGCAATTTCCCGCGACCGGATGAAGTCGGCGATGCACAAGAACCGGTCACGCTGCTGGCGCGGAAAGGTGAACCGAAACCGTTCGGGTGCACCAGGTTTCGGTTCGGTGAGCACGACGACGTCATCGCCCTGCGACACCGCAGGGAAATAGCCGTACACCACGGCCGCATGCGCGAGGATGCCGTCCGTGGACAGCCGGTCGAGCCAGTACCGCAGCCGCGGGCGCCCTTCGGTCTCAACCAGCTCCTCGTACGTGGGGCCCTCGCCACCGCGCACGCCCCGCAGCCCCCACTGCCCGAGGAACAGCGCGCGCTCGTCGAGCAGGCTGGTGTAATCGGCCACGGCCACACCCTTGACCACACGGGTGCCCCAGAACGGCGGCACCGGCACCTCGACATCGGCCTTGACGTCGGAGCGCTCCGGAACCTCGACCGGGGCCTGAACGGCTTTACGTTCGGCGGCAATGCGTTTCGACCGCTCGTGCCGGGCCTTACGCTCGGCCTCTTTCTGCCGCGCCGCGATCGCCTCCGGGCTGTCGGTGTCGGGCGCCTCGCCGCGCTTGGCGCTCATGATGACGTCCATCAGCCGCAGGCCCTCGAACGCGTCACGGGCGTAATGGACTTCGCCTTTGTAGACGTCGGCGAGGTCGTTCTCGACATAGCTTCGGGTCAGGGCTGCCCCGCCGAGCAGCACCGGAAACCGGTCGGCCACACCGCGGGTGTTCATCTCCTGCAGGTTTTCCTTCATCACCACCGTCGACTTCACCAGCAGTCCGGACATGCCGACCACGTCGGCGCTCTTGTCCTGAGCCACTTCGAGAATGGTGTTGATGGGCTGCTTGATGCCGATGTTGACGACCTCGTAGCCATTGTTGGTCAGGATGATGTCGACCAGGTTCTTGCCGATGTCGTGCACGTCGCCCTTGACGGTAGCCAGCACGATGCGGCCCTTGCCTGCGTCGTCGTCGGCCTTCTCCATGTGCGGTTCCAGGTAGGCAACAGCGGCCTTCATCACCTCGGCGGACTGCAGCACGAACGGCAGCTGCATCTGGCCGGAGCCGAAGAGCTCGCCGACGGTCTTCATCCCGGCCAGCAGGTTCTCGTTGATGATGGCCAGCGGCGGCTTCTGGCTCATCGCCTCGTCGAGGTCGGCGTCCAGCCCGTTGCGTTCGCCGTCGACGATGCGCTGCGCCAACCGTTCCAGCAGCGGAAGCTTGGCCAAGTCGGCGGCCCGCGACTCCTTCGACGAAGCCGCCGAAACACCCTCGAACATGCCCATCAGTTCCTGCAGCGGGTCGTATCCCTCCCGGCGCCGGTCGTAGACCAGATCGAGCGCGACCTGGCGCCGGTCCTCGGGAATCCGGTTCATCGGCAGGATCTTCGACGCATGCACGATCGCCGAGTCCAGCCCGGCTTCCTGGCATTCGTGCAGAAACACCGAGTTGAGCACCTGGCGCGCAGCGGGATTGAGGCCGAACGAGATGTTCGACAAACCGAGCGTCGTCTGCACCTTCGGATGTTTCTGCTTCAGCAACCGGATCGCCTCGATCGTTTCGATGCCGTCCTTGCGCGACTCTTCCTGACCGGTGCAGATGGTGAAGGTAAGGCAGTCGATCAGGATCGACGACTCGTCGACGCCCCAATTCGTGGTGATGTCGTTGATGAGCCGCTCGGCGATCTCGACCTTCTTATCGGCGGTGCGAGCCTGGCCCTCTTCGTCGATGGTGAGCGCGACCACGGCGGCTCCGTGCTCGGCGACCAGTTCCATCGTCTTCTGGAAGCGCGACTCGGGGCCGTCGCCGTCCTCATAGTTCACCGAGTTGACAGCGCACCGGCCACCGAGGTGCTCCAAACCCGCTCGCAGCACTGGGGTTTCGGTGGAGTCCAGCATGATCGGCAGCGTCGACGACGTCGCCAGCCGACTTGCCAACTCATTCATGTCGGCCACGCCGTCACGGCCCACGTAGTCCACACAGAGGTCGAGCAGGTGGGCGCCGTCACGGATCTGATCCTTGGCGATGTCGAGGCAGCGCTGCCAGTCTTCGGCGATCATCGCCTCACGAAACGCCTTGGAACCGTTGGCGTTCGTGCGCTCGCCGATCATCAGAATCGACGCGTCCTGGTGGAACGGTGTCGACGCGTACAGCGACGCCACTGCAGGCTCGTGCGTGATGTGGCGCTCGGCGCGCTGCACGGCGGAGATGGCGTCGGCAACCTTGCGGATGTGTTCGGGTGTGGTGCCGCAGCAGCCGCCGACCAACGACAGTCCATATTCGGTGACGAATTCCGAAAGCGCCTCTGCGAGTTCATCTGGCTGAAGCGGGTATTCGGCGCCGCTGGCACCGAGCACCGGCAACCCCGCGTTGGGCATCACCGACACAGGCGTTCGGGCGTGTTGAGACAGGTAGCGCAGATGCTCGCTCATCTCGGCGGGCCCGGTCGCGCAGTTCAGCCCGATCATGTCGACGCCGAGCGGCTCGACCGCCGTCAGTGCGGCGCCGATCTCGCTGCCCAACAGCATTGTTCCAGTTGTTTCCACAGTGACGTGGGCGATCACCGGGATATGACGACCGAGCTGCGCCATCGCCCTGCGCGAGCCGAGCACGGCCGCCTTCAGCTGCAACAAGTCCTGGCATGTCTCGACGAGGATCGCATCGGCGCCTGCCTCCAACATGCCAAGGGCAGCCTCGGCGTATGCGTCACGGATCACCGCGTACTCGGTGTGGCCCAGCGTCGGCAGCTTGGTGCCCGGGCCCATCGAGCCAAGCACGTAGCGCTTGCGATCCGGGGTGCTCATCTCGTCGGCGACCCGGCGCGCGATCGCGGTGCCCCGCGCAGAGAGATCCCGGATCCGGTCGGCGATGTCGTAGTCACCGAGATTGCTCAGGTTGCAGCCGAACGTATTGGTCTCAACCGCGTCCGCGCCGGCCTCAAAATACGCCCGGTGGATGGTCTCAATCACATCCGGGCGGGTGTCATTCAGGATCTCGTTGCAGCCTTCGAGGTTGTTGAAGTCGTCGAGCGTGAGATCGGCCGCCTGCAGCTGGGTGCCCATGGCGCCATCGCCCACCATGACGCGCTGCGACAAGGTGTCGAGCAAATCGGTGTCGTAGGCGCCGTTGTTCACATCAGTCACGCATACAGGGTAGTGGGTCTATCAGAATCGTTCTTCGCGCAAGCGGCTCATCCTCGCTAAACCAGCCCCTGCGGCGATGCCCCTCATCGCCGCCAGACAGGGCTTACGCTGGCGTAGTGACCTCGTCGGATGCGAGCGGCTACAAGCCGCCCGACCTGCCCAAACTCAACGACACGATTGTCGTCGCGGCCTTCGAAGGCTGGAATGACGCCGGCGATGCGGCCAGCGATGCGCTGGAACACCTGGATGCGATCTGGGAGGCCGAGCCGATCGTTGAGATCGACGATGAGGCCTACTACGACTACCAGGTCAACAGGCCGGTGATCAGGCAGGTCGACGGCGTCACCCGGGAGCTGGTGTGGCCGTCGATGCGGATCTCACACTGCCGCCCGCCCGGCTCGGACCGGGACATCGTCTTGATGCACGGGGTGGAGCCCAACATGCGCTGGCGCACGTTCTGCGCCGAGCTGTTGGCGATCGCCGACAAGCTCAACGTGCAGACCGTCGTGATTCTTGGCGCCCTGCTGGCCGACACACCGCACACCCGGCCGGTGCCCGTGTCGGGAGCGGCCTACTCCCCCGACTCGGCGAAGACGTTCGGTCTGGAGGAAACCCGCTACGAAGGCCCAACCGGGATCGCCGGTGTGTTCCAGGACGCCTGCGTGCAGGCTGGCATTCCTGCCGTGACGTTCTGGGCGGCCGTTCCCCACTATGTCTCGCAACCACCGAGCCCGAAAGCGACGGTGGCGCTGCTGCGCCGCGTCGAGGACGTGCTCGATATAGAGGTGCCGCTGGCCGACCTTCCCACCCAGGCCGAGGAGTGGGAGCAGGCAGTGAGCGAGATGACGGCAGATGATGACGAAATCGCCGAATACGTCCAGTCGCTCGAAGAGCGCGGCGACGCCGAGGTCGACATGAGCGAGGCACTCGGCAAGATCGATGGCGACGCGTTGGCCGCGGAGTTCGAACGCTATCTACGCCGCCGCGGCCCGGGATTCAGGACCTAACTTTTCGAGCCTGCCGTTCGAGGTAGCGGGCCTTCGAGTCTTCGAACTTCGCCGCTTCGGAACCCTGGCCGTATCGCTCGCTGGCCTTGCCGACCAGGGCTGAAGCCCGCGGTCATCTGCTCAATTCGCGCCTGTTCCAAGGCGATTGGATCGACAGCCCGGGTGACGATCAGATAGTCGCGCAGTGCGATACCGTGCCGGTTCACCTCGACGGTCCAACGATTCACCCATGCTCCCCAGGCATCGTCGATGCTGAAATGCTCGGCGATCGCACGGTGATAGGACGGTCGATAACTGGGAGGCTCGCTACACCTTCACCGGCTGCGGCGCTTTCCAGACGCCGTTGAGCGCGTCCGGCTTCGGCCAGTACAGACGCAGCACGAGCGTGAACGGGCCCTTCGGCGCAGGCAGCCAGTTGGACTCCTTCTCGATGCCGGGTGACTCGTTCTGGATATAGAACGTGTAGCCGCCGTCGGAATCGGGCACCAGGCTGGGCAGCATAGGCGAGTTGATCAGGTACCGGTTCATCGGGTTGGCGACCAGCAGGCTGGCCGGCAGTTCGTACATGGTCAGCGACCAGAACGCGTTGACGGGCGGCAGTTGATCCTTCGCGAAGCGGTAGGTGTAGCTGTTCGCGCCCGTCAGCGGCGCACCGGCGGAGTCGTTGGAGAAGCTCGGATAGAGCGCCTCCGCCGCGGTGTTGCCGTAGATGCCGAACACCGCGCCGGCCATCCGGTACAGGTAGTTGCCCTTGAGGTCCGCGGCGGTGCCGAAGAACTGCGCCGAGCCGACTTCGCCGGTGTCGACCCTGTCCTTCTTGAAGGTGTTGAACTCGGACCACGCGTCGGCCATCCCGCCCTCGATCGCGCTCCGCATCTCCGGGGTCAGCTTGTCGGCGTCGAAATTTCCGTCAGGGCCGACGCCGATGGTCGCGAAGCGCGCCCTTAGATCCTTCTCGGTGGGCAGCGTGGGAGCGAATTTCAGCGCGAAGTTGAGGATGTCGAAGAACTGTGGCGATGTCCTCTCCTGCTCGGACGTCAGGGGTGGAACAAAGTCGATGGGCGGGGCCGGCGCGGGTGGTGGCTGCTTCAGATAGACCGACAGCGGCTGAACCTGGTAGCCGGCCTGGATCTTCTTGACGCTGTCGAGATCGGACGGCCCGAACAGCTGGGTGCGGTATATCACCATCGCCAGCTCGGTGTCTGACCGGAGGACCTCGTTGATGCCCTCCGGTTTGTCGCCCTTCCAGTTCGGCCCTGCGAGAAGATATTTCCCGCCACCGTTGCCGGTGGTACGGCTCCCGACGTAGGCGAAGTTGGAGGTGTAGCCGTCGACGAACTGAAGCGAGTAGTAGCGGTCCTGCTCTATCGGCGGCACCGTGAGCACCAGTGGCTCTGCGCGTAGGTCGGCGCCAACCGCGGAGTACGGCGTGTCCGAGTTCGGTGTCTGAACCGCCTTGTCTTCGGGCGTGAACACCCGTGCGGTGTTGTGGATTTCGTTCCAGCCACCCTTGTACTCGGGGTTGTCTTTGTTCACGAAGTAGGCGTAGGAGACCCGGTAATTGTCGACGATCGGGAAGCCATAGATGTAGGCATCTTTCGCGATCGCGCGCGCCTGGTCCGGCGTGACGGCCGACGGGCTCGGCGGGGGCGATGACTGCGGTGTTTCCTCCGAGCCCTTCGTGCTGCAAGCGGGCAGCAGCATCAGAGCCACGACGACGACACCCACCCGGCGGATCAGGACGACTTTTCCCTTCACAGAACCCATGGCGGAAACGTACTCCACTCGATGGGCGTTAGCCGCCCACTAGTGGAGAAAGTGCGGTCAGCAAGGAGCCCGGGTCGCCCGGCGCACCGGTGTGAGACCAGCTGCCCTCGAACTCCGCAACTTCGACACCCACAACGGGGTTTGCCGCTAAACGCGTTGCGATCCTGGACAATTCATCGAGCGTCATCCCGTTCGGGACTCGGTAGTCCGTCGGTACCAGACCGGTTCAAGCACGTCGCCGACGGTCACCGCCGCGAGACGGAGTCGGCGTTGCCACTCGTCTCCGATGGCCGCGCCCCCGCCGAAGCCGCGGTCGTTGTGGTCGCCCACACGGCCTTGGAAAATCGTGAGCGCGGGGGCCATCGCTACAACTGCACGCCGAGCAGGGCGTCGATCGCCGTTGCCACGGTGCGCGGCGCATCGCCGTCGTGGCCGCCGTACTCGATGGCGTCCGTCGTCCAACCATCCAGTGCGGCAAGTGCTTTCGGCGTGTCGAGGTCGTCGGCCAGGTACTGGCGCAGCCGGGCCACCACGTCGGTCGCGTCGGGCCCCGCGGGCAGCGAAGTCGCCGTACGCCAGCGGTGCAGCCGGGCGTTCGCCTCCTCGAGCACGGCGTCGCTCCACGACCGGTCGGCGCGGTAGTGACCGGCGAGCAGGCCGAGCCGAATCGCTGCCGGTTCGACGCCATCGGCCCGCAATCGCGACACCAGGACCAGGTTGCCGCGGCTCTTGCTCATCTTGTGCCCGTCCCAGCCGATCATTCCGGCGTGCACGTAGTGCCGCGCGAATCGCCGCTCCCCCGTTACGGATTCGGCGTGCGCGGCGGAGAATTCGTGGTGCGGGAAGATCAGGTCGCTGCCGCCGCCCTGGATGTCCAAACCCGTGCCGATGCGGGACAGCGCGATCGCCGCGCATTCGATATGCCAGCCAGGCCGGCCCGGGCCGAACGGCGACGGCCAGCTGGGCTCGCCTTGGCGCTCCGCCCGCCACATCAACGCGTCGAGTTCGTCGTGCTTGCCTGCGCGGTCGGGGTCGCCGCCACGCTCGGTGAACAGCCGCAGCATGGTGTCGCGGTCGTAGCCGGATTCGTAGCCGAACTGCAGTGTGGCGTCGGCACGGAAGTACACGTCGGGATAGACGGGGTCGTCGACGACGTAGGCCGCCCCGGAAGCCAGCATCTTCTCCACCAGCTCGACAACCTCGCCGATGGCCTCGGTGGCCGCCACGTAGTCATGCGGTGGCAGCACCCGCAGGGCCGCCATGTCTTCGCAGAACAGCTCGGTCTCCCGATCGGCCAGCTCACGCCAGTCCACGCCGTCACGCTGGGCCCGCTCGAACAGCGGATCGTCGACGTCGGTGATGTTTTGCACGTAGTGCACGTCGTGCCCCGAATCCAGCCACACCCGGTACACCAGGTCGAACGCCAGGTAAGTGGCAGCGTGCCCCAGGTGGGTGGCGTCATACGGGGTGATGCCGCAGACGTACATGGTGGCCTTCTGGCCGGCCGTGACGGGGCGGATCTGTCTGTCGGCACTCTCGTAGAGCCGCAGCTGCGGGCCCCTTCCCGGCAGTGCCGGGACGTCCAGAGCCGGCCACGATTGCATAGCGTCGACTCTAAGGTGTTCGGTCAGGGCGGCCTCCCGCTGGTGCGTTGCGTCTGCCTGAGCTACAACGGCCCGACCGATTCCATTCCCTCAGCGGTCTCGGTAGGCCGACCAGATGCCGTCCAGCAGCACGTCGGCCAGTTCTGCGCGGCACATCAGAAAGTCGGGAAGGTACGGGTCGCGCCGGTTGTAGATCATGGGCGACCCGTCCAGGCGCGAGGCGTGCAGCCCGGCGGCCTGCACCACCCCGGCCGGGGCGGCTGAATCCCACTCCCACTGGCCGCCGGCGTGGATGTAGGCGTCGACGTCGCCGCGGACCACGGCCATCGCCTTCGCGCCTGCCGACCCGATCCGCACCATCTGGATGTCCATCCGGTCGCGCAGCCGCCACAGCACCGCTGGCGGCCTGCTGGCGCTCGCGGTGATGCGGATGGGGCCCGCAGAGCGCGGCGGCGGAGGGCTGACGGTGTCGGTGCGGTACACCTCGCGACGAGCGGGAAGCGCGACGGCGGCGTCGGTGATGCCGCCGTCGGGCCCGCCGTTGCGCTGCCACAGCGCGACGTGCACGGCCCAGTCCTCGCGCCCCGGCCAGGAGAACTCGCGGGTGCCATCGACCGGGTCGACGATCCACACGCGGTCGGCGTGCACCCGCGACAGGTCGTCGACGGCCTCCTCGGACAGCACCGCGTCAGCGGGCCGATCCCGCGCCAGCCGGTCGAGGATAAGGACGTTGGCCCGCTTGTCGCCGGCGTCGCCGAGGTCGTATGGGTCGTCGAAGCCGATTTCCTCGCGCACAGCCAGCAACAGTTTTCCCGCGTCCCGGGCTACGTCGGCTGCCAGTGCCGCATCGGTCAGGCTCACCGGGCCAGTATCGTCGACGACCCAGCAGCAGACACCGCAGGATCCGCGGCCGAGCATTTTGTGACGATGAGCACAGCAAAGCAGCAGACCGATTCCCTCACGTAGGAACTGGCGAAGGCCCGGCTTCTGCGACTAGAACGCCGGCCACGGTATCGGCCGCCGCCGGTCCGGTGTCGGCATCACCGGATTGTCCAGCAGTGCAACCGTTCTGGCGTGCAGCGCATCCACCTCACGACCCGTGATGTGCTCGCACAACTGCTCGCCGAGCCGACTCCGCAGCTGATCGCGTAGCCGGGCCACAGCCTCCAGGGTCTCGTCGTCGACGGGCTTTCCGGCCCAGCCCCACAGCACGGTGCGCAGTTTGTCCTGGACATGCAGGCTCACCCCGTGGTCGACGCCGTACACCTTGCCGTCGACACCGCACAGGACGTGGCCGCCCTTGCGGTCGGCGTTGTTGATCAGCACGTCAAATACGGCCATCCGGCGCAACCGAATGTCGTCGGCGTGCACCAGGGTTACCTCGTCGCCGGCGTAGTCATAGGCCTGCAGCACCGGCAGAAAGCCGGGCGGGATGTGTCCTGCGGGCAGTAGGTCGATCAGGTCGGGACCGGCCTGCAGCTCCTCGCCGACCTCGTCGCCTGGCTGGTCCACCCACAGCTGCAGCATGCCGCGGCCCGCTGGCCCGTCGCGAATAATGGTGTAGGGCACGATGTTCCAGCCGAGCGCATCGGAAACGAGGTATGCGCCGAGTTCCCGGCCGGCCAGGGTGCCGTCGGGAAAATCCCACAGCGGAGCCTCACCGGCGATCGGCTTGTAAACGCAATGTGCTTGCCGCTCACCGAGATGTGCTTCGCAGAGGAAAGTGGCGTTGCTCGCTGAGCGGATTCGTCCGATGACCGTCAGCTCGCCTCGTAGACACACCTCATCGAGCTCACCGGGGTCTGGCTCGCCGCTATATATCGGCGTCATCGTCGGACCCGGCAATGGCGCCGCGCTTATAGCCGTTGGTGCGCACGCAGATGTGGCCCTCCGGGTCCAGCGGCTCGTCGCACAATGGGCAGGGCGGTCGGCCCGCCGAAATCACCCGATTGGATCGCGTCGCGAATTCGCGCGCCGACTCCGGCGTCAGGAATACCCGGACCGCGTCGGGACCCTCCTCTGCGTCGTCGAGCACCACGGACGCGTCGAACTCGGTCTCAGACACCGCGAGCAGTTCGACGACGACCGTCTGCGCCTCCGAATCCCAGCCCAGCCCCATGGTCCCGACCCGGAATTCGGCATCGACGGGCGTGATCAACGGGCTCAGGTCCTCGATGTCGCCGGTCTCGGGCGGGATCGGCGTGCCGAAGCGGCGGTTGATCTCAAGCAGCAGCGCCGCGATCCGCTCGGCCAGCACGGCAACCTGCTGCTTCTCCAGCACCACCGAGATCACGCGGTTGTCGTGGACGGCCTGCAAATAGAACGTCCGGTTCCCGGGCTGCCCGACCGTCCCGGCCACGAAACGGTCGGGTGTGCGGAAGACGTGAATTGCGCGGGACATGGCACCCTCCAAAATACCGGTATTGGCACGTCGGCCGTAATTCCACGCCGCGCCATCAATCGGTCGAGCCACCGACCACAGCGTCTTCTGGCGGGACCTCTCCGTCCTTGTTGTCGGCCTTGGGCGGCTTGGCCAGCAGACCGGCGGTAAGCGCGTCCCCAGTGTGGTTGACGTGGATGACGAACGGACGCAACACCGTGTAACGGATCACACTCATCGACGCTGGATCGGCGGTGATGCGCTGAAAGCTGTCCAAATGGGTGCCCAGCGCGTCTGCCACGACCGCCTTGATCACATCACCGTGGGTGCACGCCACCCACAGCACGTCGCCCTCGTGCACCTCGGCCAGCCGGCGGTCATGCTCACGGATGGCCGCCACCGCGCGAGACTGGACCTGGGCCAGCCCTTCGCCACCCGGGAACACGGCAGCGCTGGGCTGCTGCTGGACCACCGCCCACAGCGGTTCCTTGACGAGGTCGCCGATCTTGCGGCCGGTCCAGCTGCCGTAGTCGACCTCCGAGATGCGCTCGTCGACCACCGGATCCAGCCCGAGGGCGGCGGCCAACGGGTCGACCGTGCGCCTGCAGCGCAGCAGCGGTGAGCGCACAATCGCACGGATCGGCAGCCCGGCGAGCCGCTGGACGACCGCCTGTGCCTGCTCGCTGCCCTTGTCGTCGAGGTCGATGCCGTCACTACGGCCCGCCAGCGTGTGGGCGGTGTTCGACGTCGACCTGCCGTGCCGCAGCAGGATCACTGTCATGTCGCTGACACCACCCCTGCGCCCAACAGGATCAGCACCACTGTGCCGAGCAAGACACGGTAGCCCACGAACCAGTACATGCTGTGGCGAACCAGGAAGCGCAGGAACCAGGCCACTGCGAGGAAACCGATCACGAACGCGATCATCGTGGCCACCAAAAGTTGCGGGCCGCTGGCACTCATCCCGTCGCCCACCGGGTGAAACGCGTCG
>Ga0126307_10001686_pt1 | contig 14673 bp, 16 predicted proteins | sample Plot28_FD_89955 | JGI IMG/M metagenome (GOLD analysis project Ga0126307, IMG submission 89955) | Serpentine soil microbial communities from UC McLaughlin Reserve, CA, USA - Plot28 | ecosystem: Environmental > Terrestrial > Soil > Grasslands | place: USA: UC McLaughlin Reserve, Lake County...
GGCATCGATCACCTCCCAGACCGAGATGCCGAGCCGGTCGCACATCAGCGCGAGCTCGTTCGCAAGCGCGATGTTGACCGCGCGGAAGGTGTTTTCGTGCAGCTTGGCCGTCTCGGCCACGGTCGGGCTGGACACGGGGACGACGGTGTCCACGATCTGCGAGTAGATCGCCTCGGTGCGCCGGCGGCACTCCTCGGTCACCCCCGCGACGAGCTTGGGCGTCGTTCGGACGCTCCACGTCTTGTTGCCGGGGTCGACACGCTCGGGCGCGTAGCCGAGGAAGAAGTCCCTGCCCACCTTGCGGCCACCGGCCTCGAGAATCGGCAGCAGGATCTCGAGCGTCGTGCCGGGGTAGGTCGTGGACTGGAGGATCACGAGCTGCCCGGGTCGCAGTTGCTTCGAGACGGCCTCGGCGGCGCCCACCACGTAGGAGATGTCCGGCGTGCGCGTCTTCGAGAGCGGCGTGGGAACGCAAATCGTGAGCGCATCGAGCTCCGACACCGCGGCGTAGTCGGAGGTGGCCGAGAGGCGGTCGCCGGCGGCGTCGTAGCGCTCGCGCGGGACGTCGACGAGGTAGGGCCGGCGCTCGTTCACCCAGCCGACCCGTTCCTCGTTCAGGTCGATGCCCGTGACCGGGAAGCCCGCGTCGGCGAACAGGATGGCCAGCGGCAGGCCCGCGTAGCCGAGCCCGACGATCCCGAGACGAGCCTCCCTCGTCAGGATGCGCTCGTCGAAAACGGCAGGGGCCGTGGAGAAGGAGGTTGCGGCATCCACGGCAAGGCGATGCTAGCAGGGGGCAGTACGCGCGCCGCCCGCGGTGCGCGATCCAGCGCGGCGCGCCTTTAGGCTATATGCGCCGTGTCTTTCGGGGATTCCATCCGCGGACTCGTCGGGGACGGGATTCCCTGGGGTTTCCTGACGGCGGCGGTGCTCGTCCTGTTGCTCACCCCGCTCGTCGCGAGGATCGCCCCGCGGATCGGTGGAGTCGACCACGGCGGCGATCGTCCACGCGTCCACACGAGACCGGTCCCGCGCATCGGCGGCGTGGCGATCGTGATTGGGATCCTCGCCGCGGCGGCCGTCTGGGGCGACGTCAGCGGCCCCTACACGGGGATGCTGATCGGAACCGGCTTGGTCGCGCTCGTAGGGCTGTACGACGACATCTTCGGCCTGCGGCCGAGCGTCAAGCTCGCCACCGTCGTGCTCGTGGCGCTGATCCCGGTGCTCGGGTGGGACCTCCGGATCGAGCACGTGACGCTGCCGTTTCTGGGCGACCACGACATCGGCTGGGCTTCGGTCCCGCTCACGCTGCTGTGGGTGGCGTTCCTCGCGAACCTCGTCAACCTGATCGACGGCATGGACTCGCTGGCCGCGGGGATCGTCGCGATCGCCTCGGCTTCCTTTGCGCTGCTCGCGGTCTCGTTCGGCCGCGCCGACGCCGCTGTCGTGGCGGCGATCGTCTGCGGCGCCACGCTCGGTTTCCTGCGCCACAACTACCACCCGGCGAAGATCTTCATGGGGGATTCAGGCGCGCTGGCGCTCGGCTTCCTGCTCGCGCTGATAGCGGTGGAGGGGGTGCTGAAGACCGCTGCGACGATCGCGCTGGCAGGGCCGCTGCTCGTGATGGCGGTCCCGATCCTGGACACGTCGTTCGTGGTGCTGAAGCGGCTGAAGTACCGGCGCCCGCCGTGGTCGCCGGACCACAACCACTTCTACCACCGCTTCCTGCGCATCGGCTTCTCGCAGCGGCGCACGGCGGCGTACCTCCACCTGTGGGCGATAATGCTGTCGGCGTACGCGATCCTGGTGCGCTTCGCGTCGCCGCGGCCGCAGGGTGAGTGGGACACCGGAAACGTGCTGCTTCTTTCCCTGCTCGGCGTGCTGGTCGCGGCGGCGTCGGTGTGGATGGCCCACACGCTCGAGATCCTGAAGGCGCGCCACCTCAAGGCGCTCGGCCTGGGACGCCTCGTGCGCGCCGAGGTGGGCGATGACGAGGTGGGGCCTCCGGAAAGCGAGGACGAGCGCCAGGACACCGTCGAGCGCACCGTCACGGCGGGCTACCGCTAGACCGGCAGGGCGAGCCTGAGGAGGTCCGCGGGGTCGCGCCGCACGCGCCGCTCGAACGAGTCGCCCGGCTTGCGCTCCACGGTCAGTTGCTCGGGGTGGCGCAGGATCTTCAGGCGGCCCTCGCGGACGAGCAGCTCGTCCACGCCCCCGAGCGGACCTTCGAAAATCGACCAGACGGGCGTACCGAGTACGGCAGCCTCCCGGTTCATGGTGCCGCCCGCGGACACCAGCGCGTCGGCGAGCGCCACCAGGCTGCGCCCGTCCGGGGCGCGGGCTGGCGTGATCGTGCGCTCCAGACCGAGCGAGTTCACCGCCGCACGCTGCTCGGCCGTGCGCGTAAGCACCACCGTCCAGCAGCGCTGCCGTTCGAGGCGCCGCAGCAGTGGCGGTACGAGCTCGTTCTCCGAGCCGCCCAGGTACAGCGCGTACGACGGCGGTGTGCGCACGACACAGAGCGGCTCGCCCGCCGGGAGCCGAAGCTTCTCGAGCACGGAACGGTCGGGCTCGAAGTCGGCCAGGTAGTACTCCTCCTTGAGCCCGGGATAGCGCACGAGCTTCGGTGGCCTCGCGCCGTAGCGCCGCAGCCGCTCGGATGGAATCGCCTCCGGCACCAGGACGCGGGTGGCGAGCCGGCAGATCACGTGGTGCTGCAGCGTTGCCCACTCATAGTCGAACATCGTTGTGTTCAAGATTCCCAGCGCGCGGCAGACGGGCGGCAGGTCCGCGGAGGCGTGGGCCAGCGCGTAGTCGAAACGCCGGCGGCGCGCAAACAGGGCGAGCCGCGCTATGCGGTCGCCCGCGGCGCGCGCCTTACCGGCCTTGGAGGCACCCCCATAGCGGCCAATCGGAACATAGGCATGTCCCCAGGCGTCGAGCAGCTCGAGCGTGTGTGAGAGCGGACGCGCGGTGATCTCGACCTGGTGGCCCTCACGCTCCAGGAGCTCAACTAGCGGCCGCAGCACGATTGGATGCGCGACGTTCGTCATGTCAACCCAGACGCGCACGGCGGCGCAGTCTACGAGCCGGACATCGAGGCGAGCTCGAGCCCGGCGAGTTCGGATGCGGTTCGCCATCCCTAAATTCGGGCATCCGAGAGGGATGGCTGAGCCAAACGAGGAAATCCAGGCGGTCCTGAACTTCCTGCTGCCATTCGCCGAGCGAATGCTGGTGGAGCAAGGCGAGTTCTACCCGTACGCCGCGACGATGGCGACGGACGGCGAGGTCTCCGCGGTGGCCGCCGAGAGCGGCGGCGAGGACCCGGATGTGGGCGACCTGCTCGTGGACCTTCACGGGCTCCTGCGCGAGCAGGCCGCGCAGCGCTCGATTCGGGCGTCAGGCATCGCGGCCGACGTGACCCTGACCGACCCCGACAGCGGCGAGACGACGGACGCCGTGCAGATCGAGCTGGATCACGCCGACGGCGACGCCGTGGACGTCTACGTGCCGTACGAGAGCGGCGGCGACGGCGTCAAGTTCGGGGAACTGGTGGCCGCGGAGGGCCGCGAGCCGGTCTTCACCGCCTAGAACAACGTGCCCTGGGTCGGCTCCCGCGGCGGCCGCGGTGCGGGCATCGTGACCGGATCCCGCTCGGGAGCCGATCTCCTCATCGCCTGAGCTCCGCCAGCCGCTCGCCGCGCCCGCAGCAGCGCCTGGATCCGCTCGCGCTCCTCCCGCCCCACGTAGGCGCCGCGCGCGTACAGCCGCTCGTAGCGCGGCACCAGATCCGGCCGGTAGGACCGAAGCCATTCGAAGACGAGGTCGCGGACCTCACCGCGCAGGTGCAGCGGGATCCCGCCGATGTTGACCGCGCCCGCCTCACCGCACAGCTCGAGGATCTCCTCGACCTGCTCCGGCGAGTCGTTGATGCCCGGCATGAGCGGCGCGATCAGCACCCCGGTCGGGATGCCCGCCCGGTTCAGCTCGGCGACGGCCTCGATGCGCTTCCGCGGATGCGGCGTGTGCGGCTCACTGGCCCGCCACGCCTTCTCATCCAAGGTCGGGATGGAGAGATTCGCCGCGAACCCTGCGACCTCGTGGATCTGCTTGAACAACTCGATGTCCCGCAACAACAGCGGCGACTTCGTGAGCACCGACGACGGCGTCCGCGCGTCCCGCATCGCCTCCCAAATGCCGGGCATGAGCCGATAGCGCCCCTCGACCCACTGATACGGATCCGTATTGGTCCCAAGAGCAACATGCTCGCGCTTCCACGACGGCCGCATCAACTCCGCCCTGGCCACCTCCGGAACATTGACCTTGACGACGATCTCCTTGTCGAAGTCGCGACCCGCGTTGAAGTCCAAATAGCGGTGGGTCGGACGCGCAAAACAGAAAACACAGCCGTGATGGCAGCCGCGATACGGGTTGATCGTCCAGCGGAATGGCATCCGGGATGAGTTCGGCACTTTGTTCAGTGCCGACTTCGCCTTGACCTCGTAGAACCGGGTGTCGAGCGCCTCGGGTGCGTCGAACGTCCGCACGGTCGCGGGCTCGCGGTAGCCGGGGAGGGTGCGGGCCTCCTCGGCGTCGACTTTCAGGTTGTCCCAGCGCACTTCGAACGCATGTTCGCACATCGGCGAGACGGCCTCGAGCGCAGCCAGAGCGTCAGTCGCGCTCCTCTCCGAACGCCGTGAAGACCACGCGGCGCGGGCCGCCGTTGTCGCGGTGCTCGCACAGATAGATGCCCTGCCAGGTGCCCAGGGCCAGCGAGCCGCCGGACACGGGGATCGTCAGGGACGAGCCGGTCAATGACGTCTTGATGTGCGCCGGCATGTCGTCGGGGCCCTCGAGGGTGTGGGCGAAGTAGTTGGCGCCGTCGGGCACGGCCCGGTCGAACCATGCCGAGAAGTCGCGGCGCACGTCCGGTGAGGCGTTCTCGTTGAGGGTCAGCGAGGCCGACGTGTGCTGCATGAAGAGCGTCGCCAGCCCGACCTCGATTCGGCCCAGATCGGGCACGGCGTCAACGATTTCGGAGGTTACGAGGTGGAACCCGCGCGCTCGCGCACGGAGCTCGATCTGCTGCTGGACCCACACGGCGCGCATTCTGGCGGTAACGCGACAGCGGACATATTGTGTGCCAGGCCCCGGAGGATTCGTAGGTAGGCCAAGGAGGAGCATGGATCCGCCCCTCCGCGAGCGCTTGCGCTGGCGGACCGCGACTGGAGTAGACGTCGACTCGCCCGCCAGGCGGGCGCCGCTGGCTCCTACCGCCGCTCTCCTGTTCGGGGCTGCCGCGCTGATCTGCGCCACGGGCGTGCTCGTGCCGGGCGACGCGCAGTTCGACGAGGACGTCCTCATCGCCACAGCGGTCGCGGCGGCGCTCGTGTGCGCGCTCCTGCTCGTCGTCGACGAGCGCGTGCCCGAGTGGACCTACCACCCGATCGGCGTGATGGGCACCGCGGTCTCGACCGCCGCCGCCTACGGATGGGGCACCGAGTCGGCCTACGGGCCGCTGCTCTACGTATGGGTGACGATGTTCGCGTTCTATGTCTTCGTCCGCGGCGCTGCACTCGTCCACCTCGCCCTGATGGCCGCCGCGTACGCGCTGGTGCTCCTTCTCGAGGACCCGGCCGAGAACCCGCTCGACAGCTGGATCGCCACGGTGGTCACGCTGCTCGGCACCGGGTTGTTCGTCTCACTCGTTCGTCACCGCCTCGGCATCATGTTCCACCGTCTCCGTGAGGCCGCCCAGCGTGACCCGCTCACCGACCTCTTCAACCGCCGCGGCTTCGAGGGCGTCTTCGACACCGAGCTCGAGCGCGCCCGGCGCGCGAACCAGCCGCTCAGCCTGATCGTCGGCGACCTCGATCGCTTCAAGCGGGTCAACGACGCCCACGGGCACGCCGCGGGCGACGCGGTCCTCATGCGCGTGGCCGACGCCATCCGCGGCGCCAAGCGCGGGTTCGACAGCGCCGCGCGCGTGGGCGGCGAGGAGTTCGCGGTGCTCGCGCCGGACTGCGACGAGCAGGGCGCCTACATGCTCGCCGAGCGGGTCCGCGCGGCGGTGCACGAGGCGCTCTCAGGCCGCCAAGAGGCGGCGCGGCTCACGATCAGCTTCGGGATCTCGACCTTCCCGCTCCACGGCCAGTCGGCCGAAGGGCTCTTCCGCACCGCGGACCAGGCGCTCTACGCCGCCAAGCGCCTCGGCCGCAACCGTTCGGTGATCTCGAGCGCGGACGTTCCCGGCATCCTCGCGCGCGCGTCGCGCTCGGGCGACGGCGACGCGCACGTGGAGCTTGCCTCGCTCGTGAACCTCGCCGAGGCGCTCGACGTGCGGGAGTCGGGCAGCGCGTCGCACTCTCGTCGCGTCGGCCGCTTCGCGGAGCTGACCGCGCGCGAGCTCGGGCTGCCGCCTGAGTCCGTCGAGCGCGTCCGGCTCGCGGGCATCCTCCACGACGTCGGCCGCGTCGGGCTGCCGGACGACCTGCTCGGCAAGCAGGGGTCACTCACCGAGGCCGAGTGGGCCTGGGTGCGAGCGCACCCGGTGATCGGCGCGCGCATGGTGGGGACGACCGAGTACGAGGACATCCGCTCATGGATCCTGTTCCACCACGAGCGCCCCGACGGCTGCGGCTACCCCGAGGGCCGAGGCGAGGCGGACGTCCCGCTCGAGTCCTCGATCATCGGCGTGGCCGACGCCTACGAGGCCATGACGAGCCAGCGTCCCTACCGCCCGGCCTACGGAGCGGAGAACGCCGCCGGCGAGCTCCGCAGCCAGGCTGGCGCGCAGTTCCGCTCGGATGTCGTCGAGGCGCTCCTGAGGGCTGTCTGATTAACGGGGTAGCGCCTTTAAAGGACACGCGATTCGGCCGATAACCACAGGGAGATGGAGCCGGCAGGCACCCTCCTCCCGCTTCTGCCCTCCGCCTGCGCCCTGCTGCTGGCGGGCTTTGCGCTGCACCAGCGCAGGCGCATCGCCGGGCTGCACGCCCGCATCGCCGACTCCAACCGCACCGACCCGCTGACAGGGCTTCTGAACCGCCGCGCGTTCGAGGAGCTGCTCGAGATGGAGCTCCAGCGTGCCACGCGCGCCGGCCACCCGCTCTCCGTGATCGTCGGCGACATCGACGGATTCCGTGCCGTCAATGAGCGGCACGGCCACGCGGCCGGGGACACCGCGCTTCAGGCCATCGCCCAGAACGCACTCAAGTGGAAGCGGCGCATCGACCTCGCGGCGCGGATCGGCGGCGAGGAGTTCGCGCTGCTGCTCCCGGAGACCGACGAGCGCGCGGCGTTCATCGTGGCCGAGCGCCTGCGCCGGGCCACCCACCGCAGCTTCGTCGAGGCAACCCCGGGCGTCACCTTCAGCTTCGGAGTCGCGACGGCGCCCGCTCACGCCACCGACAGCGTCGGCGTCCTTCGAGCGGCCGACGGCGCGACCGCTGCCGCGAAGGACCTTGGCGGCGACCGCACCGTCATCTACAGCGAGGAGGTCGCCCGGATGCTCGCCGCAGTGGGCGGGCACGACCGCGAGGAGCTTCAACTGGCCACCGTGATCGCCCTCGCCGAGGCGCTCGACATCCGAGACACCGGCACCGGCCAGCATTCGCACACCGTCGGCCGCTACTCGGCGCAGATGGCGCGCGAGCTCGGCCTCGACGAGGAGCACGTCGAGCGCGTGCGCCTCGCCGGCGTGCTGCACGACATCGGCAAGATCGGCATCTCGGACGGCGTGCTCTCGAAGCCCGGGCCGCTGGACGCCGAGGAGTGGCAGGAGATGCACACCCATCCGGAAATCGGAGCGCGCCTCCTGTCGCGGCCCGACTTCGACGACCTGCGCGATTGGATCCTCGCTCACCACGAGCGCCCGGACGGCCTCGGCTACCCCTACGCGCTTGCCGGGGACGACATCCCGCTGGAGGCGCGCATCCTGGCGGTAGCCGACGCCTACGAGGCGATGACCGCGGATCGCGTTTACCGGCCCGCGCTCGGCGAGGAGGCGGCTCGCGCGGAGCTCGAAGCGGGGGCCGGCACGCAATTCGACGCCGCGGTCGTCACGGCGTTTCTCCACGCGCTGGACGCCGGCCGCGCCCAGCGCCTACGCCGCGTGGCCTAGTCAGCCGGCTGTGGCTATGGTGCCACGCCGGTCAGCCGCGGCCAGCGCGTAGCCTGCCGCAGCACCGCCCGGCTGCTCGGGTGCGCCGAGAGCCTGAACTCCGGCTCGAGTAGCGCCGACTGGTAGTACACGGCCATGCGCACGCGCGCGTGCGACCTCGCGAATCCGAAGAACTGGCGCACGAACGCGGGGTCATCGCGACCCCACACGCCCCACTCCGCGAACGCGAACGGCTTGCGCCGCCAGAGCGGGTAGCAGTAAAAGCTGTGCATCGCGCTACTTGCCTTGTAGGGCGAGTACCAGGTGGTCCCGACCCAGTCAACGTACTGCGCGCCGGGCCAGAAGTGGCGCGGATGGTTCTTCGGTATCTCTGGGTTCCCGAACGAGAGCGGCACCCACATGAGGGCGACGGCCGGGCGCGGCAGCTCGGAGGCTCCCGTCCGGACCGGCGGCAAGTGCAGCGCTCGAAGCTTCGCGTCGATTGCGGCGACCGCGCCGCCGCGAGCGATCAGCGTGACCCGTCGCCAGGCGTTCTTCAGCTGGCCGACGCTGTTCGCGCGCCCCCGCGATCGTCCCGAGAGGTCGTACGGCGCGTACGCGTTATTCGCGTTGTTCATCTCCGAGAGGGGGCGCAGGAAGGTGACCTCGCCATGCTCCGCGAGCAGCCGGTTGAGCCCTACGAGGAAGGCGTCGCCCTCTCCGTGCGCGATGTCATGGGGGTTGAGCCCGGTGTCCTCCGGCGCAACCGACAGCATCGCTGCGCTGTCCTGTGCGCGCGCGTCGGCGAGCCGAAAAGACAGCCAGTGGAACGCCGACTCGCTCGCCCGCCATGAGAGGAAGTAGTTGAAGACTGCCGGGTGCTTGCCCGACTGCTCCTCGAAGTCACGAATGTGCGCCTCGCTGTAGCCGCCCTGGCCGCCCCAGTAGACCTGGTCAGCAGGTGGGAGGAAGCTCGCCGCGCCCGCCGCGGCGGGCGCGGCAAGGAGGCCAAGGGCGACCGCAAGAGACGCGACGAAGCGCACCCTTATTTCTTCGGCAGATGTCAGGCAAGGTCAAGCGCAGGTCGCGTCGCCTCGACGGCGTAGCGTGCCTCGCGCTCGTAGCGGTTCGCGCGGTACGCAGTCCGATCGCTCGAGAGGGTGGATGGGCGTGCGTACGAAAGCCACACCCGGAACGCGCGGTGCTGCAGCTGCCAGACATGGCACAGCTCGTGGACGACGAGATCCTCGTCGACGTCCGGGCCCTTCAGCAGGACGAGGTGGCGCGTGGCGTACCCGCGGAAGCGACGAAAGCCCGGCACCGCGAACAGCCACGGCGCGACGACCAACCTCACGCCGTCGAGATCCACCGGCGCCGGATAGAGGTCCAGCCGGTCGAGGCGCGCCTTCGCGCGCCACAAAACGCTGTTGTCTCCGGTCACAACGGGGAGTCTCCCCATAGATCGCGTCGGCGTTCGTCCTCGGCGTAGCATCGGCCGGGGTGGAGACGTTCTTCGACGAGATCAACCGCGCCTACCAGGCTCACATCGAGGCGGCCGGCAAGGAGATCCACTTTCTGGTCCTGGTGGCCTTCACGATCACGTTCGGCTTCATCCGCACGAGTGCCCATCTGATCCGCGCGCAGGTGGAGTGGTGGCCGGGCAACGTCGAGACGAAGGGCGGAACGCACATCCACCACCTCGTTTGGGGAATCCTGCTCCTTCTCACCACGGGCTATCTGGGATTGGCCATCCACATGGGCAGCCCCTGGCTCGAGCTGACCGCGGTCGCCTTCGGCGTCGGCATGGGGCTGACGCTTGACGAGTTCGCGCTCTGGCTGAACCTCGAGGAGTCTACTGGTCGAGCAAGGGTCGCCAGTCGATCGATGCGGTCGTCATCACGGCGTCGCTGCTCATCATCTCGCTGCTCGGCCTGCAGTTCTGGATCGACGTCTCCGAAGCGTTCCTGCTGCTCCTGGGAGTCGGCGGCGAGCAGTTCAGCGGCGGCGAGAGCGCAGTGTTCCTGGTTCCCTGGCAGATGCTGGGGATCGTGCTCGCCGTCTTTTGCTTGACAAAGGGCAAGCGCTTCACCGGGATCGTAGGGCTGTTCATCCCGCTGGTCGCGGTGATCGGTGCGGTACGCCTCGCCGCAGACACGGACTCAGGGTCGGTCGCCGAAAATCGGAAGGGCGAGTAGCGAAGGGGGTTATCCCCCGAGCCAAGTGTCACAAAGTAGTCACAAAGTCCCGGAAACATGTACCCTTCGACGCCCGGGTAGAGAGCACGCAAGCGCCGCCCGCCCCACCGCTCTCCCTGGCACAGCCCTTGATGACGCTCGCTTTGAAAGCATCCGATATCCCCATGCCGCTGCGCGTGTTGCGGTATCTCGACTTTGCGGTCCTAGTCCTGGCGCTGCCGATTTTCGTCGCGGCCGATCTGCCGATGCTCGGCTGGGTCGGCGCCGCGATCGGCTGGACCCTCCAGCGGGCCATCCAGTACGCCATCGAGCAACGCGCCCGAGCGTCCGATGACCCGCGCATCGTGGCCGGCCTGCTCACCGGCAGCATGATCGCGCGCGGCTGGATCGTCGCCGGCTCGATCTTCATCGTCGGGCTCTCCGAGCGCGAGGCCGGGCTCGCGGCCGCGATCCTCGCGATCACCCTCTTCAGCTTCTACTTCACGAGCCAGATGCTCACGCGGCCGTTCGAGGAGAAGCCGTGAGCACGGCGCAGGCGACCCATGAACGCCGGGGACTCAGCGGGCGCCAGAAGTTCCTGATCGGGGTCCTGGTCTGGCTGGCCATCGCCTTGCTGCTCTATGCGATCTTCGGCGACGAGGGCAAGAACGAGGAGTTCCAGCCGCAGAACGAGTTCAAGCTCGACCCCTGGATCGAGATCAAGATCGCCGGCATCGACCTGTCGTTCAACAAGGCGGTGCTCTACCTCGTCCTTGGCTGCGCCCTCACGGCGGGGACGATGATCTACATCGCCAACCGGATGCAGGATCGCCCGAATCGCGTGCAGACGATCGTCGAGGGCGCCTACGACCTCACGTACTCGCAGATCTCGCGAGGCAACATGCCGGACCAGACTGCGGCCAAGTACTTCCCCTTCGTCGCCACGCTGTTCTTCTTCATCTGGTTCTCGAACATGCTGGGCTATATCCCGCTGCCGACGAACGATCACGAGACGATAGACATCTTTGGCATCGACTTCCCGGCATTCGCGATCTACGCCGCGACGGCGAACCTATCGGTCCCGCTCGTGCTGACGCTCACCGTCTTCACGCTGTACCAGGCCGAGGGCATCCGCCGCCACGGGCTGGTCCGGTACCTGAAGGGCTGGCTGCCGGCCGGCGTCACCGGCGCCGCCGCCGTCCCGATCTTCGTGATCGAGGTGATCTCGCAGTTCGTCCGGATCATCTCGCTCTCCGTCCGACTCTTCGCGAACATCCTCGCCGGCCACCTGCTGATCCTCTTCATGGGAGGTGGGCTCGCCGTGCTGCTCGGGATCGCTGCGCTCGGCTGGATCACGCTTCCGATCGCGATCGCTTTCTTCGCATTCGAGGTGGTCCTGATTGCCACGCTGCAGGCCTTCATCTTCGCCACGCTCACGTCCATTTACTTCGGCGAGGCAAGCGCCGGAGGCCACTAAGGAGGACCCATGGACCTGTCAGTCCTGATTCCAATCGCACAGGCCGCCGACCCGACCGACGGCCTCAAGGCGGTCGCCCTCGGCGTAGGCGCCGGCCTCGGCACGATTGGCCCGGGCATCGGCGTCGGCTACATCTTCGGCAAGGTGATCGAATCGGTCACCCGTCAGCCCGAGATGCGCGAGGAGATCACGAGCATCCAGTGGCTCGGCTTCGCCCTCACCGAGGCGATCGTCTTCTACGCGTTCATCTTCGGCCTGATCGCGTTCTTCCTGTAGGCGATGACGGCTCTGCTCGCAGCCGAAGAGGGGGGAGGCGGCAGCTTCCTCGTCAGCCCGAGCCTCGGGCTGATGATCTGGACGCTGCTCGCGTTCGGGATCACGCTCTACCTCTTGAACAAGCTCGCGTTCCCGCGCATCGCCGAGGCGCTCGACCGGCGTCGCAGGGCGATCGAGGAGTCGATCGAGGCCGCGAACCAGGCCAAGCAGGAGGGCGACCATCTGCTCGAGGAGTACCGCGCCCGGCTGCGCGAGGCCCGGGAGCAGGCGGAGGACATCGTGACCCGCGCCCGCAAGGCGGCCGACAACCTCGCCGACGAGACGAAGGCGGCGGCCTCCAAGCAGCGCGAGGAGCTCCTTGCCGCGGCGCGCCGGGACATCGAGCACGAGACCCGTCGCGCGCTGGACGAGCTCCGCAAGGAGGTCGCCGACCTCACCGTCACGGCGACGGAGAAGATCACGCGCAAGTCGCTCACCGAGGAGGACCACCGCCGCCTGATCGAGGAGGCGCTGTCCGAGGTCGACTTCGAGGAGCTCGCGCCCTCGGAAGGCGGGCGCTAGCGCATGGAGGAGATCGCCGAGGTGTACGCCCGCTCGCTGTTCGAGGTCGCGAAGCAACACGACGTGCTCGAGCGCGTCCACGACGAGCTGGGCGAGTTCGCCGACGCGCTCGCGGACGACCGCACGCTGCAGGTGTTCCTGTTCTCGCCGTACTTTTCCTCTCAGGAGAAGCGGGAGGGCGTGAGGAAGGTGGTGAGCGACGCCGACGAGCGCATCGTAAACTTCCTGGAGCTGCTCGCGGAGCGTCACCGGATGCCGGCGCTGTTCCGGATCAGGCGCGAATTCGACGCGCTCTGGGCCGAGGAGAACCAGCTCCTGCCCGTGACGGTGACGAGCGCGGTCGAGCTCGACGAGGGCCTCGTAAGGGAGATCGGCGAACGCATCCAGGCGCAGACCGGCCGGAAGGTCGAGCTGTCCTCGAACGTGGACCCCGACGTGCTCGGCGGCTTGATGGTCCGCGTCGGGAACATGGTGCTCGACGGAACGGTCCGCAACAGACTTGAACGGCTACGCAAGCAGGTCGCGAAGGCGGCTTAAGGAGACGACGCAGTGCAGATCAAGCCAGATGAGATCACCAGCATCCTCAAGAGTCGCATCGAGGGCCTCGAGGACGGCGGCGCCGACCTCTCCGAGATCGGCACGGTGCTGTCCGTGGCGGACGGCATCTCGCGCGTCCACGGCCTTGACAACGTCATGTCCATGGAGCTGCTCGAGCTGCCGCACGACGTCACCGGGCTCGCCCTCAACCTCGAGTCCGACAACGTCGGCGCCGTGCTGTTCGGCGAGTGGGACCAGATCGAGGAGGGCGACCAGGTGAAGCGCACCGGCCGCCTGCTCGAAGTGCCGGTGGGCGACGCGCTCCTCGGGCGCATCGTCGACCCGCTCGGCCGCCCGCTCGACGGCAAGGGCGACATCGACACAGGCGAGACGCGTCCGGCCGAGTTCAAGGCGCCCGGCGTCGTTCACCGCCAGCCGGTCAAGGAGCCGATGATGACCGGCATCAAGCCGATCGACGCGATGACGAACGTCGGCCGCGGCCAGCGCGAGCTGATCATCGGCGACCGTCAGACCGGCAAGACGTCGATCTGCATCGACACGATCATCAACAACAAGGACAAGGCTTTGAAGTGCGTCTACGTCGCGATCGGGCAGCGCATGTCCACGGTCGTCGAGGTGGCGCAGCAATTGGACGACCACGGCGCGCTCGACAACACCGTGATCGTCGCCGCCCCGGCCGACGAGGCCGCGCCGATCAAGTTTCTCGCACCGTATGCGGGAGCGGCGATCGCCGAGTACTGGCTCTACAACGGCCAGCACGCGCTCGCCGTGTACGACGACCTCACCAAGCACGCGTACGCGTACCGGCAGATGTCGCTGCTGCTCCGCCGCCCGCCCGGGCGTGAGGCGTACCCCGGCGACGTCTTCTACCTGCACTCGCGCCTCTTGGAGCGGTCCGTGAAGCTGTCCGATGAGCAAGGCGGCGGCTCGTTCACCGCGCTGCCGATCATTGAGACGCAGGCGGGCGACGTGTCGGCGTATATCCCAACGAACGTCATCTCGATCACCGACGGCCAGATCTTCCTCGAGGCGGACCTGTTCCGCTCGGGCGTGCGGCCGGCTATCAACGTGGGCATCTCGGTGTCGCGCGTGGGCGGCTCGGCGCAGACCACACCGATGCGGAAGGTGGCCGGCAAGCTGCGGCTCGAGCTGTCGCAGTACCGCGAGCTCGAGGCGTTCGCGCAGTTCGGCTCCGATCTCGATGCCGACACCCAGGCGACGCTCAACCGCGGCGCGCGGCTGGTGGAGGCGCTGAACCAGGACGAGCGCCATCCGTGGCCGATCGAGGACCAGGTTGCGGCGATCTACTCGGGCACCGGCGGCTACCTCGACCGGATCAAGGTCGAGCGCGTCCAGGAGTTCCACGAGTCCCTGCTCCAGCGCCTGCACGCGGAGAAGGCGGACCTGATGAAGCGCATCGCCGACGGCGACTGGGACGACTCGATCGAGGCCGAGCTGGGCGACGCGATCGCCGAGGCGATCGACGACTTCGGTTGCGACTTCGACCAGGAGGGCAACCCGATCGA
>Ga0126307_10001687_pt1 | contig 14670 bp, 17 predicted proteins | sample Plot28_FD_89955 | JGI IMG/M metagenome (GOLD analysis project Ga0126307, IMG submission 89955) | Serpentine soil microbial communities from UC McLaughlin Reserve, CA, USA - Plot28 | ecosystem: Environmental > Terrestrial > Soil > Grasslands | place: USA: UC McLaughlin Reserve, Lake County...
ATTCGCGTTCGTATTCGTCGCCTCCTACGCGGTGTTCTCCCTGATCAAGATGACGATCGGGCTGCGCGTGAGCGCGGACGAAGAGGACGCCGGGCTGGACATCTCCGAGCACGGTATGTATGGCTACCCGGAGGCGTTCATCCCGTCCGAGGAGTATCCGGGCGGGCCGACGCCGGCTCCGCCGGCGTCGGCGCCGGCGCCGGCGGTGAGCGCGATGACCGACCAGCCTTCCGAGGCATAGGAAGGACGATCCAGATGAAGAAGATCGAGGCATTCATCCGCCACGAGGCGTTCGAGCCGATCCGGACGGAGCTGCTCGACAAGGGATTTCCGTCCCTGTCGATCAGCGAGGTCAAGGGGTCCGGCCGCCAGAAGGGCATCGTCGAGACGTACCGCGGCTCGAGCCTGACCGTCAACGTGCGGCCGAAGCTCAAGGTCGAGTGCGTCGTCGAGGACAAGGACAAGCCGATCGTCGTCGAGACGATCCTCAAGCACGCGCGGACCGGGGACGTCGGCGACGGGAAGATCTTCGTGATCCCCGTCGAGGAGGCGATCCGCATCCGCACGGGCGAGGAGGGCGAGGCTGTCCTCCAGGCGCACAGCGACGCGGAGATCCCCGCCTGAGCGGGCGCATGACGTGAGCGAGAGCGCGGTCGGCCCAAGCCGGGTCGGCCCCGCTCGTCGCCGAAGTGGCGACTGACGGGACAGGGGTGGGGAACGTTCCGTCCCATATATGGACGGTTCGTTGCTCACCCCCGGCGGGGCCCAAGCTACGAGGGGATCGACTCGCTCTCGTGGCGAACGCGTTCCGCGCGGATCCGGGCCTCGGCGCGCTCCGTCGCGATCTCCGCCTGGCGCCGCGCCCGCGCCACCTCGCGCTCGGCGGCCGCCAGCTTGGAGGCCGCCTCGGCCTCGGCCTTCTCCCGGGCCGCGACGAGCGCCTCGCGGCGTACCTCGTGGGTCAGCTCGCGCAGGCGCGCGGAGGCCCGCTCCCGGAGCCGCTCGGCGGCCTCGCGCAGCTTTTCCTGAGCCTGGCGCCGCAGCCGCTCGCGCGTGTCGCGAAGCTCGTGCTCGAGCCGTGCCTCGGCCTCGGCGGTGCGGGCGCGCGCCGTCTCGAGCTCGGCGCGAAGGCTGCGTACCTCCTCGAGCGTGGCCTCGACTCTGCGTTCGGCTTCCTCGGCCATCCTCACCCCCTCGGGTGTCGCGGTTACCCCTGGCGCACGAGCCTATCGACCTAGAGCGGCGCCGGCGGCTCCATCCCCCAGCGGCTCATCCCTGCCTCGATGGCATCGATCACGGTCCTCACGACCTTGACCCGCGCATAGCGCTTGGAATCGCCCTCGACGAGCGTCCACGGCGCGTACGGCTGATCGCACCGCGCCAGCATCTCCTCAACCGCGCCGGCGTAGGCGTCGCGCTTCTCGCGATTTCGCCAATCGTCGACCGTGAGCTTCCAGGCCTTGAGCGGGTCGCCCTCGCGGCTGCGGAAGCGCTTCAGCTGTTCGTCGGCGGAGATGTGGAGCCAGAGCTTGACGAGGATCATCCCCTCGTCGGCGAGGGATCGCTCGAACGCGTTGATCTCGTCGTAGGCGCGGCGCCATTCCTCCGGCGCGGCGAAGCCCTCGACCCGCTCGACCAGCACGCGCCCGTACCAGGAGCGATCGAAGACCGCCATGCCTCCCCAGCCCGGCAGCTTCGGCCAGAACCGCCAGAGGAAGTGGTGGCGCTTCTCGCCGCGCTCGGCGCCGCGAACTGCGCGACGCGCACGTGGCGCGGGTCGAGCGGCGAGACGAGGCGCTTGATCGCGCCGCCCTTGCCGGAGGCGTCCCAGCCCTCGAAGACGACGCATAGGGGCGGGCCGAGCCGGCCGTCGCCGATCAGGCCGCCCAGCGTCAGCCGAAGCTGCGCGAGCCGAGACCAAGCCCGATCGAGCTCGCGCGCCTCCTCGTCTCGCGACAGCTTCAGCCCCAGGTCGAGGTCGGCCAGCCTGCCCACGCGCCTGATACTCGCGCAATCAGCGAAGCAGCGCGATCGGCACCCGCGGCCCCGGCTTGGGCGGCTCGTCCTCGAGGATCTGGAGCGCGAGCGGAAAGAGCAGCGTGGCCAGCAGAATCATGATGATCCCGATCGCCACCAGCCAGCGAGAGCGGGTGAGGTGGCCGAAGATGCCGACGGCGAAGCCGACGCCCATCAGCGCCACGTACGGGCCGATCGACTCCGGGAGCACCGCGCCCGCGCTGAGAGATGCCATCGCGTCATTATTCATTGGCGTGGCCGAGAAGATGGACAACGTCGTTGTCGTGAAGGATGCGCTCGGGAGCGTCGGCTACCTCGCCGACGAGCCGGCCGCGCTCGTCTCCTTCCTCGCGCAGGAGCTCGGCAAGCCCGTGCTGGTCGAGGGGCCGGCGGGCGTCGGCAAGACCGAGCTCGCGAAGGCGCTCTCTCGCGCCTCCGGCCGCTCGCTGATCCGGCTCCAGTGCTACGAGGGTCTCGACGAGGCGAAGGCCCTCTATGAGTGGAACTACCGCAAGCAGCTCCTGCGCATCCAGGCGACCGCGGCAATCGAGGGCGCGCCGGAGAGCGACCCCGCATGGGAGGACATCTTCAGCGAGGACTTCCTGCTCACCCGGCCGCTGCTCGAGGCGATCGCCTCGACGGAGCCGGTGGTGCTGCTGATCGACGAGATCGACAAGACCGACCAGGAGTTCGAGGCGATGCTGCTCGAGGTCCTCTCGGACTTCCAGATCTCGATCCCCGAGCTCGGCGTGATCGAGGCTCGCACGCACCCGATCGTCGTCCTCACCTCGAACAACACGCGCGAGCTCACCGAGGCCCTGAAGCGGCGCTGCCTCTACCTGTGGCTCGACTATCCGGCGATCGAGCGAGAGATGGAGATCGTCCGCCTGCACGCGCCAGAGCTCGACGAGCGGCTCGCGCGGCGCCTGGTCGAGGTGATCCACATGGTTCGCCAGCTCGACCTCAAGAAACCGCCCTCGATCGCCGAGTCGATCGACTGGGCGCGGGCGCTGCTTTTGCTCGGCGCCGACGACATCGACAGCGCCGTCTTCGAGCGGACGATGAGCATCATCGTCAAGCACCGCACCGACATCGACCTGGTCGCGGAACGGATCGGCGTCCAGCTCGGCGGCCGCGCTCCGGGCCTCGAAGCGGCACAGTGAGGCGGAGCGCGCGAGCGCGAAGCCGAGCCCGGCCGCCGTTGAGGCCGCTGCAGTGAGCGCGGAGGTGCTGCCGCCGGGGCTCGCGCCGCGGCTGGTCAGGTTCTGCGACGAGCTCCGCCGTGAGGGCGTCTCGGTCGGCACCGCGGAGATCCTCGACGCGTTCGCGGCGCTCCAAGCGGTTCCGTGGACGGACCGCGACGACTTCCGCGAGGCGCTCGCGGCCACGATCGCGAAGTCCCAGGAGGACCGGCGGGTGTTCGAGCTCCTCTTCGAGCGCTACTTCTTCCGCGCGGCCGAGGCGGAGGCACTCGAGCGCGAGATCCACGAGGACCGGCGCTACGAGGGCGACTCCGAGAGCTTCGACCTCGACCTCGACCAGCTCCGCGACGCGATCCGTCAGGCGATCGCCGACGGCCGGGACGGCGAGATGCGCGATGCCGCCCGGCTCGCGATCGCGGCCTTCGGCAGGCGCGGCGAGGGCTCGGGGGTCGTCGGGGTTGACGTGCAGCGGATCCGCCGCACGCTGGGCCTCCAGGTCAGCGGCCATGACTCCGACGGCGAGGGGCCGCCGCTCGAGCGCGAGCAGATCCAGGCGTTCGAGCGCCACCTGCGCCGCGAGCTCGAGCGCGCGCTGATCGCGCGCACCCAGAAGATGCCGCCCTCGCGGCCGCTCGCGGAGCTTGACCGGGCGCTTCCGACGAGCCCCACGCAGGACCTCGCCGCCGTCCATCGCTCCGTCGCGCAGCTCAAGCGCCGCCTCGCGACCCTCGGCCACGAGCAGAGGGGGCGCAAGCGCGCGGTCACCGTCGACATGCGGAGGACGATGCGCGCCTCGCTCGAGACCGGCGGGGTGCCGCTTCGCCTCCGTTACCGCCCGAAGCGCCCCCGTCGGCCCGAGATCTACGTGCTCTGCGACGTGTCGACGTCGGTCACGTCGGCGAGCGTCTTCTTCCTCTCCGTCCTGCACGCGCTCCACGACTCGTTCCGCAAGCTGCGCAGCTTCGTTTTCATCGAGCGGATCTCGGAGGTGACTGACGTCTTCGAGCGCGAGCGCGACTTCCGCAGGATCTCGGAGCGGATCAGCCGCGAGGGCGGCGTCGCCGATGTCTCCGGCTACACCGACTACGGGCGCGTCTGGCTCGAGTTCTACGAGGAGATCTCGGAGGACCTCGACCCGCGCTCGACCGTGATCGTGCTGGGCGACGCCCGCACCAACGGCCGCGAGCCGCGCGCGGAGGTCTTCGCCCGCGTCGCGGAGCGAGCCGGGCGCACGTTCTGGCTCAACCCGGAGCCGCGCCTCTACTGGAACTACGGAGACTCGGTGATGGCCGCGTACGAGCCCCACTGCACCGCCGCGTTCGAGTGCTGGACCACGAAGCAGCTGGAGAACTTCGTCAACGTCGTCGCCGGCGGGACGCCGGCGGTCGAGTAGCGCCTAGGCGGGGGCTCGGGCGGTCACGGCCCAGGTGGAGGCCGGGGCCACGACCGCGCCGCCGTCGACGACGAAGTCCGAGAGCGCCTCGCGCAGCGACTGGGCGATCCTCGGCCTGATCTCGTCCGCTCGGTGCCCCCAGCCGCGCAGCACCTCGGCCGCGGGACCGAGCGCCATGTTGAAGGCGACCGCGTGCTCGAGGTCATCGCCGATCTTGTACGGGAGGTCCTGGCGAGCGAGCCGGATGTCGACGAAGCCGGCGTGCGTGAGGACGTCGGAGACCGTATCCGCGTTCGCCATCGAGAAGGGGCCCGGGCCACAGCGCGGCGCCTCCGGGTCCTCGGGCTCGTCGAGGTACTCGTCGACCACGAGCTCGGCACGGTGCATGAACTCGTTGTCGAGCTTGCGGCGCCAGACGACGATGTTCAGGGTGCCGCCGGGGACGAGCGCCTCGCGCACGTTGCGAAGCGCGGCGACCGGGTTCGCGAAGAACATCGTGCCCATGCGCGAGAACGCGAAGTCGAACGTCCGGTCGAACTTGGTCGTCTCGACGTCGCGGGTCGCGAAGCTGATGTTCTCGATCCCGGCCTCGGCCGCCTCGCGCGTCGCGGCCTCGATCATCCGATCGGCGACGTCGACGCCGTAAGCCTCGCCCTCCGGCCCGACCAGCTCGGCGAGCCGCAGCGTCGTGTCGCCAAGGCCGCAGCCGATGTCGAGAGCGCGGTCGCCGGGCTGCGGCGACGAGATCGAAAGCGCCGCCTCGCTGTGATCGCGCAGCGCCTCGGCGACCAGGTCGCGGTACTCGATCCAGACCTCGAACAGCGGGCCGTTCCACGCCTCGGTGGCCTCGGTGTTGTCCTCGACGACGCGGATCGTGTCACTCACAGCGCTGTCCAGCCTACATCGGCCTACCGTTCTCGCCATGCGCGTGCGCGAGTCGATCGAGATCGCCCGCCCGCCGGAAGCGGTGTGGTCGTTCGTGTCCGACCCGGCGAACGATCCGCACTGGTGCGACAAGGTGAAGTCGGTCCACGCGGCGGGGGAGCGGCGATGGCTCATCGTCCACAAGCCGGTGCCGCTGCGGCCGGCGATGGAGCTCACGCTCGAGCAGATCGAGCTGCAAGCGCCGGAGCGGCTCGTCCTTCGCGAGGAGGACGAGGCGTCGGTCTTCGACGTCGAATACCGCCTCGTACCGAGCGGCGCCGGCAGCCGCTTTACCCAGACGAGTGAGTTCGAGTGGAAGCGGCTGCCGCGCCCGCTGCACGGCGTCTTCGCCCTGGGGGTGCGCCGCGACGTCCGCGCGCAGCTCGCGGCGCTGAAGCGACATCTGGAGGGGTCCTACGGCTAACCGCACGCGGATCGGGGAGCGAGCCGCATTGAAGCCCGCTCGACCGGCCGCGATGCTGCCGGGCGATGAGCGCTCCGGCAGCCACGATCGACCGCCTCATCGCCGATCTCGATGGCCAGGTGATCACGCCCGATCACCCGGAGTACGACGAGGCGCGCGCCGTGTTCCCCGGCGGCTTCGACCGGCGCCCGGCCGTGATCGTCCGGCCCACCGACGCGACCCAGGTGGCGCAGATCGTCACGGTGACGCGTGACTCCGGCCTCGAGCTCGCGGTCCGCAGCGGCGGCCACAGCGGCGCGGCCCACGGGGTGATCGACGGCGGCGTCGTCCTCGACCTCTCCGAGATGTCACGGCTCGAGATCGATGCCGAGGCGCGCACGGCCTGGGCCGAGACCGGCCTCACCGCCGGTGAGTACACGAAGGCCGTCGGCGCGCACGGCCTCGCCACCGGATTCGGCGATACCGGCTCGGTCGGAATCGGCGGGATCACGCTCGGCGGCGGCGTCGGCTTTCTCAGCCGCCTACACGGCCTGACGATCGACGACCTGCTCGCCGCCGAGGTCGTGACGGCGGACGGAAGCGTGCTCGAGATCGACGCGGAGCGCCACCCGGACCTCTTCTGGGCGATCCGTGGCGGCGGCGGGAACTTCGGCGTTGCGACCAGGTTCCAGTTCAGGCTCCACGAGGTCCCGACCGTGGTCGGCGGGATGCTGATCATGCCCGCTGCGCCCGAGGTCGTGGCCGGGCTGGTGGCCGCAGCCACCGCGGCGCCCGAGAAGCTCTCGGCGATCGTCAACGTGATGCCCGCGCCGCCGATGCCGTTCATTCCGGCCGAGCACCAGGGCCGGCTCGTCGCGATGGTGCTGCCCTGCTACGCGGGCTCCGCCGCGGAGGGGGAGCGGGCGCTGGCGCCGTTCCGGTCGGTTGCCGAGCCGATCGCCGATCTCCTGCGGCCGATGCCCTACGCCGAGATCTACGGTCCGGAGCCCGAGGACTTCCACCCGACCGTCATCATCCGAACGGGGTTTTCGGAGAGCGTCGACGTCGACGCCGCCGAGACGATCGTCGAGCGCCTCACCGCCTCCGACGCGCCGATGCGCGTCGTCCAGATCCGCGCCCTCGGCGGGGCGATCGCGAGGGTGCCGGCGGACGCCACCGCCTACGCGCATCGCGACGCGCGGCTGATGGTGAACGTCGCCTCCTTCTACACCGGGCCTGACGACCGGGCGGCGCGCGAGGAGTGGGTTCGTGAGCTGGCGGCGACGCTCCACCAGCCGGACGCCGGCGCCTACGTGAACTTCCTCTCCGACGAGGGGCCCGAGCGGGTCAGGGCCGCGTATCCGGGCGCGACCTGGCAGCGGCTCGCCGAGGTGAAGCGGCGCTATGACCCGGACAACGTGTTCCGGCACAACGAGAACGTCCCCCCGGCATGAGCCTTCGGTTCGCGCGCCGGGAGCCGGTCGGCGCTCCGGCCCCCGCGCACGAGGCCGGCTAGCCCGGGGCGCCCGCTGAGGCGGCTTCGGGGATCGCGCCGATGTCCCTCATCAGCGTCAGCGTCTCCCACTGCCCCCACGTCTCGACGAGCTTGCCGTTCTCGTCGAAGCGGTCGATGGAGATCCCGTGAATGGGGCTCCCCTTCTCGTGGGTCGGCTGAAGGCCCATGAACTCGTTCTCGAACGTCCCCGAGCCTGTCCAGCGCATCACGACCTTGTCGTCGGCCGCGAATGCGTCGTCGACTGTGAAGGTCAGGTCCGGGAATGCGTCCCGATACATGGAGATGGAATGCTTCATCTCCGCGAGGCCCTGATCGCCGGTGAGCGGATCGTGGCTGACGCAGTCCTCGGCGCAGACCTCGTCCAGCACCTCGAGTCGTCCGCCTGAGAACGCCTCTTCGATTACTCGACGGGACGCATCGATGTTCGCTTGAGACACCGTGCCTCACCTCCTCCGCGTGGCGGTTTGCCCTCCGACCCTACGCCCGCTGCCCACTCCGAGCAAGGGCGCGCACCAGATAGACTTCGGGGTGAACGAAACCAGGGGGGCTCGCGGGCTAGCGGGCTGAGATTGCGCCTCTGGGACACCCACCCGGCGCCGACCCTTCGAACCTGTGCGGTAATGCGCGCGGAGGGAGCATGCGAAGTGGAACAGAGGCTCCCGTAGAGGAGCCTCGCATATCTTCGGGGACGGAAAGGACGCCGACCTCGGTCGCGGTTCGCGGCCTCGCCCATGCGTTCGGTGAGCTCGCCGTGCTCGCCGATCTCGACTTCGAGGCCGCGCCGGCCGAGGTGCTCGGGTTCGTCGGGCCCTCCGGCTGCGGGAAGTCGACGCTGCTCGAGCTGATCGCCGGCCTCGCCGAGCCTCGCGCGGGCGTCGTCGAGGTCGGGAGCGCAACGAGGCCCGCGGAGCGGCTCGCGCGCTGCGCCTACATGCCCCAGCGCGACCTGCTCCTGCCGTGGCTGCCCGCGATCGACAATGCCTCGCTTGCACCGCGCAACCGCGGCACCCCCCGTGCCCAGGCGCGGGCGCAGGCGGCGCCGCTCTTCGAACGGTTCGGGCTCACCGGGTTCGAGGCCACGCGGGCCGCGCAGCTCTCCGGCGGCATGCGCCAGCGGGTCGCGTTCCTGCGCACCCTGCTCGCCGGCAAGGCGGTGCTGCTCCTCGACGAGCCGTTCGCGGCGCTCGACGCGATCACCCGCGCCGAGATGCAAGAGTGGCTGGCCGGCGCCATCGCCGAGGAGCGCCGGACCACCCTCCTCGTCACGCACGACGTCGAGGAGGCGCTTTATCTGTGCGATCGCGTGCTCGTCCTCTCGGCGCGGCCGGGCCGCGTGATCGCCGAGGTCTCCTCGCCGGCGCCCCGAGCGCTCCCGCGGCTCGACGCGGTCACCTCCACGGGGTTCACGGCCGCCCGCGAGCGCGCGCTCGCGGCGCTCATGGAGGGATCGCGGTGAGGCGCTGGCTCCTCCCCGGGCTCGTCCTCGTTCTCCTGCTCGGCGCCTGGGAGCTTGCCGCGCGCTGGGAGGTGATCGCCGACGCGCTCGGGATCGAGCCATTCCTCGTCCCGGCGCCCAGCGACGTCGGCGATTCCCTCTGGAGCGATCGGCAGCTCCTCCTCGACAACGCCTGGGTCACCGTCCAGGAGGTCCTCGCCGGGTTCGCGATCGCGGCGGTAGCCGGGTTCGGGTTTGCCCTCGTCCTGCACCTGTCGGACACAATGCGGCGGGCGCTCTATCCGCTCCTGGTCGCATCGCAGACGGTGCCCGTGATCGCGATCGCGCCGATCCTCGTCGTCTGGCTCGGCTTTGGAATCGGTCCGAAGCTCGCGATCATCGCGCTCGTCTGCTTTTTCCCGATCACCGTCAACGCCCTCGACGGCCTGCGCTCCGTCGACCCCGAGCTGCCGCGGATGATGCGGACCCTGGACGCGTCGCGGGGGCAGATCCTGCGCCGGGTAGAGATCCCCTCGGCGCTGCCGTTTTTGCTCAGCGGCGCGAAGATCGCGGCCGTCGTCTCCGTGATCGGAGCAGTGTTCGGCGAGTGGTCCGGCGCCGACGAGGGCCTCGGGCACCTGATCCTGGTCGCGCAGGGCCAGGTGCAGACGGCGCGCGTGTTCGCAGCGGTCTTCGTGCTTTCGGCGCTGGCGCTCGTGCTGTTCGGCGGCCTCGCGCTGATCGAGCGACGCGTCGCATGGTGGCGGCCATGAGCCGGACCCTGCGCCTCCTCGCGCTCTCGAGCGCCGTCCTCCTCGCGACGGTCCTCGCGGCGTGCGGCGAGAAGCAGGAGTCCGCCTCGGGCGACCGCGAGCCGTTCGTGCTCGCCCTCGACTTCTACGTCAACCCGGACCACGCCGGGATCTACACCGCTCTCGACCGCGGCTACTTCGACGACGCCGGGCTCGAGGTCGAGCCGCGAGTGCCGTCGGATCCCTCGGCGCCGATCCGCGAGGTCGCCGCGGGTCGCGTCGACCTCGCCGTCTCCTACGAGCCCGAGGTCCTGCTGGCGCGCGAGCAGGGGCTGCCGGTGAAGGCCGTTGCCGCGCTGGTGCCGCGGCCACTCACCTCGCTGATCTCACTCCCGGAGGCCGGGATCGCCGAAGTCTCGGACCTGCGCGGCAAGACGATCGCCACCGCCGGGATCCCCTACCAGGGCGACTACCTGGCGGCGATCCTCGAACGGGTCGGGCTCTCGCTAGACGACGTCAGCCAGGTGGACGTCGGGCTCAACCTGCTGCCGGCGGTGCTCTCCGGCCGCGCCGACGCGATGCTCGGCGGCTTCCTCAACGTCGAGGGCGTCGACCTCGCGGAGCGCGGCAAGCATCCGCGCGTCGTCCCCGTCGACAGGCTCGGGATCCCGACCTACGACGAGCTCGTCCTGGTGGCTTCGAGCGACCGGCTGGAGGAGGACACGGAGGCGATCCGACTGTTCATCGCTGCGCTCGAGCGCGGAACCGAGGCGGCGGCCAAGAACCCCGAGGGAGCGGCCGCCGCGATCTTGCGGGCCGGCCAGGGCCTCGACCCGCAGCTGACCGACGCGGAGATCGACAGGACCCTGCCGCTGCTCCAAGCTCGGCCGGGGAAACCGTACGGGTACATGGATCCGGCAGCCTGGGAGCGGTTCGCCGTCTTCTTCGCCGAGCGCGGCCTGATCTCCGACCGGCCCACGGCGGACGAGCTGCTCACGAACGAGCTCGTCCCCGACCGCTAGGGATCCGGCGGGATCGGCCCGGCCGCGAGCAGGCGGTCGACGAGCTGGTCGAGCTCCGCGCCCTGCAGATCGATGAGCTTGCGCGCCGCCTCCGGCAGAGTCACTCCGAGCGCCCGATCGCTCGCGTCGTCGAGCGCCACCGGGGGGTCGAGCGTCACCTGAAAGCGGAAGTAGCGCGGCCCGCGACCGATCTCCGCCGGCCGCGGCGGACCCTCGCCCTCGGGGTGGTTGAGCAGCATGTGCGCCCAGTGGTCGGCGCCGTCGGCGGCGCCACCGAGCGTGGCGCTCAGTAGCGGCGGCTCGCCTCGCCTCGGCAGGATCCAGCCGATCCTTCCCCAGCCGGCCACGTCGCTCTGGCTGAACCCGTCCTCGTACAGGCCGGTCCCCATCGAGGCGACCAGCAGATCGTCAGGCGTCAGCCCCGGTTGGTCCGCCGGTGTGTACTTGAGCGCGTCGGCGATCGCCGCGATCACCGGGTTGGCTGCGAACACGCCCCCGTCGACGAGCGCCATGCCGGCGAGCTCGTGCGAGGGGAAGTAGGTCGGAGCGGCCGAGGTCGCGAGCGCCGCGTCGACCAGCGAGAAGTCGCGCTCGGGCGCCTCGCGCATCCGGCGGCGCTTGAACAAGTACGGGTCGCGGCTCGTCATGTCGTAGGCGGTGACGACGAGCTCCCGCAGCGCCTCGCCGAGCTTCGCGCTCCCGAGCCGCCTCTCGGCCGCGCTAGCCAGGGCCGCCGGAGAGTACTTCGGGCCGGCGAAGCCGTCGGCGGTCCTGACGCGCTGCCAGACGCTGCGGTGAAAGACCTCGGGACCGTCCTCGATGTAAAAGGCGGCGAGATCGCTCGCGCTGACCCGCGGACGGCGGGGATCGACGGGATCCGGCGTCGTCAGTGCGAGGGCGATGAGCCCGCCGGTGGAGGTGCCGGCGAGGAGGTTGAAGTACTCGGCGATCCGCGCGTCCGCGCCGGCGCGCGCCTCGAGTCGGCGCTCGAGCTCGGCCAGGACGAGCGCCGGGATCAGGCCGCGGATCCCGCCGCCGTCGACGCACAGGATCCGGTAGCGATCAGTCGGCGGCGCCGGGCTCGTCATGCCGCGAGCCGCTGCGGGGGTGCCTCGGCGACCGCGCCGTGCCAGCGGACGAGGGCGAACGATCCGGCGAGCCCCCGAAAGGGGGCGTACGGCGCGAAGTACTCCTCGACCTCCTCGACGGTGGCCCGCCGCCCGAGCCGCGCCAGCACGCCGACGAGCTTCACGTACGCGAGGTCTCCCGCCGGGAGCGAGTCGGGCTCGCCGCGACCGGCGAAGCCGAGGATCTGAAGGGTCCACGGGCCGATCCCGGGTATGCGGGCAAGCCGCGCATCGCCCGCTGCGTCGCCGGGATCCACCCGGCCCGCGGCCACCTCGCGGGCGCAGCGGACGAGCGAGACGGCGCGCGACGGTGCCAAGTCCATCGAGGCGAGCTCGGCGGGCGCGCGCCCCGCCATCAGCTCCGCCGGCGGCACGTTGCGCAGCGGGCCGGGGCCGGTCCAGGCGCCGGCATCGGCCGGCTCCAGCCGGTCGCCCCAGCGCCGGACGACGCGCCGCTGGATCTGGGCCGCCCGCGAAGCCTCGATCAGCTGCTCGGTCACCGCCCACGCGAGCGCCTCCCAGGGCCACGGCCGGCGCTTCGGCCGGTGCCAGGGACGATGATGGATCGCGGCGCCGATCAGCGGGTCGCCGCGAAACGTGCTCGCGAACTCGGTGAGGTCGTCGTCCACGCCGGTCGCGAAGCGCATGCGCTCGATGGCGCGCTCGAGGAACTCGCGCGCGCAGGGGCCGTCGGCCCCGGCGGCGCGCAGCACGACCCGCTCGCGGTCCGGCTGCCACGCGTGCACGACGACGCGCTCGGGGCCCACCGCGAGCAGGCGCGAGAGGACGGCGCCACGGCGGCGGATGACGCCGTCGCCGCCGATCCGGCCGGGCAGCCGGTAGGTCCACGCCGGGCGCACCTCGGCCTCGACGCACGAGGACCGTCGCACCGCGGGCTACTTGTTGTCGAGCAGGTGGACGTCGACCAGGAACGAGCGGCTCGCGAGGACCTTCACGGGCCGCTCCTTGGCGCGGCTCGAGCGTCGCACCGCGCGCTTACCCCCCGACCCGCGAGTGGCGCGCACCGCGGCGACCGTGGCGGCGCCGGCGACGAGGCCGCCGGCGGCGGCGATCGCCGCCGTCCTCATCTCCCCGCGCCAGAGCGAGAGCTCCGAACGGTCGTCGACCGTGGCTGGGAGCCTGCGGGTTGCCGCGTCCTCGGCGGGCTTGCCCTCCAGCTCGGGCATCTCGACCGCCTCGGTATCCAGGACCTGCTCCTCGCCCATCCGGCCCTACTCTACGGGCTTGTCAAGCGGCAACTCCGAGAGCGGGAGCTCGAAGATCCGGTAGCGCTGAACGACCTTGCCGCCCATCCCCTCCATGGCGCGATTCATCGCGTCGTTGGTCTCGAGGATCCACCCCATGTGGCCGCCCTTGATCTGGCCCGGGATCGCTGCCGTGGAGAGGTGGCGCTCATAGAGCGCTGCGGCGACGCCGAGGTGCTGGTAGTCGTGTTTGACACCGAGCGCGAACACGCGCAGGCGATCGATATGGCGCTTGCGGCGCAGGTAGTGCCACCACCCGAGCGGCAGCACGCGGCCGTTCATCCTCGCCAGCACCTGGTTGATGTCGGGGAGGGTGAGCGCAGCGCCGACCACCTCACCGTCGCGCTCGGCGACCATCGCCCAGTTCTCGTCGAGCACCGGCCGGAGGTTCTTCGCCTGGAAGGAGACCTCGGCCTCGGTGATCGGGACGAACCCCCAGTTGTCGCCCCACGCCTCGTTGTAGACGTCCATGAAGCGCGAGACCTCGTTCTCGAGGTCGCGCCTTCGCATCCCCCGCACCGAGACCCCCGCTTCCCGCGACTTCTCGGCTGCGGCGTGGATCAGCGGATGAAACGCCTCCCCCTGCTTGAGCTCGCCGAACCAGAGCGTCCACATCAGCAGGTCGATTGCCTTGCCGAGCCCGAGCTCTTCCACGCGCTGTGAGTAATAAGGCGGGTGCCACGGCTCGAGGATCATCGAGGGCTCGTCGAAGCCGTCGACCAGGAGCCCGCACTCGTCGTTCGTCGTGAAGTCCATCGGCCCCAGCATCCGCTGGCGCCCTCGGTTCCGAAGCCAGCCCGCTGCCGTGTCGATCAGGGCCCTGAAGATCTCGGGGTCGTCCTCGGCATCGAGGAATCCGAACATGCCGTCATTGCCGCCGCGGTACTCGTCCCAGCGATCGTCGATGTGCACCGTGATGCGGCCGACCGCCTCGCTGCCGCGCTCGGCGAGCAGCAACTCCGCCTCGGAGTGCTCGAACCATGGGTTCTTCCTCCGGTCGAGGAACTGGAGGCGCTCGAAGCGAAGCGGCGGCACCCACTGTGGGTCGTCGCGGCGCAGGCGGTAGGGCAACTCGACGAAGCGCCGCAGGTCGCGCTTCGTGCTCACGGGGCGGATCGACACGTCCGGCAAGGGCGCTCAACCTACACTTCGACCGATGTCCGAGACGACCCGCGCGCCCGTCGACGTCTTCGAGAAGGCGCGCAGCCACGACCGGCTCGAGCAACTCGAGGCGGCCAAGCAGGGGGGCCTGCTCCCGTACTTCCGCGTCCTCACCTCGGAGGCGGGCCCGGTGGTCGAGATGGAGGGCCGCGAGACGATCATGCTCGGCTCCAACAACTACCTCGGGCTGACGGGCGACCCGCGCGTGAAGCAGGCGGCGCGCGATGCGCTCGAGACCTACGGCACCGGGCTCACGGGCTCGCGCCTTCTGAACGGCACGACGCCGCTTCACCTCGAGCTCGAGAGCGAGCTCGCTGAGTTCATGGAGACCGAGGACGCGATCGTCTTCACCACGGGCCATCAGGCGAACGTCGGCTGCATCGGGACGATCCTCGAGCCGGGCGACACGGTGATCTGCGACTCCGCCGACCACGCCTCGATCCTCGACGGCTGC
>Ga0126307_10001688_pt1 | contig 14667 bp, 15 predicted proteins | sample Plot28_FD_89955 | JGI IMG/M metagenome (GOLD analysis project Ga0126307, IMG submission 89955) | Serpentine soil microbial communities from UC McLaughlin Reserve, CA, USA - Plot28 | ecosystem: Environmental > Terrestrial > Soil > Grasslands | place: USA: UC McLaughlin Reserve, Lake County...
CCGGCCGCATCGTCGTGATGATCGGCTTCGCGTTCTCCTGCTTCGCGATCCTGCTCTACCTGTGGCTGACGTTCGGCGGCAGCGTGCCGCTCGCCGCCAAGGGGTATCGCGTCAAGGCGCCGTTCCCGGAGGCCACCACGCTGGCCCAGGAGGCCGACGTCCGCATCTCCGGCGTGAAGGTCGGCGAGGTGAAGACGAAGGACCTCGACCGCACGGGCAACGCCACGACGGTCACGATGGAGATCGAGCCCGAGTACGCGCCGCTGCCAGTCGACACGCAGGCGATCCTGCGCCAGAAGACGCTGCTCGGCGAGACCTACGTCGAGCTGACCCCGGGCACCCGCTCCGGGCCGAAGATCGACGACGGCGGGTCGCTCGCGCGCGGCCGGATCGGCGACACCGTGGAGCTCGACGAGATCTTCCGCTCGTTCGATCCGGCGACGCGTCGGGCGTTCCAGACCTGGCTCGACCAGCAGGGCAAGGCCGTCGGGCAGCGCGGCGCGGACCTGAACGCGGCGCTCGGCAACCTGGCGCCGTTCGCCGAGGACGCGAACGTCCTGCTGGAGATCCTCGACGACCAGTCGCGCGAGACGCGCACGCTGGTGCGCGACACCGGCGTCGTGTTCGACGCGCTGACCGAGCGCGACGGCCAGCTGGCCGACCTGATCTCCAACTCGAACCGGGTGTTCCGGACCACCGCGTCGCGCGACCGCGCCCTGGCCGAGACCTTCACGATCCTGCCCACGTTCATCGACGAGGGCCGCGTCACCACCGACCGGCTGACCGCGTTCGCGAACAACACCAACCCGCTGATCACCCAGCTGCGCCCCGCGGCGCGCGAGCTCTCGCCGACGCTGATCGACCTGCGCGGCCTGGCGCCTGACCTCAAGGGCCTGTTCCGCGACCTCGGGCCGCTGATCACGGTCGCCCGCCGCGGCATCCCGGCCACGGAACGGTTCCTGAACGACACGCGCCCGCTGCTGCGCCAGCTCGACCCGTTCCTGCGCGACGTCAACCCGATCCTGCGCTGGCTCGGCCTCTACAAGCGCGAGATCGCATCGTTCTTCGCGCTCGACGCCGCGGCCACTCATGCGGTCGACCGGCCGCCCGGGTCGAGCGGCCCGGTGCACTACCTGCGCACCGCCAACCCGCTGAACCCGGAGAACCTGGCCGCATATCCGCGCCGCATCGCCACCAACCGGCCGAACCCGTACGTGGAGCCCGGCGGCGCGTTCCCCAAGCCGGGCAAGGTTTTCGGCACCTACGCCTGCGGCACCGCCGCCATCCCGCCGCTCGCCCCGCCCGGCTCTACACCGGCGGACCCGATCCAGCTGCCGGGCGTGCCGCTGCCGCCGATCGACCCGACACCGGTCACCGATCAGCTGCCCGCGCAGCTCCGCGACCTGATCAACCAGTACGCGTACCTGAACGGCAACCCCGTCGCGCCGCCCTGCGTCGAGCAGGCGCCGCTGGGCAACTTGATCGGGCAGAGCGGCAAGTACCCGCACGTGCTGGAGGATCCGGGGAAGTGAGGAACCGGCCGGCCCGAGCGGGGCGCGGCACTACAGTGGGTCTCCGATGCTGAGGGGTGAGTGGTTCGCGCGGGTCGTGCGCTGGGTGCTGCGCCGCCCGCTGGTCGTTCTGGGCGGCCTGGCGATCGTCGTGGCGGCGGCGGTCTTCCTCGCCACGCGCCTGGAGCCCTCGGCATCCACCGACTCGCTCGTGGGCGAGGGGTCCGACGCCTACAAGGCGACCCAGCGCTACAACCGCGAGTTCGGCGACGAGGCCGTCGTCATCCTGGCCAAGGGGCGGCTCGACCGGCTGGTCCTGACCGAGAACCGCGACAGGATCGCCGGCCTCGAGGTCTGCCTGGGCGCGCCGCCGCCGCAGGAGGGCGCGCCGCTGGCGCAGGCCGCGCGGCAGCCGGCACCGTGCCGTGAGCTGGCCGAGCTGAAGCCGTTCAAGACCGTGGTCGGACCGGGCACGTTCGTGCTGACCGCGATCAAGGGGGCCGAGGACTTCCTGGGCCAGCGCGCGCAGCAGGCACAGCGCGACGCGCAACAGAACCGGCAGGTCGCCGAGCGGCTGTCCAAGCGCCGCGGCGACCCGCCGGGCGAGCAGAAGCGGCTGGGGGAGATCGCCGCGCGCCAGACGCTCAACGAGTTCCAGCGCGAGCTGGTCGGGCTGGCGGTCCGTTACAACATCATGTCGCGGCCGCAGTCGCCCGAGTTCATCTCGGCCCTCGTGTTCGACAGCAAGGCCAGCCGGCCCGGGACGCCGAAGTCGCGCTTCTCCTACGTCTTCCCGTCGCGCAACTCGGCGCTGCTATCGATGCCGCTGCGCGAGGACCTGAGCGAGGCCGAGCGCTCGCGCGCCATCGATCTGGTCGAGCAGGCCACGCGCGAGCGCACGTTCCGCATCGAGCGCGGCGGCGGCTACGTCGTCTCCGGCGTCCCGGTCGTCGTCGAGGGCCTGGCCGACGACGTGCAGAAGTCGATCTTCTTCCTGCTCGGCGCGGCGCTGCTGGTGATGGCGGCCGTGCTGGCGCTTGTCTTCCGCACGCGGCTGCGGCTGCTGCCGCTGCTGCTCGCGCTGGCGGCGGCCGCGCTGACCTACGGCGGGCTCTCGCTCGTCGGCGGCTCGCTGACGATGGCGTCGATCGCGGTGCTGCCGGTGCTGATCGGCCTGGCCGTCGACTACGCGATCCAGTTCCAGGCGCGCTGGGACGAGCAGCGGGCGCGCGGCAAGCCGCCCGAGGAGGCGGCGACCGCGGCCGCAGCGGGCGGCGGGCCGACGATCGCCGCGGCGGCGCTCGCCACGGCGGCCGGCTTCCTCGTCCTGCTGCTGTCACCGGTGCCGATGGTCCGCGACTTCGGCGCGATGCTCGTGATCGGCGTCATCCTGGCGTTCGCCGTCGCGCTCACGGCCGGCTTCGCCCTGCTGGCGCGGTTCGGCCGCCCGGCACCACGGGCCGACGACGTGCCGCCGCTGCTGCCGCGGGCGCGCGCGACCGTCGGCTCGTGGTGGGACGCCGCCCGCCGCAGCCGCCCGGTTGGGGGCGTGATGCGGGGCTGGCGGCGGCTGTTCGAGTACTCGCTGGAACGGCCGCGGCGCGTGCTGGTGATCGGCGCGGCCGTCGCGCTGCTGGGTCTCGTGGCCAGCGTGTTCCACGAGGTCGAGTCCGACGTCCGCGAGCTGGTGCCTCAGAACCTGAGCGCTCTCGAAGACGCGAACGAGCTTCAGGAGGAGACCGGCGTGTCCGGCGAGCTCGACGTCGCGGTCACCGCCAAGGACCTGACCGACCCGGCCGTGATCGCCTGGATGACGCGCTTCCAGGAGAAGGTCCTGGCCGACCACGGCTACCGCGAGGGAGCGCGCACCTGCTCGGCGCCGAAGGACCCGCCCAAGCTGTGCCCGGTCGTATCGCTGGCGGACCTGTTCCGCACGGGAGCGCCGCAGTCGGCGCAGGGCGTGCGGGCGCTGCTCGACACCGTCCCGCGCTACTTCTCGCAGGGCGCGATCAGCGCCGACCGGCGCACCGCGAACCTGCGCTTCGGCATCCGGTTCATGCCGCTCGACCGTCAGCAGGACGTGATCGACGAGATCCAGGCGGCGGCCGACGACCCGGACCTCGAGCGGCCCGCCGGGGTGCACGCCCAGGTGGCGGGCCTGCCCGTACTGGCCGCGGAGGCCAACGCCAAGCTCGCGTCGCCCTGGTGGCGTCTGGGGACGCTGATCGGGTCGCTGCTGCTCGTGTTCGCGGTGCTGTGGCTGCTGTGGGGGCGCAACGCCGGAGCCGCCGGAGTCCCGCTCATCCCCGTGGCGATGGCCGCGGGCTGGTCCGGCGCGATCCTGTTCGTGACGCAGATCCCGCTCAACCCGATGTCGGTGACGCTCGGCGCGCTGGTCGTGGCGATCGCGACCGAATTCAGCGTGCTGATCAGCGCCCGCTATCGCGACGAGCGCGCCACCGGGCTCCCGGCCGTCGTGGCCATCGAACGCGCCTACGTGTCCACCGGCGCGGCCGTGCGCGCGTCGGGCATCACGGCGATCGCGGGCTTCGCGGTGCTGATCACGTCGGACATCGCGATGCTCAGGCAGTTCGGCCTCTCCACCGTGATCGACCTGTCGGTCGCCCTGCTGGGCGTGCTGCTGGTGCTGCCCGCCGCCCTGGTCTTCGCCGAGCAGCACGGGCCGCTGCAGCGCAGCGACTTCGACCCGAGGCCGCTCCTGCGGCGCGTGCGCCGGATCAGGCTGAAGCCCCCGCGCCGGCCGCGCCTACGGCGCCCCCGGCTTCCCAAGCGGAAGACCTTGGTGCGCTTCGTGCCCTCGCTGCCGCGCCGACGGCGTCGTGCCTGAAGACCGCTTCGAAGACCTCGGCAAGCCGGACGAGCGCAGCGCGGCGGACAAGCTCGCCGACCTCGACGAGCGAGATCCCGAGCCTGACGATCCGCGGCGCCGTAAGCAGGCCGCGCCCGAGGCCGCGCGCCCAGGCGGGCGCTACATGTGGGTGGTCGGCGTCGCGACGCTGATCCTGATCACGGTCGTGCTCGTGCACCAGCTGCAGTCCGGCACCGGGACGTTCATCAAGGGCCCGAAGGTCGGGACCCAGCTGCCGGAGTTCGCCGCGCCGCTCGTGGACGGCCCGAACAAGGACGCCAACGTCGTGCCGCGCTCGAGCGACTCGGACGTGACGAAGGCCTGCGACGTGCGCGTGCCGGGCTCGCTGAACATCTGCGACCGGTGGGACAAGCCTGTGGTGATCTCGTTCCTGTTCCTGCGCGGGGCGAAGTGCGAGCCGCAGTTCGACCGGTTGGAGCGCGTGCGCAGGCGCTACGGCGACCGCGTGAACGTCATCGGCGTGTTCTTCGAGCGCGACCTCGGCCGAGTTCGCGACGTGGTCAAGAAGCACGACTGGCGGTTCCCGCTGGTCGTGGACCGCGACGGCGCGGTCACGAACCTGTACGCGGTCGGCGGCTGCCCGACGACCGTGTTCGCGGCCCGCGGGGGGAAGGTGCGCGACACCCGTACCGGGGACCTCGACGAGCGGGAGCTGAACACGCTGTTCGGGAGGATCGTCCGGTGACCACCGATCCGGCGCTGCGGCGCGGCTGGGTGGCGCCGGAGGTGACGGACGAGTTCCCCGAGCTCGGCCTGGTCGTCACCGAGGTGGAGGCCTCGGGCGGGCGATCGTCCCCGCAGGTGCGTCACCGCCTGCGCACGTTGTCCAACCGGTTCACCGGCGCGCGCGCGATCACGCTGCGCCAGGAGCCGGTGCCCTGGGCCTACCGGGTGTTCTTCCGCCAGGTCGGGATCGACCCCGACGAACGGCGCACGCCGATCGAGCAGATCGCGATCGACCGGCTGACGCACGGCGGCTTCAAGGCCGTCGGGCGGGTCGAGGACGCGCTGCTGATCGCCACGCTCGAGACCGCCGTCCCGGTCGTGGCCTTCGACGCCGATCGACTGGAAGGCGACGTGGGCCTCCGGCTGACGAAGACCGGCGAGTTGCTCGGCGGCGACGGACGCTCGCTGGCGGGCTCGCAGATCGTGATCGCCGACGGGTCGCGCGCGCTGGCGGTCCTGTTCGGCGACTCGGCGGAGAGCGCGCTGCCCACCCGCGCGACCGAGCGGGTGCTGGTGGTGGCCGTTCGGGTCAAGGGAGTGCCGGCGTTAAGCGTGGAAGAAGCGCTCTGGAACGCCGCGGAAGTCCTCCAGGAACCCGCCTAGTTTGCGGTACCATCGGCAGGACCCGGGAAGGGAGGGGTTAATGAGCGAAGTCCTCGATCGCGATCAGTTCCTGACGCTCGAGCCGGTACCCGGCGTCGAGGTCGACGAGCGTGCCGTCCGGCGCACGCTGCGCGAGCAGATCGCGAAGCTGGAGGCTGAGCTCGGCACGCTGTTCTGCTCCACCTACCCGCGCAAGGGCTTCGAATGGGGCGTCACGTCCCGCGGCGGGCCGCGCCTGCTGTCCACCGGCGAGCTCGAGCGGCTACGCGACGACCTGGCCGACAAGCTCCAGCACAACCGCCGCGTGCTGAGCGACCGCACCTACGTCGAAGACCTGAACAGGCGCCGGATCGAGGAGATGCTGCTCGACCCGGCGGCCCACAAGTGGGTGCGGATCGGCAACGAGGACATCGGCGAGCCCGGCTGCAAGCACTGGCACGTACGCCCGCGCTGGGGCCTGCTCGGGATGCTGATGAACTGGTGGCGGGTCCGCATCTCCTCGGGCTGTCCGTTAGCCAGGGGGCGCGGCCGCCGGCCGTGACCCCGACTCCACTCCGACTGAATGGGTAAGCGCAGCCGCAAGCGGACGGGTTCGGCGACCGCCGGCTCCGTCACGGCCGAGAAGCCGGCCGGCGGCGGGACCACCCGCGCCGAGCGCGACGCCGCACGAGCCCGGCGCGCCGCGGCCGTGCGCGACCGTGCGGACTCGCCGGGCGGCGCTGCGCGGTCACCCCGGCGCTCGCCGCGGGGCGAGCGGCCGCCGGCGCCCTGGGGTTCGTTCCCGCTCGTCGAGATCTGCGTCCTGCTGTCGATCGTGCTGCTCGTCTGGGGCTTCGTCAGCGGCGGCAATCGCGGCGCGACGATGGTCTTCGCCGGGCTGGCGATCGGCTCGCTGGCCGGTCTGGAGCTGGCCATCCGCGAGCACTTCGCGGGCTTCCGGTCCCACACGACGCTGCTGGCGGGCGCGATCGCGGTCTTCGTCGGCACGCTGGCGGCGGTGGCGTCGGGCAAGATCCTCCTGCCCGTGCTTCTGGGCGTGGGACTGCTGGTCTTCGGCGTGGCGTTCGTGCTGTTCCGCCGTGCCTTCCGACGCGCCTCCGGCGGCCTCTCGTTCCGGTAATTTCGGTGCCGGTGAAGGGACTGCTGCGAACAGGCGAGAGCGCGGCGATGCTGGCGATGATGTTCGCCGGCGCGCTGGCGCTGTGGATCGGCGTCCCGCTGCTGTGGCTCTACATCGGATCGAAGGTGCAGGAGTCGACCCAGTCTGTCGGCGCGGCGCTCGGGCTGATGCTCCTCGGCTCGGTGGCCACGATCCTGCTGCTGGTGCCAATACTGGCTCGCATGAACGAGGCGTACGAGCACGCACGCGAGGCGCGCGGCCTGGACAACTACGGGCAGGCGCCGCTCGAGGCGGTCCTGGTCGTCAGCGCCGTCATCGCCGTCGCGCTGCTCGTCCTCTACTTCCTCGTGGTCGGCGGCGGCGCGCCGCTGCCGGTTCCGGACGGTCGAGGTTGAGCGAGACAGGCTCCGACCCGCGGCGGCTCCGGATCACGGGGCTGCACCACATCACGCTGCTCTGCGCAGACGTGAACCGCTCGGCGTCCTTCTACCGCGACCTGCTGGGCATGCGGCTGGTCGAGCGGTCGCACAACCCGGACGACCCGAACGCCGAGCACCTGCTGTTCGGCCCCGACGGCGCGAGCGGCGGGACGATGGTCACCTGCATGGCGTACCCGGACCTCGAGGAGGGGTACGTGGGGCGCGGATCCACGCACCACTTCGCGCTCGGGGTCGAGTCGGACGACGAGCTGCCGGCCTGGCGCGACTACCTGCGCTCGCGCGGCGTGGACGTGACCGACGTCTACGACCGCGGCGGCTTCAAGTCGATCTACCTGCGCGACCCCGACGGCCACCTGGTGGAGATCGCGACGCAGTTCGTCGTCTAGAACGACGAAGGCCGGCCCCTTTCAGAGGCCGGCCTCCCCGAATGCTCGTGGATCTCTCAGGTCGCCTAGGCGACCACCAGCGCCTCCTGCCGCGCACCGGCACGCGACGGCGAAGTCACGGCCGCACCACTGTGGCCATTGGCGCTGAGCACGGCGGCGATGGCGCCGCGCTGACGTTGTGTGAGCGTCCCGATCTGCTTGTTCTCGGGCACTCCGAGCGAGACCAGCAACCGCCTGCACCTGGCGCGCCCCCATCGGCGCTGGCACATGAGCAGGTCGCTGATCGACATGCTCGCGGCCTCCCACGGGCAGTCGAGGATCACTTGACTCGCCGAGATCTCCTCACCGGCTATCTGGCGCTTCAGCTCGGCCCGGGCCAACCTCACTCGATTCGCGCGCGCAAGCGCACGAAGGTGCTGTTGACCCCCACTGGCCGATGCAGTGTCCCCCATTAGTCCTCCCAGAAGACTGCCTTGCTTTCCCGTACAAGCCACCACACGAGACCCGGGAGGGTCAGACTCCGACCGAGATCGGAGCCGGCGCCTCCCTCCAGGCGAGCCACACCCGAGTCCTGCAAGCGACAGGCGGAAACCTAAGCTGAGAGGCGAATCCGTTCAACCGCGGAAACGGCCTTCGACTCGCTAAGAGCGGCCTTTTTGTCTTTGGGCGCGTTTGCCCATGTGAACGTCTGTCGACACGTAACCCCGTTGGTGGCGCTATACCTCTGAGTGGGATGCGCTCGACCAAAATCGTGGCGACGGTGGGGCCCGCGTCGCGGGAGCCGCGGGTGCTCGACCGCATGGTCGCCGCGGGGATGGACGTAGCGCGGCTGAACTTCGCGCACGGCGAGCCGGCCCAGCACGCGGAGACCGTCGAGCGAATCCGCGCGTCCGCCGAGCGCGTCGGCCGCGATGTGTCCGTGCTCCAGGACGTGCCCGGGCCGAAGCTGCGGATCGGACCGGTGGCGGGCGGGGTGGTGGAGCTGGAGGTGGGCTCGCGCCTGGTCCTGACCCCCGAGCCGATCGAGGGCGACGCGCACCGGGTCAGCGTGACGCTCCCTCGGCTGTCGGAGATCATGCGGCCGAAGGACGTCGCGTACCTGGCCGACGGGTCGATCCGCCTGCGCGTACACGACGTGTCGAACGGCGAGGTCGTGACCACGGTCGAGGTCGGCGGCTCGGTGGCATCGAGGCAGGGACTGAACCTGCCGAACGTCTCGATGGCGCTGCCGGCGGTGTCCGAGGACGACCACCGGCTGATCGACGCGGGCATCGACATGGGCGTCGACCTGCTGGCGCTGTCGTTCGTGCGCTCGGCCGAGGACCTGGACCCGGTGCGCCGCCACCTGGACGAGCGCGACGCGCCGATGCCGGTGATCGCCAAGATCGAGAAGCCGCAGGCGGCCGAGCACGCCGAGGACGTCATCGCCGCCGCCGACGGGATCATGGTGGCGCGCGGCGACCTGGGGATCGAGCTGCCGATCGAGCAGGTGCCGCTGGTGCAGAAGCGGCTGCTGGCGATCGCCGGGCGCCGCGCCAAGCCGGCGATCACGGCCACGCAGATGCTCGAGTCGATGGTCCACTCGACACGGCCCACGCGGGCCGAGGTCGCCGACGTGGCCAACGCGATCTTCGACGGGACCGACGCCGTGATGCTCTCCCAGGAGACCGCCGTCGGGCGCGACCCGGAGGGCGCCGTGAAGATGATGGCCGCGATAGCCGAGGCCACGGAGGCCGAGCTGCCCTACGGCCGGATGATGGCGGAGCGCGGCGTGGCCGACGCCGGGGACCAGGCCGCGACGATCGCGTTCGGCGCGGTCGGTGCGGTGTACCGGCTGGGACTGAAGGCGCTGGTCGCGCCGACGATGACGGGGCGCACCGCGCGGCTCCTGTCCGCGCACCGCCCGAACGTGCCGATCCTGGCGCTGTCGATGAACCCGAAGGTCGTGCGCGAGCTGAACCTGCTCTGGGGCGTCTGCGCCGAGCAGACCGAGGAGCCGCACGATCCGCTCGAGCTGATCGACCTGTGCGCCCGCGAGGCGCTGCGGCTGGGACTGGTAGAGCCCGGCGACAAGATCGGCATCACAGCCGGCGTCCCGACGGTCACCGCCGGCGGGACGAATTTGTTCAAGGTGCACACGGTGTAGCGCGGGCCTGCGGCCCTGCAGCGCGGGCCCCAGGGGCCCTGCGGCGCGGCCTTCGGCCTGCGGACTTGGGAAATCTTCCGCAGGGGCGAAGCCCCGCGCCGCAGGCGAAGCCGCGCCGCAGCGAAGCGCGCCGCAGGCCGAAGGCCGCGCTCCTATCGGCCCTCAGCCCGCTCCTTGTACACCTCCAGCGACCCCGGCCAACCGCCCGGCGAGGCGACGGCCGCGCTCATGCCCTCCCAGCCCTCGCCGTGGCGGTCGAGGTGGCGGTGCTCGAGCTCCACGCGGGTCGTGCCGTCGTCGACGGCGGTGAAGCGGACCTCGACCTCGCTGGCGCGTGCCGGATCCGGGTCGTGCTTCCACTGCGTGCTGATCATCCAGGCCAGGACGACGCGGTTCGGCGGCTCCCAGGCCAGCACGCGACCCCAGTCGCACTGGCTGCCGTCGACGCCGATCTCGTACCAGCGGCCGCCCTCACGCGGCTCCATGACCGACGTCTCGATGTCGGCCTCGCCGATGTGGTGCTCCGGCGGGTTCCACGTCTGGTAGCCCTCGGTGAACACGTTGAACGCGCGCTCGATCGGAGCGTTCACCACGAGCTCGTGGCGGACCGCGGTCTCGGCTGTCTGCATGGTCATCGTTCCTCCTCCTCCGTGCGCTCGGCCGCTTCCTTGAACGCCGCCAGCGCGTCTTTCCAGAACCTGTCGAAGTAGCCGCGCAATGCCTCGAGCCCGCGCGGGTCGACCCTGTACAGCCGGCGGTTGCCGGCCTGCATGTCGACCACGAGCCCCGCCTCCTTCAGCACCTTCAGGTGCTGCGACACAGCCGGTCGGCTGACCGGCAGGTCGCGAGCGATGTCGACGACGGCGAGCGGCCCGTCGTCCCCCAGTCGCTCGAAGATCGCCCGCCGCGTGGGGTCGCCGAGGGCGCTCAGTGCGAGTTCGTTAGTTGACACTTACCGTAAGGCTACGCTTACGCTAGCGTCATGTCAAGCCGGCGCAGGCCTTCGGCCCTGCGGCGCGGGCCCCAGGGGCCCTGCGGCGCGGCCTTCGGCCTGCAGACTTTGGAGGTTCTTCCGCAGGGGCGAAGCCCCGCGCCGCAGGCGAAGCCGCGCCGCAGCGAAGCGCGCCGCAGGCCGAAGGCCGCGCCTAAGCGCGCTTCGCCGAGGCCCCAGCCTCGTCGAAAATCTCGAGCGCGCGATCAAGATGCGCGCGCTCATGCGTCGCCATCACGCTCGTGCGCAGCAGGGCGCCGCCGCGCGGGACTGCCGGGTAGATCGCCACGTTCGTGTAGACGCCGCCCTCGTACAGCGCCTTCCAGAGCAGCACCGCGTCCCAGTCGTCGCCGACCAGCACGGGGACGATCGGGGTCACGATCGGCTCGCCGCTCGGGCCCGTCCCGGCGGGGATGACCTGGAAGCCGCGCTCGGTCAGCCCGCGCTCCAGGTAGGCCGCGTTGTCGAGCAGCCGCCGCAGCAGCTCGGGGCCGTCGGGTGAGTTGATGATCTTGACCGCCGCCAGCGCGGCCCCGGTCGCCGCGGGCACGGCCGCCGCCGTGAACATGAACGACCGCGACTGGATGCGCAGGAAGTCGATGACCTCGGCCGGCCCCGCGATGAACCCGCCGCAGCTGGCCACGGACTTCAAGAACGTCCCCATCCGCAGGTCGACCTCGTCCTCGACTCCCCAGAGCTCGCACGCCCCGGCTCCGCGCGCGCCGAGGACGCCGACGCCGTGCGCCTCGTCCACCATCAGCCGCGCGCCGTGGCCCTGGCAGAGCTCGACGATCCGGGGCAGGTCGGGAACGTCGCCCTCCATCGAGAACACGCCGTCGACCACGACCAGCACTCCGCCACCGTCGCCGGCGGCGCGCTGCAGCATCTGCTCGAGCTTGTCCAGTCGGTTGTGGCGGAAGGGCCGCACCTTGGCCCGCGACATCGCAACGCCGTCCATGATCGAGGCGTGATCGCCGGAGTCGACGATCACGGTGTCCGTCGGTCCGAGAAGCGTGCCGATCGCCCCGACGTTCGCCTGATAGCCGGTCGTGTAGACCAGCGCGTCCTCGGTTCGCATCCAGGCCGCGATCTCGCGCTCGAGCTCGATGTGGAGCGGCGTCGTCCCGTTCATGAACCGGGAGCCGGTGAGCGCGGTGCCGAATTCGTCGAGGGCCCGCTGAGCCCCCTCCTTGACGCGCGGGTCGCGGGTCAGCCCGAGGTAGTTGTTCGACCCGAGCGTGATCCGGTCGACGCCTTCCATCTTCACGACGGCGCCCGGCTCGCCGTCCGTGAGCCGGAAGTAGGGCAGCAGGTCCTGCTCGCGGGCGACGCGCAGTTGCTCCGCCCGTTCGTGGTTGCGCGCCTTCTCGAAGAGATCGATAGCTACCTGGGCCATTTGGATAGGGTCCTCCGCCGTGTCGCTCGAGGTCCGGCCGGTTCGTTCGCGCGCAGACCTGATGCGCTTCATCCGGCTGCCGTGGCGCATCCATCGTAGTCACGAGCGCTGGGTCCCCCCGCTCATCTGGGAGCGCAAGCAGTTCCTCAACAGGAAGAAGAACCCCTACTTCGAGCACGCCGAGGCCGAGTACTTCATCGCCTGGCGGGGCGGCGACCCGGTCGGCCGGATCACCGCGATGGTCGACCGGCAGTTCAACGACTACCACGACTGGAAGTGGGGGACGTTCGGCTTCTTCGAGTGCCTGGACGACGCCGAGGCGGCGAGCGCGCTCGTCGACACGGCCGACGCCTGGGTGCGCGAGCGCGGCTGCGACCGCCTGATCGGCCCGATGGACTTCACGATGAACGACGAGGTCGGGATCCTGATCGAGGGGTTCGACCTGCGGCCGATGCTCAAGCAACCCTGGCACCCGCCCTACTACCAGCGCCTGATGGAGGGCGTCGGGCTGGAGAAGGCGCAGGACCTGCTGATGTGGAACCTCGAGGTCTCCGACCGCTCGAGCGTCCTGCCGGTTATCGACGAGCTCGCCGCGCAGGTGGGGCCCAAGCACGGCATCACGATCCGCCACATGCGCAAGAAGGACATGGAGGCGGAGGTTCGGCGCTTCGTCGAGGTCTACAACGCGGCGTGGTCGAAGAACTGGGGCTTCGTCCCGATCAGCGAGGCGGAGATGAAGCAGACCGCCAAGGACATGAAGCTGATCATCGACGAGGACTGGCTCTGGGTGGCCGAGACCAAGGAGGGCGAGACGGTAGGCGTCGCGCTCACGATCCCCGACTTCAACCAGGCGATCGACAAGGCGAACGGGCGGCTGCTGCCGTTCGGCTGGGCGCGCATGCTGTGGCAGAAGCGCAAGATCGACCGCGTACGCGTCGGGTTCCTCGGCGTGAAGCCGGAGTACCAGCACACGGGCGTCGCGGCCGCGTTCTACGTCGAGCACTTCGAGACCGCGACCTGGAAGCCGCAGGACGGCGGCGAGATGGGGTGGATCCTCGAATCGAACGACGCGATGAACCGCGGCATGGAGGCGATGGGCGGGCGCGTCGTCAAGAAGTACCGGCTCTACGAGCGGGTTTTCCAGGCCTGATCCGGGTCTGTCCGTAACCGCTGTAGACTCGCCGATCCATGTCGCGCGAGACGCACACGAACGGCGCGGAGCCCCACGCGGAGGCCGGGGAGCGGGCCTTGCCGGTGGTGGTCGAGGACTCGCGGCCGATCGAGCGCGCGGGCGATCTGCCGCTCTCCGCACCGGCCGTGGCGGCCACCGGCGGCTTCCTGGCCGGGATCGCAACGCTCGTCCTCGTCCGCGTACTGCGGCGCTCGGCGCATCGTCCTCGGCGCGGCGTCGGCATCCGCCGGAGCAAGCGCGGCGACCGCGCGCTCGAGATCGCGGGCAGCCGCTCCTTCCTCGTAGACGTGCACATCCTCAAGCGGTAGTTGGCCGCCTCGGCGGTCATCGAGGAGGACGTAAGGCCGATCGGCCGCTACCGCATGCCGCCGGCGCGGCCCGACGGGATCATGCGCCGCCGCGGCACCGCGCTCGTGCGGGTCATGCACCTGGGCGACGAGCCCGCGGTCGTGCGCGCGTGGCCGCTGTCGAGCGCGGTGCGCCTGCGCGCCGAGGCACGTACGCGTGAGGCTGCCGCCCACGCCGTCGAGCGCATGCGCTTCGGCCTGAACCTGGACCACGACCTGGCGCCGTTCCACCGCCGGTTCAAGAACGACCCGCTGATCGGGCCGGTCATCCGCCGCCACCCATGGCTGCGCCCGTTTCGCCGCGCAGTGCCGTTCGAGGCGCTCGCCTGGGCGATCACCGAGCAGCTGATCGAGACGACGCGCGCGTTCGCGATCCAGCGCCGGCTGACCTACCGCTACGGCCGGCGCAGCACTTGCGGGACGCTCCGCGACGCGCCCACGCCGGGCGCGCTTGCCGCACGCGCGCCGTACGAGCTGGCGGCGCTCGACCTGGCCGCCAAGCGGGCGCTCGCGATGATCAAGGTCTCCCGCGAGATCGATCGGGGGCGCGTCGACCTGACCGAGCACGAGCCGGCCTGGCGGCGGCTGCTGTCGATCCCCAACATCGGCTCGTGGACGATCGACTGCCTGGCCTTCCACGGCCAGGGCCGCGAGGACATGCTGCCCGCGGGCGACCTGGCCTACGTGAAGCTCGTCGGCCGGATGGCGCGCCTCGGGCGCCGCGCCACCGAAGCCGAGGTGCGCGAGTTCTTCGAGCCCTACGGCGAGCACGCCGGCCTGGCCGGGACGTACATGTTGCGGGCGGCCGCCGACCGGCCGTACCTGCGCGCCGGCTAGAGCCCGGCCTCCAGCCAGTCCACGATCCCGGCGACCGCGGCCCAGTCCTCGCGGCGGCGCGCGTCGATCAGGTCGCGCAGCA
>Ga0126307_10001689_pt1 | contig 14664 bp, 16 predicted proteins | sample Plot28_FD_89955 | JGI IMG/M metagenome (GOLD analysis project Ga0126307, IMG submission 89955) | Serpentine soil microbial communities from UC McLaughlin Reserve, CA, USA - Plot28 | ecosystem: Environmental > Terrestrial > Soil > Grasslands | place: USA: UC McLaughlin Reserve, Lake County...
AGGCTCAGCGCCACATCCCGGTCGTTCACCCAGTAGAGCTGGAACCAGCGCGGCGCTTCGCCCATTGCCTCCGCGATCTGTTCGATCGAGTGCGAGGCGGCGCTCGACAACACCATCGGCACGCGCGTTGCGGCCGCGGCGCGCGCAACTGCGACCTCGCCCTCGGGATGTGCGATGGAGAGCACGCCGATCGGGGCGAGGAAAAACGGTGCCGGCGAGCGAGTCCCGAGCACTTCGACCGAGATGTCCCGCTCGGCGTTCCCGCTCAGCATCCGCGGACGGAGGCGCCGCCGCTCGAAGGCGTCCAGGTTCGCGAGCATCGTCGCCTCCGCGCCCGCGCCGCCCGCGATGTAGTCGAACGGCCCCGGCTCCAGCGCCTCCTTGGCCCGCGCCTCCCACTCCTCCGGCGCGATCGGCCACGGCGACTCGCCCGAGACGTAGATCGCGTTCTGTACCTGGCCGCCTTCGAAGCCCATGTAGCGGAACCTTCTCAGTTCGAGTGTCTCGACCGGTCATTTCGGACGGGCCACCGGGCCAAGCCCGTTGGCCCGACGTCGACATCGCAAGCGACGTCTCCGAGTCGTACGATCTTTCCGCAATGCCGTCGCTCCAGGGGAAGGTGGCGATCGTGACCGGCGCGGGCCGCGGGATCGGCCGGGAGCACGCGCTCGCCCTCGCCCGCGCCGGCGCGAAGGTCGTCGTCAACGATGTCGGCGGCTCGCTGGCCGGCGAAGGCACCGACGCGACGCCCGCGCAGTCCGTCATCAACGAGATCGTCGCGGCCGGTGGGGACGCGGTCGCGAGCTACGACGACGTATCCGACTTCGCCGCCGCCGAGCACATGATCCAGCGCGCAGTCGCGCGCTATGAGCGTCTCGACGTCCTCGTCAACAACGCTGGGATCCTGCGCGACCGGATGCTCGTGAACATGAGCGAGGACGAGTGGGACGCCGTCATCGCCGTTCACCTCAAGGGCCACTTCGGGCCGACGCGCCACGCGGCCGCATATTGGCGCGAGCGGTCGAAGGCGGGTGAGACCCTCCACGCGCGCGTGATCAACACTGCGAGCCCCTCGGGAGTCTTCGGGAACGTCGGCCAGGCGAACTACGGCGCCGCGAAGGCCGCGATCGCCGGCTTCACGGTGATCGCCGCGCAGGAGCTCCAGCGCTACGGCGTCACCGTCAACTGCATCGCGCCGAACGCGCGCACCCGCATGACCGAAGAGACCTTTGGCGAACTGCCCGCGCCGGAGGAGGGGGAGTTCGACCCTCTCGACCCGGCGAACATGTCGCCGCTCGTCGTCGCGCTCGCCGCCGACGAGGCGCAAGAGATCACCGGCCAGTGCTTCTTCGTCTGGGGCGGCTCGATCAATGTTCTGCGGCCGTGGGACGCCGGCGAGCTCTTCGCCAAGGACGAGCGCTGGGACGCGGACGAGCTGCTCGCGCGGCTGCGCGAGCGCTTCCCCGACGGCGTCGCACCTGAGGGCATGGTGGCGATGATGAGCAAGGCGGGCGGGCAGTCGATGCGCGTTGGCTGACGCGAACCTCGCTCGCGCCGCAGGGGAGGCCTTCGCCCGCCTCGGCGACTACGACTCGCTGTGGTTCGACGGCCGCTGGCTCCGCTCGGGCGAGCTCCACGGGCGGGCGGCGCGCATCGCCGCAGGCCTTCGGCAGCGCGGCGTCGAGCCGGGGGACCGCGTCGTCGTGCAGATGCCGAACTGCCCCGAGGTGGGCATCGCGTACCAGGCGATCTGGCGGGCCGGCGCCGTCGTCACGCCCGCGCTGTTCCTCCTGCCGCCCGCCGAGCTCGAGCACATCGCCTCCGACTCGGGCGCGAAGGTCGTGCTGACGACGCCGGAGCAGTGCGGAGAGCTCGACCAGCACGACGCCGTCGAGATCGTTCCGCGCGACTCGTCTGATCCCGCGGCGTTGCTCTACACGGGCGGGACGACGGGCCGCTCGAAGGGGGTGCTGCTCTCCCACGAGAACCTCTGGTTCGCCGGCAAGTCCGGACACGACTCGGGGCACATTCCCGGGCTCGTCCGCGGGTTGAACGCGCTGCCGCTCGCCCACTCCTACGGCCTGCTCGTCACGGTCGTCGGGCTCCATGCCGTCGAGCAGACGCAGGCCGTCCTGATGCGCTGGTTCGACCCCGAGCTCTTCCTCCAGCTGGCGCAGGAGCACCGGACGCAGATCACGGCGGTCGTGCCCTCGATGCTGCAGTTGCTCCTGGCGGAACCGCTCGAGGACTACGACCTCTCTGAGCTCCGGTACGTCGTCTCCGGCGGGGCGCCGCTGCCGGGTGACGTTGCCGACGAGCTGCTCCGCCGCCTGCCGCACGTCGAGCTGCGCGAGGGGTACGGACTGACTGAGACCGCGGCGCTGGTCTCGTCGACGCCGCCGGGTAAGTCACGCCTCGGCTCAGTGGGCAAGCCGGCGCCCGGCGTCGAGGTGCGGATTGACGGCGACGAGGAGGTAGGGGAGATCTGCGTCCGCTCGCGCTCGGTGATGCTCGGTTACTGGCAGGCGCCGGAGCTGACGGCGCAGACGATCGTCGACGGGTGGCTCCACACCGGCGACCTCGGGTACCTCGACGAAGATGGCTACCTCTACGTCGTCGACCGCAAGAAGGACCTGATCATCCGTGGCGGCTTCAACGTCTTCCCGCGCGACGTCGAGGATGCGCTACTAGACCATCCGGCCGTTGCGGCCGCGGGCGTCGTGGGCCGGCCCGACGGCGTACACGGCGAGGAGGTCGTTGCGTTCGTCGAGCTGCGTCCGGGCCAGGAGAGCGAGGCCGAAGAGCTCGTTACCTGGAGCAAGGAACACATCGGCGGCTACAAGTACCCGCGGGAGGTGCACGTGGTCCGTTCGCTCCCGCAGACACTTGTGGGAAAGGTCGACCGCAAGGCTCTACGCGCGAAAGTCCTGGAGGAGGAGCCGGCATGACGACGACACTGACGCTCCAGGAGCTCGAGAGCGCGAGCGAGCGCGACCTCGGGGTGAGCGACTGGGAGACGATCGACCAGGATCAGGTCAACCGGTTCGCCGAGGCGACCCACGACCATCAGTGGATCCACGTCGATCCCGACATGGCCGCGCAGGGGCCGTTCGGGAGGACCGTGGCTCACGGCTACCTCACGCTCTCGCTCCTGCCGTATTTCATGTCCCAGGTGCTGAACGTCGAGGGTGTGCGGATGGGGATCAACTACGGAACGGAGAAGCTCCGCTTCACGGCGCCGGTGCCGGTGGGCTCGCAGGTGCGGCTGAAGGCGAGGCTGCTCGGCAGCGAGCGCCGCGGAGATGGCGTCCTGTACCGGGTCGCGATCGAGGTCGAGATCCGCGACGCTGACAAGCCGGCGCTCGTCGGTGAGGTTCTGTACCTGGTCTTCTAGAACGTCGCTGACTTCGCGCCGGTCGAGATCAGCAGCAGCACGATCAGCGCGACGATCAGGCGGTAGACGACGAACGGCGTGTACGTGTGCCGCCGGACGAAGCGCAGCAGGAACTCGATCGCGACGAGGCCGCTCGCCATCGCTGCCAGCACGCCGACGACGAACGGGCCTTGCCAGCCGTGGGGCAACTCGCCGAATACCAGGTCGGTCGCACCCTTGAAGGCCACGGCCCCGAACGTGATCGGGATCAGGAGCAGGAACGACACTCGCGCCGCGGCATCGCGGTCGAGGCCGAGAAACCGCACGGCGGAGATCGTGATCCCCGACCTCGAGACGCCGGGGGCAAGGGCAGCGGCCTGAGCCGCGCCGATCACGGCTGCATCACGCAGGCCAAGGCTTCCGACGCCGCGCCGCGCCGGCTGCTGGTCCGCGATCCAGAGCACGATCGCGAACCCGGCGAGCAGCATCGCGATCTGCCACGGCTCGCCGAGGTGGTCGGCGATGAAGCTCTCGCCGGCGGCGCCGACCACGACGGCGGGGATCGTCGCGACGAAGACGAACCAGGCGGCACGCTCGTCCGCCGTCATCACCGAACGCCGCGCGATCGACCCCATCCACGCGACGGCCAAGCGGCCTACGTCGCTCCAGAAGTAGGCGACGACGGCCACCAGCGTCCCCAGGTGAAGCGCGACGTCGAAGGTGTGGTTGAACTGGTCGTTCTGCTCGAGGAACGTCCAGTCGGCAAGCCAGGGGACGAGAATCAGATGGCCCGACGACGAGATCGGGAGGAGCTCGGTCGCGCCCTGGACGAGCCCGAGCACGAGTGCCTGCCAGTTCGTGAGCGCTCCGTCGACCTCTCCGATCCCGAGCAGGGCGAGGACGAGCGCGACGGCGAACGCCGCGCCGGCCGCCGCGAAGATGCCGACCCGGCCGCGCACCCGCGCTCTTTACCATCTGGGCAATGAGGAAGACGAACCTCTCGAAGCTCGAGGTCGCCTACGACGACACCGACCCCGAGGGTTACCGTGCCGGAATGGCCCGCTTCGGGCCGTCGATCGAGGCGAAGCGGCTGGGCATGTCCCTGTACGAGCTCCCGCCGGGGCAGAGCATCTGCCCCTATCACTACGAGTACCCGGACGAGGAGTGGCTCATCGTCCTGCAAGGTCGGCCGACGCTCAGGCGCCCGAACGGCGAGGAGGAGCTCGAGCCGGAGGACGTCGTCTGCTTCCCCGAAGGCCCCGAAGGCGCGCACAAGGTGACGAACGAGACCGACGAGACGGTCCGGGTGCTGATGCTGTCGACGAAGACCGAGCCGTCGGTTGCCGTGTATCCCGACAGCGACAAGATCGGCGTCTGGCCCGTCCCGGGCGGCGGGCCGGACAAGGTCATGCTCCGCCGATCCGACGGCGACGTCGACTATTACGACGGCGAGACTTAGGCGGCCGCTTCAACGAGGTCGGCGAGCAGGCCGCGCATCGCGCCTTCGCGCAGACCGCCCTTCGCAACTTCCAGCTTGACCCCCAAGCGCCGGTGAATCTCACGGAGGATGACGGTGCCCGCGGGCAGGACGCGGGCTCGCTCAACGCGGATGCCGTGTTCTGCGGCCAACTCCGCTGCCATCTTGCCCGCGAAGAGCTCGAGCGCGGCGGTGAGGTTCTCGTCAGCGAGCCTTCGGCCCGCAATGCGACGCAGCGTCCGCGCCGTTCCGCCGGTTGCCAACGCACCCAGCGGCAGCGGCGGGGCCAGGCCGTCAAAGGCGGACGCTACGGCATCATGGAGGGCGTCGAGCTCGGCCATGAGGAACTGATTGCTGCCGAGGAAGCGTTCCGTGAGCCGGAGCGAGCCGAGGTCGAGCGAGCGCAGCCAGGCGGGTTCGCACTCTGTTCCGACCATCAGCTGCGTCGAGCCGCCGCCGACATCGACGACGGCGATCGTCTCCGGGACGGACTCGCAGGCACCGACGGCACCGGCGTAGGCGAGTCGCCCCTCGTCCTCGGCCGAGAGCTGTCGGACCGAAACGCCCGTCGCGGCGGCAAGCGCATCATGGAGCTCAATCGAGTTGGCGCTGTGCCGACCCGGGGCCGTCACGATCACCTCGAGGGTCTCGACGGCGTGCTCGAACGCGGTCGCCGCATATCGTCCGGCAACCCCTGCGACCTCGGCGAGCTTCTCATCGGAGATCGCTCCCGAGCGTTCGATCTCCGCAGCGAGGCCTACGTACGCACGCCGGGTCGAAATCGTCTCGACACCCGGATCGGCCGCGCCTGCTACGAGCAGGCGAACGGTGTTCGAACCTACGTCGACGACCCCGGCACGCATCGGGCGGATTTTGAGCGCGGCTGCGGTCGGCGCCATCAGCGTGGCCGCCGTCGGCGGTTTCCGGTGGAGTTCCTCGCTCACTGTCTGATCGGTCAACGTCGGCGCGTTGATCCAGATACTCGGCTGCTCGAGCGCTCAGCGTGAGGCCCCACCACGCCGACGGCGAGACGTAGCCCTACTTCGGCTGCGGCTCGAGCTTGTAGCCGACGCCGTACCGCGTGTGGAGGAACGAGTGCCGCGGCGCGCGGGCGTCGATCTTCTCGCGCAGCTTGCGCAGGAAGACGTCCACCGTGCGATCGCGCTGGCTCGGCCGCCGCCCCCAGATCTGTTGCAGGAGCTCCTCCCTCGTGACGACTCGCGGGCTCTCGCGCGCCAGCGCGTAGAGCAGGCGAAACTCCGTCGGCGTCAGGTCGGCGGTCTCGCCGGCCAGGTACGCCTGGACGCTGACCGGGTCGATGCGGAGCTCTTCGATCTCGATCGCGTTGCCCACGTCCGGGGTCTGCGCGCGGACGCCGCGCCGCGCGGCGACTCGCACGCGGGCGACGAGCTCGCGCATCGAGAACGGCTTGACGAGGTAGTCGTCGGCTCCGAGCTCGAGTGTGCTCACGCGGTCCTCCTCGCTCCCACGCGCGCTCACGACGACGACGGGCGTGCCGATCCCGTTCGACCGCGCTGTCTCGATCAGCTTCCAGCCGTCGAGCGCGGGGAGCATCAGGTCGACGACGCACACGTCGGGCCGCTCGTGGCGCAGCCGCGCGAGGCCGGCGACGCCGTTCGCCACCCAGGTCGGCTCGAAGCCGGCTGCGGCCAGGTGCGCCGCCATCCCCTTCGCGATCACTTCGTCGTCCTCGACGATCAGCACGCGCTGGCTCAAAGGGTTCATCTGCGTGAAGCGTTGCGGCTCCCGTTGCCCGCTGGGCGAAAAGGAGGTGAAGATCGTGTGTCGGTCAGGAGAACGCCTTCGGCGCCGCGACGAGCCCCGCGACACGCTCGGCGATCTCGTCCCGGATCTTCCGCACCTCGTCGAGCGGCTTCCCCGCGGGGTCCTCGAGCGCCCAGTCGACGTAGCGCTTGCCAGGGAGGACAGGGCATGCGTCGCCGCAGCCCATCGTCACCACGACGTCAGCCCACTCGGCGTCGGCGTCGTCGAGGCGGTGCGGCTTCCGCTCCTCGAGATCGATCCCGACCTCCCGCATGACCTCGACGACCTCGGGATGAACCCGATTGGCGGGGGCGGTTCCGGCGGAACGGCCTTCGCCTCCGGCGCGCTCATAGAGCGCCTCCGCCATCTGCGACCGGCCGGCGTTCTGAACGCAGACGAAGAGGGCGCGCATGCGGCTAGCCGAAGCGGCCGGTCACGTAGTCCTCGGTCCTCTTCTCCGAGGGGTTCGTGAAGATCTTCTCGGTCTCGTCGTACTCGACCAGAACGCCATGGCGCGCGCCGTCCTCGCCCTCGCTGATCGAGAAGAACGCGGTCATGTCCGCGACGCGCGCGGCCTGCTGCATGTTGTGGGTCACGATCACGATCGTGTAGTGCTCTTTCAGCTCGTGCATCAGATCCTCGATGCTCGAGGTCGCGATCGGATCGAGCGCCGAGGCGGGCTCGTCCAGGAGGATCACGTCGGGCTCGATCGCGATTGCCCGCGCGATGCACAGACGCTGCTGCTGACCGCCCGAGAGTGCGAGCGCGCTGTCGCGCAGCCGGCTCTTGACCTCGTCCCACAGCGCCGCCCGCTTGAGCGCGTGCTCCACGCGCTCGCCGAGGTTGTCCTTCTTTCCGAGTATGCGGAGGCCGTAGGCCACGTTGTCGAAGATCGACTTCGGAAACGGATTCGGCCGCTGGAAGACCATCCCGATCCGGCGCCGCACCGAGACCGGGTCGACGTCCTTCCCCTGCAGGTCGATCCCGTGGAAGAGGATCTCGCCCTCGCTGTGGAAGCCCGGAATGACGTCGTTCATCCGGTTGAGGCAGCGGATGAAGGTGCTCTTGCCGCACCCCGAGGGGCCGATGATCGCCGTCACCGTCCGCCCGAGGACGTCGAACGAGATGTCCTTGATCGCGGGGGCGCGGCCGTAGGACGCGGTCAGGCCGTCGATCTGGAAGACGTTTTCCTTCGCGACGTCTCGCTGACCGGGTCGCTCTCCGTGGAGCTCCGCCGGGTCGAGCTGCATGCGTGCCGAAACGTAGCTCACTGACACCTAGCGGCCTCCCGAAAGTCGCCGCCGGCTGCGTAGGCCGAAGGCGCGCGCGACCATGCTCGCGGCCAGGACGAAGGTGATCAGCACGAGCGCCGCGCCCCACGCCTGCTCCTGCAGGGCGGGGTCGGCCTGCTCGGACGAGGTGAAGATGAACATCGGGATCGAGGCGAGCGCGTTGGTGGGATCCCAGGAGACCGAGTTCGATGCCAGCGAGGTCGTGAACAGAAGCGGCGCCGTCTCGCCCGCGACCCGCGCCGTCGCCAGCGTGGCGCCGGTGATGATTCCGCCGACCGCCATCGGGAGCACGACGCTGAGAGTCGTCCGCCAGCGGGGAGCGCCGAGCGCGAGGCTTGCTTCACGCATGGCGTCGGGAACCAGGGCGAGCACCTCCTGCGTCGAGCGCGCCACGAGCGGCAGCATCAGGATCGCAAGCGCAAAAGCGCCTTTGATGCCCGCCTGGCCGTGGCCGGCGACCAGGAAGACGAAGACGAAGATGCCGATCACGATCGCGGGTATACCGTTGAGGACGTCGAAGGCCACCGTCATCGGCGTCTGGATCCGCCGCGGCGCGAACTCGTTGAGGTAGATCGCAGCGAGCACGCCTACGGGCAACGCCATCAAGACCGCGAACCCGACGATCACGAAGGTCCCGACGATCGCGTTGGCGATGCCGGACGGCTCGTTGCCAAACCCGGCCAGGAACGACGGTGTCTCCATGAAGAAGTCGAAGTCGATCGCGCCGATCCCGCGCTTCGCGATCGAGCCCACCACGATCACGAGCAGGGCGACCGCTGCCAACGCGGCGAGCGTCGCGAGCCCCTCCATGATCCAGTTGACGATCCGGCGTCTCGTCCGATGCTCGCTGGTCAGGTTCATGTGTGCCCCTCTTGCCGAGCCGCGACTCGGGTGACGATCACGCGCGCGAGCAGGTTCACCACCAGCGAGAACGCGAGCAGGATCACGGCGAGGTAGACGAGCGACGAGACCATCAGGTGTGTCGTCGCTCCCTGATAGCTGCTTGCGATGCGGCTCGCGAGCGTGTCGCCCGGATCGAAGAGGTTCCAGGTGATCGCCTCGTTGTTTCCGATCACCTGCGTTACCGCGATCGCCTCACCCACCGCACGGCCGAGGCCGAGGATCATCGCCGCCGCCATCCCCGCGCGGGCATACGGGAAGATCACGCCCTTCACGAGCTCCCAACGGGTGGCCCCGAGCGCGAGCGCTCCTTCTTTGAGCTCCCGCGGGACGTTGAGGAAGAGCTCTCGGCAGATGCTCGAGATGATCGGGACCATCATGATCGTCAGGATCGCGATCGCGGAGAGGAAGCTCGACCCTGCCGCCGGGGCGGTCTCGAAGAACGGCGTCCAGCCGAGCGTGCGGTGGAGGAACGGTCCCACGTGGTCGACGATCCACGGACCCATGACAAGAATTCCCCAGAGCCCGAGCACGACGCTCGGGACGGACGCCAGCATCTCCACGAGCGCTCCGACCGGGCCCCGCAGCCAGCGCGGCGCGAGCTCGGTCAGGAACAGCGCGATCGCAATCGAGATCGGCGCGGCCAGGAGCAGCGCGCCGAACGACGTGAGCGCAGTGCCAAACAGAAACGGCGCGGCGCCGAAGACATTCCCGGTCGGGTTCCACGTCCGTGAGGTCAGAAACCCGAGGCCGAACTCCTCCATCGCCGGCCACGCGTCGGAGATCAGCTCGCGGGCGATCAGCGTGAGCAGTACGAGCGCCGAGAGCGCCGCGATCAGCGTCAACCCGTAGAGGACGGCGTCGCCGGGATTGAACCGACCCCGCCGCCGGAGGGCGGCGGGGTCGGAGAGCGATCCGGTGGCCGAGGCCAACTACGACTTGACGCGCGTGAGCTGTGTCTTCGGGCGCGTGACGACGAACTGCGGCACCGGCTCGAAGATCAGCTTGCGGCCGTATTGCTGGCCGCTCGTCACCGCCCAGGCGACGAAGGCCTTCAGCTGCGCCGCCTTGGAGGTCTTGAGCGGCAGGAGGACGTAGGAGTACGTGCTGATCGGGTACGCCCGCTGGAACTTCCTGCCCTTCGGCGGGTTCACGATCGACAGCTCGTTTGTCCGGCTGAACTTCTTGTCGGCCGAGGCCGCTGACCTGATGCTGCGCAGGCCGGGCGTCGCCCAATTGCCGGACTTGTTCTGTACAGCCGCGAACTTGATGTGGTTCTTGAGAGCGTAAGCGATGTCTGCGTAGCCGATCGCACCCTCGGTTCGCGTCACGACTCCTGCGACTCCGGAGCTGCCGCGGGCGCCGACGCCCGTGGGCCAGTTGACCGTCGTGCTCGGGCCGCCGACCTTGCTCTTGAACTCCTTGTTCACCGAGTTCAGGTAGTCGGTGAAGTTGTAGGTCGTCCCGCTCCCGTCGCTGCGATAGACGGGCGTGATCTTGCGATCCGGAAACGACACGCCCGGGTTGAGGCGCTTGATCCGCGCGTCGTTCCAGTTCGTGATCTTGCCGAGGTAGATCTCGGCGATCGCCTTGCCGTTCAGGTGGATCGCATTCTTGACGCCGCCGAGGTTGTACATGACAGAAGTAGCGGAGAGCACCCACGGCAGCTGGATGCAGCCCTTGCAGGCTGAGAACTGGTCGGGCGTGAGCGGCGCGTCACTGGCGCCGAAGTCCACGGTGCGGTTCGTGATCGCGGCGATCCCGCCGCCGCTGCCGATGCCGTTGTAGTTGATCTCGTCGCGCTTGTAGTTCTGCTGCCACTGCGCGATCAGCGGCTGCGGGAACGTCGCCCCCGCACCGGTGAGCGTGCCCTGGCTCCGTGCGCCGGCCGAGACGGCGACGGCGACGCCGACAAGCGCCACGAGCGCAACGGCGAGCGCGCTTCTCCTGAAGCTCATGCTGGTTTTTCCTCCCATTCGCTGCGTGTCTGCATTCGCTCCGAGCCTAGGTCCAGCGACAGTGCGAGTGGTCGTCCACGTTGTGACCGCCTGGTGTCGATGTGGTGAACGGCTAGTCGGACTTCGGCTCTGGCTCGAGCTTGTAGCCGACGCCGTAGCGGGTCTGGATGAAGGTGTGATCCGTGGCCCGCCTGTCGATCTTCTCCCGCAGCTTGCGCACGAAGACGTCGACGGTTCGGTCGCGGTGGGTCTCTCGCCGTCCCCAGATCCGTTGGAGCAGCTCGTCGCGACTGACGACGCGGCCACCCTCGAGCGCCAGGGTGTACAGGAGCCGGAACTCCGTCGGCGTCAGGCCGGCGTCCTCGCCGTGGACGTAGGCCTGAACCTCGTCGGGGTCGAGCCGGAGCTCGTCGATCTCGATCGGGCCGCCGCGCTGCTCCCGCTCCGCGTGCGGGCCGCGGCGGGCGTTTGCCTGGACCCGGGCGACGAGCTCCTTCATCGAGAACGGCTTGACGAGGTAGTCGTCGGCCCCGATCTCGAGCGCGTGCACGCGGTCATGCTCGGTCCCGCGCGCCGAGACGATCACGATCGGCGTGCCGATCCCTTCCCGTCGCGCGCTCTCGATCAGGTTCCAGCCGTCGGTGCCCGGGAGCATCAGGTCGACGACGGCGACATCCGGGCGGTCGAAGCGAAGCCGCCGCAGGCCGGCAGTGCCATTCGCGACGCGTAGCGGCTCGAAGCCCGCGGCGGCGAGGTGGCGCGCCATGCCGTCGGCGATGACCTCGTCGTCTTCCACGATCAGGACCTTCGCCATACTCGCGCAAGTATGAAGTTGCCCTTCGCGAGGGACCGCGCTGAGGACGCTCGCCCGCTTGCCGAGCGGCTTCAGGAGCTCATAGACGAGAGCGAGGAGCCGCTCGTCGTGCTCGGCGCCGGCAGTCGCGTCGTCGCCGCGAACCGGCTCGCGGACGGACTGCCCGAGCCACGGAGCGACCAGGACTCCTACGACGAGCTTCGCGCCGGGTTCACCGCTGCGGTCTCTCACGAGCTCCGCACCCCGCTCGCGCGGATCCTCGCCCTGCTCGAGACGGCGGCGCTCCCGGGGCAGGATCCGGTCGAGCTGGCCGACCAGGCCCGCAGCGAAGTCGCAGAGGTCACCGAGGTGGTGGACGAGGTGCTTTTCCTCAGCGAGCTCGAGACCGGCCGGGCGATCGTTGCGCTCGGAGCGACGCGTGCACTTCCGGTCGTCGAGGAGGTCTTTGCGCGACTTCGTGAGGCATCGGATCGGGCGGCCGTGATGCTCCGCGCCGAAGGAGACCCGGCGGCCGAGCTACCGCTCCGCCCGCGCATGCTCCGGGTCGTCGTCAATAACCTGGCGCAGAACGCGATCCGGTACGCCGGTCCGGGTGCGACGCTCACGATCTCGGTCGCCCCCGACGAGCTTGTCGCCTCGGATGACGGAGCCGGCGTGAACGCGGAGGACGTTCCTCGCCTCTTCGAGCGGTTCTTCCGCGCCGACCGGGTCCGCGGCTCGCGAGGCACCGGGCTCGGGCTCGCGGTCGTGAAGCACATCGTCGTCGCGGCCGGGGGCACGGTCGAGGCGTCCGGCGGACCAGGTGACGGCTTGGCGATCCGCTGCGTGTTCGGCCGAACCCGCGCCGGATAGCATCGAACGCGTGCGGATCACGTTCCAGGAGGAGCTCGAGCAGCTCCAGACGGATCTCCACGAGGAAAGCGAGTTGGTGCTCCGCGCGTTACGGGGCGCGCTCAACGCCGTCCAGCAGCAGGACGTCGAGCTCGCGGACGAGGTCATCGCCTTCGACGACGAAGTCGACGCGCGCTACCTGTCGATCGGCACCGGCATCGAACAGCTGCTGGCCCGGCAGACGCCGGTCGCGAGCGACCTGCGACTCGTCCTCGCTGTCCTCCACATCAACCTGGGCCTCGAGCGGATGGCCGACCTCTGCGTGACGATCGCCAAGCTGACGAAGCTGACGGCCGAGCTCGAGCCCGACGAGACGCTCGTCGGGGCCTTCGAGGAGATGGGGAACCGCGGGGAGGAGATGCTGCGCGTCGCGATGACGTCGTTCGCCGACCGCGACCTGGCCGGCGCCGAGAGCCTCGTGGACCTCGACGAGCTGATCGACCGGGCGAACCGGCGCCTCGTCGAGCACGTGCTCGAGCTGGGCAACGACCCGGCTCGGCGCGAGTGGGGACTTCGGATGATCGTCGTCTCGCGCTGCCTCGAGCGGATCGGCGACCACGCCGTTGATATCGGGGAGCAGACCGCCTACCTCGTCACCGGCGAGTTCCGCGAGTTCACCGACGCCTCGCACTCCGACTCCTGAGTTAGCCTGCCGCGGCACCCGTGAAGGAGACGTCATGAAGCTGTCGCTCGTTCCACGGACCACGGAGTTCTACGACCTGTTCACTGCAGCCGGCGAGAACGCGTTGTCTGCGGCGCGGAAGTCCGAGGAGCGCTTCCAAGCCTTCCCCGAGCGCGTCGTCCACCAGCAGGAGGTGAAGGAGCTCGAGAACCGCGGCGACGACCTGACGCGGCAGATCATCGAGCTGCTGAACACCCAGTACATCACGCCGTTCGACCGCGAGGACATCTACGAGCTCGCGAAAGCGATCGACGATGTCGTCGACTACATCGAGAATGCCTCCGACCTGCTCGGGCTCTACCACGTCGGGCGCGCGATGGACCAGGCGGTCGAGCTCTCCCGCCTCCTCGTCTCCGCCGTCGACAACCTCGCCAAAGCACTGGCCGAGCTTCGCGGCCTCAGGAACGCCGAGCGCTACCTCGTCGAGGTGAAGCGCCTCGAGGACGACGGCGACGGCGTCCTGCGCGAGGCGATCGCATCGCTCTTCGAGGATCAGGAGGTCGACCCGATGACGGTGATCCGGTGGAAGGACATCCTGGAGGCACTCGAGGATGCGATTGACGCCTGTGAGACCGCCGCCGACGTCGTCGGGAACATCGTGGTGAAGAACCTGTAGGAGCCGCTGGTGGAGCTGACCCTCTTCGCCGTCGTCGCCGTCGCACTCTTCTTCGACTTCACGAACGGCTTCCACGACACCGCGAACTCGATTGCGACCTCCGTGTCGACGAAGGCGCTCTCGCCGCGGCTCGCGGTGCTCAGCGCGGCGATCCTGAACTTCCTCGGCGCGTTCGTCTCGTTCGCCGTGGCCGCAACGATCGCAAAAGGCATCGTCGACCAGGAGATCATCACGCTCCAGATCGTCCTCGCCGGCCTCGTCGGTGCAATCACCTGGAACCTGATCACGTGGTACCTCGGCCTGCCGTCGAGCTCGAGCCACGCCCTGATCGGCGGGATAATCGGCTCGGCGGTCGCCGCCGAAGGCTGGGACGTAGTCAAATGGAGCGGGCTTCGGGAGAAGGTTCTGGTCCCGTCGCTTCTCGCGCCGTTCCTCGGCGTCGTCGTGGCAGCGGCGCTGATGCTCGCCGTCCTCTGGATCATCCGGCGGCGCGCGCCGAGCAAGGTGAACCGGGTCTTCCGGCGCCTGCAGCTGGTCTCCGGCGGGTTCGTGGCGTTCACCCACGGCACGAACGACGCGCAGAAGACGATGGGGATCATCTCGCTCGCGCTCGTCGCCTCTGGCCACCTCTCGCCCGACTTCGACAGGCCGCCGACGTGGGTGATCATGAGCGCGGCCGCTGCGATGGGGCTCGGGACCTACGCCGGCGGCTGGCGGATCATCAAGACCCTCGGGACGCGCGTGGCGAAGCTGGAGCCGCCGCAGGGATTCGCCGCGCAGACCGCCTGCGCGAGCATCCTCTGGGCGACCGCCCACAATGGCTTTCCGGTCTCCACGACCCATGTGATCAGCGGCTCGGTGCTGGGCGCCGGGGCG
>Ga0126307_10001690_pt1 | contig 14660 bp, 17 predicted proteins | sample Plot28_FD_89955 | JGI IMG/M metagenome (GOLD analysis project Ga0126307, IMG submission 89955) | Serpentine soil microbial communities from UC McLaughlin Reserve, CA, USA - Plot28 | ecosystem: Environmental > Terrestrial > Soil > Grasslands | place: USA: UC McLaughlin Reserve, Lake County...
ATCTACGTCCCGTTCTACACCCTGACGGACTTCCTCTGGCTTGGGATGCTGGTGCTGATGGCCGCCCTCTACCGGAGAGGCGCTGCACCAGCGTGGCCCGTCGTGCTCCTCGCGATCGGTACGGCGCTCAGCTTCTTCCCGCTGCTGTACTCCTGGAGCCTCTTCCTTAGCGTGGTTGCCGTAACCTGGCTAGGCTTCGTCCTTTTGTTGGGAAGAAGACCAGCACCGCAACGTGTAAAGGGGGATCCCCAGAACGTTCGTTCCAAGACGTTGCCCCCCAGGAGAGCCCCACGAAGGCAAAGCCGTATCCTCCGACAAGCGTAGCTTCCTCGCGCAATCGTACGGAGTTTGTATCCCACCCGGCGTTTCCACAGTAATTATCCCTTGACGCATCTATCTGTAAGCAGGACTTGAGCCTCTTCGGGGACATCTGTCCTACCATGGCCGCCGTGGTGAGCTAGCAGCTTTCCATGCCGGTGCAGACACCTACGATTACCACTTCGACGTGATGTGGGCCGAGGTCTGGCCGCGCCGATCAGGAGGCCAACCAGCCCACGAGACGAGCCATTATCTCAGGTGGTGGCCGGCATAGTTATCAGCGTCTACCAGAGTTACCCAGTTCCCGAGGTGGTCCAGGCAGCCGCTCGTCTCCACAACCACGTGTCCTGCCCTTACTATACTAACGTTAAACTCTTCCAAGATCAGGTTAGGTCTTTTGAATGTTTGCCAGTCGCACTGCTGAGATAAGTGTCAAAAAGCTCCTCTATTAGAGATACCAACCAGCGCCGTACGAGTCAGAATTATTAGGTCCAGCCAGACCGACCAGTTGCGCACGTAGTAAGCAACCATCGCTAGCCGCTCTTCGTAGCTTGTGTCGCTGCGCCCACTCACCTGCCAGAGCCCTGTAATACCCGGTCTCATCCGTTGATACAACCCGTACACCTCACCGTACCTAGCGACTTCCTCGATCAAGATAGGCCGCGGTCCGACCAGGCTCATCTCTCCCCGTAAAACATTCCAGAGCTGAGGTAGCTCGTCCAAGCTGGTTTTACGCAGGAAACGTCCGATGCGGGTGATGCGGGGATCGTAGCGCAACTTATGGTCCTTCTCCCACTCGACCCGCAGATCAGGGTCGCTCTGTAAGAGCTTAGTCAGTACCTGCTCCGCATCAGCGCGCATCGTACGAAACTTCCACATATCGAAATATTTGCCTGCAGCTCCCGGGCGCCTTTGCTTATAAAGCACTGGCCCCGAGGAGGTCAATTTGAGCGAGGCGGCTATAGCGAGCAGTAGCGGACTTATGAGTAACCCGCCTACTATAACCCCAAACAGGTCGAAAGCACGCTTGACTCGCCGGCTCCAAGGGTTTAGAAGATTGTGCTTGATCTCTACTCCAAGGGTCCCCGCAAGGTCTCTAGCGACTACCGCAGACGTCGTAATTCCAGCTAGGTTGGGTATGAGAATAACGTACCGGAAGCTAAGGCTTGCCCTCTCAACTAACTTACTTAGATGCTCGAGGCGGATGCGAGGCATGGCAAAGATAACGGTATCTATCCACTGCTTCTTACCCAGATCTAGCGCGTCGATCCCAGTCCCTCCGTAGGCCACGCCCTCAATCTCCCCTCCTCGCGGGGCTAGGCGCGGATCGAAGACTGCGACCGGCCTAAGTCCCAGTCCCCAGCCGTTCTGCAGCGCTCGCACCAGTAGCCTTCCAGTCTTACCAGCTCCCATAATCACTACTGGCTTGCCCCATAGCCCTACCTTCACCATTAGCCATTTTGCTAAGTATCGCACCAGCGGAGCCAACAATAAGAGTCCAAGAAAGTTCAAGCCTACCAGCAGACGCGAGAGCGAATCCCCAATCTGAAAAGCGAAAGCAACGACAGTGGTTACAGCCAGAGTAGCAGTTACGGCGTAGGTTTGACGCCGCAGCTCTTCCACCGGCCCTAGCCCATAGCCGGGATACAAACCTAGTAACGCACGCATTCCTATCCATAGCGCCGTACTGAACACCATTAAAGTGTAAGCGATCTCCTGAAGTGGGCCCCGCCCCCAGATATTTTGAGGTACGAGTGCTGACCCCCACAACAGGGAAGCGAGCAAGATATCCGAGAAGACAAGCGTAAGAATAACCAGCAAGTGCTTCCAGGCCCACAACCGGCTCTCCGGAAGAAGAGAGGCTTGGACTTTGGACCTAACTAGGCTATGGGAAGAACTGATGGTAACACTAGTATTTCCAGTGTTGCTCTTCACTTCGGTTCTATCTTTCCCACAAACCGCCTACTTAAGGATCGAGGATCCAGTAGCCATTCTCATCATGCCTTTCCCCCGCCCTTAGCTTAGAACGAATTCGTATCATCTACCTGGCCCGATATTAAGATTCATTAAGTACATTAGCCTCTACTATTTGAGTGTTAAGCTTACAAAACACACTATATCAGCAGAGGACATCTAAGCAAAATCATTTCCTTCTGCTCGTGCAGCTACCCCAAGATTTAGAAGTCTTGTCTACACGTGGCACTTCTGACTGTACCCGGCATGAAAGGAGGCAGGCTCTCAGGAGGTTTAAGCCAGAGAGCTTACCAGCGGGGAGAAGGGTCATGGTGTATGCCTTGCTTCTTCGGGACTTCTTAACGCAAGGCCTCAAGGCGCTGTGGCTGTTAGGAGTAGCGTCTTCCCGATCCTTCTATGCGGGAAGTAGCAACTACCACAGTACACTCTCCAGCTCTAAACTTTTTTACAAGTTCTGTGAGCGTGCTCTAGCAAACCTGGCAATGGGCATTAATGCACTTTTTACACACCCTAACTCCAGAAGAAGCTATACAGGCTCAGGCGCCGCTTTATGGCGCGTGGTACATACCGCTCCCGCTTGCCTAAACTGAACCCTATGTATTTGGCTGCGGCTTCAGCAAACACTCTAAGAAGTCCGAAATAATCGCCAGCCCTATATACGTACCATGATTGTCCAGATACAAAGCGGAATCCCTCTCCCGTAACGCGAGCTCCCTTTAGCAAGCTCCCGGCTTGAGATATAGATGTACCCACATCGAAGTTACGCTTGAACTGCTCGAGTATGCCGTAATTGTGGGAGTGGAGGACTCGAGCTTCAGATTCGTACTTCACCTTGTAGCCCGCCCGCAATAACTTAGCGCATAACATCATATCTTCCATCATTATTACGTCTTCCCGGAAACCACCAACCTTCCAAAACACCTCTGACTTCACCGCCGAGCATACATTTGAGAAAAAGAAAGCTTTGTACCCCAACTTCGCTACATCGGCCAGTGACTGCGTCCTAGAGTGCTCGGGATAGTTGAAGCAGCGCGCGAAACGCTCAAGTACTCCTGCGTCCTCTTTAGGCATTTGACGAGCATAGGTAGCTTCCACTAAACCAGTCTCTATAGGGTAGACCAATTTTCCGAGACTGTACTCGTCCGCGAGGAGCGCATCTCCGCCTACAAAAACTACGATCTCTCCTCGTGCGTATTTGGCTCCCAGGTTTCGGGCTCCTCCAAAATGAAAGTCTGCCTTGGCTATCGAATAGACTCGATAATTGCTCTCTGCCCATATAGAGACTGATCCATCTGTTGAGCCTGAGTCTATAACGATTACTTCGTCGGGCCTGCGCAGCTGCCTCTCCAGAGCCGTACGGAGCAAGAGCGCATCTCTACCAGGGTTATAAACAGTCATAACTACACTAATCGTCGTTCTTTGACTCGTCAAGTTATCGCGTACTTTGACCATTGTATTAATCCATACGAAAGTAGTAACTGCACAATGTCATGGAGGGTTAGTTTACCCCCCCTCTCGGTACAGTCAATGTCTCCAAAGTTGTGGGTTTGGTTTTTCTACTGCTTCGAGGGCGCCCATCGTGAGGTAGCGCTTCAGCGCCCACTGCTCACTGCTCCTCAAGGCTATATCCGTCGCCAACGTCGCTGCGCTCACCTCGTTGGGGAACACCCCCACCACTCTCGTCCTCCTCTTGACCTCCTCAAACAAACGCTCCAGCATGTTCGTCGTGCGTATCCTGGCGTAGTGGCTTCCTGGGTAGCATAGGTAGCGCAACACATCATCAATTCCGGCCTCAATCACCGCAACCGCCTTTGGGAAACACTTTTCGTAGAGCTCGACGAACTCCTTGGCCAAAGCCCGCGCCGTCTTCTCACGCCTGACTTTGAAGACCGCCTCGAGGTCCTGGGCGACCTCCGCTGTCGAGAAGGCCAGCACGCGCGAGAGCACGTTGCGCTCAAAGTTCACCACGCACCTCTGCTACCCCACTCCCGGCAGCTCACCCGCCACCACGGTCTTGATGTGGAACTCCCCCGTTACCCCGGACAGATTTTCCTTACGCTGCTGTAGTCTCCTGCATTCTACCCCCTTCAAAGTCTGCAGGGGTTCTGTAGCCTAACGAAGAGTGCAGCCTCGTCCGGTTGTAGAAGCCCTCCAGGTACTCGAAGATCGCCGTCCTCGCCGACTCTCGGGTAGGCCAGCGGACACGGTACAACAGCTCCGTCTTTAGCGTCGCTATGAACGACTCGGCCAGAGAGTTGTCGTAAGCGCTCCCCACGCGACCCATCGAGGGGACGGTGCCGACCTCCTCCATCCTCTTGCCGAAGGACAAAGAGGTGTATTACACGCCCTGATCGGAGTGGTAGATCAGTCCCGCAGATGGCCTCCTGCGCCAGATAGCCATCTGCAGCGTATCGATCACTAGTTCGCTACGGAGGTGGGTGGCCACGGTCCATCCGACGAGCCTGCGGCTGTAGGCATCCAGCACGAATGCCAGATAAAGGAAGCCCTCCTCGTCGCTACGGACGTAGGTGATGTGCGCGACCCACAGCCTGTCGGGTGCTACAGCAGCGAAGTTCCGTCGTATTAGGTCTGGAGCAGCTACGGTACTCCCATCCCGGCGAGTAGTACGTTTCTTACGGCCGCGGAGGCAGCCCTTGAGTCCTTCTTTGCGCATCAGCTTGGCTACCCGCATCCTGCTACAGTGGATGCCTATCGCTCTTAGCTCGGCATGCACCTTGGCGAGCCGTAGGTCGCGCGGCTCCTGTGGTGGATCTCGTGGATCCTCTCGGTGAGGGCAGCGTCTTCTCGGCTCCTCCGCGACGACGGCCGATCTTTCCAGTCGTAGTAGCCGCTGCGTGAGACACCCAGCATGCGGCACATCAATGGGATAGAAAAGTTCGCCATCTCCGCCTCGATGAGCCCAAAAGCGCTCGCCGAGTCCCATCCTCCCTGGCGAAGAAGGCTGCTGCTTTTTTCAGGAAGTCCCTCTCCTGCTTTAGGACCTTGTTCTCCCGGCGGAGCCTGCGCAGCTCCTCGCGTTCGTCGGTGGTCAGTCCTTCCCTATTGCCGTCGTCGATGTCGGCTTGCCTAACCCAACTTCTCAATGAATTGTCCGAAACGCCTAGCTCTTTGGCGACCTGCGACACGGAGTTGTCTGAAGAGTGCACCAGCCGGACGGCTTAGACTTTGAACTCCGGTGAGTACCGTGGTGTTGTCCCTGGCACTCGAACCTCCCTTCCGAGGACTTCTCGTCCTCAATGTTCGGGTGTCCGTGGTGCCGGGTCAATTCCAGAACTGTGCAGCAAAACGTCTTCGTACAATCGGCGGTGGGCCTGCGCAAGGCTTCTCCAGGAGTGTTGACTAGCGTACTCACGTCCCTGCAACGATAAAGTATTTACTTGCTCAGAGTTTGAGGTGAGATCATCTAGCAAGGTTAGGGCTTGCAAAGGCTCTGATGCAAACTTCACCACCGTACTCAACTTGTTGGTGGTTTGTAAGCCTTGCTTAGTGATGACTACTGCACCATTCCCTAGTGCAGCTAACAACGATCCATTGCGTTCGGAAGCACCATTTGGCAAGGGCAGGTAAGCGAATCGCAACCTTGCTAGACGTACTGCTACCTGTTCCGCTGGGAGATCAAGGTGCCAAGTAATAGGCAAGTCATCAGTACTCTTTCTGATGCTTTTATAGTAGGATGCGTATTTAGGAACGAAAGCACCTATAATAGCAAATCGGTATGGACGGTTCTTATCTCTCGCCAGCTTCACAAGCTCGACGAATTCTTCTAGTCCCTTCTCAGGTTTCATCAAACCGAAGAAAAAAACTCCTAACGGATCTCGATCCTCTTCCTCTCTAGAGAAAGGAATATTACTTCCAATGGGAATGATCGCTGACTTTCGCCTTGCCCATGGGTACCAGACCGAAAACTGCTGACTCTCACCTTCAGTTGTAAACACTACGGCCCTGCTGCGCAAGGCAAACAATAAGCACGAAACGCGCCGTAGTAAGTGTGTGTACCTGAACTCGTGCAGAGTAACGAGTACAGGAACTTTTCTACTCATCAGCGCCAGCGCTTGCGGAACCAGACTTGCTCCCGAATAAGTTGACGGATACTGGATGTGTATGGCTTCAGGTCGTACCTTCAAGGCTTCCTGCATCAAACTTCTCGTACGAAGAAGGCTTCGCTTCCCCACCGCCACAATATGAGCTTCGACTCCCTCCTGTCTCAAAGCCTCTACCAAGCACCTAGTGTAGTCTTCTAACCCACAAGCTTGTATAGGCCCTTCAGTCTGCAGAGGAGAGGGTCCTGTAATAAACGCAATACGCAATATGTTTCCTTCACGACTTAGCCGCTTTGACGAACCTCCAGGTACTCAAGTACTTATGTCTAATAGTTACAGTCTGCTGCTGCCTCGTCAACCTCTCAATTGGTGGGTTTGGGCTTCCCTCGCTAGAGCGGACACGTTAACCTTATGCGACCCTAGCTTCTTCCATTCTATCCTCCTCGAAGTCGGCGGGACTTTTGCAAGCTGCTGTAGGAGCACCAGTTCCCCCAAGGGGCCTTCCCCGCCAGGTTGGTGATAATAGAGGACCTTCAAGCTCAAAAGGGAGAAGGTCAGGTGACTAATCGAAGGAAGAAGCTGCGAGCTGCTTTACCTGCCGCCTTACTCGCCAGGGCCCGAACCCGCCGAAGAAGCTCTCTCGAAGATAAAGAAGCACTTGCGCAATGCCTAGGCGCGCGCCTTGCAGGTCGTGGTCGAGACGATAAGTACGGTGCTATGTGCGGTCAGCGCTCAGGACGCTCGCTGCTTTTTCGACAATTGCGGTTATTGTGTGTCAGCTCAACATCTTGACGACAAACACTGTGAGTCACTACAATAACCGAAGTTGCTATACTCCTGACCGAAGTGACGAAGAATTTGGAGGTCGGTTTGATGTATGAGCTACATGCTATCTGGCTTCGGTAACGTAGCCCCTAGGAAGTTACGTTGACGAGAGACTTTTTGTGCACGTCTGCTGATTCCATATCCTTTAGCTACTATTTATAATCGGTCACCACACCCGAGAGGCAATTCTTTGAGCGGGATGAATATTATACTAGCCGTTTGGCGTATGAGGTGGCTAGCATTAGCCATACTATTCGTCTTCTTAGGGGTTACCGCAGCTGTCACGACTGCGTTACCAAGGGTTTATGAGGCGACCGCCACTCTTCGTGTTATACCTTCGCAGCAAGACCAAGATGTTTTCAATCAGTTGCAGGCCAGACAAGCTCTAGCGCGAACATACGCTACTTTGCCTCAAAGCCCTGCTGTATATGAGAACGCCGTTGATAGAGGAGAGCTCTCCATAAGCCCTGGAGACCTTTCGAGTAGAACTAAGATTTCCTACGTAGACGGCACAGAGCTTATACGGGTTACGGTTGAGGCTTCCAGCCCCGAACAGGCTCGCTACCAGGCTGACATAGTAGCGCAAGCCATCGTAGAAGACGTAGAAGAGCAAGAATATACGGGGAGCGAGAGGCTCGTCGTGGCCAGTGCCCCCACTTTGCCGGGGGACCCAGTAAGACCCTCTTGGCGGCTCAATATGACTCTAGCACTGTTGCTGGGTATAGGGAGCGCGATTGGTACAGTTCTGCTAATAGAATTCTTTAGCGGTCGCATCTCCTCCCCAGAGGAGGTCGAAGAATTAGTAGAAGCGCCCGTACTAGGATTGTTACCCGATTTAGATAAAGCCGTGAGAAAGGACAATAAAACGGGAAATGTACAGATCGCTTTTGAAGAGGCGGTACGAACTTTACGAATAAACGTTAGCTCCGCGCTAGGTGGTAGATTAGACAACGCAGCGGTACTCGTCACCAGCGCCGTGCCTGAAGAAGGCAAGAGTACCATCTCGATACACCTGGCTGAAGCTTACACCCGATCCGATAATAAGTGTTTGCTAGTCGATGCGGACCTCAGGCGACCCCAGCTGCATCGCCGCCTTAGCCTGCGCAACTCGAGAGGTTTATCCGATCTTCTACTGAAAGAACCTGAAGCCATGCCCAGCTTGATCTCTAAGGTGGACTCTAAGGTGGAAAATAGTCCGAAACTTGCTGTGCTGACCAGCGGTCCAATTCCGCCTAATGCAGCCGATCTTCTGAGCTTGGCTAAGACCGAAGGACTAGTGCATAGTATGAAGGAGCAGTTCGGCAAGGTAATCTTGGTCACTCCTCCAGGGCAGGTTCTTGCCGACGCTAGTATATTGGGAAAGGTAGTCGACGGTGTGATTCTCGTGGTAGACGCTTCGAAAGCTAACCGCCGTGCCTTGTTGCGTACGGTTGATCAGCTCCGCGCCAGCAATGCTCGTATCCTGGGGGTCGTGATTAACCGCGCTGCGGAGGAAGATGCAGTGTCATACTTTTACACTACCCATGAGGATAAGTAGCACAGCCGGTGGCACCCTACACGCGGAGCACAGCGGTGCTCACTATAGAAGGTTTAATCACTGCAGTAAACACTTTGTTCGCTTATTTAGCTTATACCTCTTTAATTGCTTCGCCAACCTATCTGGTCGGGCTGTAGTCAATATGCTCTAGGGGCGCGGTGCGCTCTTGTGGCACTACTTAGCCTTCTTGCGTTGGGGAAACCCAACGTTCGTCGACCTAGGGGCAAGTTGACAACCCGACGGTTTGTGGTTTTCTCGCAGCAGCTTGGCCTTAGCGGATACTGACCAACCGGTATAAGATTGTTTTGCTTTTGAGCGCTGAATGAGATTAACAGTGCGGGCAAGAGAAGCGTCCAGGAGAGCGGTTGACCCCAAGTCAGAATCAAGTAGAGCCGTTAGCAGGGAGAGTTTTTCGGGGAGGCGTCTGGCTCTTCTCTTCCTATGCACTGAGCAAGCTCAGCCGCACCGGGATGATGCTGATTATCGCGGCCCTGCTCTCCCCCGCAGAGTACGGAATCGTAGCGCTCTGCACCATTATCGTCATGGTCGCGCAGCTAACAAACGAAGCCGGCATCTGGCAAGCGGTCGTCTATCGTGCTGATCCCAACCGACAATTCCTAAACACCGCGTTCGTTATGAACATTATCGGTGGGGTTGTCATCAGCGTTAGCTTCATCCTGGCCGTTCCCTGGATAGCAAGCTTCTTCGGCGAGCCAGAGATGACGGCTGTGTTGAGGGTCATGGGCTTGGCACTCCTTGCGGATATGCTCTTCTACGTGCCTGACGGGCTTCTACGCAAGGAACTCAGGTTCAAGAGTCGGGCAGTCCCTGAGATCGCGGCGACTTTTGGGGCAGGAGTAGCTACCATTGGCTTACTCTTTTTGGGAGTCGGGATAATGAGTTACGCTATTGGCTATGCAGTTGAGAGCGTCATCCGATGTGTCCTAACCCTCGGACAGGTCAGGTGGCGACCAAAGCTACAAGCGTCCTGGCTTTATGTTAGAGAGATTGCCTCCTACGCCAAGCCCGTCTTGGGTAGCGATCTTACAAGGCACTCCTCTTCTTACGTAGACTATCTTATCGTCGGTCACGTCTTGGGGACACGGCAGTTGGGTTTCTATACGCTGGCTCTCAGCCTGTCCAATTATCTGGTGGAAAACTTCGCCCGAATACTTTCTCGTTTAGCTTTTCCCACTTTCGCGACGTTACAAGGGGATCTGTCCTATGCTCGGCGAGTCTACCTAAAGATGATCCAGCTTGTGACTGCATTAGTGCTCCCGATTCTTACGACGCTAGCTCTCCTAGCGACTCCGCTTATCGGAGAACTTCTCGGAGATAAGTGGCAGCCGGCTGTTGTTCTCTTACAAATCATGGTCGTGGCTGGAATCTCTCGTGCCGTCTCTTTCCCCAGCAGAGACATGCTTTGGGGGACTGGGTTTCCGAAGATACCCTTTAAGGTGGATGTCTTTGAGGGGGTGTTAATAACGGTTGTGCTTTTGCTCATTGCGGCCCAAGGAATCGAGATCATAGCCATTGCTGTGACGGTTATTCGGAGCTTGACCTCCTGGACTATCATGCTGGTTACTTGCAGAGTGTTTGGGATCAGATTAAGGGAGCTGGGCCGGGTCCTCGTCCCGGGGGTAGCTCTTGCGGCGAGTGGGGCTGCGGCTATTCTAACTCTCGAACTTTTGGTCCCAGACTTGCTGTCAGGCGCTCCAGAACTTATCGTGTTGACCGCTGCCGCCGGTGCAGCAATGATCTTCTGCTTGTTGACAGTATGCAGAGGCTTCTTCCGAGAGGTTGTCACGCTCTTGAGATCGAGAAAGCCGGTCTCGACTTAGGATAAACGCTGGACACTATCAAACTCCTTGCCTGCAGTGCAAGCAGATACAAGACGCAACCGACTCTAAGCGCGACGCTGAGTTAAGGTAAGATATTGGCCTTCTCTTGCTCGATCAAGCGCTTCAATAGACCACTATGAGTAACTATTAGCGGCGCGAACGCAAGTGGTGCGTAGCTAAGAGCCGGCTGGCGAATATGGTCGTCGCACCTTAAGCTCTGAAAGGTAATGACATACCAGTAATCGTAGTCGATAATATATCCTATGCGCGATCCATTCTTTAGATTGTTGAGATAGTGACAGAGAACTCGTTAATGTTGGCACCTACCACGTGTATCTTATGCATAAGCTAGTTAGGTTACCGCCTTGGACGCGCGGTGCGGTAGCGGCAGTCGCAGCAGGACTTCTCGCGGTTGCTAGTACCGTTTTCACATACTTGTTGAGCTCACCTGTGCTCGCGCTCGACGTCACGCTCGGCGCGTTCGCCGTGGTTCTCGGGCTCCTAGCACAACTGCGTTTCGGGATCATAGGCCTTTTGATGGTTTTGCTGATCAGCTTGCCTCTGGGGCGGGTTACGCTCGCTGAGCTCGGAACCGTTACCGTCTCGCCCTTAATGATCATAATAATGATGCTGGTAACCTTTTGGTCGTGGGAGTTCTTGGCAGGTTCGCGCAAGATCCGGGCGTCCTGGATGCAACTGCCGCTGGCCATCTTGCTACTCTGGAGCACTATTAGTCTATATTGGACGCCCGATATATCCTTGGCCCTTAAGTTTGTGCTTGTCTTCACGATGGGTGCTGCAGTTTACGTGATCGTCTCTGAGGCAGCGCATTCCGAGAAAGAGGTTCGTACAATTATGTGGGCTGTGGTGGGCATCATGGGAGTCGTTGGATTGTACGCCGTTGTAGCTTATATATGGGGCTTGAGTGGCGTATCCGACGACTTAGTAGAGTCAGGCAGCGAGCGCTTCAACAGGGTCGAGGGGATATTCACGCATCCCAACTTTCTCGGAACCTTTTTCGCTCTGACCATTCCCCCAGGTATAGCCCTGGCCGCGGCGGAAGAAATCAGGTGGAAGAAAATGCTAACTTACTCTCTGGTAGCCGCCGCGATAGCTGGACTCACCCTTACGTACTCCAGGGGCAGCTGGGTAGGAACTGGCGTAGGATTGCTTAGCTTGCTCCTATTGCCCCAGAGGAGGTTCTCGCTGCTGCTACCCCTCTCCCTCATAGGGCTGCTATCCCTCCCCTTTATAGGAAGCTTCGCAGTTTCGGGGGCTTTGCTCGAACGCCTAGCATCGTTTGGGTCTGCGTCAGCCGATAGCGGAGTTATACCCAGACTCCAGATATGGAGTGCGGCCCCGAAGCTGGTAGTGGAACACGCCTTGCTGGGGATAGGACCGGGTAACTTCGGAGTTGCATATGGCCGTTTGTTAGGAATAACGCCGGTGCCCGATTCCTACCAATCTTTGCCGGACTGGTACGTGTACGCGGCTAACCCACCTGTGCAATTCTTCCCTCACGCCCACAACCTTTTTCTCAATTTGACTATAGAGCTGGGACTGGTTGGCTTAGTGGCGTTCATGTGGTTGTTGACGCTAGCCTTTCTTAAAGCTTGGCGAATCCGGCGCAGTACTACTACCAAGCAAGAAGGATTTCTGAGCATAGGCATACTTGGTGGCTTCATAGCTATGTTGGTAGCCAATCTGGTGGACACCACCTTCTACCAAGGCTTTATAATTATCGTGTTCTTCACCTTCTTGGGGTTACTGGAAGCTATGGAACGAATAGATAAAAGCTGAGGTCGGAGCGTCCGTACTTCAACAAGGCTTCCGGCTCATGGCAGGTGCGGAGATATACTAGTTCATACCCAAAGCACCAAGTTTATAGTGCGTCGTCGAGCCTGCAAGCTCCCAAACATTCCTTCGCGCAGTGTATCAACGCAGCCTTCTCGCGGCTCGTTATCCCTTTTCCTACAGCGGTTTGCAGTGTTATTGAGTTACCGCCTCGTCAATGCATGCTTCTCTTCTGAGACGACCTCCTATACAAGTGGGTTTGACCCGCCTTCGCGGACCGATCAGAGTTAAGCGATTAGGTTCCGTGAAACGGGATGAAGATGAGCAAGACAGGCAGGCCCTTCTTGCCTGAGTTCAAGGAAGAAGCCATTCGGCTGGTCCAGTCCTGCGACGAGAAGTATCCCGTAGCGAAGAAAGCCCGCGATCTGGACGTCTCCGCCGAGACGCTGCGTAACTGGGTCAACCAGGCCGAGATCGACGTCGGAGAGCGCGAGGGGCTCACCACCCTGGAGAAAGAAGAGCTGCGCCGCCTGCGCAAAAAGGTGAAGGTCCTCAAGGAGGAGCGCGAGATACTAAAAAGAGCGGCATGGTGCTTAGCCAGGGAGGAGAACCAACCCCGCAGGTGATCTACACATTCATCGAGTCTCAGAAGGCAAACCACCGGGTGAGCGCGATGTGCAGGGTGTTGAAGGTCTCCAAGTGAGGCTTCTATGGTTGGCGAGATAGACTGCCTTCCGCTCGGGCTCGGGCAGACTACATGCTCTCGGAGAAGATAGCATGCATCCACACGGATAGCCGTGAGACCTACGGAGCGCCGAGGATTCACTTCGAGCTGAGAACGCTGGGCGTGAGGTGCGCCAGACAACGCGTGGCGAGGCCGATGCGAGAGGCCGGGCTGTTCGGATGCGGTGGGCGTAGGAGGAAGGCTCGCACCACCCTCCGCTCACGGACAGAGCGTACTCCCCCAGCTCCAGACCTGGTGGAGCGCAACTTCACCCCCGGGGCCTCGGACCGCCTGTGAGTCGCGGACATCACGTACGTCCGTACCTGGGAGAGATGGCTCTACCTCTCGTTCGTGCTCGACACCTATTCCCGGGTCGTCGGCTGGTCCATAGCGAACAACCTGAGGACCGGGCTCAGGCTGGATGCGTTGACCATGGAGATCTACACTCGCCGACTACAGCCGGGACTGATCCACCATTCAGACAGAGGTAGTCAGGACACCTCGGTGGAGTTCGGCAGCAGGCTCAGAGAGGAAGGCCTACTCCCTTCGATGGGATCGATAACGGATGCCTACGACAACTCGATGGCCGAGAGCTTCGTCTCCACTCTCAAACGCGAGCTGATCCAACGTCACTCGTGGCCGAACCGACAGACTGCCAGGACGGCGATCTTCGAGTACATTGAGGCTTTCTACAACACCAGACGCAGACGCTCCGCGCTGGGGCACCTCAGCCCTTCAGACTACGAAGAAGTTAGACTGAGAGGAGGTGCCGTGGCTTACAGCAGCTTGCGGTGATGTTGCAGCAGCAGGCATATCATAGGAAGATGAAAGGCTATTCCATAGACCTGCGCACCAAGATAGTAGAGTCTGTAAGAAGAAGGGGCGTCTCCATCAGCGAGACCGCCCGTAGGTTCGGAATCAATCGTTCGACGCTCGCGCGCTACCTTACAGCGCCTTGCGGTGATGTTGCACCACCCATCGATGGCACATGGGGATGCTCGCTAAGAAGACCTCCGAAGGAAGATAGGGGACACCCTCAAGCGCACGTTCGACTGAGCAAGGCTACCTGGGGCAACATTATTGCAACCCGCTATAAGCAGCTCGACGAGGAGGGCTCTCTAATCCCCAAGAAGCCCCCGGGCTCCCCTCCGAAGCTACATCACAGCGCCATGCGGTTGCTTGAGGAATTCATCAAGGCTCGTCCGTGGGCTACCCACAAACAGAGGAGCGAGTTTCTCTTTGCAGCTTGCGGGGTTGAGGTTAGCGAGGCGACGGTCTGCCGGGCGATTAAGGAGCACTTTTCTTACAGCCGAAAAAAAGATCAACAGGAGCCACTGAGAGAGACGAGTGGCTCAGCGTGGTGTGGCATTCTGTGCTCGGTGAGCTCGACGGCAAGCGGTTGGTGTTTGTAGATAAGATGGGCACCCACACCTCGCTGGCTCCCTTGTATGGCTACTCGCCCCGTGGGCAGAGGGCCTTCTTCAAGATCCCAAGAAACAGGGGTACGAACACGACGCTGCTTTCGAGCATGAGCTTGGAGGTGATGGGGCCTTCGATGCCTGTTGAGGGTTCTACGACCAAGGAAG
>Ga0126307_10001691_pt1 | contig 14657 bp, 13 predicted proteins | sample Plot28_FD_89955 | JGI IMG/M metagenome (GOLD analysis project Ga0126307, IMG submission 89955) | Serpentine soil microbial communities from UC McLaughlin Reserve, CA, USA - Plot28 | ecosystem: Environmental > Terrestrial > Soil > Grasslands | place: USA: UC McLaughlin Reserve, Lake County...
GATCGCGGCACGATGGGCGTCTCGCTGGCCGGGGTATCGCTGCCGATCTTCTTCACCGGTCTCGTGTCGCTATCGTTCTTCAGCTACCGGCTTGGTATCACCGCGCCGGGGGGTCAATTCGTGCCGTTCAGCGAGAACCCCGCGATGTGGGCGTACTCGCTGCTGCTTCCCTGGATCACCCTGGCGTTCTTGTTCTCCGCCCAGTACGCCAGGCTCACCCGAGCGGGGATGCTGGAGACCATGACGGAGGACTACATCCGCACGGCTCGGGCGAAGGGGCTACCAGAGCGGACCGTCGTGCTCAAGCATGGCCTTCGCGGGGCGCTGACACCGGTCCTCACCATCTTCGGCCTCGACGTCGGCCTGCTGCTGGGCGGTGCAGTGCTCACCGAGAAGACGTTCTCCCTCAACGGTCTCGGCAAGTACGCCTACGACGCCATCATCACGAACGACTTGCCCAAGATCCTGGGGGTCACCCTGGTCGCCGGCTTCTTCGTGATCATCGCGAACCTGATCGTTGATCTGTTGTACGGAGCCATCGACCCGCGGGTGCGTTTGGGATGACGTCGACAGCTCTGCGCGACGTCACCCGCCGCCATCCTGGGCAGGAAGGCCAGCCTTTCCTCGAGGTCTTAGACCTGCATGTCCACTTCCCGACCGACGACGGATTAGTGAAGTCGGTTGACGGGCTGAGCTTCAGCCTTGAGCGCGGCCGCACCCTCGGCATCGTGGGCGAGTCCGGGTCCGGGAAGAGCGTGACCAGCCTCGCGATCATGGGCCTGCACAACCGGCAGGCGTCGAACCAGTCCCGCCCCGGCGCCCGATTGAGCGGCGAGATATTCCTGGACGGCGAGGACCTGCTGAGCAAGAGTCCGGAGTACGTCCGTAGCCTCCGCGGAAAGCGGATGGCCATGATCTTCCAGGACCCACTCTCCGCGATGAATCCGTACTACACGGTGGGTCGCCAGATCATCGAGGCGTATCAAATCCATAACCAGGTGAACACCAAGGTGGCGCGCAAGCACGCCATTGACATGCTTGGCCGGGTCGGAATCCCGGAGCCCAGCCACCGAGTCGACTCCTATCCCCACCAATTCTCGGGCGGCATGCGGCAGCGGGCGATGATCGCGATGGCCCTGTCGTGCGATCCCGAACTGCTGATCGCGGACGAGCCGACCACCGCCCTCGACGTCACGGTCCAAGCCCAGATCCTCGACCTGATCCGGGATCTGCAGCGGGAAATCAACTCCTCCGTCATTCTCATTACGCACGACCTCGGGGTGGTGGCAGAGCTCGCGGACGACGTGCTCGTGATGTACGCCGGGCGGGCAGCGGAGTACGGCAGCGCCGACCAGCTCTTCAACCGGCCCGCGCACCCCTACACCTGGGGTCTGCTCGGCTCCGTACCACGTTTCGACCGGCCGCAAGATGAGCGGCTGCTCGCGATCCCGGGTTCGCCGCCTAGCCTGATCCATGTGCCGCCCGGTTGCCCTTTCCATCCCCGCTGTGGTTACGCCGCTCGGAACGGCGGTCGAAGCGAGGAGTCACGTCCAGAGCTGACGCCCATCGAACCCGGCCACTTCGTGGCTTGCCACCTGTCCCCAACTGATCGTGCGCAGATCTGGGCCGATGAGATTGCGCCGCGACTGTGACCGCGCCGCTGCGTACGCCTGCGTCGGGCGGCACTGAGCAGGAGAAGGACCTGGTCACCGTTGAAGGGCTGGTCAAGCACTTCCCGATCCGTGCCGGTGTGTTTCGGCGGCAGGTTGGGGCCGTACAAGCGGTCGACGGGGTCAACTTCGCCGTGCGGCAGAAAGAGACCTTCTCGATTGTCGGCGAATCCGGATGTGGCAAGAGCACGACAGCCCGCCTGCTCACCCGACTGCTGGAGCCGACGGCGGGGAAGATCACGCTCGAGGGTCGCGACATCACCCACATGAAGGATGCGGCGCTGCGCCCGCTGCGGCGCGAGATGCAGATGATCTTCCAGGATCCGTACTCCTCACTCAATCCACGGCACACGGTCGGCAAGATCGTCGGCGCCCCGTTCCGGCTGCAACACGTCTCCCCGCCCGGCGGAGTCAAGAAAGCGGTGCAGGAACTGCTGGAAGCGGTCGGGCTCAACCCGGAGCACTACAACCGCTACCCGCACGAGTTCTCCGGCGGTCAGCGACAGCGAATCGGGATTGCCCGGACCCTGGCGCTGCGGCCTCGGCTGATCGTGGCCGACGAGCCCGTCTCGGCCCTCGATGTCTCGATCCAAGCGCAGGTCATCAACCTGCTGGAGGACCTGCAGGAGGAGTTCGACCTGACGTACGTGATCATCGCCCACGACCTTTCGGTGGTGCGCTACGTCTCGGATCGGGTGGCCGTGATGTACCTGGGCAAGATCGTCGAGCTGGCCGATGCCGACGCTCTGTACAGCGCCCCCATGCATCCGTACACGGTCGCGCTGATGTCCGCGGTGCCCGTGGCAGACACCCGGCGCCGCAACGAGCGCGAACGGATCCTGCTGAGCGGTGATGTCCCCAGCCCGATCAACCCGCCGCCCGCTTGCCGGTTTCACACGCGATGCTGGAAGGCACAGGAGATCTGCCGGACCCAGGAGCCGCCGTTGGCAGAGCTGGTTTCCGGGCATCATGTCGCGTGCCACTTTCCCGAGAACCTCCCGGCCGAGACAGCCAGCGCGTCATGACGTACTCGTCCGTTCTGCGGTCGCGTCCGTGTTTTCGTCTCGCACTGCTCGGTTGCGGTCGGCCGATTCTCCCGTCGAGCGGCCCCGCTCTGGCGTCGAGCGTTGGGCAACCCAGGCGGTCCAAGCGCCGCTGATCACGATCAAAAGGGCGCCGACAATCTGAGTTGGCAGGCTGGCACCGGTGGTGGCCAGGCCGAGCACCACACCAAGGACGTAAAACACGAGCGCTGAGATTGCCCAGACGGCGCCCACCCACTTCGGCAGCAGGCCGGGAGCGCCACATGGCCACTCCGAGGAGGATGTTGCCGACCAGCGCGAGCAGCAGCCCGAGCAGAAAGGTGGCGGTCATTGCCGGTGAGAAGGTGATCTGCATGACGTCGGTGAATCCGGCGATGTACGCCCGGCCGATGGCGGGGGTGGCAAAGGTCGATATCGTCGCCGGCACGAGGAGAACTGCGTGTCCGGCTACCGCAATGACCATCGCGGCTACCCCTAGCCGGGCGGAGCGACCGCCGGCCAGATAGGCGCCGAGAGCAATCGTGCCCAAGATGGCCAGAATCGTTCCGCCTGTGCTGCCGATCAGATGACTCACGAGGTAGGAGTTGGTGCTGACGAAGCGCGCCCATCCCTCCGGGTCCGTCGACTGGTCGGGCTGCGGGTCGAGGGTGGCCCACGCGGTCAGGGCCCCGTAGAGCGGGAGGGCCCAGAGGCCGATGCGGATTGCTGTGGTTGGTTTCTTGGCCATGATCATTTCTCCTCAGCGGCGGTGGAGGGAGCTGACACCGTACGGCCCGACCGGCCGGCACTGCTCGGTTGTGCCCCCGCTAGCCCTTCAGCGCCCCTGACACGGTGGCCCTCAACAGATAACGCCGTACGAACAGGTAGAGAAGCACCGTGGGCACCATGTAGAGGACGGCTGTGGAGGTGAGTAGGCCCCAGTCCACCTGATTCCGGCCGGAGAAGGCACGGAACATGCCGATGGAGATGGGGTACTTCTCGGGCGACTGGAGTAGCACGAGGGGGGTGAGGAAGTCACCCCAAACGTTGACGAAGCTGAACAGCGCGCAAGCGCCCACGCCGGGTCGAGCCAGCGGAAAGACCACTCGCCAAGCGCCGGTGAGCCGCGAGCAGCCATCGATCCAGGCCGCCTCTTCCAACTCCATCGGGATGGAGTCGATGAATCCCTTCAACAACCAGAGGGCAAGCGGGAGCTGGTAGGCCGCCTCGACCAGAATGAGGCCGGTATAGGTGTTGTTGAGACTCAAGTTGATCATGATCATGTAGAGCGGCACGATCGTGGCAGTGGGCGGGACCACCCGGATCAACAGAATCCCGAACATCAGAGTGCGACGGCCGAAGAATCGGTAACGTGCAAGTGCGTAAGCACCGAAGATCGCGAAGGCCAGGGTCAGTGCAGTGGAGGCGCCGGCGATCCACAGGCTGTTCGCCAGCAGCCGGGGTGTCCCTTCTTCGGTGAAGAACCTGACGAAATTGTCGAGCGTCAGGGTCGGCGCCTGGAGATACAGCCCGGCGTTCTCGTCGACCGAGGTCAGCAGAACCCAGGCGAACGGTATGGCGCAGAAGAGCGCGAGGACCACTACAACGATGTAGACGCCCAAGTGCTTCACCACGGTCGCCCCGCTGCGCGCCCGGCGGTGCTTGACCTGAGTTTCGCTGGTCAGCGGCCGTACGGGTGCCTCGACAGCCACGTCACACCTCGACCTTCGCCAGCCGGACATAGGTGAGCCCCAGTATGAGGACCACGACGAGCATGATCACTGAAGCGGCGCTTCCCAAACCGAGCTGGAAAAAGGCGAACGAGCGCTCATAAATGAACACCGAGACCAGCTCAGTGGCCTGCCCCGGGCCGCCTCTGGTGAGGAAGTACACCAGCCCGAACACACTGGCGGTGGTGATGGTGGTCAACAGCAGGAACAAGAAGACCGGGCCACGAATCAGAGGCAGCGTGATGAAGCGGAAGACTTTCCACGCCCCGGCGCCATCGATGCGGGCCGCCTCGATCAGGTCGTCGGAGACTCCCTCGATGGCGGCTTGAAACATGATCATGGCAAAGGCGATGCCTCGCCAGGTGTTGACCACGATGATCGACGCCATCGGATACTGCTGTAGCCAGGACACCGGGGCGAATCCAACGACCTCCAGCCCGCGGTTCACCGTTCCCTCTGGCCCCGGCGCCAACATGCTGGCCCAGGCGAGCGATGCGACAACTTCCGGGACGACCATGGGCAACAGGATGGCCCCTCCGATCAAACCCTTCCCGCGAATGCTGGACTTCGTCAGCAGGACCGCGGCCAGCATGCCGAGCAGGAACTGACCGACGATGGCCGAGAAGAAGATGAACTGGGCAGTCCTGCCCATGGAGTTGAGGAAGTCGGCTGACGTGAGCAGCCGGGTGTAGTTCTCGGCTCCGACGAATTTCGGCGTCCTCGCCCCGAACCCGGTCAGCCGCTTATTGGTCATGCTGAGCCAGATCGCGTACACGACCGGCGCTAAGACGAAGAGCCCGATGAGCACCATCGAGGGAGCCAGGAGGGCCGACACGATGACCGCCGAACCGCCGCGCCGACGGCGCGTTGCCGCCCCGTTCGGCAGCGTTACCCGAGGTCCGCCGTTTGCCCGCGACGGCCGAGTCTCCGGGTCCGATCTCGGGGCGGACAAGTCAGGACGTTTCGACCTGGTCTTCGCCGAGAAGCTCCGTGGCATTCTTGGCGAATTCTTCGGCCGCGGCCGGACCGTCCTTCTTTCCAGTCAGGATAGCCTCGGTCGCCTGGGCGACGGCCTGCGAGATCTCATCTTGTCCCGGTCGGGTGGGGAAGCTGACGCTAGTGGTGAGCTGCTTACCCGCCTCGAGCAGGGTGGGCTGTTCGCTATACGGCGCCAAGGTGTCGATTCCTGAACGAGGCGCTGCTGCGCCCACGGCTACCAGCTGTTGGGCCATGGCGTTGCCGGTGCTCAGCCATTTGGCCAGCTCGACAGCTTCATCCGGATTCTCGGTCGTCGCGGACACCTCGTAGGAAAACGCGACTCCGCCGACCGCGTACGGCTGGCCGCCGGCACCCGAGGGGTACAACCAGGTGGCCACCTTGTCCGTCAGACCTTTGATCGGCGTGGCTCCCTCAGGTCCCCAGTCGTAGCGCCAGCCCCAGGTTCCCTGAGCGGCGACCGGGAGGTTCCCGGCGGGGAAGTCCTTGTATTTTGTGGGTTGCCACGGTTCGGGGTTCAACAAGGCTTCCACTGGCAGGAGCTTGGCCTTGGTGAGCTCGTCGTACAGGGTGAACGTCTGAGTAAGGCCCGGGCTCTTCACGACCCACTTCTTGGTCTCGTCGTTGTACATCTTGCTGCCGCTGCCCAACATGACGTTCAAGAAGCCTTCGCCGAACGTTCCGTCACCCCATGACGTTCCGGCGGGGATGACGATCGACGGCTTGCCAGTCTTGTCGTGAATCTGCTTGAGCCTGGCCACCATGTCCGGCCACGTCGTCGGCTGCGCGGTGTCTACGCCGAGCTTGGCGAGGACGTCCTTGCGGTAAAAGAGGCTTTGCGTGTTCGCCTCATGCGGTATCGCGTACGTCTTCCCGTCCGGCTGCACGATCTGGTTGCGAACGTCGGGGTAGAACGACTGCCACTCAGGCCACTTCTCCAGGTAAGGCGTGAGGTCGAGGAGATAGCCGGCGCCCGCGAACCCGGGCACGAAGGTGGCACCGTAGTCAGTGACATCGGGAGCTTCACCCGCATTGTACTGCTGGGTGATCTTGGTCTTGAATTGATCATCGGGCAGGATGTCACGGATCAGTTTGACCTTGACGTCGCGGCCCTGCTTGGTCATCTCCGCCTCGAATTCCGGTAGCAGTTTTTGCACCGCATCGGCCCTTACCTTCTGGTACTCGATCAAGGTGAGGGTGACGGGGCCCTTGGAGGCGGGCTGGTCAGACGCAGCGCCACCGCCGCCCTGATTGCTGTCGCTACCTCCGCACGAAGCCAAGGCCAGGGTCGCCGCCAGAGTAACGGTCAACAATCCAAATGATCGACGATGAACCATAAATTGACCCTAGGGCAAACAAAAATGCTTTCCTAGAGGTAACCAAGCCTTTCCTCGGGATTGGACCATGGTTCATGGCGAGAAATATGGCGTCGCGGATCGGGCTTGCGCTTTGGAAGGATGCGCTTTCCCTGCCGGCCGGCGCCGCAGACAGGGCGTAAGTTCGGCCAGTGCAGTGGGATCAAGTTCTTCACGGTGACCGCATCAAGAGCGCCCGTACCGAGATCCAGCGGCGGCTCTTTCGGGTGTTGAACGAGCGGCTGATGCCTGCCGTCTATGCGAGGGCCGTACCGCTGACGATCCGCCGGTGGGACGTTCTCGGCGAACCGGTCCCAGTGGCACAGGCGCTGCTTGCGCCCTACACGGCCGCCGAGGTGGGCGATCGCTGGGGGCCGGCGTGGGGGACCACCTGGTTCGAGCTCACCGGTACGGTCCCCGCTGACTGGGCCGGGAAGGTCGTCGAAGGCGTGGTCGATCTGGGGTTCACTGGCGTTGCACCGGGCTTCACCGTCGAGGGGCTGGTGTACCGCCCGGACGGCACTCCCATCAAAGGGCTGCATCCCTACAACCGCTGGTTCCCCGTCGACCGGGATGCGACGGATGTACAGGTTTTCGTTGAGGCGGCCGCAAACCCGGCTTTTGAGTTCCTGGTTCCCACGCTCGCCGGGGACGTTTCAACGGCGTTGCCGAAGCCGACCTATGTCCTCGGGCAGGCACAGCTCGCTCTGGTCGACTCGAGCATCCGGCAGCTGGTGGGCGACTTCGAGGTGCTAGGTCAGCTTGCGATGCAGCTTCCAGTCGGTGATCCACGGGGCGCTCAGCTATGGGCCGGTATTTCGGATGCCCTGGACATCGTCATCCTGGGCGACATCAGCGGCTCAGCGGCGGCATCCCGCGCGGTGCTGGCCCCGCTGCTGGCCAAACGGGCAAACGCCAGCGCTCACCAGATCAGCGCGGTCGGCCACGCCCACATTGATTCGGCCTGGCTGTGGCCGTTGCGCGAGACCGTACGGAAGGTTGCCCGGACCTGTTCGAGTGCCACCCGGTTGATGGACGACTATCCCGAGTTGATCTTCGCGATGTCGCAGGCCCAACAGTTCGCCTGGATCGAAGAGCAGCACCCGCTGGTCTTCGAGCGCGTGCGGGAAAGGATCGAGGGGGGCCAGTTCGTGCCGGTGGGCGGGATGTGGGTGGAGGCGGACGCCAACATGCCCGGTGGGGAGGCGATGGTCAGGCAGTTCCTCCATGGCAAGCGTTACTTCGCCGAGAAGTTCGGCATGGAGACTGCCGAGGTATGGCTGCCGGACTCCTTCGGCTTCTCCGCGGCGCTGCCCCAGCTGATCGCCCTGTCCGGCTCGCGGTACTTCCTGACGCAGAAGATCTCCTGGAACAAGACCAACCGCTTCCCGCACCACACGTTCTTATGGGAAGGGCTCGACGGCACCCGCGTCTTCACCCACTTCCCTCCGGTCGCGACCTATAACTCTGACTTGTCGGGCGCCGAGCTGGCCCTGGCCAGCCGGCAGTTCGCCGATAGCGCTCGGGCCAACCACTCGCTGGTGCCCTTCGGCTGGGGCGACGGTGGCGGTGGCCCGACCCGGGAGATGCTGGAGCGGGCCCGGCGCACCGCCAACCTCGAGGGTTCGCCCCAGGTGCGGATCGAGTCGCCAACCGCGTTCTTCGCTCGAGCCGAAGCCGACTACGCCGATCCGCCGGTGTGGTGGGGTGAGCTGTATCTGGAGCTACACCGCGGCACCTACACGTCCCAGGCCCGGATCAAGCAGGGCAACCGGCGCAGCGAGCACCTCCTCAGAGAAGCAGAGCTGTGGGCCACGACCGCCACGGTCCGAACTGGCGCGGCTTACCCGTACGCGGAACTGGACCGGCTGTGGAAGACGGTGCTGCTGCACCAGTTCCACGACATCCTGCCCGGCTCATCGATCGCATGGGTCAATCGCGAGGCCCGGGCGACCTACGAGGTGGTTGCCGCCGATCTGAACCAGATGATCGCGAGCTGCCTCAAAGCGATCGAGCGCACCGACCCTGCTGCGGCCGATGACCAGCAGGTCGTCTTCAACGCCGCACCGTACCCGCGGGCGGGAGTGCCAGCCCTCGGTGCCGCTGCTGCCCGGCCTGCGGGGTCCGCTGCATCGGCGAAGCAGGTGGCCGATGGTTTCGTACTGAGCAATGGCCTCGTGAGGGCCAGGCTTGACCTGGCCGGATTGATCACCTCAGTGGTCGACAACTCCACGGGGCGAGAAGCGATCGCGCCGGGGGCGTATGGCAATCTGCTTCAGATCCATCCGGACGTACCGAACGACTGGGACGCCTGGGACGTCGACTCCTTCTACCGCGCTACGCGCACCGACCTCACGTCGGCCGACTCCACGGAGCTCATCGAGTTGGACGGGGGAGTGGTGGGGGTCCATACCGTCCGTTGTCACGGTCAGTCCACCTTCGAGCAGCTTGTCACCCTGGCACCGGAATCGAAGGTCGTGGACATCCAGCTGGACGCCGACTGGCATGAGAGGGAGTCATTTCTCAAGGCTTCCTTCGGTTTTGACGTACGGGCTGAGGTGTCGAGCTCGGAAACTCAGTTCGGCCACGTCAAGCGGCCGACGCATGAGAACACCAGCTGGGAAGCGGCGAAATTCGAGATCTGCGCGCACCGGTACATCCATGTTGCTGAGCCTGGCTACGGCGTCGCGGTGGTGAACGACTCGACCTACGGCCACGACGTCACGCGGGACATGCGACCCGACGGAGGCACCACCACGACCGTCCGGTTGTCGTTGTTGCGGGCGCCTCGCTGGCCGGATCCGGAAACCGACCAAGGCCGCCATCGCGTTCGTTACGCCATCGTGCCCGGCGCCGTCATTCTCGACGCAGTGCGCGAGGGATACGCAATCAACCTGCCACTGCGCGTGGTTCCCGGCGAAACCCCGGTGGCGCCCCTCATCACCGTCGATTCGCTGGATGTCGTGGTAGAGGCGGTCAAGCTTGCCGAGGACCAAAGCGGTGACGTGGTCGTGCGGCTCTACGCCGCCTCGGGTGGCCGGGCGCTGACCACTGTCCGTAGCGGGTTTCCCGCGGGGTCTGTCCACAGCGTCGACCTGCTGGAACGTCCGCTAGACATCGGCCAGACGTGGGCCGATCACACTGAAGCTACCGTGAGCTTTCGTCCGTTTCAGATCGTGTCTCTGCGCTATTCCCGGTAGTCGCTTGAGCGTCAGGAGCTATTCCGATGACTCTCCGAACCGGGCCCTGGCCTCCACCGGGATCAGCGGTCGCTCGCCGCGCACCTTGAGCTGCTGAACGGCCCAGGTATTTCCGTCGGGATCGGCGAAGCCGAAGAAGGTACCGCCGTCGCGCTCGTCGAAGACGGTGATTTCACTTGCCTCGACCCCTCGCTCGAGCAATCGCTGCCGGGCTATGTGGGCGTCGGCAACCACGAGCTGAAGCCCCCGCATCGACCCGGGCGCCATCTCCTGCTGGCTCGGCAGATTCCCGATAACGATGGAGCAGCCCGAACCCGGCGGCGTCAGTTGCGCTATGTCCATCTGCTCGTTCACAGTGTGGTGATCAAGGCCGAACCCGACCTGATCGCGGTAGAACGCGATCGAGCGGTCGATGTCGCTCACCGGCAGTACCACCACTTCAAGTGTCCAGTCCATCGATTCGTCCTTCCGATCGATCATTTCCCTCCTGGTCGTCGAACGTTCCCGGTCCAGAGGACGGTTGTTACCTAGAGCGGATCACGAGTCAGGTCTTCCCAGGAGATCTCAACTCGGTAGCCGTCTGGATCGGTGACCTTGATGCTGACGAATGATTCGCTGTCCTCGTCCTCGGTGAGCATTTCGCCGGCGCCCAATAGCCTTTCGCGCAACGCGCGAACTTCTTCGGGCGCCGCTGCAGGAGTAGTCGAAGTGCAGAAACTCGTCAGCGGGCGCGCCCCATCGCCCGGATTCAGAGCTAGGGCGAAGCCGTCGCCCAGAGCTAGGGCGAAGTCGTCTGCGTCCCGCAGGATGAGTGTGCCATCGGGATAGCTGCGAGCCAGACTCGGATCGAACGGGAAGTTGCTCTCGTAGAACCTTGGGGAGCGATCCAGGTCGGTAACGGTGATTCCCACATGACTGAAGCGCACAGCTAGAAGGATATTGAGCAGACCATGGCGTGCCACTGGTAGAGGTCGATGTAGTCGGTGCCGAGGCGGCGCAGGCTGGCCTCGGGCGCCGCGAACCGGACCGGCCGAGTGTCTCGGCGGGCCCCCATGCCGCAGCTAGTCACCTCTTGACAAATCACATGAGGGTGCTATTGACTACGCAGTCAGGCTCGTGACTACGTAGTCAGGAGGCGGGCATGTATGCATCGTCGTACGAGTCGACAGGCGCAGGCCCTCGTTCCGCGGTCATGATTGACGTGGCACGTTTGGCGGGTGTGTCACAGAAGACTGTGTCGCGGGTCGTCAACAGCGCACCTCATGTTCGTCCCGATGTGCGGGAGCGAGTGAAGCGTGCGATCGAACAGTTGGGTTACCGCCCGAATGTCGCAGCTCAGGCGTTGGCGCGGGAGCGTAGCCACACAATTGGTGTGCTGGCCCTTGGGACGCGTCTCATCGGACCGTCGCGACGGGTTTTCACCCTTGAGCACGAGGCGCGGCGCCTGGGCTACACAATGGCTTTCACGTCGGTACCAGATCTCTCTGCAAGGCATGTCGCCGATGGAGTCGACGCGTTGTTGCGCCAAGGGGTGGAGGGCCTGGTGGTGGAGGTGCCGACCCACCTGATCGAAATCGACCCAGCCCAGCTTGGCGGGATTCCCGTCGTCACGAGCGCCGGCTGGATCACCGGTGTTCAGCATCAAGCCGTTGTCGACCTAGACCAAGCCGAGGCCTGTCGAGGGCTGACTGCTTACCTCCTCGAGTTGGGACACCGCACGGTCTGGCACGTGGCAGGGCCGCGGGGCTGGGATGCGGCGCAGAAACGCGTGATCGGTTGGCGATCGGCCCTCCGCGACGCCGGTCTTCGCGCTCCTCGAGTGTTATACGGCGATTGGTCGGCCGCCTCGGGTTACGAACAAGGCCGCAAACTCGCTGCTCGCGACGATGTCACCGCAATCTTCGCCGCCAATGACCACATGGCGATGGGGATCCTCAGGGCGTTCCACGAGGCCGGCCGGGAGATCCCCGGGGACGTCTCGGTCGTCGGGTTCGACGACGTTCCGGAGGCAGAGTTCCAGATGGTGCCGCTGACCACGGTCGGCGTCGACGCGGACCAGGCCGCAGAACGCATTCTGGCCGAACTCCTACACATGATCGAAGGCGGCAAGCCAGCTGCCGACTCGGTCACCATTTCCGGCACTCAACTCATCATCCGCAGGTCGTCCGGTCCCGTTCGCCGGCAGTAAGGCCTGTCCCGCCGTCCGCGAGGGACACAACTTCACATGGCACATCACCAAACATGATCGAAAGGACTGCGATGTCTGCGACACCATTCACCCGACGGAAGTTCTTAATCTCGACCGCGGCGGCTGCCTCGAGCACCTGGTTCCTGGCCGCGTGCGGCGGCTCGGAGGAGGAGAGCCCGGGTCCCGCCGCCCAGTCAGCATCGGCGGTCCCGCAGTCGGACATCGACAAGGCGCTCGATACCGAGACCACGCTGACGTTCTGGACCTGGGTGCCCGACATTCAAAAAGAGGTCAAGTTGTTCACTACCAAGTACCCCAAGATGAAGGTGAATGTGGTCAACGTCGGCAACGGCGCCCCGCACTACCAAAAAATGCGGACCGCGATCCAGTCCGGCCAGGGTGCGCCGGACGTCGCCCAAGTTGAATTTCAATACATCAACTCCTTCACGCTGGGTGAGGGAAATCTCCTTGACCTCACCCCGTACGTACCGGCAAGGTTGAAGGATTCCTATCCGGAGTGGGTGTGGTCTCAGGTCAACACCAACGGCGGATTATGGGGAATCCCTCAAGACACCGGCCCGATGGGTCTGCTCTACCGTGACGACCTGCTGAAAGGGGCGGGCCTTGAGGCGCCGAAAACCTACGACGACTTCGCTGCTGCGGCGGAGACGTACCATTCCAAGAACCCGAAGAGCTACCTGGTCAACGTCGCCCCAAACGAACCTGGCCAGATGGTCGCGTACCTGTGGCAGGCCGGCGTTCGCCCCTTCACGTTCGACGGCAAGCAGACCGTAAAGGTCGATTTGGCCAACGAGGAGGCGAAGAGAGTGGTCAAGTTCTGGGGCGACCTGGTGACCAATGGTGTCGCCTCCAACGACCCTGACTTCAACGACTCCTGGTATCAGGGCTTGGCCAACGGAAAGTGGGCGACGCTTCCAATCGCGGCCTGGGGGCCGGTGTTCCTTCAGGGTACGGCGGGCAAGACTTCCGGTAAGTGGCGCGCGGCCGATTTGCCACAGTGGGATGCGAGCAAGGTTGTGTCCAGCAACTGGGGTGGCTCCACCGACGCCGTCCTCAAGTCGAGTAAGAACCAGATCGCGGCGGCCCAACTCGCCTGGTACATCAACACAAATAAGGAGTCCGCACTGAAGCTGGCTAATGAACAATTCCTGTTCCCGGCGATGAAAGAGATCCTGACTGATCCCAGCTTCGTCAACCAGGAGTCGAAGTTCTACGGCGGCCAGAAGGTCAACGAGAAGTTTGCCCAGATCTCTGAAACGGTCACGCCCGACTTCGCTTGGCTGCCGTTCATGGACTTCGTCTACACGAACTTCACCGAGACCCTCGGCAAGGCGTTCGCCAACAAGACCGACGCCGTCGCCGGCCTCCAGGCATGGCAGGACGCCTCCGCCAAGTACGCCAAAGATCAGGGCTTCACGGTCTCCTGACGTTATTCGGCGCCTGGCGTGCTCTTGCCAGGCGTCGCAGTTCCCAGTCCGAAAGGGGCTTATGTCTACGTTCGTCGATACCGCGCCTGCACCACCGCGACACGCGCGCACCACGGCAGCCAAACGTCGGCAATACGCCGCGGCCTACACCCTCGTATTGCCGTTCTTTGTCATCTTCCTCGCCATGGTGATCCTGCCGCTGTTCTACGCCGGCTATCTGTCCTTCTTCAAGAAGCAGCTGATCGGCGGCACCAGCTTCGCTGGCTTTGACAACTACGCCCGCGCCGTCACCGATCCGCTGTTCTTGACCGCCATAGGGCGGATGGGCATCTTCCTGGTTGTCCAGGTGCCGATCATGCTCGCCTTAGCTCTGTTCTTCGCACTGGCACTGGACAGCGGAATGATGAAGCTCGCCAAGTTCAGCCGGCTTGCCATATTCGTGCCCTACGCCGTGCCCGGGGTTGTCGCCACCTTGATGTGGGGCTACCTGTACGGCCCCGACTTCGGACCGTTCGCCCAGATCAGCGAGGCGCTGGGGTTGCCGCCGCCGCCGTTCCTCACCCAAACAGGCATGCTGTTCTCGATCATGAACATCGTGAACTGGGAGTTCATCGGCTACAACATGATCATCATCTACGCGGCGCTTCGGTCGATACCCAGCGAACTGTACGAAGCGGCACGAGTTGACGGTGCTTCCGAACCTCGGATCGCCTGGTCGATCAAGATTCCGGCCGTTCGAGCGGCTCTGCTGCTCACCGTCATCTTCTCGGTCATCGGTACGTTTCAGCTCTTCAACGAACCCCAGCTGATGCGCACCCTGGCCCCGACCGTTATCGGTACGGCCTACACGCCGAACCTCTACGCCTACAACATCTCGTTCGTCAATCAGGACGCGAACTACGCGGCCGCCCTGGCGTTCTTGCTAGGCATCGTCATCATGATCGTCTCCTACATCGTCCAACTGTCCGCCCAACGCAGGGAGCGCCGCTCATGACCGCCACAACCCCCGCCCGCGTGGCGGCCGTTCCAGGCGCCTTGGACGAGGAAA